>Ga0302191_10003013_pt1 | contig 10416 bp, 4 predicted proteins | sample II_Bog_E3_1_FD_198775 | JGI IMG/M metagenome (GOLD analysis project Ga0302191, IMG submission 198775) | Peat permafrost microbial communities from Stordalen Mire near Abisko, Sweden - II_Bog_E3_1 | ecosystem: Environmental > Terrestrial > Soil > Wetlands > Peat | place: Sweden: Abisko, Stordalen...
TAATTAAGGTCATCCCTCAGATAAATATTAATTGCCGGGGTAAACGCATGCAGCCAGGAAGTAAGTTCTGCGTTATAATCCGGGCTCTCTCCTGCCGCCTGCCTGTCAATTCCCTTATAACGTGAATCGAGCCTGCCTATCGTGTAGCCTTTATCACGCAACAGCTCTTTCCAAAACAGGTCATAAGAAACATTCAGGTTGTTATCCAAAATAACCTTCTGCGAAAGTCCGCAGTACCTCGCCATTTTGGCGGCTATCTCATTTTTTTGCGTATCTGTTATAAATCCGCCGCGGGAAAACGCAGGGATCAGTTTATTGATGGTAAAATTTTCCACTTCGGGTAAAACATCGGTAAGCTCTTTGTTCTGAAGGTCGGGTGGCAGCATCCGGTGATACCATGCGGCGGCAGCAAAATATGGCAATCGTAAGGCTTGTTCTACCGGGCCGCTGCGTTCAATACCCAAATCTGTTGGCGATACCAGTACAACACCGTTCAAATACATCCATTGTTCGTTCTGAAGTTCGAGCGCGAGTCCCGAAACCCTTGTTGTACCATAGCTTTCGCCAATTAAGAACTTTGGCGACGCCCAGCGATTTTTACGGGTAACAAAGGTGTTGATCCACTCGGCCAGGTATTTAATGTCTTCATTCACCCCATAAAATTTTGAACCGGGGGTTTCCTTATTAACTATTCTCGAATACCCTGTATTTACCGGGTCAACGTATACAATATCAGCAATATCCAAAATAGAATTCTTGTTTTCTCCGATCCCGTAAGGCTGTATGGGATAACCTTCATCGTCAATATTAAGGAGCCTTGGTCCGGTATAACCCAACTCCATCCATACAGATGGTGTCCCGGGCCCGCCATTAAATGAAATAACCAGCGGACGATCAGCTTTATCGGTAATATCATCCCGTTCGTAATAAGTATAAAAAACACCGGCTACAGGCCTGCCGTCTTCGTCCCATATGGGCATCGTTCCCGCGGTAGCTGTGTATGGAATAAGTTTACCTTTTATAGTAACCTGGTGTTTAGTCACAACGGCGGAATCGACCGATAAAATACGGCTTTTGCTTACCGGCTGCGTGTTTTTAGGCGCGGCGCCCGCAGTTACCTGGGAGTTTGCTGTTTTTACCGAAACTAAAACTATTATTAATGAAATGAAAAAGCAGTTTATTTTGTTCATTTGGATACGATTTAAGGTCCTTAAGCGTAAAAATGGAAAAACTATTATTTTACAGAAAGGTACAATAATACTCTTTTATTAAATCTTTTGCAATACACTAATTCCTGCGCAAATTGTTTTTCCACTGCTAAGAATAACTTAAGGAAACGTTAATAATCTGCTAATACAAATATTTTTCCGATACCACGATCTTTGCTTAGTTTTACAACTATTAGTGTTATAAATTTAGCACGCTGCCAAAAATTATTGAAAAGCTTCACACTATGCAGAAGTCGAAATTCCCGTTTTATTTTCTTTTATACCTCACCGCGTCTCTTTTTTTATCATCCTGCCAGACAAAAAAAAACAAAATTGTTCCGGCCGGAAATGAAGAAGTTAATATGCGCAGCAAATATGACGACAGTACGCTGGCCAATAACCTGTTGCCCGTATTAATGCCGTATAACCGCTTAATTAACCCTGCGGGGAAAGTAGTTTACTTTGGCGACCCAAACGAGGAAAACCACAGCATGGATGTAAAGCTTATCCCGGGAACAAGCTTAATAGCAATAGAGGACAGATCTGGTATTGCGCTCATTGACACTTTAGTGAAAACAGTTATTTCCAGGTGGACATACAATTCAGATAGAAGATTCAGGGGTTTAATGAGCACCTATTCGGGTATTAAGGTTTTAAATAGCGGAAATGAAATGCAAATTTTTTGGAGTGCAGCGGCTGGCAGGCGTTCGGTAGTTATGCAGGCGGTGTGGGATGGCAAAAGCATAATCATTAAAAACAGTTTTAATTTTGACCCAAAAAGTCCTTCGCCATTAGCCTTGCCAAATGATTTGGCTATAAACAACGAAAATGGTGCCGATTACCTTTATGTCGTTTTAAATGGCAACGACCAGTTGGTGAAAATTAACCTCCAGACAGGACAAACAGTATGGACAAAGCAAACCGGGGTTGCTCCTTATGGCATAGTTATAGCGCAAAATAAAATTTTTGTAAGTAATTGGGCCGGCCCGCAACCAACTGATACCTTAAACAGGGAAACAGCGGGTGTACCTTACGGAAAAACCTATATTGACCCTAAAACCGGCGCTACAGCGCAGGGAACAGTTTCTGTTATTAAACCTGAAGACGGTGATTTAATCAAGGAAATAACTGTTGGGCTTCATCCAAACGCGGTACTCAGCAGTCCTGACGGTAAATTTGTTTATGTCGCTAATGGCAACAGCGATAACGTATCGGTCCTAAATACCGATAATCTTAAAAAAACGGAAGTTATCCCCGTAAATTTAATACCCGGTACGAAAACCTATATCGGCGATACGCCAAACGCGCTTGCGATTAACTCAGACGGCACAATTTTATATGTGGCAAACGGAATGGATAATGCCGTGGCTGTGATAAAGCTTGGAGCAAAAGCGTCATTCAAAGGAGCGGGAACGACTGAAATAACGGGTTTTATTCCAACCGAGGCTTATCCGGGAGGATTGGCGCTTGATCAAAATAATCTTTTTGTAACCAACCTTGAAGGGGAAGGTTCGCGCGTAAACAGTATGGAAATACGAAAGGAAAGTAAAAATCCGGATAGCGGAACACCCGCTGTCAGCGCTTACAATTCTCATCACTCAAAAGCCACTGTTTCCATTATCCCCTTACCGGGCGCCGATTTACTAAAGCAATATACCGACCGGGTAAAAAACCTAAGTTTTACTTTTAGAGAAGCGATAGCGCAATTACTCCCCCGTAAAAACATTGCACCCAGGCCTATGCCCGAGCGTATCGGTGAGCCGTCAGTTTTTAATCATGTTTTATACATCATAAAAGAAAACCGTACTTACGACCAGGTTTTAGGGGATATGCCCGAAGGTAACGGGCAAAGCTCTTTATGCGTTTACGGCGACAGTGTTACACCCAATCAGCATAGCATTGCCAGGAATTTTTTATTGCTGGATAATTATTATGCTTCAGGAAAATGTTCTGCCGAAGGCCACCAATGGACGGATGCGGGCATGGTGACTGATTATGTCGAAAAAATGGTGAGGGCATGGTTCCGCAGTTACCCGCATGTGCAGGAGGACGCGTTGGTTTATGATCAGAATGGCTTTATTTGGAATAACGCACTTGACCACGGAAAAACAGTAAGGATTTATGGCGAGGCCTCCGCGCCCAACTACGATAGCAAAATAACCTGGACAGACACTTACAATATGTACAAAGAGGGCAAAAAACTATCCTTTAATAATACCAGCACGATATCGCGGGTAAGGCCTATCCTTTCTCAGAATTACCCTGGTTCGGATGAACTTAAAATTACCGATCAGTTGAGGGCATCTGCATTTATTAACGAATTAAAAGATTATGAAAACAAACCAGGCGACGGGTTGCCCCAATTAATGGTTATGGCGCTTTCGGCAGATCATACGCAGGGTATACGTCCCGGTTTGCCTGTTCCGCAGTCGATGGTTGCGGACAATGACCTGGCGCTGGGGCGTATTGTGGAAGCAGTTTCCAAAAGCCGGTTTTGGAAAAATACCGTGATTTTTGTAACCGAAGATGATTCGCAGGCCGGCTGGGACCACGTTTCGGCCTACCGTACAACCGGTTTTGTGATAAGCCCGTATAGCCGGTTACAAAAAACAGTGCCGACAAATTATAATCAAACCAGTTTACTGCGGTCGATAGAGCAAATTCTGGGCATTCCCCCAATGAATATCCTGGATGCCACTGCTTTGCCTATGTTTGATTGTTTCAATAATAAGCCTTCTGACTACACTTATCAGACTTTAAATAACAGGATACCGCTTGACCGCGTTACCCCGAAATTAGCGGCACTGAAAGGAGCGGAATTGCATTATGCGAAACTATCCCTTCGCCCTGAATTTGATCGTATTGACGGCGGAAATGACGATTTGATGAACCGCATACTTTGGTTCGCGGCAAAGGGGAAAAGGGGCTATCCGGCTAAATTGGCCGGAAAGGATACTGATGATAAATAAAAACGTTTTTTAGTGGACGTCTTAATGGTTAAAAGTAATATTAAGTCTAATAATTAATTTCTTATAAATCGCGATAAGTTTAGCTTTGGCTTTATGCTTTCTGCATTTGGCTTTTAGCCTTTATTTAATCCACCAACACCCCTATATAATAGTTAAAAGTATCAACTTCTATATTTTCTTTCGTGGCGCCATTTATATCAACCGGTGTAAAACGGGTTGTTGGAGCAATAAACTGGTATTCGCCGCCTTTTATCCTCACTTTAACGGGCATGTTAAACCCCTTGGCATCAGCTATCCAGCGGCAGTATAATTTACCGCGTGTAAACATGAAATCAAGGATTGGAATGCTTTTATAATGAAGGTACTGTTCAAATACTGGTTTAAGGTTTTTGCCGGATTGATCACTTATGTAATTAACAATATCATCATAGGTTACTGTTTGGTGATAAAAAGTTTTATTTAATCCCCTCAATATACCGCGCCATTTTTCATCATCATTAATAATAGTACGGATCATATTCAGCAAATTACCGCCCTTATAATACATGTCCCCTGAACCTTTTTTGTTTACATTGTAAGGGCCAACAATGGGCCTGTCGTTGACGATCGAAAAGCGTGTTCCATGCACATATTCCTGGCCGGCTTGTTTTCCATATCTTTGCTCAACAAATAAAGATTCCGAATAATTGGCAAAGCTTTCATGTATCCACATATCAGCAAGGTCCTTTGAAGTGATATTATTTCCAAACCATTCGTGGCCGCTTTCATGTACGATAATAAAATCCCATTTCAGCCCCCAGCCTGTGCCGGAAAGGTCGCGGCCCAGGTACCCGTTTCCAAAATGGTTGCCATATGCCGTGCCGCTTTGGTGCTCCATTCCCAAATGGGGGGTTTCGATTAGTTTGTATCCGTCTTCGTAAAAAGGGTATGGCCCAAACCAGTACTCAAAAGCTTTGATCATATCCTTCACATTTTCGCCGAACTGTTTTTTTGCTTTTTCGAGGTTATAAGATAATACCCAGTAATCTAAAGTTAATTTACCTTTTTCACCATCGTAAGTGTCATTAAAATGAGTGTATTTACCAATATTTGCTTCTATGTCATAATTGTTTATCGGGTTGGCGACAAACCAGTCATACCTGGTATAGCCGTTTTTTAGATTGGTAATGTTGCGTAAGCGACCGTTAGATACATCCTGTAAAGTATCAGGAACGGATATACTGATCAGGGCGCTGTCAACTTCATCGGCCTGCTGGTCTTTATTGGGCCACCAAACACTTGCGCCCATGCCCTGGCACGCGGTAGCAACCCAGGGGTTTCCCAGTGAATCTTTTTTAAAGACTATACCTCCGTCCCAGGGGGCGTTTTTTGCGATGGTAGGATGACCTGAATAATACACCGTGAATTCATCTTTCGAACCCTTTTTTATAGTTTTGGGGAAAGTGACAAATACCGCGTTAAATTCACGTTTATAAGGAAGTAACCGCCCTTTATAAATTACTTTTTCGACCTTTAAATTTGAAAACAGGTCGAACTGTAATTTAATAAAATCACTTACTGTAGTGAATTTAAAGAGGGTGCTCCCGCTTATAAATTTGTTGGCAATATCGAACTTAACATCTAAGTGATAATAACCAATATCATAACAGGTCCGAAAAGGCGAAGTTAAACTGCCGCGCAATGAATCGGCCATTGTAAAAGTTTCTTTTTGCGTACCTAACTGGGCCATGGCATTGAAAGACATCAGTACCATGGCGCCTGTTAATAATCTGAACAATTTCATTTAATCACGTCTGTATAACTTATTGCCTTTTTAATTTTAATGAACGCTAATTAGTGTTGATTAGCGCTTTTTATAAATCGGTGAAATCGCTCTTAAATTATCGGTGAAATCATTTTATTCTAATACCGTTACTTTTACGCCCGATTTGTTTGCAGCATCATGATATATCCTGATGGTGGCCTTTTGAAAATCTGCATCCTTCGCATGATTAATATCTTCAAATTTCTGCGGGTTCCTGTCTGCTAATGGGAACCAGGAATTTTGCACCTGTATCATAATCCGGTGGCCCTTTTTAAAGGTATGGGCAACATCCGTCAAATGATATTTAACCTCTGTTACTTTGCCCGGTACAAATGGTTCCGGTTTCTCAAATGAATTACGGAATTTTCCCCTGAATATTTCACCGCGCACCAACATTTCATAACCGGCCATTGTAACGTTTTTGGGGTTAGGTGTTGGATTGGGATAATTGTCAGGAAAAACATCAATCAGTTTTACCACATAATCGGCATCGGTGCCTGAAATTGATGAAAACAAATCGGCCAATACCGGTCCAGTTAAGGTTATGTCCTCCTTTAAGGTATCGGTTTGGTAGGTTTTTACATCGGGCCTGCGTTCCGCAAAGCGCTGGTCGTCCAGCATGTACTCGCGGGTACGCCGGGCTTGTACGCCATCCTGGTACGGAACTGGTGCATTTGGGTCGCTTACGTATTCATCAAAGCTGTCTTTCGTGGTTGGCGCCTCAAATGAAAGTTTACCATTTGAATGAAAATATAATGTTTTTTCTACCGTGTTTTCAGGCGGCCATTTGCTGAATTTATGCCACTCATTACTGCCCGAAATAAATATGGTCGCTTTTGGTAGTCCCATTTCGCCTTCATCTTTCAGATAATATTTAAAAAAGGGAAGCTCCACGTTTTCCTCGAACCAAAGGCTGGTTTTCGATCCGAAATTCTGGTCGCCAAAAAACTGGCCATCACCACGCTCCCAGCCACCATGAAACCAGGGCCCCATAACAAGCATGTTGGGATGTGTTGCCGGGTTTTGTTTTTCCAGCGCTTCAAAAACATGCAACGCGCCAAAGCAATCTTCCGCATCAAAAAAGCCGCCGACGGTCATGGTAGCCGGCGTAATATTTTTTAAATGCGGACGGATGTTCATGCCCTGCCAAAATGCATCGTAGTTAGGGTGCCCCATCATATCATCCCAGAATTTCACCGAATCGCCGAAATAATGCTTTTTATAATTTGGCAGCGCGCCTAAATCAAGGTAAAATTTATAGTTATCACTTTCTTTAAATCTTACCGGGTTTTTAAATTCGGCAGGCGTAATCGGTTTTGGGCGCGGCACACCAAAACTGGTTATAAAGGAAAATGCATCCATCAAAAACAAGGCGCCGTTATGGTGGAAATCGTCACCTATGAACCATTCTGTAACCGGGGCCTGGGGTGATACAGCTTTTAGCGCGGGATGTGCATTTGGTAATGTAGCCGTTGAATAAAATCCAGGGTACGAGATACCCTCAACGCCCACTTTGCCGTTATTGTTCGGCACATTTTTTATCAGCCAGTCTATCGTATCATAAGTGTCTGAACTTTCGTCTGTTTGATTAGCTTTTTTATTATCAATAATTGGCCGTACGTCTACAAAATCGCCCTCGCTCATCCAGCGTCCGCGTACATCCTGGTAAACAAAAATAAAACCTTCCTTTTCAAGAAATGGATTTTGTCCTAATGATCTTTTGTAAGCGCTTGCTCCGTACGGGCCGACATTGTACGGTGTGCGGGTCATTAATATTGGATACTTCGTCGATTGGTCCTTTGGTGTATAAATGGAGGTAAACAACCGTTTGCCATCACGCATGGTAACATACGTTTCCGTTTTAGTGTAATGCTGGCGGATGTAGCCAGTGTCCTGGGATGATTGTGCATAAATTGAGGTGCAATAAGCCACCATACCCAAAAAGAGTAAGATTTTTTTCATAATGACTGATCAGTTAACGGAATTAATTAAGCTAAATTAATAATTTATCCATTAACTTATTTTTGGTCTTAATACTGTTACAAACTTTAATTCAATTAACCTGTTATTTCGTGTATAAATTCGATATTTAAATAACTTATTAAAAAAATTTAAAAAGTATTTGCTTTTTTAAAAATACTTTCATTAAGTTTGTTTTGAATAATGTTTAGAATTTTAATGAAGGAAAATTACGGTAGCCTTATGTCGGTAAGGTGTAATTTTGATAGTTAAATTGGTTTGATTGAAAATCCCCGCGTAGGCGGGGATTTTTCTGTATATATACGTAAATAAAAAAGTCTTAAGTCCTGAGTCAAAATTCTAAAGAAAAAAGACCCCGAACTTATGACTTGAGAATTAAGATTTCACAACAATGGCGAGATTAAATTTATTAGAAGAGACACGTTACGAGAAACTGCCGGTAACAGTGTACCCTAACCAGAAGGTAGCTTCGGTGGCGGTGGCACACCGCATTGCCGCCCTGATCAGGGACAAAACAACCAAAGGGGAAAAAACAGTGCTTGGCCTGGCAACAGGGGTTACCCCCGTCGGGGTGTACGCAGAACTTGTAAGGCTGCATAAGGAACAAGGCCTGAGCTTTAAAAACGTGGTCACCTTTAACCTTGACGAATATTACCCTATGCAGCCCACTGCGGCACAAAGTTACGTGACTTTCATGTACGAGAACCTTTTCAGCCATATCGACATTGACAAGCAGAACGTAAATATCCCCGACGGCACCCTGGAAAAGGATGAAGTAGTGCACTTTTGCCTGGAGTATGAACAAAAGATATCCAAACTGGGTGGCCTGGATTTGCAGGTACTTGGTATCGGCCGTACCGGCCACATCGGCTTTAACGAGCCGGGCTCGGCACCCAATTCGGGCACAAGACTGGTAACGCTGGATGATCTGACCCGTAACGACGCTTCCCGTGATTTTGGCGGCAAGGAGAACGTGCCCACCAAGGCCATCACCATGGGTGTGGGCACCATTTTCAAGGCCCGGGAGATCATCCTGATGGCCTGGAGCCAGAAAAAAGCCCCTATCGTAAAAAAAGCGGTGGAAGGCGAAATATCCGGCGATGTGCCGGCAACCTTCCTGCAGTTATCGGAACATGTGGAATTTGTGCTTGACGAGGCAGCCGCCTCCCAGCTCACCCGCTTTGATACCCCCTGGCTGGTAAAAGACTGCCACTGGGAAAACGGCCTGAAAAAGAAAGCCGTGATCTGGCTGGCCGAAACGGTGAACAAACCCATCCTGAAGCTGACCGAGGAAGACTACAACAACCACGGTATGGCACAGCTGGCCGTAGAGCAGGGGCCTGTTTACAATATCAATATCGACATATTTAACCAGTTGCAGCACACGATCACCGGCTGGCCGGGCGGTAAGCCCCATGCCGACGATTCGCAAAGGCCCGAAAGGGCACAGCCGGCCCGCAAGCGCTCCATCATCTTTTCGCCTCACCCGGACGATGATGTGATCTCGATGGGCGGTACTTTTATCCGTTTAGTTGACCAGGGGCACGATGTGCATGTAGCGTATCAAACCTCTGGCAACACGGCTGTATGGGACGATGACGTGCTCCGCTTCGTGGAATTCGCCATTGATTTTAATGAAAGCATCGGCGAGGACAATACAAGATTAAAGGGCATATACGAAGATATGCGCAATTTTATCCCGACCAAAAAACCCAACCAGATCGATACGAAAGAAATCAGGGACGTAAAGGGATTTATAAGAAAAACGGAAGCCATCTCCGGGGCCAGGTATGCTGGATTGCAGGACGATCATATCCATTTTATGGCATTGCCATTTTATGAAACAGGCAAGATCAAAAAGAACACCGCGGGCGAAGAAGACATACTGCTGACCATGGAACTACTCCAAAAAGTAAAACCCCACCAGGTGTTTACCGCAGGGGACTTTGCCGACCCGAACGGGACGCATTTGGTATGTTTCAACATCATTATCGCCGCCCTTAACCGCCTGAAAAAAACCGAAAGCTGGGTGAAAGACTGCTGGGTTTGGATGTACCGGGGCGCATGGCAGGAATTCAATACCTGGGAAATAGAAATGGCTGTACCCCTTTCGCCAGATGAAGTAATAAGAAAGCGCAACGCCATATTCAAGCACCAGAGCCAGAAGGACAGGCCGGTATTCCCGGGGGACGATGCCAGGGAATTCTGGGTAAGGGCCGAAGACCGCACCATGGAAACAGCCCGTAACTACGACAAGCTCGGCATGGCCGAATATGAAGCCGTGGAGGCTTTTGTGAGGTATCACTATTGATTTCACTGATTATTTGGGGCGATTTCACCGATTTAACAGATTTGTTACCTGGTAACCGGTGTAATCTTTTATAACCAGTGTAATCTGCGGTCTGGTATTGATGACCACTCATGTTCAATATTGGTCATCAGCAATGCGTTATCG
>Ga0302191_10003022_pt1 | contig 10400 bp, 10 predicted proteins | sample II_Bog_E3_1_FD_198775 | JGI IMG/M metagenome (GOLD analysis project Ga0302191, IMG submission 198775) | Peat permafrost microbial communities from Stordalen Mire near Abisko, Sweden - II_Bog_E3_1 | ecosystem: Environmental > Terrestrial > Soil > Wetlands > Peat | place: Sweden: Abisko...
GATCGCCTCCTGACCCCAATGAATGCGCCCCAGATCCGTCTCGGCAATGTAGGCGCGCAGCCAGATGTGGTCCAGATCCGCCAGCGTGACCACCGGCGATCCGGGCGCGACAACCTCGCCCAGCTCAACCTGGCGCACCGTCACCACGCCGTCCGAGGGAGCGCGCAGAACGGAGTAGCTCTGATTCACGCGCGAGAGCCCGAGGCTTTCACTCGCTTCATTCAGATTCGCGCGCGCAATGGCGATCTCTTCTTTGCGGCTGCCCTCCTCGGCCTCGTTGTATCGCTGTTCGGCAGCCTTCGAGATCGCCTCCGCGCGCTTCAGCGCGGTCGCCGCCTGATCGCGCTCCTCAGCGGCAATCTCATCCTTTGCAAACAGTTTTTCAGCGCGCTCATTGTCGAGCTTTTTCTGCGCCAGATCGGCCTTGGCATCGATCATCGACTGCTCGGCGGCCTTCACTTCCTGGGGCCGCGTTCCGGCCAAGCTGAGCGCAAGATCCGATTCGCGCACGCCCACTGCGGCCTCGTCCATGCGCACGCGCTGCTGTAAATCCGCATCGTCAATGCGTGCCAGCAGTGCGCCCTGCGCCACCTGTTGCCCCTCTTCGACCGGCAGCTCCACGACGCGCCCCTGCACCTTGAAGCCCACCAGGCTCTCATGCGCTTCAATGTTGCCGGAGAGCGTGAGCTGATTGACCGGCGCGGCCTTTTTCGTCATGCGCGGATAATAATGCACGCCCGCGGCTACGGCCACAATCAGCAGAATCACGATTGGAATGATCTTCTTCATTGCTTCAAACCTCTTCGCAGCGTCCAATTTCCGCCTTGCCGTCAATGTCTATCCGAAAACTCAAGAATATTTTTCTCCGTATCGCCCATCGCCCGCGCCAGCGCAACCTTCGCATCGACATGGCTGACGACAGCCACAATGTAATTCTCTTCGGCGCGCGCCAGTTCGTCCTGCGCCGTGACCACTTCCACGTTGTTGGCCGTGCCTTGCTCGAAGCGGTCCTCGGCCATCCGCAGCTCGCGCTGCGCCAGTTCCTGACCATCGCGCGCCACCTCAACCTGCTCGGCGGCGGAGTTCAGATTCAGCAGCGCCTCGCCGATCTCTTCTTCTATGCCGCGCCGCAGATCGGCGATCTGATCGTCGATGCGCCGCAGGCGGCTGACCAACTCCGCTGCCTCACCGTTGCGATCGCGATCGAAGAGCGTGAAATCGACCTGTCCCTGGATCAGGCCCGTGCCCTGAATACCGCCGATGCTGCGTCCGATCCCGCCGTAATTTCCATTGACGCTCAACTTCGGCAGCGAGCGCGCATGGCTGGCGCTCTGCTGCTCGATCACCTCCGCGCGCTGGCTCTCAAGCGATAGATAATCGGCGCGCGCGACGAGCGCAGCGGGCGCGAGCTCCTCCATCCCAGGCTCCTTCAAAGGCCGATAGTCGAGCGGCTCGGCCAGCTCCAGCGGCATGGCTGGACTCATGCCCAGATTGCGCGCCAACTCCAGCAGCGCTTGCTTGTGCTGATTGCCGGCAACAAGCAGCGCCTGCCTGTCGTTGGCCAACTGCACCTGGGCGCGCAACACATCCACGCCCGTCGCCGTCCCCGCGTCGTGTTTGTCTTGGGCCAGCTTGAGCAATGCCGCGGAATCGGTCACGCGCGCTTGCGCGGATTCGGCGCGCGCTTCGGCCGATTGCGCATTCAGATAGAGCGCGGCGATGGCGCGCACAATCAGGTCGCGCGCGTCGCGCTCATCCATCCTGACTGCATCGACGGCGCGTTCGCTGGCTTTCAGCGTGTGACGGCTTTCAAGATCGACAATGTTCTGCTGCGCGTAGACGCGAATATCGTAGTTGGAGAGCGGACCGACCATCGAAGGAATACCGGGAAAGGACAGTCCTTGTGCGGCCAGATCGTGATTCTGCAGATTGGCATACGCCTGCGCATTTACGCGCGGCAGCAGCGCGGCCGCCAAACGCCGCTCCCGCGTACCCACGGCCTCGTCCACCCGTGTGCCTGCAACCAGCGCATTCAAATTTGCCTCCAGCGCCTTTTGGATCGCATCCTGCAGCGTCAGCCGCAGCGGCGCCGCCTGCTGCGCCGCTGCGGATGCGCGCGCCAGCAGGCAGCAAAGCGAAAGAAGAGCAATGACGCGCAGCGTTGATCTCATCGTTTCTTCCCTTGGCCGGAGAGCGCGACCGCTCTCCAGAAGTGTTGAAAGCTGTCTTCAATCCAATCGTTGAGCGCGGAGTCTCCGTGCGCCGACCACAGTAGAATCGTGCCCATGGTTGCTTGCATGAGTTGTGTCGCGACCTTCTCTTTTTGCAGGCGAGGATCGATTTCTCCGCGCTTTTGCCCGGCGGCCGCAACCTCGGCTATCATTCTGTGGCCTGCCATCATCTTGCCCACGATGATCTTGCGAACGCTCTTGCTGGCAAGAAAGGAGGAGATCAGCGCGCGCGCAAGCTCCGGGCTGCGTCCCGGCTCCTCGGCCAGCCGCAGCATCAGCCGGCGCAACACCGTGTGAATCGTCTGCTTGCCTTCACCGGCGCGCTCGGCAGCTTCACTCACCTTGCCCAGTTGAATCTCGGACATCACGCCCAGCACGTGATCCTTGGTTGCGAAGTAGTTGAAGAAGGTGCCCTTGCCCACATCCGCCGCCTCAGTGATCTCCTCCACGGTGACGGAAGTGAAGCCGCGCTCGGCGATCAACCGCAGCGCGCAGCGGAACAGACGCAGACGCGTCTCGGCGGCGCGGCGCTCGCGGCGGCCCTCAACGCTTGTGTGTGAAGAAACGCCGGCGGCCAAGACCCCATCCGCCGCATCGTTTCGTTTGTTATGACTTTTGCTCATATCTGAATTCAGGACAAGTATGACTGATAGTCAGTATTCTTCCGGCAATGCGGGCTGTCAAGTGGTTTCCGCTCCCTCCAAGCTCATCAATCGGGATGTATATGAATTCGCCGTGATTTCCGCACTGTCCGCCAGTTGCCATCGGCAAGCGTCTGGCGGAATGCCCCTGCCTTATACCTTGCCGTTCATCGCGTAAAGAATCGCCCGCGCCGTCCACTCCTCGTCGACGCGCGAGGAGATCATCAGGTCGTAGAGATGCGGATTGGTCCAGCTCTTGCCAAAGTACTGTTGCAGATATTTTGCGCGCTCCTCGTCCACAATGCGGATGCGCTGCTCGGCGTGGACGCCTTTGTCCAGGCGGCCGCGCAGGCGCTCCAGCCGGTCCAGGTAGGGAGCGTAGACAAAGACATGATAGACATCGGGCTTGTGCTGCAGAATGCACTGCGAGGCACGGCCCACGATCACGCAATTGCCTTCCTTGTAGGCTTCCTCGATAATCTTGCGCGAGATCTTCATCATCTCCTCGACGCCGAAGACCGCGCTTTCGCCCAAGGCCAATCCCGCAGCCAGTGCGGCCGAGCGCATCGCCTGCTGATTGATGCGCCGCAGCCACGAATCCACGTGCTCATCGAAGGGCCGCACCACATTCGGGTCCACGTGCGCCGCGTAGGCAATGGCGTCGATGATGTCGCGGTCCAGCAGCTTCCACCCCAGCCACTCGGCTATGGTCTGCGCAATCCTTCCGCCGCCGCTGCCAAACTCGCGATTGACCGTAATCACACGATAATCCACTGGATCCTCCCACAAAACCTTCAATTATTTACGGTACTCCTCGAGGGGGCTTCCTTTCCAGTTCACCGGTCACAGAGCTTAACCCGTCTGCCGTACACTGATTGCGGAGACTCCCGCGCCGCCTCCGGCGCGACGTCCTCCGCGAGGAATGGGCTTATGAAGCGCATCGGCATTCTCTTCGGCGGGGAAAACAGCTTTCCCGGCGCGCTGGTTGAACAGATCAACGCCCGCAACATAGACGGCGTCCGCGCCGAGTTCGTGCTGACCGGCGCCGTGCCGCTCGACCGGCCCCCGCGCTACGCGGTGCTCATCGACCGCATCTCCCACGCCGTCCCCTTCTATCGCGCCTTCCTGAAGCACGCCGCGCTCAACCGAACCGTCGTTCTCAACAACCCCTTCTGGGCCTCGGCCGACGACAAATTCTTCAACTACGCGCTGGCCTCGAAGCTCGGCGTCGCCGTACCACCGACCGTCATGCTGCCCCACAAGCAGCTTCCCTCAGGCGCGACCGACCGTTCGATGCGCAACCTGGAATACCCGCTCGACTGGGAGGCCGTCTTTGCCGCCATCGGAGACGAGGGCTTTCTCAAGCCGATCGACGGCGGCGGCTGGCAGGATGTATCTCATGTTCACAATCGCGAGGAGTTCTTCCGCGCCTACGATCAATCGCGCGACCTCTGCATGGTCTACCAGAAGGCGATCCACTTCACCGAGTACTTCCGCTGCTACGTGGTGGGCCGCAAGAAGGTGCGCATCATGGGCTATGACCCGCGCCGCCCGCACGCGGAACGCTATCTCGCCGGCCCGCCCCGCGCCACCAAGTCGCTGCTCAAGCGCATCCGCATGGACGCGATCAAGCTCTGCCAGGCTCTGGGCTACGATTTCAACTCGGTCGAATTCGCCGTCGAGCGCGGCATCCCCTACGCCATCGACTTCATGAATCCAGTGCCCGACGCCGATGTGCATTCCATCGGCCAGGCCAACTTCGACTGGATCGTCAAAGAGGTTGCCGACCTGGCCATCGCCAAGGCAAACAGCGCACCGCACGCCCCCGTGCTGCGCAGTGCAGCCTTCCTCGGTGGCGAAGCGGTCAAAGCCAAAGCGGCGAAAAAGAAGACTGCAAAATAACATATCTTTTGCCATGAATAACGATCACGGCCGCAGAATCACCAGCGCCTCCCGTTCCGCGCTTCCCTCCAGAGCCAGAGATTCCATTCGATAGTCGAAGGTGACCAGCTTCGCCTTATGGTGCATGGCCAGAGCCAGCAAGTAAGCGTCGGTGATCTGCTTGGGCCCTTGCAGGCGACGCCGAATCGATGCACTGAGAGCCGAGAGGGGAAGGTCGTCGGCCCAGAACTGGTGGTTTCTGCTCGCTTCGGTTGTTTTCTCAAGCAAAATCAGCGCTGAGCCAACTCCCGGTGCGGGATTCATATATGCGGCATTGCTGACAATGCGCACAAACCCCTGCTCGGTGATCGGGCAAGTGGCCCACCCCCGATTCTCATTACTCGTGAACCATCGCGCCATGCGCGCATGAAACACGTGATTTTCCCACAGGAGAGCGAGCAGAGCATTCACGTCCAGCAAGGCGATACTCACGGCAGCTCACTCTCCATTGCGTCCTTCAGCGCCAGCGCCTTTTCCAGCGTGATCATCTCCGAATCCGGTCCAGGCGAGAAGATCAGAATGCCATTCTCCCACTTCGTCGGCACCTCGGCATTCAAGCCGCGCTCAAGAATCTCCGAAGCCGCCGCGCCCTTGCTGATCGACCGCGCCGCCGCATACTCCCGCACCTGTGCCAGTACATCGTCCCGAATATCGAGCGTGGTTCGCATCCAAGCCTCCTGCAGGAGCGCATCAAGCGCACCGAATCTTATCAATTTCATTATATGATGCGGATTGCTTTTTTACGCATCATTTTATTAATTTGATGCGCCATCGCAGCCTGCCCCAAATAGAAAATATCGCCCGCAACCCCTGCCATTACCATCTCGGAAACTTTCGTGTCCTATAAAGGAACAGCAATCTCCGGTAAAGTAAAAGATGTCCTCAATGGCTGCGGGATGCCTCCTATGAATATGATGAAATCTGAAGCGCCGCTCTCCTCGGCTCATTCCAGTCCGCGTACCGCGCGGCAGGAAGTCCGTTGTGCAGTTCGTTTTCCGCTGACGCTGCCTGTGCTTTTGTCCTCCGGCAAGGGGGAGATTGCCGCACTCACCCGGAATGTCTCCGCCAGCGGGGTGGTCTTCGAGATGGATACCCCGGTGCAGGCTGGGCTGGAGATCCGATTTTCCCTGCGGATGCCCGGGGCTGTTTTAGGTACGCCGCACGATGTGCTGGTCCATTGTCAGGGGCGTGTGGTACGCTGCTCGAAGAACCAAAGTAACTATCAGGCTGCCGCCACCATTGACGACTACCAGTTCGCCGAGCAGTGACAGCCGGAGTAGGGCCTGGCAAAACCTCTTATGGACTTCCTAGACGATCCCTCTGTTGGTGAAACTCCCGATGCGCCGGTCAAGCCTGGAACAATCCGCGTAATTCTGGCGGACTCCCAGGCGATCTACCGCGTCGGCATTCGCAAGGTCTTTGCGCTTGAGGACGATTTGCGCGTCGTAGCCCAGGCCGACTCGCTCGAGAATCTGCGCCTGGCCATCGAACGCTATCCCTCTGACATTGTTCTGCTCGAGGGCAGCCTGCTCAGCGGCACAGCCAACGTCATTCCAGAGCTGCTGCGCTCGGCTCCCGATATCAAGCTGATCGTCCAAGCTGTGGCCGCCGACGAGAACCAGACCGTCGAGCTTTATCGGCGAGGCGTGCGCGGCATCATCTCGCGATCCATCTCGCCCGATCTGCTCGTCCGCTGTGTGCGCCGCATCGCCGCCGGCGAAACCTGGATCGACAATCAGTCGGTCAGCTGGGTCATCGAAGCCTATCGCGCCCAGGCCTCCGCGCTGGTCAATCCGCGCACCCAGCCCAAGCTCTCGCCCAAGGAGATGGCCATCATCACCTGCATCACCCAGGGCAAGCGCAACAAGGAGATCGCCTACCAACTGGGAACCACCGAGCAGGTGATCAAAAATTATCTGCGCAAGATCTACGACAAGCTGGGCGTCAGCGACCGCCTCGAGTTGGCCCTCTACTGCCTGCACAACAAAATCATCAAATCCGACGCCGACGAGGAAGTGGTGGCGCAAAAGGTTGTAGGCCAGTAGCCTTCCTCCGCCTCTTTGAATGGGGTGACCCAGGTCCGGATTTTCAGACCTGGGAGTCCACAAAACCGTACCGGCGCTCTCTGATGGCAAGCCCGTCTTATCCCCGCACGAGCTCCAGCAGGCGGATCAACTCCGCCAGCTCTTCCTGCTGCAAGACCCCCAGCAGCTCGGTGGGCGCCGCGGCCATCTCCGGGTCCATCGCGGCCAACAGCTTCAGCCCTGCCGCGCTGATCCGCGTCCGGACCACGCGCCGGTCATTGGAGTCGCGCTGCTGGCCGATCAGTTTGAGCGACTTCAGACGCCCGAGCAGCCGCGTAATATCCGGCTCGGCGGTGATCATGCGGCTGCCGATCTCTGTGCAGGTCAACCCCTCGGGTTGCGCTCCGCGCAGAATTCTGAGCACGTTATACTGTGTCGCGCTCACGCCCCAGGCGCGCGTCCGCAGATGCACCGCGCGATTGAGGCAATCGGCGGTGCGCAGCAGACTCAGCAGCGCCTCCTCCTCCAGGCTCGAGAAGGGCCGCTGCTGCGCGATCTCCTGATTCAATCTTGCCATCGGCTTTCTTGTTCTGTTACCCGCTTACTGCTTGACGATTTCGATGTCGATGGTCAACTTGACCTCGTCGCCCACCAGCACTGCCGGAAAGCTGCTGCCAATGCCGAAGGCCGTACGGCTGATGGTCGTCGTGGCCGAGAAGCCGGAGTGAGGCTTGTGGTCCATGCCCTCAACGGGCGTGCTGGGGCCCTCCACATCGAGCACCACGGGCAGCGTGACGCCGTGCAGGGTCAGGTTGCCGTTGACCGTCAATCGGCTGCCGTTCTTCACCACGCTGGAGCTGGTGAAGGTGGCCGTGGGAAACTTGGCCACGTCGAAGAATGCATCCGTCTTCAGGTGCGTATCGCGGGCTGCCTCGCCCGTGTCCACGGTGGTGGTGTCGATGGTCACCGTCACCGTGGATTTGGTGACGTCCGCCTCGTTGAAGACAAGCGTGCCCTTCACTCCGCCGAAGCGGCCGTGGACATTGGAGACGCCGCCGTGGCGGATCGTGAAATCGACTTCGCTGTGGTTCGGGTCGGTGGTCCAGGCTGAGGTTTGGGCCATGGCAAACGGCGCCGCCAGCGCCAGAATGCCTGTCAGAATTGTCAATCGCTTCATCGTCAAATCCTTTCGTTGCTCGGCCGTTGGGCCGCTATGGGGTTGTGGAGAGGAAGGGGAACGCCACCATTGCGCGCAACCACGGGCGATCCGCCGCGCAAATTCGTCGTGCATACTCTAGATGCTCGACGATTGTTATTCGTTGCAACAATGATTGTCTGTCTCTTTTAGACCATCGAATGCCCCATTCGAGCAAAACCGCGATTTCCATGCCTGACGTGGTTGATCGAATGTATTGTTTTCTTGAGGAAAACAACACTCGATAGTCGTTGCTCCGGGTTCACCTCTCGTGGTTTCACCAAAGCTCGCGGCAGTTCGTCGATCGCGAACAATGGCTTTGGACGCACTCGATCGGAGAGACTGGCGCTCTATTATCCGGCTTGATTCAGGATCGCTGCGGCGGCGGCGGCCTGGCCGTAGCTGAGACCGCCGTCGCCGGGGCTTACCTGGGCGTGGCGAAAGACTTTGAAACCTTCCGCTTCCAACCTGACGCGCAGCAGACGCGCCAGCCTGCGGTTGTGCATGCAGCCGCCGCTGAGGGCCACTCGGTCGATGCTCGTCGCCTGACGCGCGCCGATGGCGGCCTGCACAAAAGCATGAGCGATGCTCTCATGAAAACGCGCGGCGATGATTGGCTTGGGGGTGCCGGCGTTGAGATCGGCGATGAGCGCGCGCCAGAGCGGAGCGGCGCTGATGCGCATAGGCTCACGCGTGGACCAATCACCGCTTAAAAATTCTATGGGATGGATTGGCGCATTGTCTGGCTCATCGATGGCAATGCCTTCGAGTTCGATGGCGGCCTGCGCTTCGTAATCGACCGCGCGGCGATTGAGCACAACGGCGGCGACGGCATCGAAGAGCCGTCCCAAGCTCGACGTGAGCGGCGCGTTGACTTGGCGCTCGATCATGCGGTCGAGAACGCGCGCTTCTTCGTTTGCTGCGCCCGATAAGGATGCGGCCGATTCAAGATCGAAGCCCGCCGCGCGCAGATGCGCGAAGGCCATGCGCCACGGCTCCTTGATCGCCGCCTCGCCTCCCGGCATGGGGACGTATTCAAGATGGGCGAAGCGCTCGAAGTGTGTGAGCGTTGCGATCAACACTTCGCCGCCCCAGATCTTTCCATCTGTCCCGTAACCAGTACCGTCAAGTGCGAGCCCGATCACTTTGCCTGTAAGTCCGTGCTCGGCCATGCAGCCCGCCACGTGCGCGTGATGATGCTGCACGGCGATCAGCGGGAGGCCCTGCTGCTGCGCCCACTCCTTCGCCGATGCGGTCGAGAGATAGCCCGGATGCATATCGTGAACGACAGCCTGTGGCTCAATCTCAAAGGTCCGCATCAGGTGGTTCAACGACTCCTTGAAGAACTCCAACCCGGTCAGGTTTTCCAAATCACCGAGGTGCTGGCTCTGATAGGCAAACCGCCCCCGCGCCAGCGCAAAGACATTCTTCAAGTGTCCGCCCACGGCCAGCATTGGGGGCACATCGAACGGCAGCGGAACTCCGAGCGGAACAAAGCCTCGCGCTCGGCGCACGAGTTGCGGCGCACCATCCACCAGCGCGGCCACCGAGTCGTCGCAGCGCTGCAAGATCTCGCGGTCGTGCATCAGGAAGGCATCGGCAATCGCGCCAAGCCGCGCACGCGCCTCGTCGTTATCAATAGCTATCGGCTCTTCGCTGAGGTTCGCGGAGGTCATCACCAGCGCCCGCACGCGAGGGTCGGCAAAGAGCAGATGTTGCAGCGGCGCATAGGGCAGGAAGACGCCGAGCCATGGAATCCCCGGCGCAACACCGTCGGCAATGCCGCAGCCCTCGCGCCGGCGGGCCAGCACAATCGGCCGCGCGGCCGTCAACAGCAGCGCCTCTTCAACGGCCGTCAGCACGCAGACCGCCCGCGCCGCATCCAGATCGCGCACCATCACGGCGAGCGGCTTTCCATAGCGCCGCTTGCGCTCGCGCAGCCGCATCACCGCCGCCTGATTGGTTGCATCCACGCTCAGATGAAAGCCGCCGATCCCTTTGATGGCCATGATCTGGCCGGCGAGCAGGAGGCTGATCGCTTGGTTGATTGCGTCGGAGTCAGCGGAGTTAGCGGGGTTAGCGGGGTTATAAGGACGCATTCCATGCGGATCTTCCGGCCCCTGTTTCCCACCGGCGTCCGCAAGCCAAACTCGTGGCCCGCACTCCCAGCACGCATTGGGCTGCGCATGGAAGCGCCGGTTCAGCGGATCGTCGTACTCCCGCTGGCACTCCGGGCACATGGGAAACTTTGCCATCGAAGTCTGCGGCCGGTCGTAGGGGATTTGCCGCGTAATGGTGAAGCGCGGCCCGCAATTGGTGCAGTTCAGGAACGGATACCGATAGCGGCGATCCTTGGGGTCCAGCAACT
>Ga0302191_10003027_pt1 | contig 10392 bp, 10 predicted proteins | sample II_Bog_E3_1_FD_198775 | JGI IMG/M metagenome (GOLD analysis project Ga0302191, IMG submission 198775) | Peat permafrost microbial communities from Stordalen Mire near Abisko, Sweden - II_Bog_E3_1 | ecosystem: Environmental > Terrestrial > Soil > Wetlands > Peat | place: Sweden: Abisko...
GATGTTTAACCCTACGGATAGCCACTTTATCATTAGTAAGCGGAACCATCTCATCCATGCGCTTGCGGCATTTAATGATGAAGTTGCGGGCTTCTTCCTTGCTGATTTTAAGCGCCGGCATTTTTGCGCTAACTGATTGCGGCTCCTTAATTTTAACAGGCGGAAACTTAGCGAAAAGCAAAACCAGCTTACCCATCAAATTTTCTTTACCGGTATTTGGTTTGTCTGAAGGATGTGTGCAACGTTCCAATGCGATGGTTGAGGCCATGGTAGCCTGCATAATGTGCGAGTAAACTTCGGCATAGCTCCAGCCGCCATGCGGTGGCGTTTGGTCGAATTGTTCATCAGGGATGGAATCAATTTGAGCGCGGTAGTTATCGAATATCGCGTTTAGGCGTTTATGCTCTTTGGTTATGCTCACTAAGTAAAGTTATGCTATTAAATTAATTTTCATAACTAATTACCTAAGAATATATATTGTAAATTTATTCAATGGCAACTCTTGTATTTTTACTTACCACAATAGTTCTGGTGATATTAGGGCCAATGGCTTTAATAAAAGCAGCACAACGAAAACGGGTAAAAAGAGAACTGTTTACGATCATCTTTTTGGTTTCTTTTTACGCTTTGATCTGGTTGTTTTTTTATATCGATAGCAAATACGTTACGGTACCATTAGGAACAGATGTTTGCTTTGACGACTGGTGTGCCTCAGTAACAAAAATTGATATTGGCAGTCAGAATCAATTTAAATTGCCTGCTATTGCTAAAGATAGCCTATGGATTGTGTTGGATGTTACGATGTCGAACCATGCGAGAGGAATACCCCAAAAACCGTCTGAGCCCCGAATCCATATTATTGATGACGGTGGTGGATATTGGGCCTTCTCGCCAATCGGTCAGCAAGCACTGGAAAAACAATCGGGGCAAAAAATTCAGCTTGACCAAAGATTAGATCTTGGGCAGTCGCTATCCACCCAGTTGGTTTACAAAATACCTGCAACCGCAAAACACCCAAAAGTATTAATTGAAGAAGGCCCTTTTATCACCAAATTACTTTTCAAGGATGATCAGTCGGTTTATACGCTGGTCTATTAAAATAACTTTACCAGCTTCTTTAGTTTAAGCAGGATCTCCCCACTGGTTTAAGAGTTAGCGCAGCGCTCTTAAATGCTGTATGAAAAGCAAAGACTCCGTCTGGCGTATGAAACCAAAGGCTTTCCGGTGCAATAAATACCGCGGTCTTTACCCGGACAGAGTCCTTCATTTTCTAATTTGATTTAAGAGCGCTGCGCTAACTCTTAAACCAGTAAGATTTAATATATACAAAAGGTTATAATATCAACTTTATTAATTTCTCTCCTTCCAAAACAGGGATAGCGGTTGTTAAATCCGTTTGCAAACAAAATTCTATATCGGCTTCAATGCCCAATGCTTTGAGACGTTCGCTGTGGGATGTTTTTTTGAGATAGGCTGAAATATCATTCTTACCAATCTGGAAAAGATCATAAGCAGCGATGGCGGCATCATCGAGCACAAAACCGGCTGGTTTTAACTGATCTGCTACCGCTCCGGCAAAAAGGGTATCTTCCAGGTTGAAGTTGTTTTTCCATCCGGCACAAACCAGCAATATATCCTCCTGCTGATCTTTTAGCCAATTGCAAACCGAAGTTAAATTAAGAAATGAGCCTATGATTATTTTTTTTGCTTTGATAGATCGCTGCAAAGCGTGGGTACCATTTGTTGTGGTTAACACGACAGTTCTGCCTGATACCTTTTCTTTGGTGTAAGAGAAAGGCGAGTTACCAAAATCAAAACCTGCTACTACCTCACCATTGCGTTCAGCGGCTAATAAATATTCGGGAAATTTATCCTTATAAGCCAGGCACTCCTCCACCTCGGATACCGGGATTATGGCTTCGGCACCGTTTTCAATACCGTAACAGATGGATGATGTAGCCCTGAAAATATCGATGATTACTACGATGTAGTTTTCGACATTAAAAAGAGGAATAAGCGCGGGTGTTAGGCAAACGTCTAATTTGTTCATTGAGTCATTGGGTCATTGAGTCATTGGTCATCGGATCATTAGCCGCTTACAAAAAATGGCTCAATGACCCAATGAATAATGACTATTTATAAAAAGGTGGCTTAACCACTTTTGCCTTTACTTTATTATCGCGGATGCTGATGAATATTTCGGAGCCTTCTTTGGCAAACTCGTTTTTAACGTAGCCCATACCAATTGCTTTTTGCAGCGATGGCGATTGCGTTCCGGAGGTTACTGTACCAATGTTATTACCGTCAGCATCAACAATTTCGTAATCGTGGCGAGGGATGCCGCGGTCTATCATTTCAAAACCAACCAGTTTTTTGCTTACGCCTTGTTGTTTTTGCGCTTGCAAAGCGTCCGAATTAACAAAATTCTTAGTGAACTTAGTTACCCAGCCCAAACCGGCTTCTAAAGGGGAAGTGGTATCGTTAATATCGTTACCGTATAAGCAGAAACCCATTTCTAAACGCAGGGTATCACGGGCACCTAAGCCAATTGGTTTTATACCAAAAGGTTCGCCTGCTTTAAATATGGCGTTCCAAATATGTTCAGCGTGTTCGTTGTCGAAATAAACCTCAAAACCACCAGCACCTGTATAGCCTGTTGCTGATACAACCACATTATCAATCCCCGCGAATTTGCCTTTTTTGAAAGTGTAGTATTCCATTGATGGCAGATCGATATCGGTAAGGCTTTGCAGAGCTTCGGCAGCTCTTGGGCCCTGTATGGCTAACAGCGAGGTGCGATCGGATATATTTTTCATATCTACTCCCCAGGTATTGTATTTGGAGATCCAATCCCAATCCTTATCAATGTTTGAAGCGTTAACAACCAACATGTATGTTTTTTCGTCGATGCGGTAAACCAGCAAATCGTCAACTATACCGCCAACTTCATTTGGTAAACAAGAGTATTGCACTTTGCCATCGTAAAGCTTGGAGGCATCGTTACTGCTTACTTTTTGTATCAGGTCGATAGCGTGGTCGCCTTTTAAAATAAATTCGCCCATGTGGCTTACATCAAACACACCTACGGCTTTGCGTACGGTTTCGTGTTCAACATTAATTCCGGCGTATTGTACGGGCATATTGTAGCCTGCAAAAGGTACAATTTTGGCGCCTGCTTTTATATGAATATCAGTTAATGCGGTATTTTTCATGAATTGGGTCAATTGCCGTCAAAAGTAATAAAATTAGCTTACTCCAACAGGCAGCAAACGCTCATATATATTAAAAAGCTTATTGGTAACTACATTTATATCGTGTTGCTGCTCTATAAGCTCCCGGGCATTTAAGCCAACATTGCGACAAAACTCCTCATCAGTTATACAGCGTTTTATGGCGTGGTAAAACTCGGCGGCGTTGTTGGCTATCAAAATATTCTTGCCATCTGTAAAATTGATCCCTTCGGCACCAAGCGATGTAGAAATGATGCATTTTTCCATGGCCATTCCCTCCACAATTTTCACCCTTACACCACCGCTTGATAACAACGGTACGATCATGATTGATTTGCTGTTCACAAACTCGAGCGCGTCATCAACCTCGCCTGAGATAAAAATCTTACCCATCACTTCGTAATCATCAAAACGCTCGGGAATATCATTACCTGCCACGTAAAGCTTTACGGAAAGGTCGCCATCGGTTAGTTCCTTGTGGAAGTTTTCCAGGAACCATTCGATACCTTCGCGGTTAGGCAGCCAATCCAGCGAACCTAAAAAGAAAAGGCTTGGCACTTCGGTTTTGGTATAATCGGGCCGGTACTGCTCCATGTTGATGCCTACGGGGAGCACATCAATGGATGTTTTTGTGCCGTATGATAACATGGTGGCTTTGTCCTGCTCGGTAAAAACGATGATAGAATCTACCTTGTTCAACTGCTCCAATTCGTAGTTTTTAATGCGCTTGGCATGCATTTTCAGGTACGACTTTTTAAACGGATCGGCCTTTTGCCCTGCTAAACGCTGCCAAACCTGGTTCTCGATATTGTGTGCCCGGTAAACCAATTTTGAATTGCAATTTTTACGAACCGCGTTTAAGTAAAGCGATACCATCAGCCCGTCGAACTGTACAATATCATAGTTATTTGTACGAACCTCACGCACCAGCTGGCGCTCAAATTCGGCATCGTAATACTTATCAATATTAAAGGATGTTTTACTGAAGAGGTTAACTGCTACATCAAACACCGATACCCGGGTATTAATATCATAAGCACGATAGTTTATCTTGCTTATCACCTCATCGTGAGGTTGTTGGTGGTGATTTTTTTTTGAATTTAGCGCCACCAGCGATACCTCGTGCCCCAGGTTAACAAGGCCTTTAATGGTATTGTATACCACAATCGGGTATCCGCCATTTTGCGGAAATGGGACACGGTGAGTTAAAATAAGTATCTTCAAACTGGATTGGTTTCCAACAAAAATACCATCCGGAATCACTAAATCAAAGCCCGTCCTGAAAAATAGTTGCCCGCGGCCTGGTTACCGTAAATGTTTTACGATGGTATGGCGTAAAACCTAGTTCGAGCACCGTATTACGGTGTTTTATAGTGGGATAGCCTTTATTAGTATGCCAGTTGTACTCCGGATGTTCCTGTGCAATTTGAAGCATGTAATCATCACGGTAGGTTTTGGCTAATATAGATGCCGCCGCGATACTTAAATATTTGGCATCACCCTCCACAATACATTGGTGGGGCATATCCTGGTATTTATTAAAGCGGTTACCATCAATAATCAAAAACCCTGGCTTTAAATGCAACTTATCAATGGCGCGGTGCATGGCTAAAAAAGAAGCGTTCAGTATATTGATCTCATCTATCTCCACATTATCAACCGAAGCTACAGCGAAGGCGATCGCTTTTTTTTCTATCTCTTTACGAAGTTTATAGCGCACATCTTCAGATAACTGTTTGGAGTCGTTAAGCAATTTGTGCTTAAAGTTATGCGGCAGTATTACCGCGGCGGCAAATACCGGGCCGGCAAGGCACCCACGGCCTGCTTCATCGCATCCTGCTTCAATCAAATCAAACTGGTATCGGGCTAATAACATTAAGCGTTAAATTTATTCAAATATCCGGTTTTTAAGGCGGGGATTTATTTGGTGTGGAAAAGATGTGGCGAAAATTATGGCTTTTGCGCACATACTTCTATTACGCTACCCATAACAGCCACCCCACGTTTGGGTTCCGCGTTAGCGATAGTAGCGGGTACCGGCCTGCGGCTAATGCCCTGTGTAGTATGAGCGAATAGCGCGGGCCGGAGGTAACGCCCTTAAAATATCCGCAGGGTTAGCAAGGTAATATCATCAATTGCCTTTCCTTTTGTAAGTTGGGAAACATGATCGAGCAGGGTTTGATTGAAGCTATCGGGTGTATCATTACCATGCTGTAGCACAAATTTCATTAACTTTTCCTCGTTCCAACTTTTGGGGCCTTGCGATTCATAATCCATTAAGCCATCGGTATAGTTGAATATCAAACTACCGGGGTCCACATCTATCTCGCCCTGGTTTAAAAATGGCAGTTCTTCAAAAGCACCTATCATCGTGGTGCCTAACTTAAGCTGGATAGCCTCGCCGTTTGAAAATAAAATTGCCGGATTGTGGCCTGCATTTATATAGTTAAGTAAACGGGTTTTTTGATTGTATTTGGCTAAAAAGAGTGTAATAAAGCGTTCGCCTTTGGTATTGTTGAGTACAATTTTGTTTAGGCGCTCAATAATATTGGTGAGGTCATCCTCAACCGTTGCCCAGGCATGCAAACTGGCCTGGAAGTTAGCCATAAGCAATGCCGCCGAAATTCCTTTGCCCGACACATCGGCTATGCACCAGATGAACTCATCTTCGTTAAGGCGGATAAAGTCAAAATAATCGCCGCCTATATTTTGGTGTGGCAGGTACCGCGCATCAATCTCAACGCCATCATCCTTATGTATCCGGATGGGTACCAGCATATTCTGCACCTCGACAGCAAGCTCCATCTCACGCTCAAAACGTTCTGTTTGTAAGCGTTCCCTAAATAAACGTTTGTTTTCAAGCGCAACCAGCACCACGTTTATAAGGGTTTGTATAAAATTAAGGTCGTTGTTCAGCATCTCGGGCGAGCTGTTGAAATCGCCTATAAAAGCGTAAGCAAGCGCCTTGTTTTTATGATAGATAGGGATAAAGTAATCGTATGTTTTTAGTATTGGATCGGAATGATTGGCTACCGGGGTGGCGGTTTTAAATTTGCTGAGATCGGTACAGATACGGTGCAATACGCTTACCGGCTCAATAGCACCACCATACTTTGATATGCAGATAAAATTTTCATCATCTTCTATCAAAAACCTGAATTTCCCAACTTGCAGATAACTCTGCAAAATAACCTCCAGCATTTGCACCAATACTGGTGTAGCTATGTTTTTATTGATGGCCCTGGTTACTTCGAGCAGTGAGTTTAATTCTGACTGCCTTTTTAGCAACAACCTAATCAGTTCATCTTCGCCGGACTTATCGATATTTTGCATTTATTGGGCAGTATAGATAAGATTTAAATTCTGAAGCATCCCTGTGTTCAATGAATTACCTGTTAAAGGTACTGTTAACAGATTGCTTATTATTAATAAAAGCCACAATTCGCTTTTTTGTTTTAATAATGGAGAAGCAGAGGGGTTAAAGATCATATAGTTTGTAAACAGAACAGCCTAAAATAAAGAATAATTTTCAAATTCGAGTATTTTGAGATTTAATATCAAAAGCATCACGCAAACCATTGGTTACCAAGTTAAAAGAATATACCAAAAACATAATGGCGAGCCCCGGCAATATAGCCAAATACGCCGCATCCATCACAATATAGTCATAATTTTCGCGGATCATGCTACCCCATGTGGGCATTGGCGGCTGCGCGCCGAAGCCCAGAAAGCTCAACCCGGCCTCAAGAAGTATGGCTGTGGCAAAATTAGCCGATGCCAGCACCAGTATTGGCCCGATGATATTAGGCAAAATATGTTTAATAATGATACGGGCATTCCCAAAACCCATTGAACGTGCCGCTTCAACGTATTCCGCTTGTTTTAAGCTGATTACTTGTCCCCTTACCAATCTGGCTACTTCCACCCACATGGATAGGCCTACGGCTACAAAAATCTCCCACAAGCCTTTACCCAACGCGAATGATATGGCGATAACCAGCAGCAAGGCAGGTAATGCCCAGAGTATATTCATGAGCCAGCTTAAAGCAGCATCCAGCCAGCCGCCAAAGTAACCCGCGATTGCGCCGATGCTTACCCCCAGCAGCATGCTGATGAGCACCGACATTAAGCCTACTGCTAAAGATACCCGTGTGCCGAGCAACAGCCTGCTCAGCATATCGCGACCATAAATATCGGTGCCGAACCAGAAGGTTTTACTTGTGATCTGTTTAGTGACGATTTGCTTTTTTAATGCTGATAGGTTGCTGATTTGGTTAGCTATTTGTTTTTGCCCGGTGGCGACCTCGATAATGCTGTAAGCTTTTTTTTCGGGCTTATCTTCATCGCCGATGTATTGGTTGATGTGGATGGAATCTTTGGCGAAGTAGTAAGCTGTTACGGGTATTTGGTGATAGAAAGGGGTTTGTCCGGATATGATTTTGGTGAAGATGCCGACGGTATCGACAGGTTCCGGTTTACGGATATTGAGGAACATGAGTTTTGATCCCGGCTTTTTAAGGCTGAGCTGGATAGCCATGTTATTGGCCTCGGGCGCGGAATCGGGCATGATGAGGTAGCCCAGTATGGCAACCAACGTGGTGATGATGATAAACACCAAACCCGCCATGGCAGATTTGTTGCGTTTAAAAGTTTTCCAGGTGCGTTGGGATGGGGTGAGCTCGGGCATTAGCCACTAATTTCATGATTTTAATTGAATGTTGGAAATTTGACTCACCCAGCTACGCTTCGCTGGCTGACCTCTCTGCCGCAGCTCGGCAAAGAGGTAAAACACACGCTTGGTATCTTTTGGCCTCTTAATGCCTGTTCAAGTGTCAACACTTGAACGCTTTTGGTTGTAAGCGTCCACGCTTACTTAATCGTAAACTTACTGGTTTAAGCGTGGACGCTTAAACTTTTGGTATTCAAGCGTGGACGCTTGAACAGGCGGGGTGATGGTATTAGAGAGGCTTACAATAATGATATTTCTAATTTATGGAATACAGATTAATCATCCCCCACCAGTTCAAGCGTCCACGCTTTAATGCTTTAAATGTAAGCGTCCACGCTTACTCTAATATAAAATATCAAGTTAAGCGTAGACGCTTAAAATTTTGGTATTCAAGCGTGGATGCTTGAATAGGCGGGGTATAATCGTAAGAAAAAACGAATTGCAATCAGCTTAGATTTTAATAATCTTTGAAAATACCGTGATAATTTATTGAATCACGGTATTTTTTTTGCCTATAAAAACAGGTAATTCATTACATTCGCTTAAACCTTTTCAAGATGAAAAAACTAATACTTATCGCCTCAATGATGATTTTATGCTTGTCTATTAAAGCGCAAAATCACCCCGAATTATATATCAATGGGCTTATAATTAATAAGCCACAAAGTTTTTACAACTACCCGATAATGAAGTTTGAACGACTAAAAAAATCTACTGATAAGTATGAATTTAATAGCCCAAGTAAAAATGTTTTATTTAGTAAAATAAAGGGTGATACATTAAAAATAATTCGCTTTAAAAAAGAAATTGAATTTAAGGATAGGGATTCGATACAAATGGTTATTGTACAATCGCTAAAAACAGGAAATTTTTACGAATCTGAATTTGAAATGACTTTTCTTCAATTTGATTTAATAAAAAAAGGTCAAGAGCCCACTTTAGACACTTATTGCAGCGATATAACAGAATCCACAGACAAGTTTAATGATGTTAAAACTATTCACTCTCCTGAAGGTGGAGACGGTATAGCATTTATAAAAATGATTATTAAAGGGAAAGTTTATTTTTATATATCATGTAGTTCGGCCGCTATCAATTCTGACGGATTAGGTGAAAATGGTGTTGATTTCTTGTTCGCAGACGGCACTAAAAGAACATTTACAGAAGCAAAAATAAAAGTGAAATATATCGGACGAAGTTTTGAAACTTATAGATACAGTTCCGATATTGAATTATCAAATGAAGATATGCAATTATTTTTATCCAAGCCAATTCAAGCCTATAGGTTATATAGTGCCGAAAAAGATGTTGATTCCGAGTCCTCATTTATTTATAAATCTTACATTAATTGCATAGTAAAAAATCATTAACATTAGTATATTAATAGGCTAAACTAAATCCTATTAATTATGAACATTAAAGAAAACGACATTCCATCGGCTTGTTTAAGTACACTTGTAAACATAAATGCAAGACAAAGGGCATTCTATCAATTACTAATCGAAATATTATATAAAGATGAACCGTCTAAAGTAGATGGCGTTGTTCGTCTGTTAAACGACTACGAAGCGGAGGAAAAGTCATTAATATGGACGGCTCTTTATTCTCATTACGGTTCAGACCCACTTGACCTTCCAGACGGAATAGCACAATCTTGAGAATCTTAATTAAGATTAATTTCATTCTTAAATTTACGACAAACTTAAATTTACGACAAATGTCTACTAAAAACAAACATTTGTCGTAAATTATTTTATTACATTTGTCCCAACTCATATATAGTTACCCTCGAGAGGGGAATTGATTTGCGTTGTGATTTTTTTGGAACAGAAACACGCAAAAACGCAATAAAATAGCCTGCTTTTATGGGTTAAAAGCTATAATTTTTGTTAAAAAATGGCATAAAAACAGTGAAAAACAGATGTTTTTTGGTGTTTTTAAGGCATAAATTGGGCGTTTTTGGGGTAAAAACGGCTTAATTTGGCATGTAATAACCGCCTTTTTAGGGGTTTTTAGGGCGTTTTTGGGGCTGAAAGTGCACCAACTGTTTCATGTGTACCGTGGTACAGTAAGGCAGGGTTACCTAACCGTCCTACCCTTCCAAACGTACTTTTTGGTGTTGCCAATTAGGCCTACATATACAAAGTAAACAATGTGTATGGGCGATAGCAGGAACAGCAGCCATATCAGCCCTCTACGCTTAAAAAACGCCGTTACCGGCAGCAGGAATATGGCTTCGAAGATAAACTTCAACCCGTATTGCAGCATGAACAGGTAGAAGAACCTGACATCAAAAAAGCTTAGTATGCCGTTTACCAGTATCAGCACATTAAACAGCCAGATACCCACGGCGAGGGCCACAATTTTTTTGTCCTTATACTTTGTTGATTTGGAGGCCCAACGTCTGCGCTGACTTAAAAATTCTTTTAGATT
>Ga0302191_10003028_pt1 | contig 10390 bp, 10 predicted proteins | sample II_Bog_E3_1_FD_198775 | JGI IMG/M metagenome (GOLD analysis project Ga0302191, IMG submission 198775) | Peat permafrost microbial communities from Stordalen Mire near Abisko, Sweden - II_Bog_E3_1 | ecosystem: Environmental > Terrestrial > Soil > Wetlands > Peat | place: Sweden: Abisko...
GACACCAGTCTGAAGTAATCGCTTATACCGCGGACGCAAGCGGGAAGCTGACTGTGGCCGCCGATTCCCCTTACAAATTCAACATTGGAAAAATGGCAGTCAACGGGAGTTACCTGCTTGGATCTGAGCTGGGACGGTCAGACGTGGAAGCGTATCGAATGGAACCAAGCGGCGACTTGAGTTTTGAAGCCTCAGCAAATGAACCGGCACCGAGCGAGAATTGCGGTAGCGCCGGGCCGAATATTCCGGAGCGCGGAAGCCCTGGGCTCCTGAATGCTGCCTATCTTCTCAATGCGGACTATCTTGAGAGTCGATGCGCGGATGACTCATTGCCGCCGCTCATGGTGCAGAGGAGTTCCGGCAAACTCATCTTTCTTGGCGATGCTGGAGATACTGGCGACATGGTCGGAGACCTGAGCCTCGCTGCCGACGGCAAGCTTGCCTACTCATCGGACTGCTATCGATTTGGTCCGCCGATTTATGGATTTAAACGAAAAAACGACGGCGCGCTCAGCGAACTGAATATCCATCCCGCGCTGCCCCTAGCGGTCAAAGGGGAAGGCTGGTGCCCTTATCTTGCGGCTTCTGACGGCGCCAACCACTTGGCAATTCCCATGTATCCCTGGTCGCAATACGGCAGCCAGGACGGACCATACCAGCTCGCCACTTACACCGTGGATAACTCGGGCCGACTTACTACCTCGAGTAGTTACTTCGACATGCCCAAGGTTATGACCGGCAGCATAACGGACGTAAATATGGATCCATCGGGATCACTGCTTGCAGTGGCAGGGACGGGCGGATTACAAATATTTCACTTCAACGGAGATAAGCCGATCACCAGATATACTGGCTTGTTGACGACGGTAGAAGTGGACCAGGTGTTCTGGGACAGCAACGGGCACCTGTACGCGATTGGGCAGTCGGCGAACAAGCTTTGGGTCTTCAACGTCACGCCAACCGAGAGCGCTGAGGCTCCCGGATCGCCATACCCAGTGAACGAACCGCTGGGCCTGATTGTGCAGCCCCTGCCTCTTGAAGCCCCGGATTCGACGGGTGCCGGAGTTACCGGTGTCAAAGCACCAGCGCCCCGGCACGGATCCAAGTACCCTTCGAAGCTATAGCGTTTGGTCGCGAATCGCAGCTATCCCAGTGTGCTCATGTCGATGACGAAGCGGTATTTCACGTCCTGCTTCAACAAGCGCTCGAAAGCTTCATTGATCTGGAACATCGGGATTACTTCGACTTCAGAAACAATGTTGTGCTTGCCGCAGTAGTCGAGCATTTCCTGTGTTTCCGGCATGCCGCCAATCATGGAACCGGCGATGGATGAGCGACGCCCAATCAGACTAAAGACGCTGAACGAAGACGGCTTGTCCGGCAGTCCGACGAGACACATCGTGGCGTCCTGCTTCAGCAACGGAAGGTAGTCGTCGAGCGGATGCGGCGCAGACACGGTGTCGAGAATGAAGTCAAAGGACTTGGTGTGCGCCTTCATCGCATCGGGATCGCTGGACAACACAACCTCGTCCGCACCCAACTTCATCGCGTCTTCCTTCTTGCGTAGGTTGGTGGTGAACTGCACAACATGCGCTCCGAATGAGTGTGCAAACTTCAGCGCCATGTGGCCCAATCCACCCAGTCCCACAATGCCGACTTTCATGCCCGGGCCCACCTTCCAGTGGCGCAGCGGCGAGTAAGTGGTAATGCCCGCGCAGAGCAGCGGCGCCACACCGGCCAGGTTCAGGTTCTCCGGCACGGTGTGGGCGAACCGCTCGTCCACAACATAATTTGAAGCATAGCCACCCATGGTGATGGAGCCATCCACGCGGTCGGGCGCGGCATAAGTGAGTGTCGGTCCGTGGTCGCAGAAGTGCTCTTCACCGGCGTGGCATGGAGCGCACTGTCGGCATGAGTCAATAATTACGCCAACGGCCGCGATGCCTCCTACCTTGAACTTGGTCACTGCGTTGCCGGCGGCGATGACGCGGCCAACAATCTCGTGGCCGGGTACCATTGGATAAACAGATTGTCCCCACTCATTGCGGGCCATGTGCAGGTCAGAGTGGCAGACGCCGCAGTAAAGAATTTCAATTGCGATTTCCGCAGGGCCAGGTTCGCGACGAGTGAAGCTGAAGGGAGCGAGCGGAGATTGTGCGTCGAGAGCGGCGTAGCCGTGAGATGAAGGCATTTAGAAGGATTCCTTTCGGGAAAAGTCTACAACAGCAATGTGAAAAATCGGATCAAGAGATTAGGCTCGTTGTGCCAAGGCTACACGCGGAATTCCTTGTAGGTCGGGAGTGAACTCAATATTCCGGAAGCCGGTGGCGTCCAGCAATTCGGCAATCGCCGCAGATTGACCGTAGCCAATTTCGAGCGCAATAAATCCGCCTCCAACAAGACAAGCAAAAGCCTGCGGGATAAGTCGGCGATAGATATCGAGGCCGTCATCGCCGGCAAAGAGAGCTAGTGCAGGTTCGTGGTCGCGGACTTCAACAGAGAGCGTGGGCCGATCAACCTCAGGCACATAAGGCGGGTTGGAAACAACAATGTCAAATTGCTCACCAGCGACGGGAGCGAGAAGATCGCCCTGGAGAAAACGAATCTGATTCCCAAATCCGAGACGTTCGGCATTGCGGTGGGCGACGCCCAGGGCTGCCTCAGAGGCATCGATTGCGGTGACCGCAGCGTGCGACCAGTCGTGCGCAAATGCAATCGCAATCGCACCAGAACCTGTGCCCACGTCGACCAATCGCGGCTTGCGGAAGACACTTCCGAGTCCGTTCACCTTCTCTACCAGGTGCTCAGTTTCGGGCCGCGGGATCAGTACGTCAGGAGTCACGAGAAAAGGCATGCGATAGAACTCCGCCTCGCCGAATATGTATTGCATGGGTTCGCCTCTGTGGCGACGCTCCAGCATCTCCATGAAACGCGTGGTCTCGGCGTCCGTGAGTTTCTTTTCAGGATGAGCAATCAGCCATGCCTTGTTCTTACCGAGCACCTGCAGCAGCAGCATCTCCGCGTCCTGCCGGGCGCGCTCAGGATGCGGACCAAGCGACAGCCTTTCAGTCGCGTTCGCAACAACCCTGCGGAGGTCGGTCACGCCTTACGCAGCCTGGCTATTGTCAGACTTGAGCTGCTCAGCCTGGTAGTGCGAAATCAACGCATCCACAATCGGCTGCAGCCGCCCTTCCATGACTAAGTCAAGTTGGTGGAGAGTTAGTCCAATACGGTGGTCTGTCAGCCGGTTCTGCGGGAAGTTGTAAGTGCGAATCTTCTCGCTACGATCGCCCGTGCCCACCTGCTCCTTGCGTGCTTTCGCAAGCTCCGCATTCTGCCGGTCCATCTCCACTTCATAAAGCCGCGAACGCAATACGCGCATGCCTTTCTCGCGGTTCTTGATCTGTGATTTCTCGTCCTGGCAGCTAACTACCGTGTTAGTCGGAATATGTGTAATACGCACGGCCGAGTAAGTCGTGTTCACTGACTGGCCGCCGGGACCGGAAGAACAGAACGTATCGATGCGCAGGTCCTTGGCTTCAATCTTGATGTCAACTTCTTCCGCTTCCGGCAGCACCGCAACCGTGATGGCCGAAGTGTGAACCCGCCCCTGCGTTTCCGTCGCCGGCACGCGCTGCACTCGATGCACACCGCTCTCCCATTTCAGTTGCGAGTAAACGCGGTCGCCTTCAATGATCGCGATGACTTCCTTGTATCCGCCCACGCCCGACTCCGACATGGACAGCAACTCAATCTTCCACTTGTGCTGCTCGGCAAAGCGCTGATACATGCGGAAGATCTCCGCTGCAAACAGCGAAGCTTCGTCGCCGCCCGTGCCTGCGCGGATTTCCAGGATCACGTTCTTTTCGTCATTTGGATCCTTGGGCAGCAGGAGCACCTTGATCTCCTCTTCCAGCACAGGCTCGCGCGGCGCGAGCGAAGCAATCTCTTCCTCGGCCATGTCTTTCATGTCTGGATCGCCGAGCATGGCGCGCGCTTCGGCAAGACTCTGACGCACTTGCTTGAGCTCACGGAATTTGGCAACCGGCTCTGTAAGTTCGCGCAGCGCCCGCCCGGCCTTCTGATACTTCTCGTGATCGGAAATGACTTCAGGCAATCCCATTTGAACGCTGAGTTCGTCGTAGCGCTGCTCCATTTGTTCCAAACGATCAATCATGGCCCCTCCAGGGTCTTAAGTGTTTTGGAGAAAAATTGTGAAAAGGGGGCGTGGAACGGTGTAGGCGGCGGGCGCCGCTAGAGAAGGGCCGGAATGGGTTGATGCAGGGCCATAAACTGTTCTTATTCTACTCGATATTTGGATGTCGGGAGTGATCCTGGAGATTCGTCCCCTCGGCGAACTCAGGATAATTGAAGTCCAATCAGTCGAGCGGCACGACCGTAGGACGATGCAGAAAATGGTCTTCATCCCCAATTACAATTTGTGCGGGATTCAATGTCAGGTTGCTACCCAGCGCGAAGCCAGGGGAATCGACTTCCTCGGGCAATTCGAAAACGAGCCGAGTCGTCAGGCTTTGGCCAGGCCCCACTTCCGCATCGAGACTAGGAAACGGAGGGGTGCCCACCGGCGATTTGGCGCGCATGCCTGCTTCGGACACCTCGTAAACCCGGCCTGATCGATCAATGAGCACGCCCTTGCGGCCAATTTCCCGTTGCGCCCGGCCACGCGACCGGTTGGTGATGCGCACGTCGACTAAATACCAGTATCTTCCGGAGCTGGTTGAAGGCATCCGATTCCATCCGGTCACTGCGAAACACATTTCGTCGAAGCAGCGGTCCTCTCCCACCGCCATAATGTGTTGCGGAGCTTTGACGGCCACAACAGTCCCAACTCCCAAATAGACAGCCCAAACCAGAATTACGGCCACTGCCAAGCTGCGCGCGAGAACCCAGCGGCGAAGGACGACGGCGACAACTGCAGTTACCAAGGCAGCTGCTGTGCCAAGCACCACGAGAATCAACAGCAAATCAAAGAAGGTCATGACACCCCTCCATGTTTAACTTTGCAATGCAAAGTAAAGCAAGACTACAAAGGAATATGAATGGGCGCAAGGTCGATTTTGTCGGCCGCGGTTCGCCTGCGAAGCGGGGTTGAAAGATGGTCTGCGGAGGTTATCGCCGGACTTGCCTTACAGGAATGGGTTGACGATCTTGACGCCGTTAAATTCCTGGCCATGCTGCATGTCCTCTGAAAGCAGGACGCGACAGCCGGATCGGATTGCACATTGAAGTATGAGCGAGTCCCAATAGGAGAAGCGGTGCAAACGGTGCAAATCGATTGCAGCGAGGACATCCGATACGGTGGGTTCTACAAGGTGAAAGCGAGAGTAAAATTCCACCTGGCTGCGGGCTGTTCCCGGATCAAGATGGATCTTTCTCGTGGCCGCAAAAAAGTATTCTCCAAGCACCTGAAGTGAGACCACGCCGGTGCGTTTGCTCCCATGCTCCACGATCAGGTCGATTGCCTTTTTCTGTTTCACAGGGGCGGCGGAATCCTCGGCGTACACAAGGATATTGGAATCCAGGAATGTCCGTGCGAGTCGTACATCAGGCCGGAATACTGCCTCTGCGGATGCACCCCCGGTTGTGCGGCCCATTCCCGCGGTCATCGGATTCGTTCTTCGTAGAGTTCGTCCCGATTCCACTTCCAACCGTTCGAATTACCTTGGCCCACGCGCTGCTTGAACATCTCCAGATCCCGCTCCAACTCCAGGGCGTCTTCGCCGGCGATGTGCTGCAAATGCTCGCGGATCTCCTGGTTGATTGTCTTGCCCGTCGCGCGAAGCTTTTCTCGAGCCCGCTCGACCAGTTGCTCGTCAATGGAGAGCGTAATATTCATCTACACAGTATATGTGTGCACATATGCTGTGTCAAACACTGGCGCGCCGCCTAGAAGCACTCAACCTGATCGCAAGGATTCATGAGCGGCACCTGCACCGTGGAATCGTGCTCGGCATCCGAATAAATTGTGATTGTGGCAGGCTTATAGTCTTCCGGCTTCGCGTTCATGATATTCGGAACAAAAGACTGCGGATTTCGATCGTATAGCGGGAACCACGTGCTCTGAACCTCAACAACCACCGTGTGTCCCGCCTTGAAAACGTGGTCCACGTCGTGTAGAGAAAACTTGTATTCATGCACGGAGCTAGAGCGCAGAGGTCGCGGCTCGGTGAACGACGACAGATAACGCCCGCGAAAAATCTCCTCATTCGTCATCAGTTGGTAGCCGCGCATCGCGGGGTCTGGATCGTCTTCGGGATACTGGTCAATCAGCTTCACCACCATGTCGTTATCCGTGCCGGTGGTGGAAGCGTAAATATCGGCCAGCACTTCCCCCGTCACCACCATGTCCTTCTTCAACACCGGCAGTTTCCACAAAGCCACATCTTTCCGATCGGCCACAAAGCGCTGATCTTCAGTCATCCATGCGCGCCAGTGCGAGCCTTCGCCGTACGTAGGCTGAATGGGTCTGTGGCGATAGGGCACCGGGTTAGCCGGATCGCTGACGTAACTGGTCGTCGCCGCGGCCGTCGGCTCTGCCCAACTCAGCAGGCCCGCGCCCTGGAGGTGCAAACTCGTTGGCTGCGATTCCTGCGGCGGAAAATGAGAGTAGCGCTTCCATGTGTTAGAGCCCGTCTGGAAGCTCGCCGTATTCTCCAGATCGAAGCCGGAAGTGTTGGTGCCCGGCTCGTCCTTCAGGTAGTGCGCGAAGAACCGTGCCTCAATCTGCGCACGGAATTCCTGTCCAATAGGCCGTGTGTAATCGAGTGCGCCAAAATGGCGTCGAGTGCCGGCCCAGCACCCATGGCACCATGGGCCCAACACTAGAAAATTTTGATGATTTGCATCGTGTGGTTCCAGGCTCACGTACTCCTCTTGCGGACCCCACATATCTTCCTGGTCGTAATAGCCGCCAACCGTGAGCGTTGGCACTTTCACCGCGTCAAGATGCGACTCAACCGCGCGCGAAGACCATGCGGCATCATAGGCAGGATGCTCAAGAAAGAGCTTCCACGTCGGCAAAATCTTGGATCCGGATTTCTTCACATCTTCTGCAAATGAGCCGCGCTCAAGAAAATAATCGAACCCGTCGCGCGGCTTCCCGTCCTTGCCTTTGCCGTAGTCAACTTCAGACCGCTCCTTAGTCGATTCAAGGCCCAGAACATAGTCGTACCCATAAGTCTGGCGAAACGCGCCGTTGTGAAAAAAGTCGTCGCCCATCCACACATCAATCATCGGCGCCTGCGGAGAAATGGCCTTCACCGCCGGGTGCGGATCGATGCCCGCCATCATCGCCAGAAATCCTGGATAACTTGTACCGGTCACGCCGATGCGGCCATTGTTCCCGGCAACGTTTGCAAGCAGCCACGCCACGGTGTCATACGTGTCAGTCGATTCGTCGATGGCCTTCGGGTCGTGATGGTCAGCGAGCGGCCGCATCATGATGAATTCACCTTCGCTTTTGTAACGGCCTCGAATGTCTTCAGCGACATAGATGTATCCGTCGCGCGCGAGTTCAGGACGCCCGCCAAAGAAGCTCGCGCGGCTGGTGCCATCAACTCCGTACGGGGTACGCTGCATCAGAAAAGGGAGCGGCGCGGTAATGTCCGCAGGCTTCAGAATCACGGCGTGCAGCTTCACTCCATCGCGCATGGGAATCATCACTTCCGAGCGCTGGTAGTCGTGGAAGAGGTGATGGATCGCAGCCCCTGTGCGGTGATAGACCGCATCCGGCTCTCCTGTCTCAGTCACGGTTTCGCCACGGCCTGCAGCGTCAAGAGTGAACCGTAGAGTGGTGTCTTTGCCGTCTGCCACACCATAACGGCGAAACTCCGTTGCAGAGATGGGCTTCAATTCTGTGGGCACCATTCGCTCGGATTCTTCCATCAGCTTCCCATCCTGCACGTAGAAGCTGAGCGGCGTGTCTGGCTCAATGGTGTCTGTGTACTCGCCGGTCAGAACCTCCAATTGTGCGGACGCTACGGCTTCACCAGGATGCGGAAGCCGCACTGCCAGTGCGGAAGTTATCGGAAGCAGTATGAGACAAAGAAGGACCGATGTTGCGCGATGAATCAAGAAGCAGTCTCCTGGATTGAGTGCGAGTGACCGACTAATGCGAATGGCCATGGTGATGATGGCCATGACTCTCTGCCGCGCCGGCCATTTCTTCAATGGGAACAACGCACCCATGCGTCTCCTCGCAGCCCACATGCTCAAACTGAATGGTGCTATGGCAAATGTTGTAGTGGTCCTTAAGAATGTGGTTCAGCTTCAGCAGAATGCACGCGCTCTCTGAAGGCGGAATGTCGTCGATCGTCACGTGGCAAGCCAGCGCGCGAGAGTTTGAACCGAGACTCCACACGTGCAAATCGTGGACGTTGATGACCCCTGGAACGGATTCCATGTCGGAGCGAATCTCCGGCAGCGAGCATCCATGCGGCGTGCCTTCCAGCAAAATGTTCAGCGTCTCGCGAACAATGCCCACGCTCGACCACAGAATCAGCGCCGCAATCACCAGCGAGAGAACAGGATCGATCCAATATTGACCGGTAAACAAAATGGCCGCGCCGCCCGCTATTACCGCTGCGGTAGAAAGCGTGTCCCCGGCCATGTGCAGAAACGCGGAGCGCATGTTCACGTCGCGGGCCACGCCCCACAGCAATGCGGCAATCACGCCATTCATCAGTACACCGGCCGCCGCCACAACCATCATCAGTTTGGGCTGCACCGCCACCGGCGCTGACAGCCGGTGAATCGCCTCAAACCCGATCCACAGAGAAATCACAATCAACGTAGCCGCGTTGATAAAGGCGGCGAGCACGCCCGCGCGCTGGTAACCGAAGGTCTTTGAATCGCTGGCCGGGCGCGACTGAAAATAAACAGCCGCAAAACTCAGCAGCAGAGCCAGAAAGTCAGATGCGTTGTGTCCGGCCTCCGACAGCAGCGCCAGCGAGTGCGCACGCAGGCCGAATACAAATGTCACAACAACGTACGCAAGCGTGGCAACCAGCGAAAAGCGAAGGACGGATTGGGTTCTGCGTGCGCCAGCAGGGGAAGGCGCGGCGTGGACATGCATAATGCCTAGTATACCGGGGGTGGGTATCGCCTGCAAAATGCGGTGGCAGCATGCTATCGCGATTTCAGTTTTCTGGAACGATAGTGGAATTGCCGGATCGCATGTCTTCCGCAACCCAACGATCATATGCATTTTGATCGACGACCGTTATCATCTCGGTGCTTATCCCTCTTAACTTCGGGTAAAAAAGCTGATCTTTGCCGGGAAACTGGTCGTCTGACTCCGATGTCAGAAAAAGCCCCGGATCATCGGTGTAAGCAATCAGCGTCATGGTCTCCGGCATGAGCTTGTATATAGCTTCGCCAAAATCATTTCCCTGTTTCCAGGTCTTATATCCGATTTGGCAACCCTGAATTGTTGCCACGACATGAGGTTCTCGCGCACGATGATCGTCAAGCAACTCAAAGAACCGTTTAAGTGCTGCGCGTTCGTCGGGAACGCGATCCAGAATCATCCGCCGCCAGCCACTCGTAGAGTCGTAAAAATGGAGCCGATAGGCCACCCAATCCAGAAAATCCGGCGGCATTCGAATCACATCCTCAATGCCATGATCGCCCTCTGCCATTCGATATCCACGCAAAAAGTGCCAGAGACCCGTCAGAGAATTTTCCCCAAGATAAAGCATTGGCTTCTCGCGGATCAATTCCAGTAAACGGCCGGCTTTGATGTCCTGTGTTCTGTCTTGATGACCCATTTCGTCCTCAGAGTCTTCGAACTATAACAGAGTCAGAATACTCCGTTGCGTGTAATTCCTTTCGTCCGAAAACACGCGCAAGATGAGGCAGGCCGCCCGCGTGCGCGTGCCCAAGTCACACAGGCCGTGTTTGCTTGATGTGCCATTGCAGTACCCTGAGCGCGCGCAGAGTGCTCCAGCGGCTAGCCCTTCCCACGCTGGTTTCCATCTCCAAAGGAATGCGTTCGGGATGAAGCAGATTCAGCGGCCAGCGCCCGTTCTGGTGGCGACGCTTCATCACCACCTTGATGGCCTCATCCGTGCGGTTCTCGGGTTTGATTCCCGCGTGCCGCAAGTAGTCGAGTCCGCGCAAAACGTCGTAGTGCCAGAATGTTGGATATGTGAAGCGGAGCCAGTGTTTGTCGATCACCTCACCAGTCCGCAACGAGCGGAACAAGCAGCGCTCGAGCAAATAGTCTTCCGCCCTTTTGCGGGCCTTGGTGACGGCTGCCGATGTGTGCCCGGCCCGTTCGTATTCGAGCAGCCCTTCGAGCACGCAGATGGTGGTATGGAACGAAGAGCGGCGGCTTCCAGGGGCTTCGCAGTTCCAGCCGCCATCGTCG
>Ga0302191_10003032_pt1 | contig 10383 bp, 11 predicted proteins | sample II_Bog_E3_1_FD_198775 | JGI IMG/M metagenome (GOLD analysis project Ga0302191, IMG submission 198775) | Peat permafrost microbial communities from Stordalen Mire near Abisko, Sweden - II_Bog_E3_1 | ecosystem: Environmental > Terrestrial > Soil > Wetlands > Peat | place: Sweden: Abisko...
CGATGCCTGTAACATTTCTGCGCCCGGCTTGGTTCATGGAAAACTCAAGTTGGGATTTAGCTCCGGCGAAGGATCAGGGCGTAATTCCGAGTTTCCTGCATCCGCTCGACAGGCCGGTGCCAATGGTGGCCACAGCGGACATTGGGCGGGTCGCAGCCGGACTGCTTCAGGTTGCGTGGAGTGGTCGTCGCGTGATTGAACTCGAAGGGCCGCGCCGTGTGACACCGAATGAAATTGCCGCTACTTTCGCGAAGCTCCTTGATCGTCCGGTGCGGATGGAAGCTGTGCCGCGCGAATCTTGGGAGGTGCTGTTCAGGTCGCAGGGCATGAAGAATCCCAGTCCACGCATCAGGATGCTGGACGGATTCAACGAAGGCTGGATTGATTTTGAGCGCGGGGAAGCCGACTCGCAAAAAGGAAGGGTGGACTTCGAGACCGTTCTGAAAACCCTTATCGCCCGTGCTCATTAAACATTTCAAATTTTTGACTCTCGTTGCACAAAGTTGTTTGCGAAGAGCCGCAACGCCTAACCAGTCGCTGGAGCGAACACCATTAGGTCTGCCGGTTTGCATGGGGTTGCCGTGCATGGTGTCGCTCAGTTCCAGACGTTCGGCAATAATAAAACCCAAGTATAACAACTATGTATAATTCATATAGCGATCTAAATAAAAAACTTTTGTTATTCAGAATAATACATTGGGGATTATTTCTTCCCATGCTCTTTTCCGTGGCAATGTTGTTAGGCTTTGGTCTAAAATATTTATATTCAATAGTAAAAATTCTTTGGATTGAACGGGCATATGAACAGAGTTATTTGTTTAAATTATTTATTGATTATTCTCCTAAACTAAATCACGAAAATAATATGGGATCACTGCCAACAAATGATTTCACTATTTTGATATGGATTATAATTATAACTAGTTGGGGACTTAGTGGGTATTTTGTGACAACCCTAAAAAGAGATCGAGAAAAACATCTCAATGCAGCCAGAGATAAACGAATTTCGGATGAACTTGATTAAAAAGCCGAACCAAGCGATGCAGCGAACGCCCTACGGTCGTCGCTGATCTTGTACGTTAGACCAAAAACATGAACACGACATCTGTAATCAAAAGAATAAGCCCGATGCTTGCTGTTGCAGACATGCAGGGGACAATTTCATTCTATGGGGATGTTCTCGGATTTCGCGCCACGATGACATCAGCCGAATATTCCATTATTGAACGAGATGGACAAACGATTCATCTCATGAAGGCAGCAGATGAGCACGTGATGGAATGCGTTCGAGGACATACAGATATTTATATCGAGGTGTCCGACATTCATTCTCTTTGGAATCATGTCAAGACCTTCAAAGATCAATATAAGATAAGAGATTTATTTGACCAGGTATATGGGATGACAGAATTTCATATTGGAGATCCGAATGAGTGCCTTGTTTTCGTTGGAGAGCCGACCAGAAAATGAAGCAGAGGTCTAACCAATCACTGGAGCGAACACCATTAGGTTGGCCGGATTGCATGGGAGTACCGTGCATGGTGTCGCTCAGTTCCAGACGTTAGGCGCTATGTGCTCATTTGACGCAAACACCATCGCCGCAGTCGCTGCCTGCGCTGCGGTCATTGTTGCACTTATCGCTGCGGTTATTTCAGTCTGGCAGGCTCATTTTACTACTCGTGTGCAGGCTCTTTTACAGTGCGATAGCTCGTGGATGTCAGACACGATGAGAGCTTCGCGGCGCAAGGCAGCAGCCTCGTTACTCAAGGGTAAGCCGAGTGCCGATGTTGACCGAGTCCTAGACTTTTTTGAGACCATTGCCGGCTTGTTCGTGAAGCGTCACGGGCTTTTTCGCTCGCGGGTCATTCCCGACCGATGGGCACGGCACACATTTTATTGGTATGCGGTTTGTTATTGGAGTAAGAGCCGTGATTACATTGACACAGTTCGTTTGCGCGCGACCGAGCAGGAAGCTTGGGCAGACCTCTGCGAGCTGATGCCATGTTGGATTGCTGCCGAAGGTGGTGCGCCCACGCCAAAAGACATTGATAGTTTTCTTGAAGATGAATGTAGCGCCTAACCAGTCGCAGGAGCTAACCGCCGTTGGCACTGCGGTTGCAATCCGCGCCGCGAGTCGGCGGTGGCTCAGCTTTTTTCGTTAGGCGAAACACTCACGCTTTGAAGTATGGCCACCCAAAAACTCGCGGACGGCACAGTTCACAAGTTGCCTCCAGATTTCCAAAGGGCCATCCAGTTTGATGCCATAGCCACGAACCTTTGGTCCGACATCACCCCGCTCGCGCGTAACGAGTGGATTTGTTGGGTCACCTCGGCTAAGCAAGAAGCCACCAGAAAACGCCGCATCGAGGTTGGAATTGATAAGATGCGCGGTGGCATGCGCAGGCCGTGCTGTTGGCCAGGATGCCCACATCGCTAGGCGACTTGATCCCGCTCGCTCAATGGAGCCAACGCTTGTATCCATAAAATCAGACTGGTCAGTTCTGAGGATATTTTGGAAATGCCTCGCAGCTATCCCCATCCTGCTGGTGCTCACGATTACATCGCTACTCTTGTGGTGGAGGTTCGGGTTTGATTGGGATCCAACGGCCAAGATGCCTGTATCGGCATTTTTTGCAGGAGTGCTTTGCCTCATCGGTGCCGTCGCCGTTGTGTTGGCAGTCACGCTGGCCCTGGTTACGGGAACGCTGGGCTTGTTCGCTTTGTGCAAGCGGGGTAGAGGGTAAAATTTTGTGAATCTGTTCTACCCGAGGTTCCCATGGCGGCTTTTGCCTCGCATGCTATGGATCACAGTTCTCGGTGCAATGGTTGGAGGAGTTTACGGGGTTCTACATGATCAGATCACCTATTCGATTTCTCATGAGTATTTCACCAAACTAAAGTTTGATCAGTTCAAGTACGCCAATTTTGGATTTCCGGTTCGCATCTTTGTCTCCGAAGTCGGATTTCTCGCAACCTGGTGGGTGGGATTCTTCGCTGCTTGGTTTCTGGCCCGGATAGCTGTTACCGGTTGCTACGGGAGAATTGTTTTTGTTCGTGAGACTGCCCCTAGGAATCTCCGCTCAGCGATTGGATTTAACAGATTTGCCAGACTGATTTTTCAGAAAAAGCATGGGAAAGCATGAGGTTTCCAGCTAATCCGTGTCTTGAGCGAATATCATCCCCCCAATGAAGACGATCGGAATCACGCGAACTACGTTCCTGCTCTCAGTCGTGTGTTTGCTCCTGATCATGGACGCAAAGGCGGAGCCGGGATGGGATGGCTGGGGAACCCATTTCGCCGCCGGTGAATTACTCGATAAAGGGGATTTTAGGGGGCTGGAGTCACTGGCAATGGAAATAAAAGGCAAAGGCTACACGATTGAGCAGCAATTTCCCGAGTTAGCCGCCCTTTACGGAGGACTGAAACTTGGCGATGGATTTCCTCAAAATGTATGGCTTGACCGCCTGAAGGCACTCAAAAAATGGCGCGCGGCGTATCCGGATTCTCTCACAGCAAAGATAGCAGAAGTGAACTGGTATCTGGAATACTCGGACCAGGGTTATGAATTACCTCCTCCGGAAGAGGGACCACTTCGGGATCCTGGAGAGTGGGCGCCGGAAAAAACCAACTTGGATAAAGCCGCTGAATTGCTCAAGTCCGTGCCTATGGATAAAGTGGACGATCCGGAATACTACGTCGATTGGTTGAAAGTTTGTTGCGAGCAGGGAAAATCCAAGGATGAAACCTATTGGTACATGAACAAGGGGACAGATCTGGCCAAGGAATACGTGCCAATTTACACGACAATGGCCCACTATCTTTTGCCAAATGTCAAAGGATACGGGGAGCATGGCAAACCAAAGGAGTTGGAGGAAGCTATCAAGGAGTGGGCTGACAGATTTCCGGGGGATAAGGGAGATATCCTCTATGCTTATTTGCTAAGCACTGATGCGGGCTACTATGGGGCTGATTTTTTTAAAATCCCCAATGCTGACTACGGACGTGCAAAAAAAGGGTATTCACTACGATTGTCTGGCAACGATCCCGAGAAATGGTGGGATGAAAATTCGTTGGCCTACCTTGCTGGCTCGAAGGGGGATAAGAAGACAGCCAAGAAGATGCTTTTGGATCTGGAGGGCTCCGCTGATATCGATAGGTTCTTCTCTCAAAAAACCTACGAGCATTTCCGCGATATCAGTGGGGCAAGGGGCGAAATAGAAGCAGCACTGGGGCTGGAGAAAGAGGGGAAACTGGCAGAAGCAGAAGCCAAACTCCTCTCCTTTACAAGCGACCCGTCGATTTATCTGCCGCTTGTGTCATTTTATGAACGCCAAGGGATGAAGGAAAAATTGCTCGGCATGAAGATGAAGTTTGTCGGAAAGACAGTGAAGGAGATGAGTGAGATCGATCCTAGAAGCGCTCCTGCCGACCTCCTTGGAGAAATGGCAAGTTATTACCCGATGATGGGGGACTGGAAGAATGGGGAGATTGCGGCAGCCAGGTTCGACCAACTACGCCCTGAGAATCTAATCGGTAAAAACATGCTTCTCTTGGGTGCAATCAACCGTGGGGATGCTGAGGCGGCGGAGAAAACGATCATGGCGATCGCCAGCATGAGGACAGACAAGAGGCCATACCTGATAGCACAGTCGGTGCTTAGAGGAGAGAAGAAATGGGATGATGTGGTGAAATCGATGAAAAAGAGCAACGAGTATACTGGTCAAGGGACCACGGCGATTGCTCTGTATTACCTGGCAAAGGGGGAGAACGAGATGGCGAGCAGGGTGATTGAGGAAATGTTGCCACACTGCGCGGAGAACAGCGGAAAGTCGCTCCTGGAGAGTTTGCAATTTGGCTCCCTCTCCCGCTCCTTGAAACCGGTCGCGTTGCTACCCTCTGCTGAGGCAGCCACTGGAACCACGCTGACTAATCCCACGTTGCCGAACAATACCGGGACAAACTAACCATGAATGATCAGCAACGATTGAATCCGGCGGAGAAATTTGGTTGCTCTCCGATAACAAATTCCGATGGCTTGCCAATTGAGCCGATGAGAAACTTATGAAGTTCTTATGAAAAAAGCGATTTCCAACGATGCGGTCGTGGTGGTAGCTGTGCTCGCTTTTCTGCTGCTCTGGCCCTCCTGGGCACACGGGCAACAAAGCCAGAAGGAAGCAATGGCTTCGCTGACGACAGGAGCATGGCATGCAGATCAAAGTGCGGCGGATCACGTCATGATCTTTAAGCCGGACGGAACCTTTACCCTGGGCACAGTAGACTCGGGTGGCACGTTTACTACGATGGAAGGGGCGGGCGGAATGTGGCTCATCGGACAGAACTGCGTGATCTTGAATTACTGGCAATGGCCCGATCGGCGCGACACCTACGATTTTCCAATTGATCCTCAAGGGGCCCATGGAGTGGATGAGAAGGGTCACCCCGTTAACATGAGGAGACAGAGCGCCCCCTCAAAGAATGTGGAGCATTCCGAAGAAGCGGAGCGCGGCAAAGCTCGGCAGTTGCTATCAGTAGCAGCTCCGACACCTGCATTTTCTTCTGAAATGGAACAGAGAGGCAGGGATGCGGTTAAAAAATACCGGGATAGCATTGTGTTCGTTACGGGTAAAGATCGGGCAGGAAGCGGCTTTATTGCTCATCAAGGCGGCACTGATTATTTGATTTCCAATGCGCATGTTGTGGCGGGGATCAAGGATGCGAATTTCAAGGCGCTTGACGGCGCTGTAATCAACAGTGGTAAACCCTCGATAGCGCAAGGTGAGGATCTCTTCCGTATGGAATACCCAAGAGGAAATAATCGCTTCGAGATCATGGAAGACGTTGATAAGCATGCAGCAATTGGCGATGAAGTGGTGGTCTTGGGCAACGCAGAGGGGGAGGGTGTGGTCAATACGTTGTATGGGAAAATCGTTGGCATAGGTCCTGATCTGGTTGAGGTAAGCGCTCCCTTCGTTCCAGGAAATAGTGGGAGTCCCATCATTCACCTCAAAAGCGGCAAGGTGATTGGGGTCGCTACGTACATGAGATGGAATGGATTTGCGATGCTCTTTGACGGAACTATGAATGTGCGCCGATTCGGGTACCGACTCGATTCGGTCAAAACATGGGAACCCGTGGATTGGGCAACCTTCAAAAAGGAGGCTGGAGTACTTGAAAAACTCAACCGGCGGACCGATGAGATATTTAATGCATTTGCGAGCCTTAGCTCAAATAACTCGAAAGGCTCAACTCCGAAAGATGATGATCTCCAAAAAGCAATCTCTCTTTGGCGCAGAGTGAAGAAGAAACCTTGGAAAAAAAAAGCGAAGGCTAATGAAGTGCTCGCCAAGATTCTCCATGCAGCGTGCGTGAGTGATGTGAAGGAGGCAGAAGGAGAGCTTACCTATGACTATTTTAAGCAGGAACTCACTGTCATCAATAAGGAACGAGATCAATTGGCTGGGCAAATTTGGTCAGCGATTTATTCCGGAATAAAGTGATATATGCCAATTCCCAACTCTACCGCCATTGAGACTATAGAACCTGATGCCTATCTCTATTAATATAAGACTATATATAAGATATAAAATAATACGGTCGTGGTCATCTCCCACAAATCATGTGGGTGATAGCCACATTCAATGATGACAACTCCCACATTCCTCACAGGCTTCTACCGCCGATCCACCCCCTTAATGCTATGCTATGTGTTATTGCAATATAATAGCACATGCTATCCTAAAATACGTTAGATACTTTATGATACCACACGAAATTATACAATGGGGGCTTGGGGGCCTAGCGGGTGCATACCTCATATGGAGCATCATTCGATCAAGGAAGTCGCTTCGATTACAGCAAGAGGCAGCAATCCGGGCGAAGACTATTATTGAAAGCGACACTGAAAACCAAAAGCGATACAATGATGCTATAGATTTACAGAGAGAGCAGATACAACTTACCAAAGACCTAATAAAAGAGATACAGGGATTGCGTGATGATATTAACAAAAAAGGTATCTAACCAATCACTGGAGCGAACACCATTAGGTCTGCCGGTTTGCATGGGCGTACCGTGCATGGTGTCGCTCAGTTCAAGCCGTTAGACCTTAGTACACACACCCTATGAATAAACGAGAATGGACATGGTTTGCTATCAGAGTAATCGGATTCTATTTGCTGATAGATGCGGTTAGAGCATTACCGAGAGTGATGTCATCGGCATATTCTATCACTCATCAGTTTTTCCTACCCGGCATTGCAGATCACGGAGACTTAGCACATACCGTAGACACTGCACAAATTTTGCGGAGCACCATGGGTTCTCTTTTTGTCTCTTCAGTGAGCGAGTTGATTATCTACTCAGTCGCAGGGATTTATCTGCTTCGAGAAGGAAACTTCATTTTCAAGCTGATTTGTCCACCGGATGAGCCATGAGTTCTCATCACTGGAGCGAACGCGATAAAATAGTGGCAGTCCCTAGTATTATCGCTTTTTAGGCGCAGCATATTTCGATGCACCGCAAGGCCTGCAAGCGAAGTAGGTAAGACGCACTGCTCAAAAAACCTGCGACTGGCGGGAGCAGGTAGAAATGCCGAAGGCAGCCCTGAATGAATATGAAGGGCGAGCGACGTGGGCACTTGAGAGTTCAATCGCAAGCCCCCTTCCTACGTCCGAGATTTTCTGGACTAATCCTTCGATAAAACCACAATCCGTCCTATGCGACAGATCAAAACAGGCTGTTGTGTGGTCGGAGGCGGACCGGCGGGCATGATGCTTGGTTTCCTGCTGGCGAGGGCGGGAATCGAAGTGGTGGTTCTGGAAAAACATGCCGATTTTTTCCGTGATTTTCGAGGTGATACGATTCATCCCTCCACCTTGGAATTGTTGCATGAGCTTGGTTTGCTTGAAGAATTTCTCCGATTGCCTCATCAGGAGATGCCCAAGCTCAAGCTCTCCATCGATGGTCATATCTTTGACGGGCCGGATTTTTCCCATCTGCCGGTAACCTGCAAATTCATCGCCCTCATGCCACAATGGGATTTCCTCAATTTTCTCGCGGAACATGCCGGGAAATTTCCAAATTTTCACCTGCGCATGAAGCATGAGGTGACCGACCTGATTATTGAACAGGATCGGGTCCTCGGTGTCCGTGTGAAGACAGAAGAGGGAGAGATGGAAGTTCGGGCGGATTTTGTTTTTGGCACGGATGGCCGTCACTCCATCGTCCGCAAGTGCGCGGAACTGGAAGTGCGGGATTTCGGTGTGCCGATCGATGTGCTCTGGTTCCGGCTCACCAAACCGGAAGGATCGCCGGAATACCTGCTTGGACGCATCCGCAACGGCCAACTCCTGGTCACGATCGACCGAGATGAGTACTTTCAGGTCGCCCAGATCATTCCCAAAGGTGGCTTTGAGAAAATCCAGGCCAGTGGGCTTGAAAAGTTCCGGGAAAACATCGTCGCAATCGTTCCGGAATTCCGAGATGTCGTGTCCGAACTCGATGATTGGAACAAGGTCAAGCTGCTGACCGTGCAGGTGAACCGTCTGAAGCAATGGTATCGCGCGGGGCTCTTGTGCATCGGAGACGCCGCGCACGCGATGTCGCCTGCCGGAGGCGTGGGGATCAATCTCGCCGTCCAGGATGCCGTGGCCACCGCAAACCTGCTGGCAGGAAAAATCCTGCGAGGGGAATGCACGACGGAAGATTTGGCTCTGGTGCAGAGACGTCGCGAGTTTCCCACCCGGATGCTCCAGAATATCCAAGTATTCGTGCATCGGCAGATGTTTGCAGATCATTCCGACAAGGCGGTATCACTCTCCTGGCCAGCACGGAAACTCCTTGAACTCTTTGCACCCCTCATCCGGCGCATCGGTGCGCGCGTGGTCGGCATGGGTTTCCGCCCGGAACATATCGAACCATCCTCAACCGATAGGAGTAGGCCTGAGGCTCGCTGAGGGTCAGATCTTGCTGATTGATGTATGAAAGAAGTCAGGCCGCGCGTAGTGCTGCAATTTCCGATGCTATCTAAGAGCTTGGGGAGTAACGGGTTGCCAATAACCGTTTGCTTTGCCGGCTGATGCTTCTACTGTGAAGACCGTATGATGAACCGCCCGGTCTCATTTTTGTCTCTGTGCCTCTTCACGGCGTTGCTCGCAACGCCGGTGATTCGCGCCGATGATTCAACGACCGACAACGGAGTTCTCTGGAGCAGACCATCGCATTTGCTTCCGCTTTTTGGACGTCCCTCCCCTCTGGTTAGGTATGACCGCCGCATGATCCGGGCCGCCGAGATCGCTGCGAGTAGGGCTTACTCGAAGCCAACCTGGCGCTGCTGGCATTTTGTGAAGGACGCGCTGTTTGACGCCGGAGTTGTTGCAAAACGCCCCGAGTCGCCCTGGGCAAAACAGGCCGGAGAGGAGCTTTGCAGCAAATTTGGTTTCCGGAAACTGCCGGTAACCGACCCCAAGGACGCCCCGGTGGGTGCCGTGATTGTTTATGGGGGAGCCGATGCAGGCCATGTTGAACTGCGCACGGACTCGGGCTATGCCAGCGATTTCATTTCGCGCACCCCTTATCCGCGTCCATTAATCGGGGTTTATGTGAAGGACGCTACGATCCGCTCCGCAAGCCTTTGATCATCAAGGCGACTTGTTGGACTTAGGAAAACGCGGATTTAGTGCAGCCGGGCTGCTATTTGCGGCTGTAAATGACCAGGTTGGCGTCTCTTGGATTCCACTGATAACCAATCCCGAAACCGAGCGGTAAGGTTGTTGTTCTCCGGTAAAGTTCCGCCAGATCAGGCTGGTAGTATTGTTTGAAGATATCCAGCGGAGGGGTGTAGGTCCCGAAGAGACGCATGTTCCAATGGGTCTGATCAAAGTAGCGCAACGGAATGCCGGAGTCATCTTGTACGATGACCGGGCAGGAGGAGAGCAGGAGGTTTCGGAGCGTCGAAAAATCGGGTTCGTGCAGGAGGTAGGAGGCAGCCTTGATGTAGGCGGCTCCGGGGCGGGATTGTTTGACAAAACTCACAAATCCTCCCTTTCCGATCCCCTCATTCCGTAGGTTGACACAAAAGTAATACAAGGTGCTGGGGCGGCCATTTCCCGCCCGGAGGAAATGGATCTCGGCATGTCCCGCATCCTGGTTGATCGAGACAATGCGGTCGCCAGAGCGTGCGAGCATGACGCAGAGCAGGGGGAGGGTTCCCTGCGATTTCAGGTCATCCCGCATCTCCTTGGTCACGAAATAACCGGCATCCAGCAGTGTTTTTAACGAGGATTGCACCCTTCCAAGTGTTTGGGAAAGTGGTTCCATTTTTTCCATTGAGGGGAGTTCGCCAACCGGTTCCTGGCCGCATAAAATATACCGCTCAGCCCCCG
>Ga0302191_10003037_pt1 | contig 10369 bp, 9 predicted proteins | sample II_Bog_E3_1_FD_198775 | JGI IMG/M metagenome (GOLD analysis project Ga0302191, IMG submission 198775) | Peat permafrost microbial communities from Stordalen Mire near Abisko, Sweden - II_Bog_E3_1 | ecosystem: Environmental > Terrestrial > Soil > Wetlands > Peat | place: Sweden: Abisko, Stordalen...
CGGTGGTGTCCATGTTGACCAGAACGCGCTCCGAGGTGAGTCCCTGAGAGCTGTGCGAAGTGACGGCATAGCCGTGATCGAAGTGGCGCATCTGGGCAGGATCAAAGGTGACCGTTCGGTCTTTGCCGCCGTCCATGCGGACGGTCATTTCGCCGCGCTCGTCGATCTTCTGAACGGTTCCAAGGTCGCGGTTGGCGACTCCCAGTTCACGATTCGGAGCGGTGAATTGCAGCCGGTCACCCACGGCAAATTCGCGCTCGATCTCGCGATAAGCGGAGATACCGTGCAAACGGGCAGGATCGTAGGTGACCTGTTGGCCATCCGGCTTCTCGACGGTCAGCAGATTCGATTTCGGATCGGCCGAGACCACGCGCGCATAGCTGCGCTGCTGGATGCCGAGAGTCTTGCTGCCACGCTGGTAGTGGAGCACGTCGCCAACTTCATAGCGTGCAGCCCAGGCGCGATCAGCGCCGGTCATATCGGAACGCGATGCCAGCACACGCATGGCGTGGTTTTCGGATTCGACGATATTGCGTTCCTGCAACTCCGAGCGGACCGCCTGATTGATCGTGCGGCGCGAAGCATTGTCGGGTGAGACGATGATGGTATTCGTCGGATTGTCGGCATAGTTGCGGGCAATCGAAGCGATGCGCTTCTCGAGATCGGCAATCTCCGTGACGCGGCCCTGTTGTTCGAGAAGCGCCACGCCTTCGGCAACTTCGCCGCGCGATAGATGCTCGACGGCGCGCAGCAACTCGGGGTCTTTCTGGCGGACAATCTGATCAAGTCGCGCCGTCTTCATCCCGGCATCGACCAACTGCTCGAAGGGCTTTCCCGCTTCAACTCCCTGATGCTGGCGCGTGTCGCCAATGAAGAGAACCCGGTCGCCGGGGTCGAGTTTGGCGAGGAAATCGCGTACCTGCTTGGTGCTGGCGAGGCTCGATTCATCCACCATATATAGGTGGCGTTCCGGTGTCGGCTGCTTATGCCGGGCGAGGAAGCCTTGAAGCGTATCAGCATTGATGCCGGCATCGCGGAGTTGATGCGCGGCGCGCGAGGTCGGGGCAAAGCCCTCGACTATCATCCCGCGCTGTTCGGAGGCCTCGCGCACGGTTTTGAGAGCAGTGGTCTTTCCTACACCGGCGCTTCCTTGTAGACCCTGGATTCTGTCACGCGAGGTCAGAATCTCTTCCGCCGCCGAGCGTTGCGACGAATTGAGAATTGGATATTGGGCGGTATGTGCCACGGCCTGCTGAACAGGCATGATCTGTTCGGAACGACCTTGCCCTTGGCGCATCTGCCGCAGGATTTCCTTCTCACCTTGGATGGTCTCCGCCGTGGTGAACTGCCGCGCGGAACCGTGCTTCGGCGCGTTGACAAGCTGAAATTCGCCGGAGGCCAATCTAGCTTCCACGCTCGTGCGAACCTGCGCGTAGGTCGTTTCGCCCATGCCACGCCGCAAGGCATCGCGGAAGAGGGCGCGCTCGTCGGTGACAGCTTCGCGCTCAAAGCTGCGTTTGCGAGCAAAGGTCACTGCTTCTTGCGCGGCCTTCTGCGCTTTCTCGGGAGCGCGTTCGACGGATCTCTTTTCGACCCGCTCGCGCGCTACGGCCACAACCTGATTCGGTTGATTTCCGAACTCTGCGGCCAGCTTGCGGTGCGCCGCGAGCACCTCGGCGGGCGACTGAATCTGTTTCTTGTCGCGCGTGGCATGGGCGGCGATCTCTGCCGCCTCGTAGCCGGAGAGACCATTTTGCTGCATGTGAGCGAGGATCTGATTCTGGCGCTGGCTCGAAGCGTCAAGATACTCCTGCGTATATCCCTTGATCTCTGGTGCGCCGCTTCGGCCCGGCGTAATCTCGTAGCCCAACTCGCGCAACCGGAAGGTCAACTCCGACTGGTAGACGGCAGTGGCGAACTGCTGCGACTCGAAAAAACTGCGCTCCTGGAGCGCCCGCGTGGTTCCATCGGCTCGCTCAGTGACATTGAAGATGACGGCGTGAGTATGAAGCTGCGGGGCGGCGTAGCCATCGACGGGCCGTGATGTGTCGTGCTCGAATTTTGCGACGATGAATTGGCCGGTGGACTCGGAGGGACGGTTCCCGCCGAGCCGCGCCTGCGTGTACCGCTCCAATTCGCCAAGAGCGGTCGTGACCGCCATGCTGTGAGCCTCGCGGACCCGGCTATCACCGCCAACAAGAGCGGTCAGCGAAACCGACTTCGGTGCGCTGAAGGTCGCATCCCATCCGGCGCGGTGCTCGACGGATTTGATTGTCTTTCCATTGGCGTCCTGGTACTCGAAGGACTGCCGATGCTGAACAAGTTGCTCGCCGGTCTGCGGGTGCTGGCCATCCGAGAGGCGATGGAACTCATCTGCGTTGACCGTACCTGCGAGACCGTATTTTTCGGCAAGTCGGCCCTGCCATTCGCCCTGCACGGTCTGGCCTTGGCTCCAGTAACTCTGGTCCGGCGAAGTGAATTCCTGCTTGTGATAGTTTTCAAGCTTGCCTGCGGAAAGGGCTTTCGAGATTTTCAGCATGGCTCAGTCTCCCAATGAAAAGCCGCTCTGGATGGCTTCGGCGCTTTCTTCGATGGCATCAGGCTCTGCCTGCTTCTTCGCCAGTGTCTTCGGATCAAAGCCGAGGTCATCGTCATCGAGCGGGCGAGGCACGAAGGCCGGTTGCGTTGCCGGGATGTCGTGGTAGGCAAATGAGAAGCAGGCAACGTAGTTGCCGAGCTTGAGATATGCGTGCCGGTCGGGCAAGCCGGAGATTTCAGAATCCATCACCAGTGGCTCGACCTGACGCTCCAGCGTGAAGTTTTTTCCCGTGCGGCTGCCGTCGAAATGGGTCTGCCGCAACCGTTCAATTTCTACTTTGCCGATGGCGCTCGATACCCACTCGGCGGCCTTCGGCTCGGTAGTCTTCAGAAAGACTTTCGTGGCTGGCTGCGAAAGCATGACCTCGGCCATGTGGCCATAAATGTACTCAAGCTGCGCCTTTCCCTGAAAGCCCAGCACGATTGGATTTTTCGATTTGCGGTTCTCGGTAATGGCGGTGTGAAGTTGCGGCAGGCGCTGCAAGCTGGCCAACTCGTCCAGCACAAACCAGACTGGATGCTGGCCTTCCTTCGGTTCATTTAAGAGGCGCAAAACCAGCAGATCAATCCACAGGCTGTGCAGCGGGCGCAATGCCTCGCGCTCGCTGGGTTTCGAGGTAAGAAAGATCCAGCCCTTCCGGTTCTCAGACCAATCGGTGGCGCTCCAGTGGTTCCGTGTTTTGTCTTTGCGCGGCAGCATTCGCAGACTGTCCGCGATCAGTCCGAGCGAGGCCAGGACGCCATTGCGCTGCTGCTGCGCGCCCTTGGCGATCATGGTTGCCATCTCGGTATTTTGCACGCGGCGGTCGATCTCATCTGGGTTGGCCATCCACTCAACAAGCTCCTCGGGAGATGGGCCGAAGGTCAGCAAGTGAGCGAATATTTTCTGCGGCGTCTCGGTAAAGAACTCGCCCTTTTTGTCCGTGGTCGGTTGGTAGAGCGAGGCTGCAATCGCCTTTGCTTCGGCGCGGCGGCGCAACTCCTCAGATGGCCCCCAGTAAGGGCAGCGGGCATCGAGAGGATTCAGAATGATGTCGCCATTTTTGCTGTCATAAAACCGCTGAACAAACTCGCAGGCAGGATCGTAAACGATGGCCGAATGACCACGTTCTTTGATCTGCATGAGAAGCTGCATGATGAGCCGAGTCTTGCCCGCTCCGGTGTCGCCCATCAGCTCGATGTGCTGCCCTTCGGCGAGCCGTGGAATGCGCATGAGCTTCTTCGATTCGATTGTTCTGAAACCGACGCCATCGCCTTTGATGGCGCGATTAAACCCGGTTGGAGTGACGCGAACAGGGCCTTTGAGCAGGCGTCCATACTTCATTTCTCGAAACCGTTCCACATCTTTGCGCGCGGCAAATGGGAGCAGCCCCAATAGCGCAATAAGTCCTGCGAGCAGCGGCCAGCGGAAGACTCCGGCGACGGAGTGCCCGCCATAGACGAACTGCTGAAGATAGGCATGAAGCGGCCCATTCCGATAAACGGTTTTCGGTCCGCGATAGAGGTAAATAAGCCCGGCGGCGCGAGCGCTCGGGGTCAACTGAAGCGGCAGTGGCCGCGCAAATTCTATCGTGGTCACGCCCGGTTCCACATCAGCAGCGGCGGCAGGATGCGGATGGAGATGGTCATCCGAAACGTCGAGAAGCTGGTACTGGCCTGTCTGCTTCAGGCCGGTCAGTGTGCCGGACTGAATGAACGGCCAGAGGTCGTAGCGTTCTAGCGGCGGCATGAACGCACCCATATAGATGCGCAGAAACACAGCAGTCAGAATCAGCGTCAGTGTGATGGCTGCATAGCTATAGATGGGAGCCTGCGGCGGCGTAACGATTGTTTCTTTGCGTCCCCAATGCGTGGTGTTCATAGCTGTTCCGTGCTCCTTTCCGCATAGTTGGCGACAGCGTCTTCCGCCGCCTTGCGCTTGTTTGCCTTCACGTAGCGAAGCATCTCCTTGAACTGATCCGCGGTCATTTTGTCACCGCGCAGAAGCGGTTCGAGTGTGTTGATAAGCAGCAACCGGAGTCCCGCAATCTCTCCTATGGCCGCCAGAGATTGCAATTGACTCGTGCCACGGCCAAGTTCGCGCAACACCAGATCGCGCAACCACTCGCCAACGGCTTTTCCTTCGGTGCCCGCAGCGGTATCGACAGCAGCAGCTTCGGTAGCTGTTAGCTTGGTGTTGAGTGAACGGTTGCGGCATTCGCGCCCTTTCACAGCGCCTTTGCGGCGCTTCATTTCGTTGCCCAGAATTGGCATATGAAATCTGCTCCTTTCGTCAAAATCGCGTGGAGCTTATGAGTTCCCGCGATTTCACAACCTGTTTCTTTTCTGTCGGAACCAATTGGCTCCCGCAGGGAGCTAAACAGTTCCCTATGAGGGATGGAGTATCGAAAATTCTTCCGGCGCGCAGCGCCGCAGTGGTCTGGGCAGGAAAGCGAAGGCAACTCACGCCTTCGCTCCCACTGCGACCGCCGCTTTCGATGTAGGCTTTGAAGGCGCTTCAGCGGCTTCGGAAGCAGGCGCGCGACGGATGCGCAGAGTCGGCGTGATGCGCTGCGCTTCAGGGGTACGAAGGAACTCCTGAAAGTCGCGGTCTTTCGAGAAGACATAGGCAAGCGCCTGCTCGACAACATCGTCTGCGGAAGCATGGATGAATGCGGCATACTGATCGACTTGCAATGCGGTCGTATCAGTGAGCCGAATCGATGCGCTGATGTGACGGGTTTGTGTGACTTCAAGCAATGGCATATCTGTCTCCTTGGGCTGTGGAATCAGGCCGTCTTCCGACGGGCAATCATGCGTTGTGCGGTGGCCGCAATCTCCCGCGCACGAGCGGAGCAAAGTGCGGCAGAAATCTCGAAACGGCGGCGAACTTCAAGCATGGTGATGATGTCGTCGATGGGGATGCCCTGGTCCAGCCAAAGGCGGGCCGAGGCGACATCAACGGTGCGTTGGGCGTAATAGAGAGGATCGGATTTATCGGAGCGACGCGAAGCGAGTTCCTGCGTCAGCTTCGTAGCGTCCATATCGTGTGCAAGCCGCGCGCAAACCCAGGCCCAATCGTCTTCGGAATGGGAGTGCTTCGACGGAGTTGAATGGACGGGCTTTTTCCGTGTGTTTCCGCAGAGCGGGAGCACGGAAGAGACCTGGATATTCTCAAGCCGAAAATCCGCTGGACCGTAGATCGCATTGGCTGGGTATTCGACCGCGACGGGATGCGCGGGAGAATACTTCTGGTTGAGGAAACCGGGGACGCGAAGCACCCGGTTCCGGTCAGTGCAAGCGGGATCGCCGCCAAATGCCTGGGCGATCAGCTTGAGCATCTGTTCCTGACGCTCGAAGTCGAAGCCGGCCACGCGCCAAAGCGCCTGGTACTTACCGGGCGAAGTCAAGATGATCGCGGTCGGCGTGGGAACCAGATCGGACGCTCGCAGCGCAGCGAGCCGGGCGTCGCCGTCTTCATCAATATCTAGATAGATGTGGCGGACGGATGCGATGCACTCCTTGGTGCGCTTGCGGCTGCCTGCATGGAGCGGATTGGCTGAGACATAGATGTTTGCGCCGTTGTCATTCTCGAAGTTGAGCCAAGCCATATAGCGCGGCGCGAGAATCTGTTCAACCGTTACCACGCGTTGCTGTGGCCGGAGCGCGTCTTCTCGGCGCAGCAGCAGCGCAATCGTTTCGCACGAAGCGAACGAACGAGTGAGGAAGTTGGCAGCAATTCGGTTCATAAGGTGACCTCTCAAGAACGCGATTCCACGGGACGTTTCCAGTAGGAAAGCCCGGACAATGCCGGGCTTTCACCGTGAGGGAAAGCGGCCTACTCGGCCGCTTCGTCGAAGGGCAACTCCTCGTTGGCTTCCTGTTCTTCCGCAGCGGCCTTCTCCGCGCGGTCGAGTTTGAGGATGGAGTTGACGCGAATCGAGTCGGTGCGGACCGGCTTCTTTGCCTTCTTGGGCGTGTACTCGGTGTGGCGAATCTCGCCCTCGATCTGGATGTGCGCGCCCTTCTTGAGCGTGGCCGCGAACTCGCCGAGTTTGCCGAAGACGATAGAGCGATGCCACTCGGTGTGCGAGATGTATTCGCCGGACTCTTTGTCCTTGTAAGAGGTCTTGGTTGCGAGTGAAAGGGTGGTGAACTTCTGGTTGTTCTTGCCGGTGCGAACTTCGGCGTCGCCGCCGAGGAAGCCGATGAGGATAGCTTTGTTCTGATACATGATTGTGTCTCCGTTTTTGAATTCCCGATCTGCTCGGGTCACACCTTGCGAAGCTATGCGAGTGGGCGCGACTCCCAAGGCCGAAGCTCTGCATTTACGGAGGGTCCATCGCAGATGGAAACCGTAACCCGTAGGGATGCGCAGCAGAAGCAGAAGAGCGAGCCTGCCGCCGGGCGTCGCAAAGGCCCCGAAGCAGTGACCGAGCTAGTGAGGAATGGAACTGGGAGACACACTGAAGAACAATGCTGTTCCTGCTTTCTGGCGATGCCATTCCCCGGCGAACCATATCCCCACTTCTCGCGCCTGACCTCTGGACAAAGAGCCGCATCTCGCTCCCGGCATCGCATGTCTTCCACTCGGCGTGGTCACGCTCAAGAGCGCACAACAAGGGCGTGATTCCGTTTACTTCACCGTGCCCAAGAAGGCTTTGCATCGCCGCTCCTCCGATTCGCATTCCATCCTGCAATCCGCGCTGCAATCTACGCCGCCACCGTGGAGGAAGCCCGGTAGATTTCCTCCGTCACGAAGCACTGGTCCGTGTGGCTGTATCCACTCACGGTAATCAGCTCGCGCACCCGGCGTCGGCCCGTGGAATCGCGTTCGCAGTAGAGAACAAAATCCACTGCCTTTCCGGTCTGTGACCGTATGAATTGCTGGTCGAGATTGGTTCGTGCGCGGAGCGCCATATCCGCCAGCCTGTCCAGCGCGTCAAGAGCAGAATCCGCGTGCAATGTCGAGAGGGTTCCGCCGTGGCCGGTGTTCATCGCCTGCAAGAGGTCGTAGCCGCACTCGTCGCGGATTTCGCCCATGATGATGCGGTCGGGACGATGCCGCAAAGCGGCGGCAACCAACTGGCTCGGAGTGACGGCGACTTGGCCGGGAATGGCCGCAACAGCTTCCCAGCGAACGGCGTTGGGATGGGCAACCTTCAACTCGGCTGGCTGCTCAATCACGATCAGCCGCTCACGAAGCGGAACATGATCGAGCAAAGCCTTCATCAGCGTGGTCTTTCCCGAGCCGGTTCCACCGGCAATGATGCCGTTCTTCCGTCCTTCGATCAGTCGTACAACAGTGTCACGTACATTGACCGGAAGACTGCCCGATGCGACGAGTTCATCCGAAGTAAACCAGCGGTTAAATTTGCGCACGGTAAAGGTCGGCCCATTGATCGAAGAAGGCGAGCCGACGACCGCCACTCGCGAGCCATCTGGTAAGCGCGTATTGAGAATCGGATTCTGCGTCGTCAGATCCTGCCCAAGAATGCGCGCGACGCGCTCAATGGCGGCTTGCAACCGTTCGTTCGTGAACGGCTGTTTGAGTCCGATCTGCTCTACAACGCCATTCCGGTCTGCAAACACTCCGCTCGTCCCATTGATCATCAGATCGGAGATCGATGGATCAAGCAGAAGCTCGCGCAACTCCTCGGGAAAGAACGGGAGTATCAGGTCGAAACTCATCGCGTGGCTCCTGCGGTTGCGTCTGGATTGTGCGCATCGACAGAGACACGGTTTTCATGGAACTCGGTGATGGTCAATCCCAGCGGATTGATGAACTCGTATTGCGGATAGACGCGGGACTGATCGCTGACCTGCTTTGGATTCAAGTAGTAGGTGATGCTGAGCAGCCAATGCTCCGTGCGTGGCTCATGGGAATTCTCTGCCGAGTAGAAGCGATCAACCGCCATCAGAGCAGTTCCACGGGCGATGCGTGCGCCCAGGAACATCTCTTCCGACATCGTTGTAATGGTCACGTTCTGGACCTGCACGTCGCTCGCTTCGATCTGCCCTGCCGTGACCTGAGAGACGAGGTGGTTGGCGTTGTCTTCACCCATCAGACGCGATGCCAGCGCCTGCGAAAGGAAGTAGTAGTTGAGTGGGTATTTCTTGGCGATTACGTCGCGGTTGACCGTGAAGCGGTAGTTTGCCCAATCGGTCAGATAGGTGCGGACTTCGCCTTCGCGCGGCGAGTAGTTCAGGTCGCTGTATTGAATCGCCTGGGCGCGGCCCATCTCATCGATGCGAATGTAACGATTCGCAACCGGGCGGCGCGCCAGCATCAGGTTCATGCCGAACGAAGCGAGCAGCATGACCGTGCCACAGGCGAGGATGAGCCGGTAGGCTTTCCGCTCGGCGTAGTGCGACGCATAGACCTCGTTGCCGATGTGGTCAACGAGCAGAGATTCGGCGGGCGTGAGAGGGGCTTCAGAAGAAGTCGAGTGTCGTGGCATGGGATGCACTTATCCTTTCTTCAAGCATGAGAAACAGGCCCACGGTGTAGATCAGGACCACGATGAAGATGCCGATCAAAAGCACGGCGAGCACGTATCGGAAGGGCTTCGATAGCTTGAGCCGGCGGAAGAGTAGAAAGCTGAAGAGATAGATCCACATGACGCCCTCCTCAGCCGGCCATCATGGCGATAGAAGCAACCGCGCCGCCGACCTTCGATACGCTGTCTGCCAAGCCTGCCGTGCCGCCGAAGATCGCCTGCGTCATGCTCGGAATGAAGAGCATGTTGATGATGAAGGCGATGAAGACCATCGTGCAGGGAATGAGATTGGCCAACCACATCTCCATTGAGTAGGTTCCGTTGAAGGTTTGCTGAATGAAGGTATTCAGAAAACCGGACCATACGAAGATGAAGGCCGCGGCCACAGCACGGATCATGGCGAAGCTGAGCAGTACATCGACGAAGTGAAAGAACTTCCCTCGAAATATTCTGGTCATCAGCAGCGGAATGAAGACCGGACCGAAGAGCGCCGTGACTCCGTAGAGGATGAACGAAGAGCAGTTGATGAGGAAGAGAATCGCCGAGGCCAAGCCCATGAGCGCCTGGACGTAGAAGTAGCAGAGAATCTGGACTGGAGCGGTCAACGATGGCATGGCCGTGTTGTCGCCTGCGGTCTTCAAAAGCTGAAGCAAAGTGTCGAGCGAACTCTGATCGAAGGCGGCAACCATTGCCTGGGCGATATAGCTGAAGAAGTGATTCAGCCCGAAGCTTGCACCGGGCAGCGGATTGACCCAGTAATTGATGAGCAGGCAGCAAATGATGAGCCGCATCAGAAAGTGCGTCAGATCGCCCGCGCGAACTGGGTGCGCGTGAAAGCGCCAGACCGTCATCCCGGAGGTGTTCCAGTTGATGACCATGTTGATCAGCGAGAAAAGGGCGATGCAACTCAACTCGGTCAATCCAAGCTGCGTCAATACGCCGCCGTTTTGCGTGGTGAGATTCGTCAGATTGTTGGTGAACTGGTAGAGCCAGTCCACGCCGGAACTCGTGCCCGGTAATGCCTGGGCCAGCAGCGTCGGTGAAATCATAGTCGTCACCTCGTAGTGGAAGGGGCGGCGCTGTCAGAATGACCAGCGCCGCGTGGGTTGCACTTACGGAAGGTAGGTCTTCCAGGTATTGCTTTCGCTGGCAGCACTGACATTGTTCGTCGAGCGTTGCTGCTGCACGAAGGCCGCCGTATTGATGTCTTCGACGGCGGCATTGCGTCGTTCCATGTTGGCGACGGTCATCTGCCCAGCAAGGCAGGATTGAAGCGTTCCCTGCGATTGCAT
>Ga0302191_10003047_pt1 | contig 10356 bp, 11 predicted proteins | sample II_Bog_E3_1_FD_198775 | JGI IMG/M metagenome (GOLD analysis project Ga0302191, IMG submission 198775) | Peat permafrost microbial communities from Stordalen Mire near Abisko, Sweden - II_Bog_E3_1 | ecosystem: Environmental > Terrestrial > Soil > Wetlands > Peat | place: Sweden: Abisko...
TTTCAAGTATCTCTGTTAAATACCTGCCATATTCACCCCATATTTTTGAGTGCGTTTTTGTAAAAGTGGCATATTGCTGTATAGCCCATATAAACCATAGCGAAGCATCAACAGAATTATAGACCGCATTCCCTCCCCTGCCAATATTTGGCAACAATCCATTCTTCAGATCAGTCAGTGATGATTTTATTACTTCTCTGAATTCCTGGACATGCCCGGTTACCAACAACAATCCCGGCAACGACAGGAATGTATCGCGGCCCCAACTGCCAAACCAATAATAACCCGCCTTTATCTTTACCCCATCATCGTTTTTAATGATAAATTGCTTTGCTGCATGAGTAAGGCAATCTTTTTCGGTATGGAGTACAGGCTTCTTCTTTAAAGCATTGGTATATCGGGTACTTAATACTTTGGAATTGCATTCTTCCAACCCTGCATACACAACCACTTTATCTCCTTTTTTCAAATTTAAACTAAAATAACCCGGCACAAACAGGTCCTCACAAAAATCATACCCCCGCTTTTGCTCCCCGGAATACTCAATATTGTAATACCAATCAGGCGCCGGAATAAATTCCGCCCTCATGGAGGTCTGAATACAGGCGTGGGCATATTCAGGATATAACTGCACCTGTATGCCATTGCTTATCACATTGTATTTTTTGTTTGCAGTTAAATTGGCTCTCTTTAATTCATGTACCTTTCTAAAGGATAAAAAAGGCGATAAATTTAACTGAATTTTACCCGTAGCGCTTTCAACAACATACCTGATCAATACTGCATCCTCATTTTCCGGCGCCATTATCTCCTTAGTTAAAACACAATCGTCAAGATAATATACCCATTTAGGCACAGGGCTTCCAAAAAATTCGTTGATGAATTTATATCCTTCCGGATAAACGGTACCCGGATATTTATGCGTACTTATTTCGTAGGTTGTTTGTTTATAAATAATTTTTTCGTCAATAGCCGAAATGATGACGTGATCATTGTCATCTATTTGTGGCTGCGGCGCTATAAATAATCCATGATATTTTCTCGTATTACACCCGGCTATTGTCGAAGCACTATAAGCGCCACTTCCGCTTGTTAATAAATACTCTTTAGTAAATGGCTTTTCAGGGTCATTCATAAATTCTTTATCAAAAAAACTGCGCACCATAATTATGAAAAATTTATGCAAACTCTGAACCGGAAAATATTATTACGATGATTCATATCAGCAAGCTACCTGATTATGGTTACCCCTTGGTTAAACCCGCATTAATACTGTGTTAAATCCTTCTGCTGCCCGGAAAACCAACCTGGGCTTAACAGTAAAATTAATCTGGGTTAATGCACCACCAGGTAAATCATCTAGTCATATTATTAAACGAAAACACCTTTTCATGCATATTCCCAGGATAATAACCACCGAACATAAATTTTCTGTTTGATACTTTCACGAAAAATTCGTGCCAAGGCAGGAATTACAACAGATACGGCTGGTTTTTACACAAAATTTAGCATTTTGGCTCCTGGAAAAATTATACAATTACATAACATGTTACGTAATTGACATAATATCTTTAATAACGTATTTTGAGGACGTTAATTGTTAATCAGAAAAGTTTTGTTTTTATATTTCCAGGCGTAGCGGGATAAACCCGGTGGTAATGGTGTGACTGCAATTTTTCATCTTTACCGGTATATTTCAGGCGATTCGGCAAATGCATGATCAGCCCTATATGCGCATCAACCTTTTGCCCTGCATCCGTCCCAAACCAATGTGGATGTTTGAAATCGGATTGCAGGCGTATTTCACACCATTCTTCTCCGGCACTAAATAATCAATGAGTTGCTATTTCTTCGTAGTTGCCCTGTGCATGAAGTAAAGCTTTTGCATTTTCCACCTCATCTTCATTTCCCTGGGCGACCACTAAGAATTTACCGGCAACTAAAGCGTCGTGGTATTTTTTAGCTATATCATCTTTTACGCCTAATGAAGCAATTAAAGTAACAATACCACCCCCCATAATACCAAAATCAAAACCCGCGATAGCGCCAATGATAGCGCCTGCCCCATAAAGAAAGCCCAGGCCCGGTATAGCAAAGAGGCCCACACCGGTAAGAATCCCTAAAGCAGTGCCGGCAATTGTGCCTATTTCAATGCCCGCAGGTTTTATAGGGCTTACCGGCATATCATGCATTTTTTCATCTAGCTGCTCGGTCACCAGGAGGCCCATTACCGTTAATTTTGAAACCGGGTGCCCGGATTCTTTCAATTTCAGAATAGCCTCCAGGGCAAGGTCGTGGCTGCTATATATCCCTATTGCTGCTTTCATAAAATATATTTTGTTTAAAAATCTCACTCGGCGGGTCCTGCTTGCCTGTCTTATACAGGTTAACCACCGGCATAAGGTAATCACCGGCGGTTTATTAACTTTTGCTAGTTTGAGCCAGTGTTACCCGGCGCATCATTGTGGGGCTCGGTCACTGCTCCAGGTCTTCATTTGTTTCGCCACCTGAGAGAGGGAATTCCGTATTAATTTTACCTAAAGCATTTTCAACCCAGTTGCCATGTTCATCGTTATCACCAACTATCCATTCTCTCGCTTGCTGCAGTTCCGAATTTTTGAAAATACGGATTTCATACGGCATCAAATGACCGAAAAATTTCATCGCATTAACCCATGGATGATCCGAAACAAATGCGACCTTGTCCCATGCCGCTGCATGTTTCATTCCTATTTTCGCATCATCAAACATGGCGCCAATTTCAAAACCTTTAAAACCGGTTCCCAACTGGTATATCATCCCTATCTTTTTATTTGTTTTTAATTTACCCTCTATGGCGGGAATTAAAACTGATTCGTAATCCGAAGTCGTTACTTCCCCTTCGGCAGAAACGCCAAGAACATTTCCTGGCAAATCATTCATGATCTTTAACATAGTTTCCTCATTTCTAAATGAACTGTGATACTTCTTGTTTTTTATTGTCCGTTTACCATTTATGCTCATTATGCAATACCACCGCTGAATCAGGTGTTATTTCATTCACCAGTGCATAGTGCAAAGCGGCTGAATCCGCATAGCCGGTATGCGTTTTAGCATACTGTATCTGGTCTGTAACTTGTTTTGGCGGCTGCACATTCGAGCAACTGCATAGCGCAATACTGAACAGGAGTATTAAATAGGTTTTTTGCATTTTCATTTGTTTTTATAAAATACTATTTAAAAAACTTACTTACTTACCGGCCTGCCCGTAAGAGGTGGCATGTTCATCGGGGTACTTTCATTTATATTACGTTCGTCATTCTTTCGGGCACCATCATCCTGCGGGCTCGATAAACCCTCATAAGGCAAACGATTATCAGTCGCAACACTATTACCAACCCTGATGAAATTTACATGGATATAATCGTTCCTGCCGATGCCATAAATTGTGTTCATATTCTCTGCATCAGGGTATGATTGTTCCTGCGGGGCGGTCATTACCGGATTTGCCTGCGTGTAGTCCGTAGCTACAGCATAAAACTGGTATGCGGGAGCCTGGTCTCTATTCACATCTGCAATAGTAAATCCAGGGTGGGTAGAATTTTCACGATCAGGCATCTCGCCGCAAATAACATAGCCGGAATTATTTTTGCATACCTTAAAGTTTTCAGAGTATTTAGTATTGTAACAGGAGACGCCTTTTTTGTTTGGAGATCTCCTGCAAACTTTGGTTGACGTTGTTTCGTGAAATTTCAGATTGTTTTGCGCCTGCGCACCTGAATAAGTTAATCCGATTATTGTAAGCGCGGTTAATATCTTTTTCATGATTTTTTGTTTTTAACTGTTAAGAAAAATAATTATCAAACTGTGAAATGAAGTACGAAATCATCTTGATGATAATCGTAGAACATGGTTTTGATTTTTAATTGTTTAAAAAAAGATCCCGTCACGACACTTTAGGATTGATGACAAAATAAAGTCCACTATATTGCGAAGTTATTTTTCTTTTTTTCAAGGCGCCAAAACTGCGAATAGCAGGCTATTTAAAGGTTTGGCAACGCAGAAAAAATGCAAAAGAACGAGTAAGATGGTGGACTTTATTTTGTCATCATTCCTTAATATCTTTCAGCAATTTCCCGTCCTGCTGAAAATACAGGATATGTTTTTCTGATCCTCTTTCCACGCTGACTTTATAAAATTTCAATTTATCCGAGTCTTTATCTCTGAATATTTCCTCCTTGTCATTTCCTATTTTCCATGTTTTGTATTCGCTATTGTTTATTGCAGCTGATATTGCATTCGGAAGAGCCGAATTATACCGTCTGTGCGTAACTACTTTTTCCCCGGTTTCGGTATAAACGGCATAATAAGGCACATTATCTTTTTTGAATTCCACTAAATAATTTTTCGCATGTTTAGGAGGGAACAAAAAGGGATCATATTCTTCCCAGGACTCCCCGGCAAATGCAGGGTCGAAATCATACCATTGTTCATTAGCGGGCACATCGTATTCTTTAAACCACTCATACGTTACTTTTCTCGGCACTTTATTTTTATCAAGCAGCGCATGTTTTTTGGCTTCTACATTACCGGATATTGTGCTCACCTGCCCAAAAGAACTCGTTACAAAAAATGTAAGCAACGCACACCCTGCTATTATTTTAACGTTTAGCTTGCACATAACTTTATTTGCTATAAAACACTAATAATATTGTGCCATTGAAGAGATTATATAATAGATACCTTCGAAAATTGGCATAACGTTGCGTTTTACCGGCTTAAAAAAGTTGGGTCGCATATTTACCTCTCTTTGTGTGCAATTTTTTAAGCGTCATTTGATATACAATTGCCATTAATACTGCATACGGTGTAAAAACGGGCACTTTTAAAAAATGAGCTTTGTGCCCTTTAGCTTTATATCCTCATGGCTTTGGGTGTATCTTGTGCTCAACCTTTGTGATCTTTGTGGTGAAAATTTAATGCACCAATTTATCCCGTGTTAAGTACAGTATAATGTATTGCTGCAAACGTGGTCATACCCGGTATGCTGCAAAATCATTCCTGATGTTACCTGCTATTTAGAAAAGCGATTATATCCGTCAATTCCTTTTTACTGAGGATGCCGCCGTAAGCAGGCATATCCGCGCCGCCGTTAACGATCCTGATCATCATCTCACTGCTGGAAAGCCGCATAGCGGCATGTGTCAGGTCAGGCCCTTTATATCCGCCGTGGCCTTCAATCGTGTGACAATACAAACAACCTTTCCGGTAAAATAAATCAGCCCCGTTTATCACTACCGTATCCTGGGAATGAATGACAGCCTGGCTTAATGGCTTTGCATTAAAACGGGGGGACCATGCAGCCTTCTCTCCCAAAAGGAGCAGACTGAAAACAAACATAAGCACAGCTATAGTGCCAAATACAGCCCATGGCCGCCTGATAGGGCTACGCTCACCCTTGATAGAAATAAATGGAACAGACAATAAAATGAGAATAGTGAGCAACGGGCCGGCAAACATAATAACAGATTCAATTTTAGGCGGCATCAAAGCAAACAGGGAAAATACAGGAAGCATATACCAATCCGGTGCAGGAGTTACATAGATAGCAGCAGGGTCAGGGGGCAGCGTAAGCTCAGGGGGGCCAAATATAACAGCCAATGAAATAACAGCGATAATAGTTGACGCGCCAAACAACAGGTCGCGCCATGCGGCATAAGGCCAGAAAGGGACTCCTGTCTTTTGCAGCATATCCTTATACCATTGCCGGTATTTTCCAGGTTCAACAGGCCGTCCCGCCTTGGGCGGTTCCGAAATACCGTTGCGTATCACAAGCATTAAATGGTAGCCAAGAAATAAAAAGATAAACGCGGGGAAAATGAATACATGATAAGAGTAAAAGCGGCTCAGCGAATGGCCGCCTATCGTATCGCCCCCAAGTAATAAACGCGCTACCGGTTTGCCTATGAGCGGTATCCTGCCCAATTGTTCTGCTGCAACAACAGATGACCATACGCCATTGGCATCCCACCGCAATAACTGCCCTGTAAAACCCATAGCTATGGTTAAAAAAAACAGGACAACTCCGCTTATCCACGACATTTCACGCGGATATTTATATGCTGCCATAATATATACCCTTATCATATGCGCGCCCACCATTACTATCATTGCTGATGCGCCAAAATAGTGAATACCCCTGAGCACATTGCCAAAAGCAGCCTTGTGCGTAATGAACTCCAAAGACTTGTAAGCATCAGCAGATGATGGCTGGTACAGCAAAGACAAAGCAACCCCGGTTACCACCTGCAGGATAAGGCAGAATAAAGTGGCGCTTCCAAAAACATAGCTCCATTTGGAGCCCGGTGGCACAAGATGCTTCGCAAGCGGAGTCAAAATTTCACTGAACCCGCTGCGGTCATCAATCCAACGCCATATTTTTTTAAGTATTTTCATCCGTTTAATTAAGCGCTGATATTTGAGATAGGGATGGGGGCGGTGAGCAGTTCTATATCTTTCCTGTTGATCCTTACCCGGTATTGTATAAGGGCTTTAGGTGGCGGGCCCGACGCCACAGACCCATCTTTATAATAAACGCCGCCATGGCAGGGGCACATAAACAATTCCGCATCCTGTTCCCACCTTACGGGGCAACCCAGGTGGGTGCAGTTCACAGAAAATGCCGTAAATGTAGTTGCTGTGTCCCGCCGGAGCCACGCGGCTGATTGTACAGTTGTTCCCGCCCATGGCTTCGCGTCTGCATTCTCAAACTTTACCAGCCTCGTACTCCCAATGGCAAAATCATCAAGCTCGCCAACCTTGCGCCATTGTTGCGGGGGCTGCGCTATAAGCGGTGCCAGCAATGCACTGATTACCGGGATGCCTGCCACTATTGCACTGAGTGCGCTGAGCCCCAGGGTCAACTTTATTATAAAAGACCTTCGCGTTTCTCCCGCTTTATTTTCATTCATGGCGCATCAGGTTGATCCATCCGGTAAGTGAAATAATAAAAATCAAAAAGCCCGCAGCCAAAATAACCCATGTAGTAAGTAACCCCCAAAAAATAAATGCGGCGCCTATCGCCAGGAAAAAAGGCCAGTAAGCAGGTTCCGGTAATTTTTCAGGTTTTGCCTTTTCCCAGCCGGGATCGGGAATAATTGCCCTCGTTATGTTATCGTCTTCATTCATTGTTATTGGTTGATTTATTTAATTGAATTACTTCATTGCCGGAAACAATACTACTGCTGGAAAACAACTTGTATAGAAGATAAATACAGCCTGCGAGATAAATGAAACAGCATGGCACCCACATGATAAGGCCAGCCGCCTGCTGGTCTGCCGCAGGCGATAAGCCTAACGGATCACCTCCTCCCATCCCCATTGACCGGTTTACCTCAAGATAATGGTGGTAGGTGCCGGCAGGGGCAAAAGTGATAAGTAAGCCTAATAAAGAACAACTGATACATGCCGTAAAAAGGTAAACAACACCCAGCAATGGATGTATATGGTACTTTGGAAAAGGGCCGAACAATGGCCAGCTAAATAGCATACCTGCCAGCAGCATACTGCCGGAATGAAGCAGCGGCATAAAACTGAATGAATTGTGCATATGCGCAAAAGAGGCATCGAACACCGCCGGAACATGCCACAGCCACATAATACCCACACCCGCCAGCCACGCCAGCCATGCCCTTTTATAGAAAAAAAAAGATACCGCCAGCATTCCCTTTGATAGAAATGATGAAGTCCCCGAAGGGATACTCATAACAAGTAAAGGGCCGCAGACCAATAACAGGATAACATGCGCCACCATATGCGCACTGAAATAGTAATTCATGCCTAAAAAATGCAAAGGTGAACAGGTAACTAATAAAAAAAGTAGGATGGCTGATAAAAAACAGGCACTGTTTTTCCGCAGCTTAAAGCCCGGCAACAAGTAAAAAAGATAAATGATAGCAGCAGCCAGCAAAAGTACTGCCGGGTCAAAATGCCATTGATATATGCTGTTTCCCATTGCCATAAACTCAGGTTAAATGCGGTATTACATAAACTATGAAAAAAACAAACAGCCATACAATGTCCACGAAATGCCAGTATATGCCCACAGTGCTCACCACCGATGATTTGGAATGGTCATAGTCGCCCAGGAATGCCAGGCAGGTTACAATACTGATAATAATCAACCCAACGAACACATGCAGCCCGTGAAAACCGGTAAGCGTGAAAAAACTTGTCCCAAAAGTGCTGCTGCTGATGGTAATATCATTATGCAGCAGCTTTAAATACTCATTACATTGCCCTATCAGAAAGGTACTTCCCAAAGCAAGCGTCAGCAACACCCAGCATTTAAAACGTTTAAGCCTGCCATTGTTAAAATTTGTTTCCGCGCGCCAGTAAGTAAAGCTGCTGGAAAACAGCATGATACTGAAAAAGCCGGTCGCCTTTATATCCAGGTCATGCAACTGGTGGGGCGCAAAACCCGGCAACAGTGAAAAATAAATAAAAGCCATCATAAGGCAAACGAAAAACATCGCCTCTGTACCCACAACCAGTTTCATCATTAGTTTATATTCCATATCACCTGTTTTTTTTCCAGTCTGCATCATCCGGCCTTTTATAATCGCGGTATGGCCTCGTACTCCTGACCTGCATTACCTGTTCAAAATTTTTAAGCCCCGGGGTTGATGATGTAGTCCATTCGAGCGTGTTGGCGTCCCAGGGGTCGCCCGGCGCTTTAACGCCGTTGCCCATGGCTTTAATGATGATGTATATTAACAACCCCACGGCAATAGCCATTATAAACGCCCCCGTTGTGGAAATAAGGTTCAATATGCCCCACCCGGCCAGGTTCGGGTAGGTATATACCCGGCGTGTCATGCCCATGGCCCCAAGAGCATGCTGCACTAAAAAAGTAATATTGAACCCTGCCACGAACAGCCAGAAAAACCATTTGCCCCACCGCTCATTGAGCATGCGCCCGCTCATTTTCGGAAACCAGTAAAATAACCCGGACAGCAATCCGAATATGGTACCGCCAATGAACACATAATGCAGGTGGGCAACAACGTAATAGGTATCTGTGAGCTGTAAGTCTATAGGTACTATTGCAAAAGATATACCGCTTAACCCGCCAATAGTAAATTCAATTAAAAAAGCTATGGCAAACATCATGGATACGGTAAATCGTATAGCGCCTCCATGCATCGTGGCCAGCCAGTTAAATATTTTAACGCCGGTGGGTATCCCTATAAGCAGGCTGCTTGCTGCAAAGAAACCATTTACCGTATTCCCCAGCCCGGTAGCAAACATATGATGCACCCATACGCCGAATGCCAGCAATGCGATAGCAATGCCCGAGCCCACCACAAAACCATAACCAAATATGGCCTTACGGCTGAATACGGGGAAAACCTCTGAGAAGATGCCGAAAATGGGCAGGATCACAATGTAAACTTCCGGGTGCCCGAACAGCCAGAACAAATGCTGCCACAAAAGCGCCGACCCTCCCGAGGATGCGCTGAAAAAGTGCGCATGCAACTGCCTGTCGGCTAAAAGCATCAGCAGCGCCGCGTTCAGCGATGGGAAGGCTGCCAGCACAAGAAAAGAATTGATCAGCATCATCCAGATATACAGCGGCATCTGGTTCAGGCCCATAGAGCTCACCCTGTATTTAAGTATGGTAACAATAAAATTTATGGAAGCCGTTACCGTACCGGTACCTGCGAGCAGCAGCCCGGAGCAGTAGTAATCTATTCCGGGAGAGGATGAATAATTATATTGGTTGAGTGGCGCGTAATTAAACCATCCTGCATCCGGCGCGCCACCCGCTAAAAAACTGAAATAAAGCAAAAACCCTCCGGAAAACGTCGCCCAGAAACTGAAAGCATTCAGCCGGGGAAAAGCCATATCATTTGCGCCTATCATCAAAGGGATAAAATAGGTGGCAAAGCCGAAAATTGCAGGCATAGCAACAAAGAAGATCATGGTAGTGCCGTGCATCGTAAAAAGCTGGTTGTACATTTCAGGCCCTATAAAATGATTATTTGGCACGGCCAACTGCAGGCGCATCAGCAAAATTTCACTACCGCCGGTAAGCAGGAACAATACCGATAACCACAGGTACATGATTCCGATTTGCTTATGGTCAACCGAAGATATCCATTGCAATATTCCCTGGCTGTTGCTGATGTTCAAATCAGGAAGTGGCTTATCCGGTTCAGGCAAATGTATTTCTTCCATAGTTACTTGAGTTGTTCAACATAAACTGCCAATGCACCTACGCTTTCTTTACTGAAAATAAAGCGGGGCATATGTGCACCGGGTTTTACCTTTTGCGGGTCTGAAAGCCATTTGTTTACATTTTCCGCATTATTGTCC
>Ga0302191_10003048_pt1 | contig 10355 bp, 10 predicted proteins | sample II_Bog_E3_1_FD_198775 | JGI IMG/M metagenome (GOLD analysis project Ga0302191, IMG submission 198775) | Peat permafrost microbial communities from Stordalen Mire near Abisko, Sweden - II_Bog_E3_1 | ecosystem: Environmental > Terrestrial > Soil > Wetlands > Peat | place: Sweden: Abisko...
ATTGGTCAGGTATGGCAATAATTGGATGTATTTTCAAGTTTAAGCTTATTCTGTTATTCTTTTTGATATCTGGGTATCTTTTACTATTCACTGATGTGGCTCCAGAAATTGATTACTATGGCCACTTAGGAGGATTTGCTGGAGGACTATTTCTTTCAGGGATAAATCCGACCTTGCAGAAAACAAAAAGATAACAAACTCTTAGGATTATATTTATAATTCTATTTGCTGCCATTATGGCAGCTTGCTTTATATTTTATTATCTTATTCCCAGCTCAAGCTATTAATGAGTGATACCAAATAATTTTCTCTGATTATGTATGATAAATATGTGATATTGAAAATATTCCAAGGCAATTAACTTAATTAATATGGGAATTTTTATCTTGATTTCGGGCAATTAATCGAAAGTAATTGGGCATCAGTCCAATTAATAAATTATTTAAATCTAAACAAAGAAATTAAATAAGATACATTCATATATAAAATATTCTTTCTTTTATTAAAGTATCTTTTTCTTTTGCAGAATACTAAGATTGAATACTTTCTGAAAATAATTATTTCCTGTATATTTTCTGAATATTAAAGATATAAATAAAATTTAAGCTATTCGCATATTCTATTCTGTAATGACATTAAAATATCATTGCAAGATACTAATTTATCAAAATCAAATTTATTAGGTGGAATCTAGTTTACTAACAAAGCATTATCTTTGATATTATTTTTTATGAAAAAGTTCATATGAATTAGTAATCATGCCATTCAATCTTAACCTTAAAAAAGAATTGAGAACATTAATATTTTGAAATGATTTATGTGGAATAATCCAAATAAATTTTTATTAATCATTGATTTAAAATGAGAAAATTGCACATAGCAATAGTTGCTTTACTGCTTTTCTTCAACTTAGCCAGCTCTCTTCATTTTTAGAGAGTTTCCCAGAAGCATTTTACTGCAGATCCTGAACTTTAAGCACTTCGCTCTCAACAGGCAGACTTTGAAAAACAAGTCAATGGACTAATCACTAATATCAGTGATATCCAAAAGAAGGTAAATAATACAAACAGTACTGATGATAAAGTCATCATTCTTTAAAATGCCATCACCTCAGAAAGGCAAAAGATTTTTGATTTATAAAATCAAATCATTCCTCCATTCAATCTTTCCAAGAATGCATGCGAGGAACTCACGAACGAACAAAAAATATCTCTTCTTAATCAAGTAAGCAAGGCTAAAAAACAAATAGCTGTTCTGAAAAATATGTCTGCAAGCCTGCCTCCTTGTTAATAGATCACTTTAATCAATAGTGATATCCAAAAATAAAGTGTGATCATCGAAAGTATTTAAAAAATCATCTACTCAAAATGCGAATCCTCTATCATCTTAAGTCCAACTATCTTTCAAAGTAACATTTATGCCTCGAACTGGATTTTGGGAAACTAGACTATCGATGATTTAATTGAGGAATACTATCAGAGAAGTATGCAATATCCTAACGTTACCAATTGTCCAGAAGGGTTTCCCTTTTTTGATGGTAGCAGTTGTATCAATTGCACTGGCACCAATCCAGTCTTTAACATGCAAAGCAAAAAATGTGATAGCTGTCCTTTTGATACCACTATTAACACTGATCTGAGAACATGCCAACAAATTCCTCATTATATCGACTACAGTCTCGTTGAAAACTATATGCTGGATAATACAACAGCCTTACCGACTCCAGATCCAAGTTTAACCCCTTGCAATTCACAAAAACCATATTTTAATGGAACTTGTGTCACTTGCAAACTTCCATACTATTGGAGTGCTAATGACAACATATGCAAATCATGCTCTGCTGGTAATGTTTTTGATATAAATCAAAAGTAATGCACTCCACCATCAGGAGAGTCCCTCTCAATTTTGTAAGGCACCAACTGGGTCGCAAATGATAGTAATATTACTCGAGTCCTCTAAAATAGAGCTAAATTGATCAACAATACTAATGCTTCATTATGCACTGAAGACTCTCCTTTTTATGATGGAGTACAGTGCATTTCTTGCCCGAATTAATTTAACATTGATTTAAAGAAATGTACAACTGCTCCTGCTGGATCAGTCTATGATGACAATGTTCATGGCTATGTGGTGCCATAAACATTGAAGGAAACCAATCCTCAAGCCAAAAATATAATATCCGCTACTTCTACACTTCCTGATACTGCAGCTACAAACTGTAATACCACAAATCCATATTATGATGGAATTGCTTGCATTAACTGCCAAGCCCCTTTCATTCTTTTTGATAACAGTCAAAAAAAATGTGTAGTATGCAATCCTTAACAAATCTATAACAATAAAACTCTGCAGTGTGTAAACAGATAGCCTCTTTATATTTCTACCAATTTTAACAATCTTTTGGCAACGAAAAATACAAAAATAGATGACTACAAGAAAGAATTGCTTAATAAAGTGCAAAATAATGGAGATAAGTTTGTTAAAAAATGTCCTGATCCAGCTCAATATAGCAATTTTACAACTTGCTTTAAATGCAATACCGGGGAATTGTTCAATATCGAATCCAAAAAATGCGAAACCTGCAATGGAACAATAGATCTTACGACTAGTCTATGTAATCCTAAGAATACCTTTTTGACCAGCATTGCTTCAGCCCCTAATCTCCTACTTCCAGTTAATAAGACGATTGCTGACTATACAAAAGTTCAAGCATCAGCCACAGGCCCAGTTGAAAATTGTCCTGCTACTACTCCATACTCTGTTAATGGTCAAAGTTGCATTGCCTGCACAGCCATAAACCCATTCTTTGACATCTAAGCTCAAAAATGTACAAACTGCCCTAGTTTAACTGTTTATAATAACAAGACCAGGATATGTGAACAAAGCCAAAATGTTACTAATACAACAGCTTTGAAAAATTATATCTAAATTGATAACTATACTCTTGCTAACATAAAGAAACAAAATGATTTGATTGCTCAAACAAAGCCTATAATTCTTTGCAATGCTGATCAGCCTATCTTTGATGGTACAAAATGTATTTCTTGCCCTAACTCAACTTATATTAATCTTAAAACTCTTCAATGCATTGGGGCTCAACTAGTTACAAACGTAGATCAACTTAAAATCAGTGGGAACTACTTTGAAACTGGCAACTATACAATTCAAAATATCGCTCAAAACATAAAAAATATGGCTCCTAATCCTACAGTGGCTTGTGATGTGTCAAAGCCTGCCTTTAATGGTGTTTCGTGTTATTCCTGCCCTGATGATAAGTTTTATAACTTACAAACAAACCAATGTGTGAGTGCTATCCTTGTAAGCAATGTTGCCATTCTTAAAAATCTAACTAACGTAAAATAATCCAGCAATTATACCTTAAAAAATATTGAATTAAATATTAATGCTTCTTCTCTACCCATTCAAATGTGTGATTCATCTAAGCCATTTTATGATGGGAAAAAATGCATCTTTTGTGATAGTTACTCAATTTATGATCTCCAAAATTCGGTATGCATCCTTCCTCAGCTGTATACCAATGTCACTGCAGTTCAAACTTCTAAATATTTTTAAACTGATAACTACACTCTCGCCAATATTAAAGCCGCAAATGCAAAAATTCCCATACCTAATAAGCCTTGTTCAGCAGATCAACCTCTTTTTAATGGTGTTTCATGTATGTCATGTCCGATCGGTACTTACTATAATCTGAAAGCTTCAAATTGTTTTACTCCTACTTTAGTCTCAAATATTGATGCACTTTCTAAATCTCAAAGTTATGTTGAAGAAGGTAATAGTACGCTTGCCAATTTATCCTTAGCAATTAACAAAACGATTCTTCCAACAAATGTCTGCAATGCTACCACTCCTCTATTTGATGGTACAAAATGTATTTCCTGCTCTCAATCCCTTTACAATCTACAAACTTTATCATGTTTCAATTGTGCAATTGATCAATATTACAACGCAACTCAATTAAAATGCCTTTCTAAACCACACTACTACCCGAATTTAACCAACTATAACTGGACAGTGGATAATACAAGTGGAATTGATAGAGTAATTAGTTTCACTGAGGCACGAGCAAGCCTTGATTCTCCTGTTCCTTGCCCAGCCGGTTCTGAGTTTTTCAACAACAAAACATTGAACTGTCAATCATGCCCTCCTAACACATTCTTCAATTATGATCAATGGAGCTGCATCAGTTGTTCAACCGGCCAGCAACTCGACATTAACACGCATAAATGTAATGCAATGACTGTTGGTATAAGTCAAACCAATTTGAATAGTGCTAATCTTCTATATGGAGGCCTTCCTATAAATCAATACAATGACTATTACGGAAGTAATGTTACAACATATCCCAAAATTAAAGATTGTCCCTCGGATATTCCATACTTCGATGGATTTTAATGCATCCAATGTCGTCCCCAGGCCCCATATTTCAATCTTCTCTACAAGATGTGTATGAGCTGCCAAAGTCCTTCAGTATACGACTCAGTTGCAAAAGACTGCCGTGCAAACGGACAAGTGCAAACCTCTTCTCCGAATCCAGCCAAAATGTTTTCTTCAATCTTTTGATCGTCATCCAAGGTTATATCTAAATAATTAAAACTATTAAAGCAACCAATGAGAATATATCAAGCGGCAAATGTTTTTTTGGTGATGATGTTGTAAAACTACTCCTCAGAAACTAGACCATCATTATCTGTGTCTGCTCTTTCGATCATTTCTTGAAGTTATGATTCGTCAATAGTTTATCCTAACTCTTTTGCCACTCTGCGAAGATTTTTGATCGAAATAAATCCAGTCTTCTCATCGTCAAAGAGGTTAAATATTTTTCTAATGTTTTCTCTAGTATCTTTGTCGGAAACTCGAGCAGTCATCAGCTATAAGAATTATTCAAAGTCAATTTGTCCTGTTCCATCGGCATCCAAATCAGCTATCATTTGATAAATGGTTTGATTTTTCGACTAAAAACCAAGTGAAGTCATGGCAGCTTTCAGTTCTACACTTAGATATGATCATACCTTTAGGATCAATAGAACCTCCTCCATCAGTATCAAATAGATCAAATGCTTCCTTGATCTCAAGCACTTCCTCTTCTGTTAGTCCAGGCCTTTCAAAGGCTTTTGCATTAAATTGCTTCGATTTGGCTGCAGTTCCCTTTTTCATTCAAAATATTATTTAAATTAAACCGTTATACTCTATTTGAAGATCAATAATATTTAGACCATTAAATAATGATGAAAGAAATGATACTCAAATATAATTAAGATTAAGCATATTTAATAGAATTAAAAATCAATCATACAATTCCATTAAAAAATCGAAATTTTAATCGTTATCTTCCTTGCGCTACTCTATAGTTCCATCTAGTTTTTATTCAACTTTTGTATTCTTTTTGTTTTGTGCCTTATTTCCTGGTTTTGGGATTGGCTAGGTTTCTGTTCTCAACATTTTCCTAGCAACATCAAACTTATTTCCAATTTTAAGAGAGTCATCATTCATTATGGCCCTCGATATTAAGCATCCTTTATTGATGTTGTCATTAATTTTTTCTTAAATTTCTTCATCTACCTATTCTTTAAACACCATAAATTTTCCATCGTAGACATCTTTGTTTTTATGTCTCTTTTTTTATGATTCAGTATTGAGAAGGCATTAAGCGATTAGATGCAACTCTAATAGTTCAAGCTATCCCTAACTTAATAAATGTTTACTTTCCACGAACAATCATCGTGAATGCAAAATACCTCCATCTCATTGATCATGTTGTTTGCAAGTAAATCTTTTCCGACGTTTGCAACTGCGATGGGAGCTCGACAAATTGGGCAACTTGGTTTAGATTTTGTACAACTATTGATGCAATCAAAACAGAATGTATGCCTAAATAATTAGTGAATGACCCACAGAAGAGTCTTGTCGGCAAATAGAAAACCTAAAAGCAAATTGAACATTTTAAGCCCTGCGATATGGAACTGGGCTTTGTAAATTTTCTCTGCGTTTTGGCAATCTGATTTTCAATAATTTCTGTTTTCATTAAATTATAATTGATCAAATTAGTCAATTTTAATTTGTAAATATAGTTCATAACTATTTTATTCATAAATTAATCAAGGACAATGCAAAATCAAAACATTATGACAGGTAATGAAGGGCTTTCTTAAGATTTAAGGGAAGTCGATGGAGATAAAGAAGGAGGCTCTAAGTTTTTTTATTTCTGATTTTCACTAACCTATGAGTTTTTAATTTTATCAATTTATGATTATGCGTTATCTTGTTGGCGAGTTTAATTCAAAGATTTAATTGATTCTTTTTAAATTTTCGTTTTCAGATGTTATTCAATTTAATGTTCTATTTGCTCCATCATAGCATCTGGATTAATAAACTATTCACCCTCCACACTTCTTGTGCTATCAATCTTTTTTCTTGACGTGGATAATTTTAAATTTTATAGATTAAGTTCAATATTTTCTTCCTTTTTTTATAAACTATTCTTGTCTTCATTAATTTCTTGATTTTATGCATTCTCTTCTTTTTGCTGAAATTTATCAAAAAAGCATTGAACCTCATTCATATTATCATTTGCATATATTTTTTGGATGGCCTTTTTAAATATTTAATAAATTTTGCTGTTGATTTAATTTTTGGGCTGAATTTATTTTAATAAATCCTCGAAAATATCTTTATTTACTTTTTATAAATATTCCAAACTTTTGTATAGTAGACTTTCATAATTGGTATTTAACTTATTTAATAGTTTTGAAGGGTGGTATTCTTTTAGCAGTAATTTTAGAATCCAATATTTACAGTAATTAATAATATTGTTATAAAGTTTATTTTATTTTTTGCCTAAATTGTCTAGTCTTTTAGTAATTGAGCTTTACTTCATTCCTAATAACTAAAAAAATAAATCTTCAGCTATTTTTTCACATCCTGAGGTATGATACAACAAATTAAAAGTTAGATACATACAGCCCACAAATTATTCGTATAACTTCGATTATTAGTTATGAATGTATTCAATCAAAAACTAAATGCTTAAAATTCGATGACTTTCCGATGTCTTAATAATTTCGAAGATGTTATAACTCAAAGATTTAAAGTTTGTTCTCCTATTAACATCATTTTAAGGAACTTCAATCTCTTCATCAAATTATGTGAAAGATAAAAAGTTACTAAACATATTCATAATAGATTTTTTTGATTATCTTTTTGATATTTATTTAAGACACTGTTTAATTCTCTGAATTTCTGCAGATTATTTCAAACACATATTATCTTGAAGTTCAATACGTATACTCCAAGTATTAACTAAAAATTAGCATATTAGATTGGTTGGTATGAGATGAGAAAAGGTTAAAATAATATTAGCGCCAAGCCAATAAAAAGAGAGTATTTGATTGTTGGCTTTATTATTTTTGAAATTGGCAATTTATTGAATCTTTTGAAGAATATGCAAGGGAATATGTGATTTCTTATCAACTATCCTTCGAATTATTTCAATAATTTAGCACTAGAATATCTTGTCATCGTAAGTAAACCTTTAAACAAGAAGCTAAAGTTTGGCAGTTTATTTTTAATCAATGATAAATGTCAAGATATCCATAATGAAGAACTGCAAGCAATTATCATCTAAAGCTTACATTTCATTATCATAATATGACAACGGTAACGATTCATAATCTGTACAAAGAATAAGCCAATTAGATAAACTTATTCCCAACATATCGCCTCGATCTCTAAAAGTGTTAATCTTATTCATTTTTATATTCTTATAGGTCTTTTTAATGATCTATTCAGGAAGATCTTCTCCTTCATTTATTTTTTTGCACATTTTGATAAAGTTTTCTTCAGACATCTTTTCTTCATTTTTTGGATTATGTAAATCTGTATTTAAAATAAGAATAGCATTGGCAAAGGTATAGGTGGCATCACTGGATTTTAAAATTATGTTTTCACTCTCCTGATGACGATAGTATAATTGAGTAATGGTATCCATAACTCTTCCAATTTGCTGTGATTCTCCAGTTAAAAAAAAATTGCTAGTAAAAAGTCTCATAAATTATTCCAAGTTATATTCTTTACATTGTTTTAGTACAATCTCAACATAATAGGAAAAAAGTTTAGCAGAAGTTGAATTGTCTGTTGAAAAGATATCAATCATTGAACGATTTTCTATGTGAGTGCTTTTTTTAATTAATTTAACATATTTTTGCATTGTATATTCTCGAATAATTTGATTTTATATGGCTTAAATTCTTTTAAATACATGCTTGGGCTTTTGGTTTAAGTCTAAAATTAATGTCAAGTATTATTTTTTCTTTAGTTAGTAGAATGTCCATTTTTCTTTATCTTTTTTAATTCCTTTTATTTCTTATAAGTAAATTTTAATTTGGCATTGAATTCTGTTTATATAAATTTTAGTTAACTCAAATTCGTATTTTTTTTAATGTGTTCTATTTTAAGTATACTAATAAAGTAAGTTGAGTGATTATTGACAGATGGATATTTCCATGAAATTCCAATCATAATTTTTCATAAAATACTCCAAATATTTTTTTGTGAAGATGTTTGAAAGTTGACTTAAAAGGATTTATAATTAAATAAAATTTCCCCCATTTTTCAAGATAGTATCAATGTTGTTAAAGACTATGTGTTTGTAAGTTATTAAAGGGACTATTGAAGGCATTTTTATTAACTTGTCTAATAAAATTTAATAAATGGCTATTATATAGATAAAGAGCTGTCTATTGGCTGTAATTTTATAGCTATACTAAAATATAAACATTGTTACTTTCATGAGCAAATAAGCGGTCTGATATAAAATATTTTAATGGTAAATCCAAAGATTTTTTAATAATTTCTTCAATATTTTTAGGCGTTGTGATACATACTAATGAGTTTCTTCTAAAACTAAAAGTTAATTGAAGATATCATCAAAAATAAATTAGATGATTGTAATATTTTTCATTTGGCTTGCTTTCTAAATGCATTATTCTACAGATTTTAAAAAGCATTGTTTTTGGTGTTCTCGAATCGACGTCGAGTAAAAATCCTTAGTATCCTTCAATTTATAATACAAAACACTAAATCCCTCTAAATTTTCTATGGTATTAGGATGTGGAAGAAGTGATGAAATTAACTGGATAAAAATATATTTACTTCATTTTGTTTAGGAAATATTGTATGATATTGTTTCTGACTATTTATCAAGTTAGTTGATTGTGTAAGAATACAAAATGTAGGCCCCGAATGTTCCTTCAATTATTAATGATACTCAATTGACCCTAAATTAATGGCATTATACATTTGACGAATTCTTGCAGTAAAGTTAACATCAGAAGGTTGTGATAATCTGATTTTAGCTAAACTGAAGTAATTTTGTTAATCACTACTTATTTTAATTATCGTTCACTCAGGATTTTAGAAAAAGTAAGGTCGTACTCCTACAGTTGCAAAGAGGAAGCTCCTTTTTATCGATTGTACTCGTTATATCTGATGGCAAATGAACGGATGATGCTCCAAAATTCTCTTTAAAAATCGTTCATTTTAATCAATTATTATAACGAGGCGTGGCAAAATATAATGTTTAACAAACTCCATAATCCTCTATATTTGAATTGAAGAGCGTAATTTTATAATTTACATTTTATGAAGGAGAACTCTGATAAACAAGACTCACATCTAAATTAATGCTTTCAAACTCCAGATAAAGTTAATTCTCATTATATTAAAGAACTTGATCTTGGAGAAAAGAAAACTACTCCCCATGCTCGTAGTTTTGAAGGAAGGTCACTTATGAAGAAAAGTAGCAAAAGAATTTGGTCAATTGAGGAAGATGACCTTTTAAAAGAACTTGTTAGAGAGGGCGGAGCAAAAGATTGGTCGACGATTGCTAGCAATTTTGAAAACCGAGGCGGAAAACAATGCCGAGAAAGATGGCATAATCATTTGAGAGATGGAGTGAGAAAGGATGACTGGACAATTGATTAGGAATGGATTCTTGCATTAGGAGTCAAAGCGTACGGGAACAAATGGTCTATGATTTCTAACTTTTTACCCGGAAGAACTGATAATACTATAAAAAATCGATGGAACTGTAAGATGAAACCAAAAAAAGCAAAATTTTAAATTAGGATAGACTAAATTATTAAATCTGAGCCAAATTGTAAATTAACCTAAATTGAATAGGCTCTTATTGAAATAATAAAAGGAAATTTAAGTGAAACTAACTGGGCATTTGAGGATTAGCAAAAACGTAAAATGAAGGAAAACTGCAAAACCGTCTTGATTGATTTCTTTAGGGTGATGAGATCGTTTGATAACACTACAGGGGAAGGAGAACTAAG
>Ga0302191_10003059_pt1 | contig 10329 bp, 9 predicted proteins | sample II_Bog_E3_1_FD_198775 | JGI IMG/M metagenome (GOLD analysis project Ga0302191, IMG submission 198775) | Peat permafrost microbial communities from Stordalen Mire near Abisko, Sweden - II_Bog_E3_1 | ecosystem: Environmental > Terrestrial > Soil > Wetlands > Peat | place: Sweden: Abisko, Stordalen...
GGCGACGCCTTTGGAGACGGAGCTCTTTCCCGAGGCGGCTGGGCCGTCGATGGCGATGACGTGTCCGGGCATTGTGATCAGGTGGACAGGATGGAAGCGAGCGTGGCTCCAAAGTTGGGATAGGAGGTTGCCACGCATTCAACATTTTCGATCACGGTCTCGCCATCGGCGAAAAGTCCCGCGATGGCAAAGGCCATGGCGATCCGGTGATCGCCGAAGCACTGCAGTGATGCGCCATGGAGCGGATGCGCCCCTTCGATGATCATCCCGTCTTCCGTCTCGGTAACAACAGCGCCCATCAGCCGCAGGTTTCCGGCAACGGCAGCGATGCGGTCGGTTTCTTTCACGCGAAGTTCCTTGGCATCCTTGATGATGGTTTTTCCCTGAGCCAGGGCTCCGGCGACGGCGAGAATGGGAAGTTCGTCGATGACGTTCGGGATTTCCGCCCCTTCAATGACGGTCCCTTGAAGGGGGCCCCCAAGAATGCGCACTTTGCCGAGCGGTTCCGCAGCCTGCTCATCGACCGGGGTGATTTCAATCTTCGCCCCCATGCGCTGAAGCACGGAGATGATGCCGGTACGGGTAGGGTTGAGCCCGACGCTTTCGATGGTCGTATCGGACCCTTCCTTGGCCGCTGCTGCCACAAGCCAGAAAGCCGCGCTGGAAATATCGCCCGGCACGGCAAAGTCACGTGCCTTGAGAGTCTGCGGACCGTTGAGTGCAATGTGTCGTCGTCCGTTGGCATCGGCCACGCCGAGATGGAGTGTCACTCCGAACTCCTGAAGCATTCGCTCCGTGTGGTCTCGGCACGCGGCCGGCTCGATCACGCTGGTTTCACCGGTGGCAAAAAGGCCTGCCAGGAGGATGGCGCTTTTAACCTGAGCGCTGGCAACCGGCATTTCGTAGGAGATCGGCTTGAGCGAGCCCCCATCGATGACGAGAGGTGGGCGTCCTGGCTGATCTCCCTCCGAAGTGAAGTGTCCACCCATCTCGGTTAGCGGATTGATGACTCTCCCCATGGGTCGCTTGGAGAGGGAAGCATCGCCGGTGAGTCGAGAACGGAAAGGCTGTGCCGCGAGGATGCCTGAGATCAGTCGCATGGTGGTGCCGGAATTACCACAGTCGACATCCCCGGTCGGGGCGGTGAACTTGCCCCCGCAACCATCAATGACGAAGGTGCCTTTTCCCGTGTGTTCAATCTTTGCGCCGATGCTGCGCATCGCATTGACGGTGGAAAGACAGTCTTCGCTTTCCAAAAATCCTGTGATCGTGCTTCGACCCTCCGCAAGGGAGGCAAACATGGCGCTGCGATGGGAGATGCTTTTGTCTCCGGGGATGGTGATGTCTGTGACGATGGAGCCGCAACGTCGGATAGAGAAAGTGGTCATTGGGGAAGCCTTAGTCGTCGGAAAGAAGATGGTGATTGGGGAGGGGCAGGCGGACTCGTTGTTCTCGTGCCCGTGTGAGTACGTCGAGCACGGCGTCGTTGTCCTCCTCTTCAAGATTTTCGGCGAGGGAGCCCAGAAGGTCGGACATTTCCCGCAGGGCTGCAATGACTTCGTGACGGTTCTCTGTGAGAATGCCAGTCCAGAGAACCGGATCGCTTGCGGCCACCCGTGTGCCGTCTCGAAAACTTCCCCCCGCCAGAAGGGGGGCATCCTCGGGAAGTGTCTCGGAAACAAGATTCACCAAGGCAAAGGCCAGTGCATGCGGGAGATGGCTTAGGCGAGCCACCAGGCGGTCGTGTTCCAACGGTGACATCGCGGTTACTTGAGCGCCGAGCGAACACCAGAAACGGGTGAGAATTTCCAGTGACTCGGGGAGAGTCGTTCCGGATGGCGTGAGGATGCAGGGAGCCCCTTCAAAGAGATCGGATCTGGCCGCGGCCAAGCCCGATCGTTCACTTCCGGCCATGGGATGACCTCCGATAAAGCGATCGCCAAGCAGCGGGGTAAGCTTTTTCGCCACGCAGGCTTTCACACTTCCCACATCAGTGACAAGGGTTTGAGGAGCAAGGTGGTGGGCGATGGTGGCTGCCAGGTGCTCCATGCTTCCGACTGGGGTGCAGAAGATGACGAGATCAGCATCACGAACCGCAGTCACCGGATCGGTTTCGACGGTGTCAGCAAGGTTGCAGTTCAGAATTTCCTGAAGCTGGTTGGGGTTGCGGCCCCAGATCGTGATGGAAGTCGAGGGGCTGCGGCTTCGGAGAGCCATTGCGATGGAGCCGCCGATCAACCCGGGACCGAAGATGGTGATTCTCTTGGCGGGGGCCGTTCTCTCTGGCTCGGTAGGAGCGCTCAAAACAGGAAGATCAGGGAACGAGGAAGATTTTTCCTGAATAAGGATCCTTCACTTCGGAACCGGGAGGAAACCCCCTCACATCGACATAACCTGCCGTTGGCGAATGAGGACTGGTGACAAAGCCCGGTTTGCCGGGGACGGGTGTGCCATAAGGGAGGTCGCTAGAAGCGGCGACAGGCACAGGGGTTGGTGTCGGGAAAGGGTTGGCGGGGCTGGTAGCAGCGGAATTGGTCGCCGTGTTATTGGTATCGGTCACTAGGCCGTTGGTGTCCGTCGGTGGAACCCCGTTGGTCAATGCTGCATCAGTCGTGAACTGAGAATCAGGTGTTCCGACCATCGCATGTTTTTTTCTTGGTGGTTGGGTATCAGTGTCGGCGCAACCAGCAAGGAGGACAACTAGTAGAAGAGAGAAAAGGCTAAGGGTCTGTTTCATAAAATAATGGGGTCGTTACGCTGCCCTTAGTTGATCACTGATTTAAGGCGCAACTTCAATTGTTTTTCACATCTTTGGGGTCTGAGGGGTGGATTTTTTAATGTAACGAATTTGGCATATGATTCTTTTCTGTTGCCAAAGCTCGCCGATCATACCATAGCTTGGATCTAAGTGCGATGATAGCGATTCAGGTAATGCAGGTTCCCCGCAGAGCGGGAGGACTGCTCCAGATGCCCTCAAGTGAGGCTCTGGTGCATTTCGAGAAGTGGCCGTCAGCGTATCAGGAACCAAAAAACAACAAGTAAAGTAGTCTAGTATGAAACTCTATATAGGGAACCTTCCCTTCTCAGCAACTGATGCCGACCTCCGCGAGGTCTTCGGTCAGCACGGCACAGTCACAGATGCCATCGTCATGATGGATCGCACAACCGGTCGTTCCCGTGGATTCGGGTTCATCACCATGAGCACCCCTGATGAGGGACACGCTGCAATCACAGCCCTCAGTGGCGCAGATCTTGGCGGCCGTAAACTCACTGTCAATGAAGCCCGTCCAATGGAGGATCGTCCTCGTGGCGCTGGCGGCGGCGGTGGTCGTGAAGGCGGCTACGGCGGCGGTGGTGGCGGCGGTGGATACCGTGGCGGCGGCGGTGGTGGTGGCGGATACCGTGGCGGTGGTGGCGGTGGTCGTGAAGGCGGCTACGGCGGCGGTGGCGGAGGATATCGTGGCGGTGGCGGCGGAGGTCGCGATCGTGGCGGTTATGAAGACCGTGGTCCTCGCCAGGATTACCGCTAAATCTTATCAACCAGGCCTCATCTAAAGGCTTGGGAACAATTTCCCTCCACAGGCTGCTTGGAGAATTCCGGCAGACTTGTGGAGGGTTTCTTCCCATTCCCTGATAGGGATGGAATCTGCAGTGATGCCTGCACCGACGTGGAATTCAGCTTTCCCTTCACGGATCACGACCGTTCGAATGGCGATATTGAACTGGCTTTCCCCGTGATACCCGAAGTAGCCGATGGCTCCGGTAAAGAGTCCGCGCGGAGTGCTTTCGAGTTCCCGGATGATTTCAAGCGCCCTTTTTTTAGGCGCCCCGGATATTGATCCACCGGGAAAACAGGCAGCCAAGGCCTCCACTTGGGAAATTCCTTCATGCAACTTCCCTTCGATCGTCGAGACGAGATGGAACACCTGGGCGTAAGGTTCAAGATGCAGTAACTGCGTGGCTGCAATGCTTCCAAATTCGCAGACTCTTCCCAGGTCGTTTCGTTCCAGATCGGTGATCATCACCAACTCGGCGATTTCCTTTGGGGAGGTTGTGAGTTCGATCGCCTGTTGTTTATCCTCAGACGGGGATTGCATCCTGGGACGCGTTCCCTTAATGGGACGTGTCAGGATCTTCCTGCCGCTCATTTTCAGGAAACACTCGGGAGAGCTTGAGAGAATGGTTTCAGAGCCAAGATTCAAGTAGGCGGCATGGGGAGCTGGCGAAGCGGTGCGAAGAGCCAGATAGAGGGCCCACGGATCACCCTTAAAGTCAGTACTGAATCGGTGTGCCAGACAAACCTGATAGATGTCCCCGGCTGCGATATACTCCTGGGCTCGTTCCACCATCCGCAGGTAATCATCCTGTTTCATCTCAGGGAGAAATTGGAGAGAGCTGGGAGCCGGAGGGGGCAATGCGCTTTTCCCTTGGGTCATCTGTACCAGCGGAGCATCGTAAAAACCAAAGCAAAAAGAGCCGTCGAACCGGAAATAGCCGATGGCCGCACCCTCTGGATCATCATGGGGAGAGGAGGAAGTCTTTCGTCTCTCAAGTTCCTCTTCAATCAGATGCCACTCGCCGGCATTGCCTTGGAGGATGAGATCGGGATGATGCCCCATCATCGACTTCATGCCCTTGTTTTCGATGGACGAGTCCAGCCAGACGAAGCCCGGAAGATCATGCCAGATGGAAGCTGCTTCGATGGGTGTGGTGATTTTATCTTGGAACAGGGACATGATTTCGGCGGGATTGCGGATCGGCACCTCTTGCCATCACCGCCCATTTTTGTTTCCTTTGCAAGGGTTCGGCTTCCCAAAGCGTTTTCAAAAGCTTTAGAGTCTTGTTTTGCATTTTCCATCATCCATGAAATTCAGCCCCTATTTTTTTCTCCTGCTTCTTGGGAGCGGCCTCTTCGCCCTACCGCTTGTTGCTCAGGATCAGACACAGACATCGCCAGCAGCCCCGCTCCAGATTCAGGAGAATCCCGCTCCCTCACCGACTCCCGCAGTCGTCCCCGATGCAACGGCCACTTCTCCGGTTTCTACTCCTGCTGCCGCAGGGAACGCCACAACGAATAATGTCTCAACTAATGCAGTGGACACAAATGCTGCCCGTACCGATACCAATGCAGCGCCGATTGATACAAATGCCACCCCGGCCAATATCAATGCAGCGCCAGTTGATACTAATGCTCCTCCGACTGATACCAACGTAACCGCCCAGCCCACGCCCAACAGTTTCGTTCCTGGACCTGCTCCGACCAATGGAGAGCCAGCCGCCCCCTCACCCGACTCCGGGATGGGATCAGCTGGACAGAACCCTCCGCCGAGCGATCCGAACTCCCTGATACCTCCACCTGAGGAGCCACTTCCTCCCTCGCCGATCAATACTGCGGGAAATGAGGAAACACAGCGCCAGCAGCAAAAGGCCCGCTATTATTCCGTGAAGGTCCAAGCCGACAAGGAAGATGCCTTGAGTTCCCTGCTCGACCAAGCTGACAAAGCGAAGAGCGATGAAGCCAAGCGCCAAGCCCTGCGTGAGTATTACGATCTATTGGCAAAGCGGATGAAGAAAATTGATTCATCACTCTCTGATTGGATCGACACGATGCATGCCGCGTACCTCCGTCGTCTTGATCAGGTGCGGGTGGAGCCGACCATTCCGATGAATCTCCCTCCGACTCCCTCCGTTTCCGATGATGCGGCTCCATCCCCCACACCTTCTGCCACCCCCAGAAAGAGAAAAAGGAGAGCTAATACGGATGAGTCAGCTGCTTCAAAGCCGACACCCGCTGTCGATGCTGCTTCATACAGCCCCACCCCGGCAAAGAAATCCCACGCTTTCTGGTCTCATTCCAAAAATGAGGCCACCCCAACGCCAACACCCGGGGCGAAAAAGAAAGGTGAATCTTCTTCCGACAATTAGGGCGAATTTTTTGTTGAGGTAATTATCCCATGCAGGAACTATCCGGTATCCTGCTTGGGAGCGTTCTTGCAGAATTCCTTTGTTGGGTGGTCATCCCTCTCTTGGGAATTTGTCTGGTGCACTGTGTTGTGAACATGAACGTGTTGTGCCGGTTGAAACCCCTTTCTTTGAGCGAGGATGTAGAGCGGATGCAGGATGTTTCCGTGCTTGTCCCAGCGAGGAACGAGGAACGCAACATTCGTGATTGCCTGAGTTCGCTGGTTGCTCAGCAGCCTCCAGTGAAGGAGATCATTCTGCTGGATGATCATTCCACGGATGCGACGGCTCAGATCGCCCGAGAGCTTGGGTTCCATGAAGGGGAGGGGCGGCGGCTTCGGCTGCTCCCCGGTGGCGAACTGCCGGAAGGATGGGTGGGAAAAAACTGGGCCTGTCACCAACTCTCGGAAGCTGCGAATCCATCCAGTGCTTACCTACTCTTTACTGATGGCGACACGATTCACGGCCCTGCCTGTTTGCAAAGCAGTGTGGCTCATGCAAGGGAACAGCGATTGGATCTGCTGTCGCTCTGGCCCGATCAGATCACCGGGACATGGGCTGAGAAACTAGTGATTCCGCTCGGCTACCTCCTCTTCATGCTCTTTCAACCTTTCCTGCTGCTTTCCTGGTTGCAGAAAAATCCAGAGCGGGTACGCCGTTATGGATTCACCCGGGAGCGGCTTGCCTCCATGGGTGTGGCGAATGGACAGTTCATGCTCTTTCGTCACGGTGCCTACAAGGAATTGGGTGGTCACAAGGCATTGAAAAACCATCTGGTTGAGGATCTCGCGTTTGGTCGTCGAGTGGCTTCCCGTACGGGGGAGGGAATGAGGCTCGCGAATGCTGATGGGATCCAATTGCTGCGGTGTCGCATGTACACGGATCTCGCCGAAATTTGGGAGGGGTTTTCAAAAAATCTCCGTCCTGCCTTCGAGGAATCAAGCATTGGATTTTTTCTTTTTGGCGCGCTGATCACGGCACTTTTCCTGCTCCCTTTTTATCTCCTGCCCTTGGGAATGATTTACAGAAATGTATGGGAACCTGCCTGTATTTCCGTAGGACTTGTTCTCATCATACGCCTGCTGCTGACGCTCCGTTTTCGGACATCCTGGCTCAGCCTAATCCTTCACCCGGTCGCCATGCTGCTGATCTGTCTGAACGCGCTCAATAGTTGGCGGCTCTGCCTCGGTGGGGGCGTCAGTTGGAAGGGGCGCAGTTATTCGGGCGAGACAAGGGGTTCTATCGATTAGCGTGGATCAGCCTTTCGCGCGTTGTTGCCAGGAGCGCGGAGTCATGCCGGTCTGACGTCGGAACCAACGCGAGAAGTAATTCGCATCCGAAAAGCCGAGCCGCAGAGCTGCTTCCCAGATCGATCCAGGCCGGGTGAGTTCCCGCTCACTCGCCTTTAGCAGTTCCCTATCCCGCCATTGTCCCAGCGTGAGTCCCGTGGAGCGGCGAACGAGGCGGTTGAGGTAATCCTGTTGAAGGCCGACGCGCCGCGCGAGTTCGCCAGGAGGAGGAGGAAGCCCCCCCGGTTCCAATGAGCGGAGAAGACGTTTACTGATGATTGAACCCTCATCGCTCCGTTGCGGAGTCTGGAGGCAAGCGCGGCGACACGATTCCAAAAGCAGCAGGGCATTTCCTCCCACCCCGAATTCAAGTGAGGATGAGGATTCTGTCTCCCCGATGCGTTCATGGGTAAGCTGATTTAGGCGTTCTCGTGCCCGGGCTAATTCCTCGGCAGGAAGCCATCCTGTTGTCATTCCGAAACGCATCGGCCCCCTGCCCCCCAGATCCGCAACGAGGCAGATGGCGAGGCGGGGCGAGTGTTCAAGAAAAGCATGCTCCGTTCCCGGAGGAATAAAAAAGATGGCGCCGGGGGCAACCGGATGACGCTTGCGTCCGATGCGCTGCTCGCCGCGTCCCCTAAGATAGAGCAGGAGCTGGCCATGAGGATGGTGGTGTGGTGTCTCCTGATCAAAAGGTTGAAGGTGTCTATTGACCCGCAATTCCGTGATCGTCCAGTCGCCACAACGGAGATGGAGTCGTTTCAGGAGAATCGGTCTGATGGGACTCCTTTGGGATTGGCGGGTATTTTTTAGTGTTGCATTCAAAGGCCTAGTAATAGTGGAAAACTAGGACAAAAATAAAGTCGTTTCTGTGCTAATAAAAGCGCTTTCGGCTAATGCATTCATTTAAGGATTCTGTAATAATTTCCCCCTCATGAGTCCTCCCGTCATTCTTGTTACCGGTGCCAGCAGAGGTCTTGGCCGCGGTATCGCCCTCACCCTCGCCGCCGAAGGGTACGATCTTGCAATTCACTACGCCTCCAATTCCGCCGCCGCCGAGGAAACTGTTGCCGCATGCAAAAACGTGGCCAAGAGCAGTGAACAGCGTTTTCTGCCCGTCTCCGCACAGCTTGGATCGAGCGAGCAACGCACGGCCATGATCGACAAGGTGATCGCTGAACTCGGCCATCTGGACGCCTTGGTGAACAATGCCGGCATGGCTCCCCGTGAACGCGCCGATATCACCGAGGCCAGTGAGGCAAGTTTCGACGAGTTGATCTCGGTCAATCTGAAAGGCCCGTATTTTCTGAGCCAGTCCGCCGCCAATTACTGGCTTCAGCATCCCGGTGCATCGCGTCTCGCGGGTGGCTACAAGCTGATTTTTGTGACCTCAATCTCCGCCTCCACCGCTTCGGTGAATCGTGGTGATTACTGTATTTCCAAGGCCGGTCTTGCCATGGCGGCACAGCTCTGGGCAACCCGTCTTGCAGCCGATGGCGTGCAGGTTTTGGAACTGCGCCCCGGCATCATGGCGACCGATATGACCAGTGGCGTGAAGGACAAGTACGATGCTCTCATTGCCGATGGGTTGGTGCCTCAACGCCGCTGGGGCAGTCCCGAGGATGTGGGTCTGGCTGTCAAGGCGATCTGCCGCGGTGATTTTCCCTTCAGTACTGGAGATGTCATTTATCTCGATGGTGGTTTTCATCTCAGACGACTCTAATAATTTTTGCCCCCTTTTTCTCCCCCTGATCCCACAAACCCATGATTGCGATTGATACCACCCTCACGCCTGCGTCGCTGGAATCAGCAGCAGACAAAGTCTTTGAAGCCTCCGCTCCCAAAATCGCTTCCCTTCAAAAACGCTGGAAGGATGCCGATGGCACGCCTGTTTTTACCATTGAAGGGAAATATACCTCCCGTGGATGGACCGAGTGGACACAGGGATTTCAGTATGGGGCTGCTATCCTGCAGTATGACGCGACGGGTGATGAGGAAATGCTTTGCATTGGCCGTGATGGAACGCTTCGTCTCATGGCTCCGCACCTCACCCATATCGGAGTGCATGATCATGGATTTAACAATGTCAGCACCTATGGCAATCTTCGCCGTCTGCTTCAGGAAGGCCGCCTTCCGGCCAACGAGTGGGAGGGTCATTTCTATGATCTTGCGCTGAAGGCCAGCGGTGCCGTTCAGGCTTCTCGATGGACGCAGCTGACGCCGGAACTCGGCTACATCTATTCGTTCAATGGACCTCATTCCCTTTTCTCCGATACCGTACGCTCCTTGCGGGCCCTTTCGATTAGCCATCAACTCGGCCATCGACTGATGGGCGAGAATGACAAGGCTTCGTCGTTGCTCGGCCGAATCATCCAGCACGCGGAGACCACCGCCCGGTACAATGTCTATTACGGCAAGGGCCGTGATATTTACGACATCCCGGGTCGCGTCGTGCATGAGTCCATCTTCAACACGAACGATGGAAATTACCGCTGTGCCTCCACCCAGCAGGGCTACACCCCGTTTTCGACCTGGACGCGTGGCCTTTCCTGGATCCTCTGCGGCTATCCCGAACAGATGGAGTTCATCGAACTGCTTTCAGACGAGGAGTTGGCTCCTTTCGGCGGTAAACAGCAGATTCTCGGCCGCTTCCTTGAGGTCTCGAAGGCCGTTGCGGAATTCACGATCCGTGAAACCCCGACAGACGGCATTCCTTACTGGGATACGGGGGCTCCCGGACTGGTTTACCTCGGTGATTACAAGGACCGTCCCGCCGAACCATTCAACGACCACGAACCGGTGGATAGCTCCGCTGCCGCGATCGGCGCTCAAGGACTACTTCGTTTGGGCCGCTATCTCGACCGTCACGGAAAGAAAGAAGAGGGGGCGCGCTATACGGCGGCTGGTCTCACCATCTCCCGGACACTCTTTTCCGAGCCTTATCTCAGCCTCGATCCCAATCATGAGGGACTCCTTCTCCACACCGTCTATCATCGTCCCAACGGTTGGGATCACATCCCCAAGGGAGAGAAAGTTCCCTGCGGTGAGTCTGCCATGTGGGGTGACTATCATCTCCGCG
>Ga0302191_10003060_pt1 | contig 10329 bp, 8 predicted proteins | sample II_Bog_E3_1_FD_198775 | JGI IMG/M metagenome (GOLD analysis project Ga0302191, IMG submission 198775) | Peat permafrost microbial communities from Stordalen Mire near Abisko, Sweden - II_Bog_E3_1 | ecosystem: Environmental > Terrestrial > Soil > Wetlands > Peat | place: Sweden: Abisko, Stordalen...
TTGCCTGCTTTAAACAATTACACCGCTTTAGTAATCGACAGAATGGCTAGTGTTGGGTGAATAAGTCTTGTAAGTTGAGATACTTTAATACGTGTCTTCTGATTTTTTTTTTTTTACATTTGCATTATATAAATCGTGCCGTTGCCGCATTTTGGACTACCAGTATATAAAAACAGACGTCAAAATAAACCTTATATGTGAAAAACTTATGAATAACTCAAACGCGAAGAAGACTTTTGGCAGGACAGAAGTATTGGATTAATGAGATAGAGATGAGAAAAAAGAGGCTTGCAACTGCTCCCTTTGAAAAAGACCGAAACATTCAGAAATGAATCACAATAATAATCTTTAACTGTCAGGTATACGAGGTAATAATGGAAATGGTAGGAAACAAGAAATTCCTTCGATGATAAAGGCAATTCGTAAAATAATAATAAATGGCAAAGTTTAAGCATGAAGGAAAAGATATTCATAAGCGACCGCAAATACAAGGGTACACAATGATTAATGAATCATAGTATTAAGAATAAGGCGAAAATAATCTTATCATCCCGTCCAGACATAACAAAGAAGATCTTTTCAAGAACAATTCATTGAGTCAATTTTGAAATGAATTGTCCTCATTATTCCTCCTGAGTATTGATTGCATGGCGAAGCTATTAAAATTATGTACCTATAGCTACTGTGTCCATTTTGATAGTATATCTTTAAAAATAGCTTTGATAATAATAGATAGCACCTATAACACGTAAACAACAAAATGATTCGTATTCAAGTCATCAGTGTGTTATTATTTGTTCTTCTGCTTCAACCCAATCAAGCAGTTACCATCGAGAAAGGATCTATCTTCCTAGAACCAATCACTGGCGGAGAATCAGAACGGCTTAAAGTTGATATCGGCTCGCAACTTAAGCAAGAACTCAATCTTACACAGTCTTCTCGTATTAACATCGAGGCGAAAGTAAACTTTATTCCATGCAGATTACCTTCAGCATCAATGACTTCCGTCCAGAGTTCTTCTCGTTCCGTCTGCGCCACTCAACCTTCTAAAATTTAACTGAGCCTGTATTGGCTGTCTGGGACGAGTCCACCAACGCCTTCAAAGCAATATTGGATCTTGGCGACCCTGTAATTGTGAATTTATGTAGAAAATAATTAAGCATATGTCAGGCAACTATAGATTGGAAGTGATCATAAGCGATGATCGACTTGACAAACAAATCAGGCAGTACATCGCCAACTGCAAGATTAACTTCAGATTTTCATTGGAGCATCCTTTGTAAAGTGAACTATCCTATGTGGTACCCTCACTTATTTTAACTGAACCACCTGCCACTCGAGTGGATCCCCCCTCACTTTTTACTGGATTTGTCGTGTTGATCATAATCGCATTGTTCTTAGTCTTCTTGTGGGGACTGAGCTATCAAAAAGTAAATTTAACTCTTTTGCCATCAGATGGTGTAGGATTAGTCCTTAATCTGGCATTCTTAGGATGTTTGTCCCTGGTGCTAGTCATGCTGATTAAATTCTGGTTGAGCTGGAGTTTTATCGAAACGATGCAGTATTTCGTGTTAGCATGTATATTATGTCCTAGTCAGTCTTACCCGTGGCTCTATCAGCAAACTACGCTCTTGTCCATATTCGCAAGGACTGATTGTTAGCTATCATTAACAACTAGTAAGACAAATCTAGATATTGACAATATATCACTTCCAAGCTCTGCGGATGGCTAGGTTGTTTTCAATGTCTTTCTTCATCACTTTAGCCACTGCCATCTCGAAGTCCTACTGTGTTACGTGGATTCGTCGTTCACGCAGTGCGAACATACCAGCTTAGGTACACACAGCTTTGCTCTCTGCTCCTGAAGCACCAGTCATTTTTTAAGCAATTTTGCGGAGATCAATACCTCTCATTAGGTTCATTTTTCTTGAGTGTATCTTGAGAATTTACAACCTTGATTCCACAGTTGGATTGGGAAATTCAATTTTACGATCAATTCTACCTGGTCGAAGGAGGGCTTGATCCAAGATATCAATTCTGTTGGTTGCCATTATGATCTTGATAGTTTGGGTTGTTTCAAATCCGTCCAACTGATTGAGAAGCTCAAGCATAGTACGTTGAACTTAGGAATCTCCCTTCTGACCCTCCATCCTGCTGCCTCCAATAGAATCCACTTAATCGATGAAGATGATGCAAGGAGCATGCTACCTTGCCATTACGAATAGTTCCCGAACCATTCTAGCTCCCTATCCAATATATTTTTGCACCAATTCAGAACCTGATACCCTGATGAAGGTGCAGTCGGTATGATGGGCAATAGCTCTGGCCAATAAAGTTTTACCAGTTCCTGGCGGGCCATACAAAAGCACTCCCTTTGGTTGCGCAATACCCAACGATTCGAATATTTATGGATGTTTGATTGGCAATTCTATCACCTCCTTGACTTCTTTCACCTGCTGATCGAGTCCTCCGATCATGTCGTAAGTAGAGTCTGGAACTTTCTCCACTTTCATTAGAGAAACTAATGGATCAACTTTTGTTGGTAATACCTTGTGGAGGATGTAGTTATCAGAGCGCACAGCTACACGTAGGTTAACTTTGAGGTCTTCGATTTTGATGGTCTTATCAAGACTGACTACATACTTTCCCTCATGACTGAGCTGCATAACTCATTTCTTACCTTGACGAGTACGCGATTCTTTCCCATTATCTTCACCACTTCTCCAACATATGAGTAGTTTTCTTGCAAAGCATGCAACTCCTCCTTAAGTCTTGAGACTAACTCAATGCATGTTTACCATTGGAATTAAGTTCAAAGCGCTGTGCCTCCAACCGTTTAATGTTCTGCAATTTGTCATTGATCTCGCTCTAACGCTTTTGAATTTGTGCCAAGTAATATTTACGTAGGCTCACTCCTTCAGTCATAAATTTAAAAATAAATCAAATTTCAATCATAGGATTTTTATATTAAGTAGTAGCAATCTCGAAAAGATAATGAGCACAATATAGTAATTTACTATGATAACTTAAACATTAATTCTGAAAACATAACTGATGGTATCTTTTCTACAGACTATAATTTTTTAGATACTACAGACTTATAAAATTTTATTAAGATCTATTTATTATCTAAATGTATTTATCTTTATTGGATGCCTCATTGAGTTGCAATAAATATCCATCAATTATATTCTCAGAATTTTATATTAAATTCGTAATGTAAGGTAGTTTTTTGGTCAATGATCTCCGCAAGGTCATCTCCATTGTCGACTTGCTGCGGGACATCGGACTCGGCAATCAACTCTCCTTGCCTAAGGTCGTCGTTCTAGGGAATCAATCTTCTGGAAAAAGCTCGTTGCTCGAACAAATTGTAGGATTGGACTTCCTTCCTAGGGGATCAGTAATCAATAACTAATGCAGGGTGTCGTCACAAGGAGACCTTTAGAGTTAAGAATGAACAATGTGCCAGAATTAGCAAAGCCTTATGCTGAGTTTGAGGAAGTTGTAGAAAAGGGAGTCAAAAAAAGATTTACCAATTTCAATGAAGTGAGAACAACTATCGATGCAGTTACTGATACGGTCTGTGGTAAGAAACAGCAAATAGTCGATCGACCCATTGTGTTGAACATCTTTGCTAAATCATGTCCAAATTTGACTATTGTGGATTTGCCTGGTATAACTTCCATCCCTGTCGGCGAACAACCAAGCAATATCTATGATATCACAAAGAACATGGCCTTAAGATATATCTCCTAAAAGAGGTCAATCATCTTATGCGTCATTCCCGCCAATCAAGATTTATCAGTAAGCTAGGCCCTCAAGATCTTGCGTGAGATCGACCCGAGTGGATAGAGATCGATCGGTTGTATGACCAAAATTGATATAATGAATCGTGGCGACGATGCGCGCAACATTCTCAAAAATCTAGAAGTTCCGTTGCGTTACGGTTACGTGGGCATTAAGAACCGTTGCCAATAAGATGTGATCAACAACGTACCCGTTGAGGATAGTCTCAAAGAGGAGAAGAAATTTTTCACAACCAGTCCAATTTACTCTTCACTACCTTCAGATTTATTTGGAACAGACTCCCTAACGAAAAAGCTCACAAACATCCTCTATCAGCAAATCAAGTCATCTATGCCTGAAATATTCGAGGAAATCAAAAAGAAAAAAAAATCTGCACAAGAATAGCTCTAAAAATTGGGACCAGGAGTGGCCAATACCGATGCTGAGATGGTCAACTACGCCTGGAAGAGTGTTGCTACCTTTTTAAGAATATTTAAAAACTCACTCGGAGGAATCAAAAATAGTGAATATAACAAGGATCCTATCAGCGCTTAAATTCGGCACGAACTTAATCAGGTTTATCAAGACCAATATGATGAGGCTGCAACTGAGGATATCACTGACAAAGACATTGAAAAAGCCATGATTAACTTTCCAGGAGACTCGACCATACCTGGATTTCCCTCTATTGACGCCTTCCTCGCTCTGCTCAATCCTCTTCTAAAGAAGATGCAGACTCCAGCCTATGAAATTAACAACAAAATTCATTAAATTATGGAACATGAGGCAGTCAACATCATTGATTCCGTCATGTCAACAAAATACCCTTAATTCAACTCACGCTTCAGTGATCTAATCCGCAGAATTCTGGATAAGGTATTTTTTCATGAATTCAGTACCGAAAAAATCTTGAAAGCTATCTGAATTCACTTCTCGACAGTGAGTTAAATTACCTGTACACGAATGACTTGACTTATTTAGTGGGTGATTTCAACAAACCAGTACTTGCATTCCTATATAGCAAAACGATAAGGAAAAGAAAGATGCAGTCAAGAATCCACTTGTTTATGAACTACGAAAACGCATTGATGCATATTATAAGTTGGTGGTACGCAACCTTCGCGACCTCATTCCCAAGCAGATATTCAACTTCCTCATTTACAAATGCTTGAGGGAATTGTAGTTTTAGGCATTCCAGTTTACCAGTGATGTAAACAAATTAAAAGAATGGCTTAATGAAGTAAATAACATTTTATTTAGCCCTCTGAAGTTAGGCTCAGAAGATTGTAATGTATTAAGGCCATTAAAGTCTTTTAGGAATCATAAAAAAGGATAAGAATGGATCCAGACATATCCAAATTGGTACGTGATAGCGAAAAAACATCCAAATTTGTACCGTTTTTGTTATTCAGTATCAAAAGTATCAAATGAAATCTCCCGAACAGGTTAAAGAAGAGGAAGAGAAACGTTTATCAGAATTTTATAAATTAACAGCTCAAAAATCCATTAAAGAACATTAAAGTAAGCCAAAGCCACCAGAACCCAAACAGCCCGAAAAAAGACCTGATCCCAAGCCCTCAGAAGGAGGAGGTGGTCAAACTGCACCTAAAGTCAATGTTCCTACTCCTGTAATAGCGAGAAAAGAAGCAGTCAGTGTTTCTCCGGCCCCTGTTAATCCTAATAAACTGACTCCCCGAACAAATGTTCCTCCAGTTCAGAATAATCTCCCTCCTCAAAAATTAGATGATTTCAGCAATTTCTTTGGAGGAACTAAGCCAGAGCCCAAACCTCCAATGGTAATTCCTCCTCTGCCCATTCAATCAAAACCTGTTACACAACCCATTCAAGCCAACAACAATAATCAGAAAAATATGGACTTCAACACTTTCTTTAACACAAATTCTGGAACAAATGCAAATCACCCAAGTCCCAAAACAACGCCTCCAACAGAATAAAAGAAGCCAGAAGAAAAGAAAAGAACATTCAACAAGCTTTTCGGTATATGATCTTTAGCTGGTATATCTCAATTAATTTTGTCATTTCGTTGAGATTTGCTATTGATATTAATTTAACACGTCATTGAATGAGTATATTTATTATTAATCTGGTTAGTGATGTGTGAAGTTATTATTATAAGTAAACAAAAAAGTATGGTGAGAAAGTCATATCTGATTTTATTGGTAGCCATTTTGAATCTATTGGTGGTGAGTTCAACCAAATAGATTCCTTTGGACAAACTAGTTGAAGTCAGCCCTTCAGCTCTGGATGTAATGATATACTCATTCGATCACGTGGTTCTCTATTTTCATGACTATCAACAGTAAAGCCCCGCTTTGGATGCAATTTTATCAAAGTTTAGAAATATCATTCAAATTATCAATGCAACTCATCCTTTGGACCATGTTTTGTTTGGGTATCTTAACATAACAGACGATCATAACAATTATCTCAGCCGGTATAATACAAAAGAGGGTATTTATATCATAAACACCTTCTCATCGCTGTATCTTGCAGGCGGTTAGGATTTTAATGAGAATAATGTAATATCCTTTTATTAGCATAATGTGCATCCCAAGATGCCTTTAATGTATGCAGAGTCGGCTATTACATAAAAATAATCATATAAGATTATCTTCTCTTTCAGTCAAAGCTCTGAGATAGAGTTATATAATGAAATTTACTCATTAATTCATCATTATATTCATAAAATTTCCTGCGCATTAATCCCAGCTAATAAGAATTAAGCAGGAGCAATATCACTTTATTTTTAGAATAGGTTGATTTAAAATTACAACTACCTAAACGTAACTAATCGATAGGGAATTAATTAACTAATTCAAAGAATTAATATTGATTCTTTATAGACTGTCACTAAACTTGATTAGAATAATTTCCATAGAGTTTTTGGAGGTGATATTAATGATCAAATACTACTTGTCTATAAAAAATAGTACGAGCAAAGCCTGTAAGTAAAAGCAGCCAAATAAATATTTAAAAAAGCTGCTTAATTCAATAAATAAAAGCAATTAGCCTATGAACGAGTCTTATTTTGTGATGTAGATCATGAATTCTTTCTTTAAAATTTTAACGAGCAGCCCTAAAACATATTTAAAGGAGATGATAATGAATAATTAGCTTACACCATCATTTTTACCAAAAGTGATTATGATAAGTATCAACTCAAAAAGTATACCTTGAGGCAAGATAAAACAAAGAATGGAATTCAGTCTTAACAGATCATACAGTTTATTGAAGATATACGCATGAAAAAGCTAGAGCCGTAATATAAAAGTTAAAAGATACCATCAGAACAATAGAATAATGGAATTCTCAGAAAGATAGTTGGATAATCTTTCATTGCGGAGGTGTATCAACAACCAGATCAATCTATCATCATCCTTTTTATCGATTCCAAAGATCAATCATCCTACTCGCAAGCCAAATCAGCCCTTTAAGCTTTTGCTATGAAATATAAATCTCAAATTGAAGGAAAACTTGTCACAGCAATCTTTGATTTAGACAAAAATGAGCACAAGCTTCTGTATCTTAAGGAGGCTCCACAAATTATACTGTTTGATAAGTCTAATAAAAAGAAAACCGTTTACTATCGATTCTAAAAGGAAATAACTGCAGAATCGATTGCTTCGTGGGTCAAAAGATAAGTCACCAATGTTAAACTAATTTAACAGACTGAACTATGATTTTGTATTGAATCAATTTCTTGAAATTATAGGCAATACTATAATATTGTTGTAAGAATAAAAATGTAACCGGTCAAATATAAGTAATCTATCTAATTTTATAAATATCATCTATAAAACGAATAAATTTATAGGTAATATAAATTGTTAATGTAATTATCGTTTACAAATTAAGGTGAATATAAATCACTTTGAAGTCTCTTCAAAATCCTGAATAATTTGCATGAGAACTTGGATATGGTGATCAAATTGTCCCGTATTCTTTAATTTTATTTCATTGAGAATATCACTGCTCTGCGCGATCATATCGTATTTAACACCTTTCGATAAAAAGAGATAACTTCCAAAAATTGTGCCCAGTGGCGACCGTTCAATTTAGTAGAGAGAGTGACCAAATTAGAACTGAGTTTCATCAAAAACCAATGCCAACTGGAATTCAGCAACGATCGACTTTATTTTGATCTTAAAAACAAAAGACTGAGCGCTTTCGTGGAGTTTGTTGTCTATTTAGCATATTTGAAAATTGTTTTAGTGGCACTCTTTAATTATCATTTAGGAGGCAACTGCGATATCAGAAATGCTGTTGAATAAGCATTTGCCTCGAACAAGGTCAGACAAAAAGCACTTAGTTGGAATTTTCATTTATTTTCTTGTTTTCAAAATGTGATTGATTTCCTCAATCCAAACTTTCATAATTGTCAGGACAATGGCCTCCATGGTTGTATTTTTTTCTGCCAGTAACTACAAATCTATTTTTCTTATAATTTCCATTTTTTTATCCTTATCCTTCAGCTACTCTTTAAACATTTTTTACAAAATTCTGATCAGCACTTTGAACCATTATGATTTTTTTGAAGGGAGTTTAAGTCCAAATTTAGGGTGGTCTCCTTTGCAATTCTTTGCAATTTTATTAACCAAGTTGCGAAAAGGTATGAGCTATTGCATGGCTTTGTAATTTACCTTCTAAATTTCTGCAAATAAAACCTAAATAAAGGAAAGCCTACTTCGTAAGATGAAAAATATTCAAACTCTTCAAAAATATTCACTTCAATTCTCTTCAACGTTCTATATTACTCAGGCAGCTGTATTTCAATGATATCTTGTGATTTTTTACTGGTTGAAGGGAACTCTTAGCAAAGCTTAATAATTATCTTTTTCATTAATTATTATATTTTTTCACTCATCTGTCCGTTTTTGAAATGTTTAATCCAAAAACTTTGGCAAATCAATCTCGGAATAATGTGAAATTTGCCTTGATCTTCATTGTACATCTGCTTGACGGCTTTAGTAATTTACACCATGTTTTAAAGCTCGTATTTATCATTTCTAATTAACTCCATTGTCTTTAAAAAATGTTGTGTTTCTTCGCTTTACAGTTTAACCTGTTTTTTCCTTTCTTTGGTTTAATCATTTTTAAAAACTTTGACAAATTTGTCTTCAAATTTTTTCCTCATGATTTGATATGATTTTTTGTCTTCCTCCTTTAAGTAACTATTTTTAATTATTTCCTTCCATTCGTCATATTATTTTTAAAATTATTTTAATTAGGTTTGGATATAATTTTCCCTATTTTTTGAAAATATAAGAGACTTTTGCTTCTCATTCATGCAAATTTTTGCTTTTTAGAAAGTTTGAAAAGACAGTGAAAAATTCTGAACTTTAAAATATATCTTCGCTAAAGCAAAATGAAGCTCCACACTATTCGGATATGTTTTTAAACTAGCCTCCATTTCTTGAATCGCTTCATTATATCTCTACAGAAAATAATAGCATTACCCTATTTGACAGGAAGATTCTTATGTTTAAGGGTGAAACTCCAAGCATTTTTTATACCAAATTATGGCCTCTTCATATTATTTCTTATCAATATAAATTTGTCCGATATTAAAATAGGCCTTAAATTATCTTGGATTTAATTAAATGCATTTTTTATACATCTACATTGCAAGCTATGGATTTTATTATTTGTAGATATTGCCCAGTCCAATATACTAGGTCCCATCTTTTGTATCGAGCTGCAGACATTTTTAAAAGCATTATTTTGCTTTCTCGACATTATCTAAACGGAAATAAATAGTCCCTAGAGAATCATAAGTTCGCGATTAATTGGGAGCTAGCTTTAATGCTTTTTAAAACCAAATTATTGCCTATTCAAACTAATTCTGTTGAGCAAAATTGATTCCAATATTATACATGGCTTTCTCCATAGTTGGATCTATTTATAAGCATTTTTTAAACCATTTTACAGCTTACTCAAACTATCCTTTTTACATATATACTAGACCTAATCCATTATAAGGATGTCGATAGTCTGGTTTTGCCTCTATACATTTCTTAAACCAGAAAATAGCCTAATCATAATTCTTCATTTGATAGCAAGTATTTCCAATATGATGTAAAGCAGATTGATTTTTAGGGTTAATTTCAATACATTTTCTGAATTCTATAATGCAGTCTTCATATTTTTGGATCTTATAATAGGCTGCCCCAAGACTCAAATACCCTAAATCGCTTTGAGGATTAATTTCAATAGCTTTCTTACAGTATATAATATATTCTTAGCTGCTCAATAGACCTCCCAATTGTGAATAGAAAATGGCTTATTTTGGAAAAAGTTCAATTCCTTTCAAATAAACATCAATTGCATTTTGATTCTACTTTTGCAGTTCATAACTCACTCCTAATAATAAATAAGCTTCTGAACTCATACTATCAATTTATATACGCTTTTTAAGCCAATTGACAGCTTATTTATAATTTTTCAAATCACGATAAATTTTTCCTATATTATAATAATTTGCAGGTTCTTTTGGATTAACTTCAATTGCCTTTTCATACCACT
>Ga0302191_10003065_pt1 | contig 10324 bp, 7 predicted proteins | sample II_Bog_E3_1_FD_198775 | JGI IMG/M metagenome (GOLD analysis project Ga0302191, IMG submission 198775) | Peat permafrost microbial communities from Stordalen Mire near Abisko, Sweden - II_Bog_E3_1 | ecosystem: Environmental > Terrestrial > Soil > Wetlands > Peat | place: Sweden: Abisko, Stordalen...
TATTTTTCATTATAAGATTTTTCCCTTTTTTCTAAAAACTGACAATCTGTTGCCTCACTCTCACTACTTGAATTCATATTGAGAAACTTTTAATAGCAAAACTTATCAAATTGAAGAAAGAGTTATAATGGTAATTTATTTTTCAGAACATATACTGCTTGTATATTTAAATGTATTTAGCCATGAGAATCATTAAAACTCTCTTTTTTTCTTCTTGGTCGACACTTTATCGAGGTAATCCTCTCCTTCATCACCCCACCCTGGGTGTTCGTAATTTCTGTCGCTGTGCAAGTAGATCCAAAGTTTCTTTTAAGAGTCATATTTTACACAGGCATCTGTCATATAGTGGAGCCGATCTAACGCTCCTGAAACTATATTTGATAATTTCTATTCAGGCAGATCTTCGTTTACATACTGAGACTCCTTTAATAGCTCGCTAATGTCAGCTCGCGTGCCTACTCCACTCGGAAGTCTCGCAGCAGCATCTCTAACCAAAGTTAATATAGTCACACAGGCAGGGCGTTCAGCTTTGAGGAGAGGATGATCTCTCGGTTTTCCAGTTAGAACGGATATTTTTTTGGCAACTGGTGCGACTGTTACTTTTTTGCTATCTTAGCAGTTATATGTCCACGGTTTAGTGGGATTTGCGTACCTTTAAAACTCCTGTCTTCTATAATTTTAAACCCATTAGCTATTTTTGGGTCGAATTGGTAAGGTAATTTTATACATAGCTGCTTTTTTGTCAATCTTCTCTTCACCCAATGCAAGCAACTCCTCCTGTCCTTTTATCTTGGAGTAGTCATATCTAAAAAAGACTCGATTGTTATACTCTTCATCAATGAAATCGTCAAGCTCCTACTCTGTTTCAGTCACTTGGCTGTTTTAGGACATATCTTCAATCTAAGATAAATCGTTTATCGATTATACTGAACTTCCGTCATCTTCATACATGAACTTTTCAACTTTAACCCCATTGGCGCGCTGCTGGATAACGGTTTTCAATAAATTTTGATATATCTCCTTCATTCGATACGAACTCAATTTTTGGTTAATTTCATCTTCCTTTTCTCGGAATGAAGTGAAATATCCAGTCTTGAGTTTCCTCTAAAAATTGTGAATATGTGTCTCACACATATTTTTTCCCTCTAAAGCAAATTTCAAACTCTCCATGTCCTTTTTGGGTAGAAACTGAAGAAGTTCCTAAATTTACTGCTAATCAAATTCTGCCTTGATGAGATCAAAGTTAATGATATCGCCTAAATTGTTAACTTAGAGCAGTTTGAGCGGAAAAGTCAGCATCTCTCCTTCGTAGTTGATGTTGACCTGCACTCCATCAAGCACGATATCCTCCTGTATGTCCATGGGATGCAGTGATTGATAGAATCCTTCAGTGAGTTGTTCGACTTTAGTTTCGAGTGTTTTCTTGACGCCAGAATAGACCTTGGCTCGATAGTCGAAATAATCTGCTTTGTTGAACAGATGCGCCATTATCCTCGAATTTGTTTATAATTATAAATATCATCTATTTGCCAACATATCATCATTTTGTTTATCAATCCTCCATTCTTTCATTTCAATATAATTGGCTATTATTTTGTTATCATCAGATGAAGAGATTAGTTGGCTGCGTTAGATTCGGATTTGCCAAATATAAAGAAGCCTCCTCTGCTTCAGGATTCATCGGATAAGCACCAGATCTCAAAGCAAGGGAACTTGATGGATTTAGAAGATACTGTCACAAAGTTAATTTATCTTATGCTGGAAAAGTTTCCCCTAACTTCGAAACATAACTTTATGACTTACCTACTCTTTAGCGTTGTGAAGTATCAATTAAAACACTCAGATTGAAACTCGAATTTTGCGATTGTTTAGAGATCTCGAAATAATAAACTTGAAGGATGTTAAATTCGACGCCGATTTGAGGAAAGATCTGAAAATTGATTCTCTGAATTTAGTGGCACTACTGACTTCCATTGAGCACGAATTCACCACAGTATTTCAGGACAACGTCTTCGAAGGCATTTCAAATCTGAACGAGGTGGTAACCATCCTCATGAAGGATCCAAAAATAATCTGATCTAAACTCGATTGAGCATTAAATGGCTATGAGTATTCACAAAGTCAAATTTAACAGTACTATATTCATTTGAGCATATCAAATACTATGCAATCTATTTGATGATAGATTCATTGCGAAGTCGTTATATATGAGCTGGACAGTCATTAAATGATGGCAGACATTTCACCTTTTTAATAATTTTAGTTTCATTTTGAATTATGAGTAGTATGGAAAGCAGCGAAAAAATGCAAGAAACCTTTGTACCTCTCTGATAATAAAGCATCAATTTGCTTCTTAAAATTCGTAAACTTCTCGCTCCGCATAATAACGGATTGAACCTCTTCCTCCAAGCGAGCCCACTGAACCTGATCTCAACAAAATATAAATGCTTTTCCCCATGCGGTTCACCGTCTTAACATTTTTGATGGATTTCAAACTAGCCCTAAAGCAAACGTATTCTATAGTCGACCTAGTGGTTATAAATGCATTGATCTCTGCTAAAAACAGATCCTAATCGTTCGTATCACACTTCTCGATAAATTTCGTAAGCTCTTCCTTTGTAAACAACCTCCGAAGTTCGTGGTAACAATTACTACCCACTAATTTTTAAACATGCGAAAACTTCACATTGAGCCCTTCACCTCCAAATCTAATTTTTCGGAAGTATATTATCCAAGTTCTTTGCAGAAGGATATGGATCATTTTAGAAAATTGCTATAGAAACTGCCCTGCCTCAACGAAATGCCTCACAATTAAAATACGGAAGAAGATGATCAAGAGTATAAACAAGATTTCTACTCTTTGGATGCCACCTCTTTCTATATGTACAGCAAAATGCTGATCGATAGCAATTATAGCATAGGAGCGAAGATGGCTGCAGTGAGTTAGAAGTTCAGACAACACGAAAAGATAGAAACTCTATAAAAATCAGATTTGCAATGGCTCAGTGGAGCGTTGAATGAGATCAGCGACGATCTTCTCCAAGGGTTTAATTGTTCAAGATCGTAACTGCTATAAATCTTGTCCTATTGTCGCAAGAGTGTTGAGCAATATTTTCATAATATACATCAGCAAATGAATATGAACATGGATCACAGCCTGTACTACGATTCTTAGGGTTTTGCATATGAAATAAAAGAGATAATAAAAATTACTCCCCTGACTCTCAAGCAATTTTTAAAGTTAGAAAGATCTTTGACAACGATGGACATAGTGAGAAGCATGTTCATGATTGGATTAATTTATAAAGTTGAATGCCATCTGTTCAGTCTTGATGAATAGGTAAAAAGTCGGGTGACTGAGCTTATCCGAGCCTGTTTTTCTGGCACTATCAACGACAAGATCAAAATCCTTAAATCTTCAGGATACGAATAAAAGGATTACGAAAAATATATTAATAGGTTTAGCTTCGATCACGAAGTGACCATCTGATATCATGATTCCTATGACTTTATATCAGATTATGATAAGGTTGCTAGTAATATTAATTTTTGATACATTTATAGTATCTCATGAAACTATCAATTGATGAGGATTAGGATAGGCCAGAGGCTCTCACTGAAAACTTGTTCATAATGCTAATGGCAGCTGAAATCAAGCGAAAGGGAGTGTTTCAGATTATTAACTTCACAAGAAAGAGGGAAAAAGTTTATTCTACTAAAATTAGTGATGGTTTTTTTGTGATCAAAACCATGATAGTAAGTGATGCGGCTGACCAGATTGAGAAGGGGTGCATAAAAATCCATTCTATACTTTAAGGATGGATTCGAAATCATGGTGAAGGGGTCATTGTAATAAAATAACCAATGAAGTTTTGGAAATATGATTCGGCTGTGGGTGATGCAAAACCTTGGAAATTAAAGAAATAGAATATCAATACTAAAGGATCTAGCATTATCTTTTGGGATAGAAATCCTTTAATGTCATAAACTGCAAGTGAGAATAAGCCATAAAACAATACTAGTTTAAAATAAGCGGGCAATTTATCAAATCATACAAATGTATTAAAAAATTATAGGCATCTTTTGAGTTCATCGAAGCAAAAATCGACCTTAAAGATAAGTGAATAAGATCAGCCAAATATAGAATAGAAGATTGAATACAAATAGATTAAAGACATAACAATTAATGAGCATCTTAAATAAGAAACCTCTTCATTTTCTTAACTCGAATAAACCCAATCATTATAAAAATTCAATCAATAAAAGAAGACATAAAATGAACCTTCGACTTCGCAACCCTCAAAAAAATCAAAAATAGATTAAATATTATCACTAATTTTGTCCGATTCATAGGATTAACAGTAATAAAAATAGTAGATTTGTCCAACAGCGCAGAAAAAACTTAAATAATCTTCTGGACGAAAAAAATCATCATAAAAAAAAATTGATCTCAAATTTATTTTTGACAATCTGGACTCATAATAAAGTATTGATCATAATGAGGATAGTAAATTATAAAGATAATAAACAAAATAAATAATAAAAGACAAGGTAGAAGATGAGGACTCTGAAGAGAGTTTCATGATTTGGATGTAGCATAAAAGTAAAATGAAAATGAGTCCAAAATAATAACTCTATGATCAATAAAAAGCTTAATAATAAAGAAGTAAAAGAATTCAGCAATATCTCGAACTGCAAACTCAATTATCAAATCTTTACGAGGAAAGAACTGACCCTTAAGAGAAGAACCTTCAATAATAATCCTAGTTTTATCCTAATGACAAAATTATCAGCGTTTCGGATGTCTATCATGGTCTATTCATCAGCAGCATTGCCTACTGGTGGACGAGGATTAACATTATTTGCCTTAATTATATAAACTAGGACTAGAATTATTTACAAGCCATAATTTCCGATTAATCGAGAACATATCTGATGAATACCGTCTTCACTAATATCACAGATTCTCAAATTGAACTTTAGGAAGGATGCCAATATCGATTTACCAAAGGAGTCATAAGGTATCTCATCCAAAACTACTACAAAGGTTGTAGCTATCAGTTAGAATTCGATTGCAAGCAATGCCACATACTATTGGAATAAAATCCAGACAATTTGGAAGAAAACTCAAATAATTATTGCCCAATATCAAAGATTGGAGACATTGACGAAGGTTTATTAATAAATGTATTTGGAGTTCTAAAAAAATTTAAGACGATGAAGGCCAAAACTGGAGTAACTTACAATTATGAACTAGTAGATCCTTTATCAAAATGGAGCATTAGTTTAATCCATTTTTAATCTAATTTTTCAAGTTAATACATAAAAAACTCTGTTCAAAAGGGAATAACTGCTTATGGAGTTCAGATTGGTAGTTTCAAAGGGAAAAGAAATTTGACCTTAAAACCTTCAAGCATTGTCAAATTTTAATGGTTGCCTTATACGAAATAGGCAATACAAATTCGTAGTTGGATAGATGAGGGTCATAACATCTTAGAAGTTGAGACTTAGCTTCTCGGATTTGTTGATATAGGAGGATTGCGAGATATAGAGGATGAGTTATCCAACAATATTCACATAAAAAATGTCACTGTTATTGAATTTAAAGAAAAATTTACTTATCGAGCATGCACAAAATGTCTGAAAAAGATGGAAGAAACAAAATGCAGAAGCTGTGGAGTGAGAAATAATGATGAAATTTTTGATAGAGTATTTTTGAGAGGCAGTCTTGGAGATTGGAGTGCAACTGTTAATGTTATATGGTCTTAGGCCGCAGCTGATATAATGTTAATTGAAGGATTTTAGGCCATGCAGTCAAGTTGGCTGTTGAAACAGGTGTAATTATGGCTTGAGAAAGGTAGTAACGGTACATTAACAGTGATAAGGATGCGCCGAAACAGCTTAAAAGAAAGACTGTCAGATTTATTATGCTCGATTAACAAAAATTTGATATGATATTTATTATTTATTGTGTTGTAAATATTTAGGATAATTAAATTTATATCAATTTTTAGCAAGAGTTGTCTTCTTGTTAGTCTTGCCTTTCTTTTTAAGTTTCTTTCCCTTTCCAATTGAATTTAAGCCGAAGAAAGGATTTTTTGTTTACCATTTTGGCAATTACTCTTTCTATATTGTATCTACAATTAAAGCCTTCATTAAGCTTTCAGTTGACGCAGAACATTTCCCGCCGACCTTCATTTTTATTTTTTCAATCTCTTCTAAGGCCTATTGATTGTATTTTTTTACATTCTAGTCGCTCATAGGATCGAATCTTATCGGAGAGTGAAATCTTACAAAGCTAGTCATCGGTCGCTTTATATTCTGCTTTATATTAGCAGTGATTTAATCAATATTATTTCTTTTTTTAAACAGCTATGCAGGCTCTTAATATAGTTTTTTTAAGAATTATCGCTTGTTATAAGTCGGATAAGTGTTTATAGCATTTGGCGTAATGTTCATTGGATCCTTTGTTAAATCGAAAATTTTTAATTTTTATTCAGCACCATTTTATTTTGAATCTTCCTCTATCAAAGGAATCTTTTGTTTTATAAATTTCACACTTGAGGAAACTGTAAGCTTTGCAGACATCAATCTCCTGCTTTAATTTCTGCGATTTTGTTCTCGCCTCATTGCAGACTTCGCTCGTGCAAAATTAACATAGTTTTAGGCCATTTAGCAATCTTCCTTCAAAGCCTGAACTAACTTATTGTTCATGATATGATCATATTTCTGTAGATGTTGAATTTGTTCTGTCGGTTGACACTATTAATTTTCTTACTCCTTTATTGTTTAATTATAGGCTTTATATGGTTTCTTCTCATTGACATATAAATATTACTATTACTCGCTGCTACTAGAATCTTCACTATCTATTTCTTACTTTTCTTACTTTTCCTCGTTATCTTCATTGATCTTTAAATTTTATATTTGCTCTTCATTAAGAATATTTTGTTGCGATTGAACCTCGGCTTATTTAGCGACTGCTGTCTGCTTTCGAGAAAAGGCAGACTTAACATATCTAGCGGCTTTGGGGGCTAACGATTTTCCAACAATGATTGGTTCTTAGTTAGATGGGGCTTCAATCTTCTTAAGTATATTGTAGAGTTGTTCGTATATTGGTTCAATTTATGGATGACTTGTTCTATGTTTTTGCAAAAAATCTTGACTAATCTAAATTTATTCTTGAGTATTAGTTGTAACTATATTACAAAAAAAATACACTCTCGGATGCAAAAATCTTCAACCGTCTCAACTTTTGTTGATTTTTAACCGAACTTGGAAGATTAAGGTCGAGTTGATTTGCCATTCTTTGAACTTTCTGATCTTTTAGCAGTATATGGTCTTAGAAAAGGACTCACATTTTGATTCCATGTAACTCCACTTTTTGGTCTTTCCCAAGTGGATCCAAAAATAGATTCTTTCTTTCCATGGACGATATTGAGTAAATTATTCAACTTATTGGAAGCCAGATCTATTTTTTTGTGATCATTTAGGTTATACATTTTCTCAAGTTCATTTAAAAAATTATCAACGAGTTATGGGCGAATGATGGGTGTGATTTGCAATAGAAAGTATAGTTATTTAATTAGATTCTTACGAAAACATAGCTCAGAACGAGACATGTCATTTTTGACAATATTATAGAGTCTGCGATAAGTCGGATTGATCATAAGCTTTTCTACGTTTAATTTGGAGATGTCTAAGTTAAGTTAGCTGCAAATTGAAGGCGTTTCTTCTTTGACAGTGCTATCCTCCATTTTTTTAGTGTCCATTTTCTATGAATATAAAGAATTCTATGCTATTAATATTATATGGAAATTACTAATTTAAATCTGAACCTATACAAAACCACTAAAAACAAGGTCTTTGTTTATTATGATTTAGATAATATATTTAATCTTTTATTTCATATTTACTATCATCATAATAACTTTTGCAACATAAATGCAATTATAATATTAATATGACATTAAATCTACGTAAACTCGCATCAATCTGCACACAACTGGCCTATTAAGGCTGTCAAATAATAAAAAAAGGGGTCACTGATCCTAATTGTCATCAGTATATGAAAGGGGATAATGACTCAGTTACTGACGTACCTTTTCATCTATTCAGGCAGACTTCAAAGTTCAATCGATGATTGTTTAAGGGATAAAAATGCATTATCCTTATCTGCACATCGTTTGTGAAGAAAGTTAATAGTATAAAGGTCCACTGGATTTTAATTTTGAATCTCTTCGAGAGGACATTCTTCCTCATTACTCTCAAATCAACAAATAATTGGATATAAATTAAGCTTGTCTTTGGATAGATCCTATTGACTGCACGAAGGGATTTATAAACGGTAATTTCGAAGATGTTACTGTTCTAATTGGATTATCATATCATAAGAGGCCTATTATGGGTGTTATTGGAACCCCTTTTAAATTGGTAGGCTGCAACAAATTATTTGATCCTGTTGTCACTGTTGGAACTGTTTAAGAAAGAGAAACATATGATTTTCATCATCAGAAATGGTCCAAGAAGGTGAAAAATCATTCTCATAAGCCACTAGTTGTCTGCTCAAGTAATACGAGAACCAATCAAGCTCAAGAAATGTTTCTTCAAGCCATCGGGGGAAAGAATGTCAAGGCGGGAGGTGCAGGAAGAAAAGTATTTTTTTCATAACAAAGATCATGATGGTTGCTAATAGTGAAGCTGATGCAATGATATTTCTGGATTCATGGACTCATTTATGGGACAGCTGCGCAGGAGAGGCAATCATAAAGTCAATGGGAGGTTATTTTACAACTCCATGGGGGACTTAAATCTTATATGACTACAACATAAGCGATACTCATAACAAATAAGGTATTCTCACTGCCTTGGACCGATAAGCCTACGAGAAATGCATAGAGGTGATGGGAATTTTTTGACTAAATATTTCAATAATCATATGCACAGTAATTAATAATATTTGATAATGATACAAAAAATTATCATAGGATGGCTTCTGCTTTTTGCAGTGGCACTAACTTATACTGAAGAAAACGGTGTCCTTGTGCTAAACAATGAAGATTTAGCTAATATCACTCAGATATTCCCCAATATTTTTATCGATTACTATGTTCCTTGGTATATACGTGGAAATATTTAGGTGTCAGCATTGTCAAAAATTGGCTCCAATTATATTAGAAATTGCGTAAATACTCAAATAACAAACTTCTCCAAGTAAAATATGCATAAATTTTAGTTCGCATAGCAACTATTGATTGCAATTAAAATTAAGATGCTTACGATTTTGCACAATTAAGCGCTTTTCCAACTCTCATTTATTATCAGGATGGACAACCTACTCATTTTGATGGTGATAGAACAAAACCATTTCTTCTGAAATGGTTGAACAAAAGAATTTCATCTCCAGTGAAATAAATTGCAAAGATTGAGCTTTAAAGTCTGAAAGTATCATAAAAAAATCAGGTAGCCATAGTTTTTGTGGGTTCTCTAAAGAGTGTGAAAGGGGCTAAATTTTTAAATATTGCATATCAAGACAATTATAATGGTAATTTAAGATTAATATAGAATACTATTTTATTGAATAAGAAGTATAACCTTATGGAACTGTGCTACTACTGAGATCTTTCGCAGAGGATGTTTATTATTCTTCTTCTCACGATGATGACAATCTCTATCATTGGATTATGCAGCACGATCGACCCTCAGTCGTTCCTTTAGATGATCGTTCTATTTCAGCAATCTTTAGAGATGGAAAAAAAGGAGCATTTTTCTTTATTGATTAAAGACATCTCAATAAAACACAGATATTCAATTAAGCAGCCAATAAATGGAAAAACGAAAGATAACCTAATGAAGATTTAATTTTTATTGCAGTTACAGTTATTTTGCTTTAATGTAGGAAGAACACGAAGATTACTTTGGACTTTTAGAATACTTGGAGATGAATCCTTTAGAATTGCCTATTGTTATCATCAATGGAGAGTTGGAAACAAAACATATCTTAAATCAAAAGATTAGTTAATTAACTACTTCAAACATTTATTCATTTTTTGAAGATTATCAAAGTGGAAAGATCGAAGCCCAAGTATTAAATAAACATGACCATGAACATGAACATGATCATCATGATCATCATGATCATGATCACGATCATCATCACAGTCATGATCACGACCATCATGATCATACTCATCATCACCATGATCACGATCACGATCACGATCACCATGGCGACGATTGTCCTCATCACTCTCACCACTCGCACTAATCCGAGAATAGACCTAAATCTACGGATAATGTTTAAAATCAAGAATAATCTAATGAA
>Ga0302191_10003071_pt1 | contig 10311 bp, 9 predicted proteins | sample II_Bog_E3_1_FD_198775 | JGI IMG/M metagenome (GOLD analysis project Ga0302191, IMG submission 198775) | Peat permafrost microbial communities from Stordalen Mire near Abisko, Sweden - II_Bog_E3_1 | ecosystem: Environmental > Terrestrial > Soil > Wetlands > Peat | place: Sweden: Abisko, Stordalen...
TGCCCGCCCACCCGCATGGATGGTTTGAAAGCCATGTTCGACGCCGCCGCCGCGCGCGCCTCCCGCGCCATTGAAGCCGTGGCCGACAACGGCCGCAAACAGTCCATGAAGCGCACTTTTAATTCGACCATCGCCTATGCCGCGTGCGTGTTCAGCGAACACGCCGTCTATTTCCTCAAAGAGAAATTGGAGCTGCCCGACTTCGCGGAGCTGCGCCAGCAGTTGAAATTCCTGAAATTCAATGACGCGAAGAAAACCACGAACGAATTCAATCCGCCCGTTCAATCCGTGCTCGATGCCACCCTGGCCGGCTGGCTCACCCTGCCCCGCAATGAGTTTATTGCCGTCGGCATGGCGCTCTGTTGTGGTGCGCGCCGGGGTGAGATTCGGGACTTTGCGGACTGGAGCTGGTTTGAAATGCACGGCGGCCACCTCTGGGTGAACGCCCGCACCGGCAATTTCAAGGACCGCACCGACGTGCTCCGCGCCCAGGTCGTCGAACCGTTTTACAGCCTCATGATGAAACGCGTGAAGGCCGAAAAGTGGGATGCGGCCGGCGGCCGGATGATCCAGGGCAATCACTCGGAGTTTGACCGCAACGTGTCGGAATGGATGGAAAAGCTCGGCTGGGATACCCGGCTCAAACTTCATTCCCTGCGCGCGTGGACCGGGTCCCTGATCTACATGAAATTCGGCGCGGACGCCGCCTGCAAGTTCTGCCGGCACAGTGACAAGAAGACCACCTTGGAGAGCTACGGCTGGCTCCGCGAGGAATGGCACACCGACGCCACGCCCGTGACCGTCGCCGGCCGGCCGCTCGCGTGGGCCACGAGGAAGGCAATATGAAAATCGTCAGCCTCATTCAGGAGGTGGAACACGGCCATGTGCAATGTGTCCTCGCCATGGCGAAACGACTGTGTGACGCGATTGGAAAATTGATTCCGATTATCTCCCTCAAAGACCTGGAGGCGGACTTTTGCGCCGAACGTGTGCGGAAAATCGCAAAGAAAAAACCGCCGGGAGGTGCCCGGTGAGTCCCACCGAAAAGGTCCTGCGCGGCCTGGCCGACGCGCTCACTGAAATCAAAACCTATTGGGAGCATGAAGGTGCCGGCGAAGAGCTTGCCGGCAACGTCGTCAAGGAGGGTGTCTGTCGCGGCACCGCCGCCGGCATCCAGATGACCATTACCGCGATCCACGCCACCCTGGCCACCAACGCCGCCGAGGCGGCCGAGGCGGCCGCCCACCCCATGAACAAGGATTATCTCCGGGCCGCCGCGTCGGCCATCTCGGACAAGCTGCCCGACCAGCATGGTTTCCTGCTGCTCGTGGCCAACTATGGCGAAGGCGGCCGGCTGTATTACGTCTCCACCATGACGCGCGACACCGCGCTCAACGTCTTGAAGGAGTTTCTACTCAAAGCGGGTGCCGCCGAGGACTGGATGCAACATATCAAATAAGTGGCGAGCCGCCACCGGCCGAAATGAAAAAGTCGAAACATCATCACCTGCCGATGAGCTGCTGCCCGACCTGCGGCCACCAACACGACTGCGCCGCGTCCGCCTTCGAGGATACCAGCCCACGACCGACGCCCGGCGATTTGAACCTGTGCATTAAGTGCGGGGAAATCTGCTGCTACACCGAGGCCTTGACCACGCGCATCGCCCAGTTGAATGATTTGATGGCGCTGGATGCGCGCACCCACCAGGAATTGAAGCGCTGCCAGGACCTGATCCGCCGGCTGCGTCCGCTCGGTTAGTAATACTTGACCCGGTAAAAATTCTGGTCCGGCGGCGCGGCCGGGTCGTTGAAGCTGTTCGTCGCGTCCACCACGCACTCGGAATTCGTGAAGATCGCCGTCCAGCTTACGAGGTCCGGCGAGGATTCAATCACCACGTTGAGCGGGAGGTTCGTCACGTCGCCGCTATTCGGGTCGCACTGCACGCGCTGCGCGCCCGCCCCGGGAATGGCCACCACAAAGTCAAACCACGCCGCATCATTTTCAAAGCAGTAAATCCAGCCGTCGGGATTGTAGAACGGCGCGGGCAGCACCACGGGGTTCGTGCCGGCAAAAATGCGCGGCAAACCGTCGGCCGAACACACGGCATATTGCAACGCGAAACCGGCCGGGCCGCCGGCCAGCGCCAGGGGTTTGGTGATCGGCACGCTCACCACGCTGGCCAGATTGCTGCGCTCGTAAATGTCATTGTAAAAGACGGCGTTGTTCGTGGCCGTGGGCGGCAGCTTCACCGACACCACCTTGTAAAGCTGATAAATGACCACCGCGCCGACCGCCAGCACGAGGATGGAGATGACCACGAGCGCGCACGCGAGCGCGATCAACGGCGCCAGCGCGACCAGGACCCGGACAAGTTTCTTTTTCATTGGAGCTGGATGACGATGGATTTGACGGTCAGGAGCAGACCCAGGACCAGCAGCAGCAGCAGCAGCGCGACCGGCAACGCAACGTAGTGGGCCTTGCACCAGGCATCATATTTCAAGTAGAAGTTTTTCATGGTGCCCCAGTTTAACCCGTGCTTAACGATTATGCAAGCGGATTTAATTCCGGGCTTGGTATTCCGACCAGACTTTCGACAGCTCGGCGATGGTGAGATAATGCCGCAGGACCGGCATGTATTTTTCGAGCGCCGCTTGCGCCGCCGGCGTCAACTCTTCCCACGGCTTGCCTAATTCTGCCCCGGCGCGGATACATTCCGAAATCGCCCACTCGAATTCCTGTTTGGTTGGGGTGCGCCCACTCATATCAGAACCAGACTTCCGCGATCACCGGATCATCCTCCGGCTGGCGGCCCATGTTGTAAAAGCCGCGCGGGATGAGCTTGCGCGCGGCCACCAGGTCCGGCGCGAAGAGCGCGGCCGCGTCCGCCCGCGCCTGGCCGTCGCCGTTAAAATCCACCGTCCAGCCCCGCACCACAAACTGGTCGGGATAATCTTTCGGCCGCTCGTAAATGACAAAGATTTTCATTCGTCCAGCCCCGGATCGCCAACGAACTTTGTGTCCGGGCCGATTTTACCCCGGCGTCGAAGCTCGGCTTCCAGTTGCGCGTCGTTCGCCCGGGCGAAGAAAAAAAGCGACAAGCCCGCCGGCAGGATGTCGGGGTGCGTCTCTTCGCATAAAAATATCGGCGCGCAGTCCAGAAGTAATTTAAGCTCGGCGTGTGAGAAACCCACGCACACTGTGATCCCTCCGCCGCGAGTTTTGCTTTGGGCAATTATCATAAAGGATATAAGAGGGACGCGGCTTGCAGGTGTTGTTTGAGCAGCAGCCGGTCCCCCTCGGAAAAGCAGAATTCTTGCAGCCTGGGCAGCCCCGTGTTCACGCTGTGGATCACTTCGTCGCGCGTCGCCGGCCGCCCTTCGCGCCACCAGCTCACGGAAATCATGGGGCCGATCTTAAAGAGCCGCCCGCCCGCACCGTCGGGAAACAACTGGTAACTTTTCGTGGTCCACAAACAGGTGACGCCCGGGTTGCGGTCTATCGGGATGCCGGCCGAGGGGTTTTCGGCCTTGAGCTGTTCAATCTTGTCATCCGTGCGCCGGACCATCTGGGGCTTGGCCAGGAACGGGCAGCCGCGCACCGACCATTCCGCACACTCCTTGTGCGACGGCGGCTCGGCCGTGGTCTGGTTGACCGCGCACATGGGGCCGATGGGAAAACACATGAAGCTGCCCAGCGGCTGGCCGCACACCCAGCAAAGCCGCTCTTTCACGCAACGCGTGAATTTGTGGCCGTCCGCCATGCGGAATTCGGGCTGGCCGTCAACGTAGCCGACAAAGAAGGGGATGGGATAACCGCGCGCGTCCACGGGCAGCGCCGCGATGCGCGCCGTCAACTCCGGCAAATCGCTGCGCAATTTGTGATGGGGACACTCGGACGCCATTAAACATAACCATTACGCGCCCGGCCGGAAAATGCAACTAAAATTTTAACCGGCCGCCCGCTTCAACGCCTCCGCCGAGGGCAACGGGTCCGCCGAAAACGGCGCGCCCCAGGCGTTGGCCTGGCCGATGATTTCCAGCATCTTGGAAAGTGCATCGGTCGCAATCTCAAGGTTGGACCCTTCAATCAGCTGCACATGTTCGCCCAGCGCCTTCGCCGCCGCCAGCAGGCTCGGCCCCACGCCCACCACCCCGGCCACGTTCTGCGGCGCGCCCTGCGGCACCGCGAAGCGCTGGCCATGCAGCGCGTAGGGATTGCGCAGCTTCACCCATTGATCAATGGCCGCTGGATATTTCAACGGTTCCCAGTTCTTCCCGCTCTGCTCGGAATAAACCATGGTCACAATGCCATACTTCGCGCCCTTCGCCGGCACCGGCGGCACCAGCCGGCCCGCCGCGCCAAACCACATCGTGCGCGGCCAGCCCGTGAACATTTCCTGCAACAACTCATTGGACGGCGATCCCAGCCGGCAGCACGGGTCCGTCGCGTAGTATTCGCGCTTTGCGTTGTAGAGTCCCTCCATCGAGAAAAACCCCCGGTAAGTGTCCGCCTGCATCACCTTGGAAATTTTGGTGTTGAAATCCCGCAGGACCGCCGGCAACTCCGCGTAGGGTTTCTGCACGCCGACCGTGCCCAGGCCCTTCACTTCAAACGCATACATGCCCCAGTCCGCCCACTGGCCATCAATGACGCACCAGTCCTCGCCCAGCTCGATCACGTCCTCCAGCTTGTCCTGCGCCATGAATTGCGTGTCCATTTTGAACGCGCCCAGGTCATACGCCAGTTGATCCAGCCGCCAGGTGGTCAGCTGCTTGTCCTTCCAGAGGATCGTCTCCATGTCCCCGCGATTGCGGCCGTGCGCGAGTTTGATGTATTTGTTTTTGCGCTCCTCCAGGAACGCGCGCAGCGCGGGCAGCCCCGTGAACAGCTCCGACTTCGGCGTGCGGATGTTGTGGCGCTGGCAGAATTCCTTGAAGGCCCACCGCTCCATTTCCATTTCCTCCCCGTCACCCGCGCCCCACACCCGCCGCCCCTCTTTTCGCAGGCGCGTCTGAAAATCCGTGTGGAAGGAGTCCAGGAAAACCCAGAGGTCCACCTTATCCTCGTCCAGCTGGGGATAATTCGTGCGCGGCAATTCCGGGAAACCCTCGCCCAGCCGCGTCTGCTTGGAAAACGGAAAGGCCGATTGCCAGGGCGAATAATAATCCGCGTAACCAAAGGCCGGCGCGAGGCGCCGCGCGAAGCCATGAAAGACTCCGTTGTCAACGAAGCGCACCCGCTTCGTGCTCAAATCAATTTCGTCATTCATTGGTTGAAAATTGCGCTCCGGCCGGCCCCGGGCGCGGGCGCGGGCACGGCCTTTTGCGCGGCGGCCGCCTTCACATACGGCAACAGAATTTTAACCAGCCGGCTCGTGGTTTCCCGGTCGAGTTTCCCGCCGGCATAAGCCCGCTGCACCTTGTCCGCGAAAATGCCCACGGTCGAAAGTTTCTCCGGGTCGCTCATCAAATCCCAGACGGTCATCGCGTCCCGGCCGCTGCCCGGCTCGTAAATCGGCAGTTTGTGAAGCTGATATTGCAAGGGCGTCCACGAGACGCGTTCGGCAATCCGCGTCAGCTCCGCCTGGTCCTTGACGCCCGTGGACCGCACGCGCGCCGCCAGCACGCCCGCGTCGTTGATCCGGCCCGTGCGCAGGTCCTGCACCAGTTGCGTGACCGCCTTGACGTGCGCCGCCTGGTCCTGGCTCATCGCCGGCAGGCTGTCCCGCATGATCTCCCCCGCCAAGGCCTCGGCCGGGGTCTGGGTGAGCGCGGTCGGCGCGGGCACGAAACCGAAATAGGGACCGAAATGCGCCAGCGCCTTTTGCGTCATCGTCGCGTTGGGTCCGAGTGATTGCTGGAAGCGCGTTGCGCCCTTGTAGCTGAAGGGCGCGCTGGAGCCGGCGAGATAATTAACGCCCTCCTTCAAGTTGGTCCAGACGTGTTGATATTCCGGCTCGGCAAAATTGCGTTCGCTGAAAATCTTCGTGTTCCAGAAATCCCGGTTGCGATACATGTCCGCCAGTTCATTCCAAACCGGCATCAGCCGGCGCTCCCATTCGGTGACGACCGCCTTCGGCCCGTGCATCGCGGCGTTCCATTCGCCCACATAATCTTTCAGGAAATCCGCCAGCGCCATCCGCACGGGTCTGCCGTAGGCGTCCACCAGGCCCGTTTCAGGGAACAGATAATCCGTGAGCGACTTCGGCCGGCGGCCCGTCAGCGCATACATGATCGTCCCGCCGATGATCGCGTGCGTCATCACCAAGGCCGGCAGGTAGCTCATGCGGAAAGTGATGTCCGGCCGCTGGCCCGTCAGCAGCGCCTTGCCCGCCCGGAAATAATCCGTCGCCGCGCCAAAGAGCAGCCGCTCCTTCGTCAAATGCCAGCCGTAGGCCTGGAGCGCGAGCTGTCCGCTGTCCTTGACCACCCGCGACTGAAACAGGTTGTCATAAGTCACCTGGCCGACGCGGTCCTCGACCGCGTCCGCCGCCTTGCCTAATTTGGCGCGCAGCTCCCACACGTCCGCATCCGGGTTGTCGGCCACGATGCGGGAGATCATCGGGGCCATCAATCCCATCTTCATGCGCGGCACAAACCATTCCATGATCGGCCGCATCATTTCGTGCGAGATCATCATGGGCGTGTGCAGGAGGGTGTCCAGGCCGGCCGGCAGCGGATTGTTGCCGGCTTTCAGCGCGTTCATGGTTTCAAACAAGCCCTGCCGCCAGCCCCGGCTGGCGTTCTCCACGCTGTTCATGTGCCCGGCGCGCAGGTTGGCTGCCATCGCCAGGTGCGCGTATTTCAAGTTCAGATCGGAGATGCCGGCGGCCGTGCGTTGCGCCTCGGTCATCCGCAATCCCTTCATCATCTGACTGCCCTGCCGCAGGGCGAGGAATGGCCGGATCGGCGCGCGCAGCAGGTCCGCCCCCGCGCGTTTGAGCAGCGCCGGATGCTTGTCCGCCACCGCCTTCATGGCGTCATAGAGCGGGAGGGAGAGGCCGCTGGCCAGCGCGTCATTCCCCACCATCTGCCCGTGAAACGCCGAGATCAAACGCACGTTGGAGATCAGCCCGCCCAGGGTCTTCGTGCCGCGCAACGTCTTGGATTTGCCCCACAGCCCCGGGTCCAGATAATTATTCAGCACGTTGGCGGCCTCCTCGGGCATGATCCAGTGTCCCAATAAAATCGGTCCGCCCACGAATTGTTCCGCTGTGCCCGTGCCCAGTTGCAGGCTCGGCCGGATGTCATTCAGCGGTCCCTTGACTTCGGGATGTTTCTCCAGCCAGAGATTCATGGCTTTTAAAACATTGGGCGCGTGCTGGGCAAACAGGTCCGGCGCGCGCAGGTAGGCGTCAAACACGTTGGCCATCTTCTCCTCCGCCCGGCGCGTGTAGCTGCTGAACGAGGAACGCACTTTCATCGGCTTGCCGGTCTTGGGATTGGTCCGCTGCCGGACACCCGTGTCGCCCGTTGGCAGTCGCGCGTCCGCCAGCGCCCGCAGCTCCGTGTTGAAGACATCCTTGCCCGTGCCCCGCCCGGTCAGCCCCAGGGCGTCGCGCAGATCGGGATAGCGAAAATCCATGATGTGCCCGAACTCATGCCAGAACACCGCGTCCATGCCCCCGAATTTTGTCCGCACATGCTCCGGTGATTCCCCCGCCCAGCCCCAGCGCGCCCCGCCAATGTTCGCCAGCCGGTCATTGGAAATTCCCAGGCTCTTGAACATCTCATAAGTCTTGGTCCGCATCTGCTCATCGAAGGCCTCGGCAATGGTCACGGTCGGCGGCGCGAAAACTTTTGCGCCCACGTCATGCGGCTCGACCCAGCCGTCCGGCCGCTTTTCAAAAATATAGTTGAACCGGCGCAAACCCAGCTCCTTGAAATTCTCGTGCGCCGCCAGCGCCGTGCGGAACATCGCCATTTCGCCGAGCTTGGTCCGCAGGGCGTCGGCCGGATTGTCAAAGCGCGGCCGCAGGCCTCGTTTCAAGGCATCATCCCACAACGCCAGGCTGCGCGCTTTTAAGAAACCCTTCGGCCCCTCCAGTGGCCGGTGAACTTGTGACAAACGCACGGCCTCCGCCGCATCCTCGTCGCGCCAGTAGCGCGGGAAATAAAACTCGTGCAGTTGGTTGAGCACGTCCGGCTTGAACTTTTGGATGCGCGCAATCTCGGCATCCAGGAGCTTGCGGCCCTGCTCGGCAAAGGTCTTTTCGGGCGGGGTCAGATTTTCCGTTTCGCCCGTGTCCACCGCCCGCTGCATTTCCCAGTTGGGCGGGAGCGGCGAGGCCTCGTCATAGACGTAATTGCGCGGGGTCGTGCGCCGGTCAAACGCATCCCGGAATTTCTTCATCGCAAAATCAAAGCGCGCCTCCATGGTCCCGCGCTGGCCCAGCATGTAGCGCAGCACGGTCGCCGTCTGCTTGGCCGCGTTGCCCAGCGACATCGGATTAAACGCCTGGCGCAGGCCGTAGAAAATCTGCGAACCGGGTTTGGCCGGGTCCGCCAGCTCTTGTTTTACCGCGCCCGTGAATTCTTCGTCCACGTCGCGTAGTTCCTTGTCCGCCGCCTGCACCGCCTGACGTGTGGCTTTGGCTGATACTTCGGCCGCGCGCCGGATCGGTCCGCCCATGCCCTCGATGCGGCTGGGGCCTTGGTGTTCAATCAAACCTTTTGCGTCCGGCAAAATCACATCTATGGGATTCTCTTTGCTGCCGATGATGATGGCATCGTGCCCTTTCGCCAGGATTGATTCAGCTTGCTCCTGTGACAGCGTCACCTTGGAGTAGGCTGGATTTTTAGGGATCACGGCCGCCTCATGCACGCTGCCCTTGCCGTAGGCGGAAGCGCGGTCCCTGCTAGTGGTGAACCATTTTGGCCAGTTCCTTTCCAGCGCATTTGCCGGGCCGCCGTGAAAAACTTTAATGACAGTTGATGGTTTGATGCCAGCTCTGCGTAGCCGTTCATCCATTGGAAGTCTGGTTATTCCCTTGCTCGATGGCGGTGGTGGTGCAAATAAGTCTTTGGGTGCATCCAGCAGATCGCCCTGCCCCAGGTCCCCGGCCGTGCCCGTGAGTGGCTTGGCGGCAGCGCCGGCCAGCTTCGCGGCATCATCGCGCGTTTTCGCGGCGGCGGCCTCGGCCTTCAATTCCTCCTCGGTCGGGGCTTTCAACGTCAAATTTTCTTCCGACGTTGCCCCAGGCGGCGTTTGTTTGGGGTCGGGCTGTGACGTTGGTGGGGGTGTTTCGCCTTTTACGCGCGCCACCAGCTCCGGTTTCATCGGCCAGTTCTCCCAGTCGGCCAGCTCGGTTTTGAGTTGCGCCATGCGCGCCGGAATCGCGCCGGGGTCCTTCACGTCAATCCCCTCGCTGCTGGCGATGCTGGATTTCTTGCCGGCCGCCAGCACTTGCAAACGGTCGCGCAGATCCTTTTGGAAACCCGCCGCGCGGTTGGCCTGCTTCTCCATCTGTTTCATGGCCGAATCATCATTGCCAAAGAGGTCAATTTCTTTTGCGCCGCCGCCGGTGGCGAGCTTCGTGGCCTGGATGATATTGGTGAGAAATTCCGGCGGCTTTCCGGCCAGCGCATATTTGCTGCCGAGCCGTTGCGCGGTGGCATCATTGGGCGCGGCGCGCGCAATCGCTACGGCTTGTCGGTCGGAGACTTTACCACCTTGCCAGAGGGCATAGAGATCAGGGGCGGCAGATTTCGCCAGGACGAAGCCGTCGCGTCCTTTAGCGCGCGCAAGTAAGCCGCGCTGCGCGGCTTCGGCTTCGGATATGGTGGTTCCTTTAAAGTAGGTTGCATAATCGTTAATCTCTCCCTGACCATCCCGTATGTTCGCCTCGGCGTCAAGCCTCAAGGCCTTGTCCTTGGTGAAGCCGTCCGCCTCGCGCACGATCTGGGTGGGGATGGTCTTCTCACCCGTGCGCCGCGCCAGGTCCAGCCGGTGGCGGCCGGTGATGACTTCAGTGTCACCGTTCAACCGTTCCCACGCCACAATGGGCGCGGTCCCGGTCCGCTCGTATTGCCCGCCCAGCTTTTCGCCAGGCACAACGCCCGTTTCCGTGTTCGCGCCCGTCTTGAAATTCGGCACGTCCGCCGACAACTTTAATTTTGCAATGGGAAATTCTACGGTGGGGATGTTGGCGGCCGGGGCGATGGCCGTGGCGGTCGGCGGTTCGGCTTGCGCGCCGGCAAACGCCTCGGCTTCGGCGGTCGGCAACTTCATGCCCCAGCGTTCGAGTTGGCCGCTGGAGACATCTTTGCCAGGTAGATAAGTGCTGCCATCCGGCGCGTCAAATGGCGCTGT
>Ga0302191_10003072_pt1 | contig 10310 bp, 6 predicted proteins | sample II_Bog_E3_1_FD_198775 | JGI IMG/M metagenome (GOLD analysis project Ga0302191, IMG submission 198775) | Peat permafrost microbial communities from Stordalen Mire near Abisko, Sweden - II_Bog_E3_1 | ecosystem: Environmental > Terrestrial > Soil > Wetlands > Peat | place: Sweden: Abisko, Stordalen...
GAGAGCGAGAATCCGCTCCAATTTCTATAATAGCTCGCTCCAATTAGCGTTTGTACTTTAAGGAATCTTCACCCTCATGGGTTAGTTTATAATTATTGAGATAACCTATCCACAGTTAGTAGCTCTTGGGATTACGGAGAAGGGCAGTCTGATACTCTTCTGGCTTGGTGAGATGGATATACTCAAGCCAATAGCGATAATTAAAGGGGAAGTATTCGAGGAAGTATCCAAGAAGATAAGGATAGTTATCGGCTTGGCACTACTTCTGCAGGTATTGAGACCAGTGAGTGTATTTTTATCCATAGCTGCAATGCTCTATTTATTTTAGAAAAATATTGAGCTCTTCGTTCATTGTCCTCTTATAATATCATATCATTTCACCACCAGCATATTTCCAACATTTTCGAAATATTATTTCTAGAATCGGGAAGTCGGTTATTCTTAACTAAACTCATTGAAAAGATGGAAATTTTTGGTAGATTTCTCAGTTTTTCGGCTAAATCATTAAACATCAATCATAGAAATCTAACTGCAGTGAGCAGATAATATTTATCTATTAAAGGGATCATCTCATCATTTTATATACTATCATTCGTTTAAATGCAAATAAATCATGTCTTATTTAACTATTGATGCATGAATGGTTCATTAGTTAAATCGGTATCATCTAAAAGGATTAATTTGAATGTGAAAGAATTGTGAAATTCATGAAACTAAAAAATACTTTATTGGGCCACAAATACATATTGGCTTGCCTATACTCAATTAATCATAATCAAAATATAATTCTTCTATTCTTATGAAACATAGAATGAATTCCCCCATCAACATAGTTAACGACCTTTCCTGCATTTTTCCTGACATAGAAGGCGAACTCTGCAGCAGACACTCCATCCTCTTCGGCAAACTCAAAAATACCTTCAATAAAATTTATGATAGTAGGTATTCCTTGATGTAGGTATGGATCCCGAAAATTATACAATGATCAAAGGAGTCCTAAACTTATTCTGCGACAACGATGTTTGCTTATCGATGGGTTTGGAGAATGGGATTATTTTGATGAGCAGATAAATTGATGAAAGATCGCCTATCTATATTAACAGCAACCACTTTGATGAGGAATTAATAATGACTTGTGATGGCAAACTTGAAGAAGGCCTTAACTCGTATCAGGACGAGATCAGTCTTGCCATTGAAGCTGCTAACTAAGGTATTCCAAAATAAAAGCTTCATGGTGGTATCTTCTACTTGCACAGCAACATTCCTGAAGACTGCTTCTACTATAAAGAAATAATGCTGACCAGCATCTTCATAGGAGTTTCTCTTTTCAACAAAACACTTCAAAATCAGTCAATTCACCAGATTATGAAAAAATTGATCAATTGCCAAATATTTGGCGATGAGATTTTTTTAAACAAGCTTTTTAACTTCCAAAATAGAAATTTTAATATGAGTGTTGGAGATCTTTAATATTCAATTCCTTTATAAAAGTAAAACAAAATGGTGATTCTGCAGTTAGATTTAGCGAGGCAGGACATTGCATTTTAAAAGTAAAGGAAGAGATAGTTAAAATAAAGAAAAAATTAAATTTTACGGCAATGCCGTTAGATGTGTGGATTAGATTCTATCCTGCAAATATATTCAGCAGAAGGGGACGTGCTTTCTTCTTTGAACTTTTTAAACTAAATCTCATATGATAATGACGATATAATGAATGCTGATAAGTACTATCTATTTGACTCAGGTTTTTGTAGAATTCAATGAAAGAACTGGGACTATTAAGTGAGTTCAATAATGGAAATATTACTTTTGAACAATTAATCAGTGCTCAGTGGGAACTAAACTCGAAATACTGGCGACTTCATTCAGAAGAGGTAGTTGAACTGATGGAAGAAATCAAATTGGCACTAAATCTTAACGTAAATGAATTAATATCTAGAGTTGCATGATCATAAATGAGTCTTTTGCTCTGATCGTAGCTGATAAAAGTATGTATACTCAGTTGCTGGTATTCTTAAGACAAAAGTTGCACAGAGGTGAGTTAAAAAGTAAAAGTTTGTTCAGAATTGAAGAAGAGTTAGTGCAATCCAGATGGGGTAGCGATAAACATATTGGAGAAAAAATGTTTACATCTGTACCCAGTTGTGGAGTTTCAGTCTTTGATCCATCACAGGCTATCTGGTTTGATTGATTACTTTATTAATTATCTTTATATTTTTTAACTTTAAATAAAGGATCCATCTTTTAATTCAAAGGGTTATTAAATAAGTATTATTAAAAATTGCAAAGATTGAATTTAAAACATCAGTTTAAATTAGAGATTTTGTTGTAATATTCAAAGTTTCTTAAATTGCTTTGGTTGATATTCTAAAATTTAATAAATATTTTTGATGAGAATCAAATCTATGAAGTCAGCAGCAACCACTATTTTTTTCCTCCTCTTTGAGCAAATGCGGCTTATCTCTTTTCAGGATGACTGACCACTCCTATTATCGAATTGGGTTTGCACCTTTTTTACGTTTAATGCTGTTGTAAATCAAATTTCTGGATAACTATTCAAAGACCAGATTGATATTTTTGTTAATTTTGGCTGAAGTTTAAAACTTAAAGACGAATTTAAATCTTTAAATTAACTATTTTACTTACTATTTCGATATTTTGTCCTTTTTGCTATTCTCTGCTTACATTTCACTCACAAATACGTCTTCTACTAAATCAGCCTTTGTCCCCACTAATACCTTTAAAACCTCTCGGTTTTCGGACTATTTTTCATAGAACTCAGCCCACTCTGCAATATTTATAAAGGATTATTTGCTTTTTAATTGCATATTTACTTTTCCAAAGAGTACATAAATAAGGCTGCATCTGTACCCTTGAAATACGATTTAGTCAACGATTTAAACCTCTCTTGTCCTGCAGTATCGAAGACATTAAGTTGTACTGTAAACTAGTCAACTTGATAAGTTTTAGTAACAAAGTCGACGCTACAAGTTGGTTTTGATCGTGCAAAATATTAATTATCAATGAATTGGCGAATGAAGCATGTTTTGCCGACATCTAATTTGGATATGATTTACTGGAATCACCTAAGAGAATAACCTTAAAGCTAAGAGGACCCTCGTGGATTATGTCATCATTATAACTCATTGCAAATATCAATTAAGCTTCAATATTAAATATGCATATCTTTTATTAAATTTATTAATTGCAATGATTATCAGGTCAGCTTCCTTTCTTATTAGCATCAATTTATCATTACTATACTACAAGTATCATTGAAAAGGAATATAACAATTTATCATGATATTTTCTATGCTATTTTAGTTTGTATCATCTTGGTTTATATAATTAATGCGATATGAAAGTATATGTAATGATATTCAAGAATTGTTCATCTGACTGCTCCTCTCTAAAAGCTCCTTTTTGCTAGCTAAAAATTTCACAAAATCTTCGTGATTAACTTTCTGTCTGGATCTGACCTTGCTTTTTCTTAGTTTTCCCTTACTGCTAGATTTCCTTAATTCTTCCAAGCGAAATTAATATTTTAAATTACTTTGGTCTTCGGAGTCAAGTTTGGATGGCGTAACCTTGCTCTTCTCCTCACTGACCGGACAGTTCCGAAACCTTTCCGTCATAATTTTATTGTAAATTTGATCTGACATCCGATGCTTGTCTTTGACTGCTTCTTCTGTGTAATTTCCTTCCAGGAGTGGCAATTTGATTTTGGGAAACTAAATTTTAATCTTATGCTTGATTAATTATATCAATTCCTTTTTCTATGAAGATCTTTATTTGCGCATTTATGTTTTCAACTCCCTCAAACGCTGTTTGCCAGCTTTACCGATGAAATAATTGTTGGAGTGCGGGTCGGTGAGGGCATTGTATTATCTATCTTTTTCGGCCAAGCTATAGTGCAGATTAAACTACTGTCTGCGTGATAAACTGAATGAGCAAGAGTTACATATTTCGACTGGACTGCTTTTTCATGTAATAGAATTATAAATGGTTGGTTATTTGAAATGACAGGCATTAACGTTCTTTGCTTGATTTAAATATGATATGATCTCTTAACGACTAAATTATTAATTTTGATGACGTTTAACTTATAAATATTTTATTGGCAATCATTAAAGGAATATTTTATATCTGTATATCAACAATTGCAATCAATATGGAGCACACCGATAACACCATTCAAACTCCTAATTAGATGAGAGAAATATATTTTCCTGCATTGTCAGTATCAGCCTACTCGGGCCACGAGGATTACTATTCCATCTTGAAAAACCAAGGCTTAATGGTAAACCCTAAAATATTTCCTTCGCTATTTCGACTTAAAAACGGACTGCCGTATATTGGAATGGCAGTCAATTAGCATGTGGGAGGGGGATAGGTGCTGATTCGAATTCCCGAGAGGTTAGTTCTATCATCTGTGAAGGCCCTATAATAGCCTAAGCTTAATGAAGTCTTCAAAGATAGTTTTTTTCTTAATAGCATCAATGATTGGCAAGATAGAGTTATAACGGTGTATTGCATGTTCCTTCTCCATAAAAACTAATAAGGAAATCCCTGGTATTAGATGATTAAAAGATTTCCGAAAGAGTGCGATATCGCATGCTTCTGGCCTCAATAGGAATTAGATTAATTTAAAGATGAAACCATCAAATCCGCAGCTGCTTTGGATTTGAAAGGCTTTGAAGAGGAGTGGTAGGAATTCTAACAATGCCAAAAAAAGTACCCAATTCTGCAGTTTGCTGAATATTGTAAGTAAAATTACAAAACTATCTTCATAAATTTAACAAACCGATCTTTCGGCAAGCATATTAATTATGTGTCCTTGATGCCCTTCTTAGAGTTGTTTAATCACCACTGTTCTAAAGTATTTTACTCTGTATAGACTAAAGCAGAGACCTATCTAAAAGATAAATCCAAAAAATCAGATGATGATGATTCATCTTCCGTTGGCAGTTATGGTAGCAATCAATATCTATAGGAAGGAGAATTCGCTTATGATGAAGTTAATGCTACCCCATTTAATTGGGAGGTATAGTAGTCTTATTAATTAAATAAGTTTTAGAGATAATAAGTGGTCAAGCTTAGCACTAAACTTATTGATATCATTTAGAAGTAGTTGAATTGGTAAGACTTTACCGTTCTATTTGTTGGCCACCTCATTCTAAAGATACAAATCATTAAGAAAGAGTACTTGGTCGGGAGAAAGCCCTTTCAAAGAGCTATGCTTGAATTAGAGATAGTGTAACGCAGTTTAAACAGCTACAAAAACAAAGTGATTTAATTTTATCAAACAACAAAGAAGCGGTCGTACATGCCAAAACCAGAGTAAAAAAGTCAAGGTGATGGAAATTTTAGCTATCCTAAATACAAAAAAGAGTTTGAGAGCGTCATAATGAAAACTCACAAAAGTGATTCTTTCGACTGTGATAATCAAATATATTTCCGTTATGGTCCAAACTCCAATCGATCATTACTTTTGAGATATGGTTTTGCAATCGAGGGCAACAAATACGAGCATGTTTGGATATCTTTTAATATAACTCAATGCTTGATAGATTTTCCAGACGTACTCGACAAGCTCATGGATAAGAAGTTGTCGCTACTACGAAAATTCAAGATTCATCATCACATACTTAACTTAGATATGATAATATTTTTCCGACTCAATAACTGGATGTTCTATAACGAGCAGGCCATCGATGAGATATTCAATGTCGTTAGCATTCCCAAAGAGATTAGTATTTTATAGCAAATAGTATCTATCCTTGAGGACAACCTAAATATATACAAGGGTGATTATGACCTCACAGACCCCACTCTCAGCTATCATCAATACTTTATTGCTGTGTACCACTTGTAGAAATATAACATTCTTAAAAAACAAATCCATATGATCAATCTGATTATAGGTATCCTCACTGCCATTTAAAAAGGATAGACCAAGTAAGCAGCCACGCAACATTTAACTAAAAGTTAGCAGTCCATACTTAAATACTATTTGTAAAATATAGCAAATGAATGAGGGATTATTGTATCTGTTTCTTTATAACCTTAATAATTTATCAGCTGCAGTCTATATTTGTGAGTATATCAATAAGATAGTAATTGATTGAATTAATTGATTTGGTTAAAATATTAGCAATCTGAATCAATCTCACGATCGGTATCGATTTAATATAAATCACCAAACAAATATCACCTTTTACGATTAAGTAGGCAGTCCAACTAAGGCTACAGCACAGTTGCATTTCCCTTGGGAGCAAAAATATTATCCAATCTGCGTGATCTATTAATGGAAGTGGTCATATTGTTTATACGCTTAGAAGTTTCGTCCAAAACTGATCGCGTTAGAATTTGCTCTCTCACAGCTTCAGGGCCTAATAATGCATAGTTTTTCATTAAGAGTTAATCTCCATTAGCAATTTAGAAATCGCCCTATATATATTACTACTCGCTGGAAGACTAGCTCAACGAGCCACACTCTTCATCCTCCTCACATTACTCATTTTAAACCTCTTCTTCTTCATCAGAATCACTGTCTTGAGCAAGCTCTTACTCTTAGTTTCCCGTGAGGCGATTAAGGATATAATTATATTGTTGGGAACACATGTCATCTTCCCGTGTTTCTAAGAGGTTTTTGACTACTTGGTCTAGTTTCTGTCGGAGTGCCTCTGCTTTGATTTCCTTCGAAGTGAGCAGTAAGAAGATTGCCCCGTTAACGTAGTTACGGATCTGATTGTTATCACTGTCCATATACTCAGCAACTATGCCTATCAATTAGGTTTTATGCTATTCAAAATCCTTTCTGCTCTCGCGCTTGAGACTGAGATTCATCATCATCGCTATCATAAACTGAACTGTGAAACTGGATAGTTAATTTCCCTCATTGTGAAACACTTTGAAGATCATTGGAATTATGCCCAGAGAAATCATTTGCAGTCTGGGCTCTCTTGAAAATGATAGCCGTTGCAGAATTCCAAGAACAGGCTTACGAACTTTACCAAATTAATTCTATTCATTAAATATGGCGACCAAATTTTCAATGAGTCTTTTGGAGCGAGTGAGATACTGCAATCCTGAGACGTCAGTTGTGATAACTTCCATAAGTTTGACATAGAACCTAAATAACCTCAAATTTACTCTTTGATGCGTTCGCCACCATCGAAAAGCAGCTTCTTCTGTATAACATAATTCTCTTCGGAGATACCGCAAAGATCTCCTCGTGAATATTAGATGATAGTTTCTCGCCTTTGCAAAGTACGTACTTTCTTAGTAAAGCGCACGCGAAGTGCTTTCAGCACAATGCATATCTCAACTTATTTTTCCTTTAAGTTCGCTTGAAGGAATAAAGTACGGATTTTGCCCAGATCAATCTGATAATTTTGACTGATAGCTTCAGGCTTTTTCATTGAAATTTTTTCTACTTCATGGAACAAATACGCTTAGATAGATCAGGCGTTATCGAGAGATCTTAGTTATAAGAATTTTTATCGAAAAGAGATATTTCGTTAGCCTCGATGTGATCATCAATATTTCCACCAAAGAAAGAATTATACTTTTCTAGGAATTTAAGCTTGTCCTCTCTGACATACTTCCTGGCCACTGAGTAGATTTCTCGTGAGAAATTGAACCATTTTTGATTTGACTCCATTAAATTTTGTTTGGAGGATTCAGCAAATTCTTAGAACTTTCTTTGATAGTTTTCGATAGCAGCTCGCATCTCTTGTCCTTGCTCCTTCAAAGTATCAATCTCTGTTAAGTGAGTACAGTTTTCTTTGCATTCTTCACGAGAGGAATTGACTCCACCCAATGACTGTTGATACAATTATTGCAAAGAGCATATTTTTTTGGTATTATTACCATTCTGGCTGTAATTTGTACAGTTTTTAAGATAGGCACTGTGAAACTCGATCAGTCTGTTTCGCGTTTTAGCTAACCATTCTCTCGTGAAAACATGGGCAAGAGCACCGTGTTCTTGAGGTTTTTGAATAAACGGTAGAGCAAAAAAGGATAAGTATTAGCTTGTCCCCGACATTTATGCTCCTTTTGTGTCAAGATATTTCTTGAAAGCCTCGACACTTGGTTTATCAATCGTGGCTTGCTTTTTGAGGAAGGGATGAATGTTGTAAATACAGAAATAAATATTCAATTAGAACTCCAGTCGCTTTGCAGCCTCATCTCCACTGCTTAGCATCTTGTGTGCCGTTCTAAAGAACTCCTCTCGATTGCCGCGATCAAATAATTGCAGCAGATGATTTTTATCCAGTTATGGCCGTGGTTGAGGCTGGTTGAGCTGAGCACGTACTTTTAAGTTGGGCTTTTAACTTTTTAAAATTTCATATGAGCGCATATAACCATTGAATTGTAGATACTCCTTCACTATTCCTAGCAACTGGTCATCTTTACTGCGAAAATCATTCGTGATACTTTCGTTTTTGCGGTCGGATTGAGTAGGTCCTTTTTAAATAGCTTTATTAGTGGAAGTGGTGGTTTTTTTGCTGACTCCAATGCTTGGAGTTGGTGGTTGGGTTGCTTTCTTCATCATTACTTCTGTTAGCTTAATATATATTTAAATATCTAAGTTTACTCAAACAATATTATTGTCATATTATATTCGATGCAAATGGAGAGCATATAAGTAAGTAAGAATAAAGAATTGTTTTCATACTACTTCTTCGCTTATTGAACAGTGATTATTTTTGTCCAAAAATGAGATATATAAATGTGCGATATTCATTCCCTTTCCAAAGATCACTAGATAATAATAGCAAAATTATACAGGTAATAAATATCCATTTTTAAATGTAATGGCCTTAAAGAAAAAATGATCAATGACCATTCTTAAGGTGTAGAATTGCATGAAAATATAGAAAGCCATCTCCAACAAACTGGATAGTTATGATGAGCCTGTTCTCTCAATTTTTGATTCAGATGATGATTAAAATTAATAAAAAACAAACCCACCATTAATTCCAAAGTAGGCACCCAAATAACATTTTGCCACTCCATCTGCTTTTAAAAGATCTGGCCGACCAAACAGCGAATACAATTTATCTGAAAATAGTTCGAACTCGTAGTCAAGAAATGATAAGAATCATCAAAAATCAAGTTCTAGAAATATTATTGACAAATTGAAAAGATAGACAAATAGAGGTGAGATTGAACTAAATTTATCTGAACTACATTTTTCTATGGACGATTTCAATGAAGCAAACGACATCCAGTTAAAAACAAACAAATCTAAAAGTCTTCCTTTGTCTTAAGTTTAGATCATATCTAATATTGATCCTGAGGAACAAATATGGGAAGAGTAGGTGAAAAGGGAATACGAAAAATGCTAAGAGAATGTTGATCGCAGACGGTCCAAACACAGAATTACAAAAACCATTGATCCTCCAAAAGATTAGAATCCTCAATAATTTTGTCGTTATAAGAGGAAAAGAATGATAGAACGTCCTAAAAGTTTGACCAAAGAACAACTATAAAATCTTAAGAATGACTTCGAGCAATTACATAATCAATAATCATAATAAGATGATTAGCCATCTGTTTTGAAACAAAAAAAATAGCAGAGTAATAAATTAACCATTCGATAACTCTCGAAAAAATATTCGACAACCAGACCCACCATTCATGGATTATATCGGTAATGGAAATACGATCCTACGCTTTCACGAGCACTCTCTAAATTCCAACGATAGTTTATACTGACTCATGGAGGAGCACATACAATAATTGCTCGTACGAAAACAGAAATGAGAATTATAATGCTTCAATAAATCATAGATTAAAATCCCTTTTTAACCCAACTATAACTGGCAGTCGCACTGAGAGATAGAGACCCAGCATTAAATCGCAATGTTTAGCGATCTGTCATACTTCGTCTGTTGAGACTTGGAAATTTCAAGAAGAAAAAATTAAGAATGTTAAGCAAAGAGAGAAACGATCCACTACACATCGAACTAAGAAGAAAATATTCTCAGAGGTATAAAGAATGTATTACAAAAAATTATAATGTCTATTTTTATGACTAGATGCTTATTAATTAATGCTACGATAAAGATACTGGCTGGTGCAGAAGCGAAGATTAAGTCAAATTTAGGCCGGAAAAACTGATCAATAATAGTATTGTAGTGCTGGGGCTTCTCTCAGGCAGTGGTCGGCTCATGTGGAATGCCAAATTTGGAAATTATACTCCTGAAACAATATAAGATACCCTCGATAAAATGCTACTCAGCAATGAAAATAAAAGTACTAGGAATGTACTTATCCTGAATCCTTTACCATATAGAGAC
>Ga0302191_10003076_pt1 | contig 10302 bp, 11 predicted proteins | sample II_Bog_E3_1_FD_198775 | JGI IMG/M metagenome (GOLD analysis project Ga0302191, IMG submission 198775) | Peat permafrost microbial communities from Stordalen Mire near Abisko, Sweden - II_Bog_E3_1 | ecosystem: Environmental > Terrestrial > Soil > Wetlands > Peat | place: Sweden: Abisko...
GCATACGTAAAGGAATTGGCTGATTTTGTAACGCCGGTATTAGCAGATAAAGGGGTAAAATAAGGGTATGCTGAAAAAGTAAATGCGGTCGTTAAAAACCCCGGATGGGGTTTAATCTGAATAGCCAGGGGTTATCACCCCTGGAAAATAATGATAATGGTCAACCCCCAATGGGGTTGAACGGACTGACATGTATGGTTTTGAGGATTAATCTTCATATTCCATGCATTTTACTGCATATGGGGCATAAAAACGGGCATTTTTAAAAAAGGAGCTTCGTGCCCTTTTTTTATATCCTCATGGCTTTGCATACCTTGTGTTCAACCTTTGTGCCCCTTGTGGTGAAAATTTAATGCACCAATTTATCCCGTGTTAATTATAGCTGCGCAGCTATGTGTAAAGGCCGCCATTTATGGAGATCACCTGCCCGGTGATATAGGCCGCTTTATCTGAAGCAAGGAAGCACGCCAGGTCAGCAACCTCTTCTGCAAGCCCGAAACGTTTGGAAGGTATCATATTGATCAGTTCTTTTTCATCGAGGCCAGCGGTCATATCTGTTTTAATAAACCCCGGCGCTATGGCGTTAACCGTAATATTACGGCGTGCCACCTCCTGTGCCAGCGCTTTTGTTGCCCCTATTATTCCGGCTTTTGCCGCAGAATAATTAACCTGTCCGGGCATCCCTTTTATACCACTGAGCGAAACCACGTTTATGATCCTTCCATAACGGTTCAATGCCATTGGCGTTATTAAAAGCCGCGTAACATTATACATTCCCTGCAAGCTGGTATCTATCACGTTATCCCATTGCTCATCGCTCATCATCGCCAGTAACGCGTCATTCCGGATACCTGCGTTATTTACCAGCACTTCTATCTTTTTCTCTTTGTTAGCTTCCATCCATCCGCCCAGCGCTTGTTTTACCTGTTCCCGGTTTGATACATCAAAACATATAGCCTCAGCAGTTACACCCATATCCCGGATCAAATGCACTGTTTCCTCTGCCGCCTTTTTGTTGTCTTTATAATTTACGAGTATGTTATAACTCATTGCTGCAAGTTTCAGGCATATCGCGCGGCCTATTCCTCTTGATCCTCCCGTAACGAGTGCATATTTATTTTCCATTACAGGATTTTGTTTAACTCGTTATGAAAATGTTCGGCAATATCCGTGTCCATCAGCCAGGTTTTTACAACCTGTAGTTTATGAGAGGGCGAAAAGTCTGTTTTGAAATAGGGAAATAACTTACGGGTATTACCATATAGCCACTGGCCTGCGGGTGAAAGCTTGTCGCTTATATTCAGTATATCCATTGCCTGCATGATGGCTACTAATTCTATAGCCAGCACTTCATGCGTATTTTCTATCACCTGGCTGCACATCATCGCGGCATTACATCCCATACTTACTATATCCTGGTTATCATTATTATTAGGGATGCTGTGTATATACAGGGAGGAACTTAATGCCTGGTTTTCGGCAACGGTTGAGGTTGCCGGATATTGCATCCCCTGCAAGCCAAAATTAAGTCCAGGTTTACCGGCATTGGTAAAAGCAGGTAATTTCTGGTTAAGGTGAGGGTTAAGCAGGAAATTCAACTGGCGTTCTGCAAGCATGGATAACTTGGTAATTACCAGCTTTAGTTTATCCATTTCCAGTGACACATAGTCGCCATGGAAATTTCCTCCATGGAAAACATTCTTGTTCTTGTAGTCAACTACAGGGTTATCATTTACTGAGTTCAGTTCATTTTCTATTACTTGTTGTGCCTGCCTTACTGTGTCAAGTACCGGGCCTAATATCTGTGGTACACAGCGCAGTGAATAGTATTCCTGCACTTTATCATCTATAATATCCTCTGTAATTTTCTTATCATAAAGATGCTCATCGCGTTTGCGCAATAATTGGCTGCCTGCGCCAAGGGCCCGCATACATTCGGCTATTGCAATCTGCCCCGCATGTAATTTTACGTTGTTGAGTTCTGCCGAAAAGGAGTCGTTATATGCCTCCATCATTTCATTGATCATCAGCGACAGCAGCATACTCCACAATACAAGCCGCTTTGCCATGATAACATTTACCCCTCCTATTCCCGTCATGGCCGATGTGCCGTTCAGGATTGATAAGCCTTCGCGGATATGGATCTGCAAAGGGGCCAGCTTCATTATTTTATAAGCATTTTTTGCGGTAGTTATTTTCCCTTTAAAGAAGAAATTACCTTCACCTATCATGCCAAGCGCCAGGTGTGCCAGTTGCACCAGATCGCCGCTTGCCCCTACACCGCCATGCGCATATATGCAGGGATATGCCCCGTTATTGATCAGTTCAGCCAATAGCTTTACAGTGTCGGGATGGATACCTGAATAACCTAACAGCAATGTATTTAGCCTTGCAAGCATCAGCCCCCGCGCATGCACAGGAGACAATAACTGCCCCATACCGGAACTGTGGCTGCGGACAAGGTTGTATTGCAATTCGCGGAGGTCTGCATCCTCTATCCGGTATTGGGCCATGGGGCCAAAACCTGTATTGATGCCATAGATTAGCTTTCCCTTCGAAAATATTTTTAAAAAGTCATAACTGCGTTTAACGTCACCAATGGCCTGGTTGCTTATGGAAACGGGGTTTTGTTCCAATACTATTTTCCCGAATTCTGCTATATCCATTTTTTTTCTCCCAACCGAGACCATATCAGCTAATTGTTTTTTGTAAAGTGTGTAAAGATAGAAAAAAGCCGTGCGTGTAAAAGTAGGAATGTACTTCTAAAAATCGGCTATTTGCTGCTTAATGAGCCTGAAAACGGATTGCGAAGGTTGTCATATCCCATAAGATCCACCTTAATGCTCCCTACAAGTATTGGGCTTTCCACCCGCAACGGTAAATGGTTCTCATCGTCAGTAACCCATATCGTCATTTTTTCACCCCCCTGGAAAATGGTGCCTTCTATCAGCAGGGGTACTATTTTAATGGCATTATAATCGCCCATTTTTGTAGTTATTTTTTCTTTGCCTACGTATTTAATATATAATGAATATACTTTGTCGTCCAGGAACATGGTGAACGGGATCTTCTCTCCAGGGCTGTATTTGTTGTAATCAATATTCCTTGCAAAATAGATAGCAGAAAGCACATCCTGCGTGCATTTGGGAATAGTATAAACTTTACCATCCGATATTGCCTCCCCTTTACTATGGTTCATAGCCACATCCTGGTTTATCTTTATCCCACCTTCGCTAACATGCCTTACAAACCGCACAGGCAGCATGGTTTCTTTATCAATGTAGGTTTCATACTTGTCTTTTACTTTGTAAAACCATTCGTATGATTTCGCTGTTCTGCCCTCGGCTGATATATGATACACCTTCTTCCCATTCATTTCTTCCTGCTTCAGGTTGAAATGGGCATTACCGGCATTTATCCACACAAACCCCATATTATAATAGACCCTGAAAGTTAATTTCTCACCGTCTTTGAAACTCGTGTTCCTCGAAGAGCAGAAATCATTTTGCGCGATCACCCTTAGCGACAATAGCAGCAGGCAGAAACCAATCAACCATTTTTTTATCTCAACCATTTCAATTCTTCTTTTGCATCATCAAAAATCCCAAAAATTATCGTAACAATCTCATTCTGAGTATTAAAATACTCCCAATAATCGACGGTATGATAAGGTTAAGCAGCCAAATTCCCATTGTAGCGGCAACTATTCCCATCGTATTGGGAGAAAAACTCTGGAAAAGATAAATGCCCACGCTCCCCCGCAAGCCAAGCTCTGTAAGGGCTATTGAGGGTATAACAGCCATGATCCAGAAAAATAACGCAGCCAGGCAATAACCCTCTGCAAGAGGTACACTAACATTCATCCACCTTAATAAAAACAAATATTGTGCCGTAAAGATCGCGAAGCGCATTAACGATATGCACAGCACGGTCATTTGCTGCCTGTTTGTAACCCTGTTCAGCAGCTTGCCATAAACAGCAAATCTTTTTAGCCACCGTATTTCTCCCATTAAAGGTACCCAGGCTTCAAATCTCCAGTATATAATACCTATGAACACATTAACAAGCACACATAGCCCCAGGGCTGTTTTGGCTATCAGCGCCGGAAATACAATGTTGTAGCATATAAGTCCGGCAAGCCCGAAAATATACACTGCCGATAACTGCGACATAACGCCTAAAACAGATACATTAATATACCTGGACGTATGGCTTCTCCCGAGGTAAAGGATACGGCCCGGATATTCCCCGATACGGTTAGGTGTAATTATCGAAAACGCTACGCCTGCCAGGTAACTGGAAAATGCACCCGAATAAGCCGTGGGCTCAACGGAATTAGTTAATAAATACCACTTAAAACCTTCAAGCGAAGTATTGACAAACATAAGGGAAATACTTAGCCACAGCCACGCGGCCGGCCCTGTGTGCAGCCATATGTTACTGTTAATGCCCGTTATTTGCGTTGTTACCTGGCCATAAATACGCCACAGAAGAAATAATGAAATAGCTCCGCCAACGAGGTAATTAAGCCATATTTTGGTATTTTTGTTCATTAATACAATCTATACTTATTGAAAGACAGCCAGATTATTCTTGGAATAGACCCCGGAACGTTAGTAATGGGCTACGGCCTTATCTCTGTAAACAAAAGTAATGTATCACTGATAGAAATGGGTGTATTACAATTATCAAAGCATAAAGATCATGCGGAACGGCTGCACCTTATCTTTAAAAAAATGGAAAGCCTTATTAAAATACACCAGCCGGTTGCCGTTGCAATAGAAGCGCCCTTTTTTGGGAAAAATGTGCAAAGTATGCTGAAACTCGGCCGCGCACAGGGAGTAGCCATAGCCGCCGCCATGATGAGCGGCCTTCACGCCGAAGAATACTCACCCCGCAAAATAAAACAATCCATAACAGGAAGGGGTAATGCCACAAAAGAGCAGGTATTGAAAATGCTACAGCATACCCTTAATATTGTGGAAGATGTGCGGTTTATGGATGCTACCGACGCCGTAGCGGCAGCGTTGTGCCATCACTACCAGCAAAGAACAGCCGCATTGAAAAAAGATAATTTGCCAAAAACAAAGTCGAAAAAAAACACCAATAGCTGGGCTTCTTTCGTTGCTATGAACCCTGAAAGAATAAAATAAAAATCATCTTTCAGAATAATTAATATACTTTAACTTTAACCTTTGACGATAGAAGTGTTATATTAGCGGTGGGAACTATTAAATTTATCTTGTTTTTTATGTCGCAACCAAAAATTAAAATACTGTTAGTGGAAGACGACCCGGTGTTAGGGTATGTTGTAAAAGACTTTTTGCAGAAGCAGGACTTTGACGTTACTCATTGTACTGATGGGGATGTTGCATGGCATCAATTCATGAAAAACATTTTTGACGTGTGCATACTGGATATTTTATTACCCGGTAAAAAAGACGGTATTGAACTGGCCCATAACATCCGCAAAAAGAATGAAAACATCCCTATCATAATGGCATCATCCAAAAATATGGACATTGATAAGATAGCCGGATTTGAAACAGGTGCCGATGACTATGTTACCAAACCTTATAATCTGCAGGAACTGCTGATGAGGATCCAGGTGTTTCTGAAACGGACCAAGAAAAAGGATGATACAGGGCCTGTTACTTTTCTGATCGGCGATCTTAATTTTGATTATTCAAACCTTACTTTGGGTAATGATAAAGTGCAGCACCAGCTTACGCAGCGCGAAGCAGATCTTGTCCGTTATCTCTGCCTTAATGCCAACCGCGTGCTTAAGCGCGATGAAATATTAATGAACGTATGGGGCAAGGACGATTACTTCCTCGGCAGGAGCATGGATGTATTTATTACCAAGATCCGGAAATACCTTAAATCACAAAGCGCCGCGAAATTACAAACCATACATGGCATTGGTTTTAAGTTCAACTATAATCCATAGCCGCAGCAAATGACTTTGTTGATTACCTGAATAGTTTTTCTATTTCCAGTATCAATTGAGTGGATTGGGTGGGGTGCGGGCAATTGCGCAAAGCGAAATTGCCATCTTCATCTATAAGGTAATAAGCCGGCAATGTTTGTACACCATACTGTTGCACCTCCTTAGCGTTCCAGCCGCCGGCTACGTCGCTGAAAATGCCTTTTATTTTTAGTTTATTGACAATATTGCGCTCTGCTGCTGTGTCATTGCCTATGGATACATAAACAAACTCCAGCGGCTTGTTGATTATGAGTTCTTGCACTTTCTTCTCACTCATCATTTCACCAATACATTGTTTGCACCAGCTCGCCCAGAAACTGAGGAATATCACTTTGCCTCTGAGGTCACAGAGGTTCATACTCTTTCCATCAGGCGTGTGTATTTCAAAGTCGGGTGCGGGCTGTCCCGGCGCCAGTTTCCTCGCCATAGATACCTGCTTCTCTATTACCGGTATATAGCTGCTTCCGGGCCAGTGGGTTTTGAAGGTATCAAATTGGCTTTCTGTTACTGATAATTCCTGGTTCCTCGCCCTGCCATAAAGGTTCTGCGCAATAAAGTATTCTGCGCTCCGGGGCGGCAGCAGTTGATATGCCAGGGTAGTAACACTGTCCTGGATTTTCTGCATTATTTCTTCGTCTTTACCTAAGTAAACATATCCCGCCGCCTTTAGTTTTATATCCAGTACGCCTGTGAGGTACAGCAAATAAGGAGGCACCTGTAGCAGTGTATCATTGAATGCATATGCCATTGCCTTTATCACAGCATAATTCTGCGGCGGTACGGTATCGGTATATCTTCTGTATTTTATCATCTCATGCACCTGTGGGTATTGCTGCATGAAAAAGTAATTATAGTATTGGTAAAAAGCGGTCCAGTATTGTATAAATGATACCGGCAGCCCCGGTTTATTTTTATTCAGGAAGTCCATTTCATTTTTCTTTTCCTGCTCAATACTTTTGAGAAAATCTGCGGGCTCTTTCGATATGTCTGTTTTTATTTTTATGGTGTATTGGTTCATTCTTCCTCTTGCCAGGGTATGCCGCGCTATAAAATTTTCCACCTGGCTGCCTTTGCCGGTATAATGGACTGAGCTATCAAAATGAGCGGCGTCCACAGCCATTACGAGGCTGTCGCCGGGCCGCACTATTAATTCGGCTGACCGGTTGCCGTGGTCTATCTCCGCCTGTATATATATTCCGGCAGGCACAGGGATCGTGATAGAAAAATTTCCTTTCTTATCTAATACCGCGAAAAATTCTTTAGGGTAATAAGCGATGATGTCATCGTTATAGCTGATCTTGATACTGTCCGAAAGGGGGTTAACGACCCTGCCCGACAGCTTTACAACATCCTGTGCGGGGACGTTTGCGGCAATCAGTATAAAAACGGCAAGGCAAAGGGCTCTCATAATGGATACGCTTAGTATTGTTGTAAAAAATCTTTCAGGTGGATGACTTTATAACCTGCAATATGGTGCTTTTGCCGGCACAACTTATCGTCAGTAGTTACTATTATTTTACTTTTAGTTTTGGACGCAGCCTCAAATAAATAAGTGTCGCTTGAATAATTTCCTTCCCGGAGTTTTTCTAAAATCACTTCTTCAAGATCACATTCTTCATCAATAAAAACACATCGTTGCTATCGTACAGGATCAGGTTTATAAACATTGATAAACTCTGATATGCCTTGGCGTTTGCCTGGTACACCTTTGCAAACCGTAGTATCTTTTGCAGAAAAGGGCTTGGGCTGCGAACAAAAATTATATCCTCCTTTGCAAAGAATCTGTTTAAAAACTTTTCCAGCATTTCTTTCTCACTCTTTTCCGCATCAGGCCTGAAATATTCCGGAAGCCATTCGTTAATAACCAGCTCCATGCTACTCAGCGATTTTGAAAAGGGTTTTCAGATTATCTAATTCCGCTGCATAAAAGTTTTTTAATCCCCCCTCTATCTGGCCATATTTATTTATCGCCTGCTCTTCCGCTTTTGTTTCTTTTCCTTCCTTTGTTAAGTAATACACTTTAATATCCTCATTGCCGCTCTCTTTCTTAATAACACTGTTTAATAATGCAGTTATAAAATGCTCGCTATGTGTGGAAACTAAAAATTGTTTCCCTTCCTGCTCTGCAATCTCAACCATTACTGAAACCAGCTTATTAATAATACTTGGGTGCAGGTGTATTTCCGGTTCGTCAATGCAAATGAATTTATTCTTGCTTTGTAACACTTTAGCGAGAATAGTTACCAATTGGTTTGTGCCTAAGCCTTCATTTACCAGATCGGAAGTGAAACCAGTATTCTTGTCTCTCGTTTGCAAATAAAAATTAGCTGTCCCAGGAGTATGATAGACTGAAAAACTCCCGTCAACAATTTTCTCCAGGTAATGAGCTACTTTGCCCGTCAGTTCTCTGTCAATTGCTAATAACGTTGCGATCTCTTCTTCGGTAGATATTTGAGATTGTAAAGGAACATTGCCAAAATAGGGTTTTGTAAACCCTCTTCTTATTGGTACAAAATCTAACTCAGATAAAGTGTTTATTGGTAATTGAAAAGGTAGTAGGTCATGTAAAAATGTAATAGCTACTTCTTGAATACTTGCAGTAAAACCGTTCCATGTCAATAGCCTTTTTTCGCCGTCCACGAGCAAATTGAATTGAGCGTATTTATTAGCGGCATAAGGGAAAGCAACATCAATATGGTATGATTGCTGGTTCGGGCTTTTGAATGATAAATTGATGGTAGATGTCTTTGGATTCAACTCAATATAATATTCAATTTCCCATTCAGCATATTTTATTGTTGTACCCAGTTCTATATCTAATCCTTTATTTTTATTAAACACCGCTTGCTCAAAACCACCAAGATTAATAAAAGGAAGTGTCAAAAAATTATCAATACTTTGATTGGGGTTATTTACAATATTCTTTAAAGCCAGCAAAGCATAAATGAAACTCGACTTACCACTATTATTCGGCCCGGTAAGCACAGTTATTTTACCGAGGGGTAAATCGGCGCTTTTTATGCTTCTGAAATTCCGGATATGAAGTTGCGAGATCATTATTTATGCTTGGATATAATTAACAGCGTAAAAGATACAACACTTTTTACTTTTGAATTTTTACTTTTGAATTTATCACACATTCACCATCTCCGGCAGCTTCCTCGGTGCATATTTTTTCATTGCTTTGGCAATCGCTGCAATATGGTCGGGGGTAGTGCCGCAGCAGCCGCCCACCAGGTTCACCCAGCCCTCTTTCGCCCATTCAGAGATCACTGCGGCGGTATGCTCAGGGCTTTCATCATACTCGCCCATCGCATTGGGCAGGCCCGCATTGGGGTATGCGCTCACATAACATGCGGCTATTTCAGAAAGCTCTTCTATGTGCGGGCGCATCTGCTCAGCGCCAAGCGCGCAGTTAAGCCCTATACTTACAGGGTTGGCATGCATCACCGATATGTAAAAGGCCTCGAGCGTTTGCCCGCTCAGTGTGCGGCCTGAGGCATCGGTTATAGTACCCGATATCATCACCGGCAGCTTTTCCTTTTTCGTATCCCTGAAGTATTTGTTGATGGCATAGATAGCCGCCTTCGCATTCAGCGTATCGAAAATTGTTTCCACCAGCAGTATGTCCACTCCCCCGTCAATTAATCCTTTTATCTGCTCGTAATAAGCGTTTGCTACTTCATCGAAGGTAACCGAGCGGTAGCCGGGATTATTTACATCGGGCGATAGCGATAGTGTTTTATTCATCGGGCCAATTGCGCCGGCCACAAAGTAGTTTACAGTTGATAGTTGGCTGTTGGCAGCATATTCGTTGATCGCTTCCCGTGCCAGTTTTGCTGCTGCTACATTCAGTTCGTATGCAAGGGTTTGCATATCATAATCAGCCAGCGATATCAACTGTGAATTGAAGGTATTTGTTTCCAGGATATTTGCTCCAGCCTGCAGGTATTGTTTGTGTATCTCTTTTATGATGGCCGGTTGTGTGATGCACAGCAGGTCGTTGTTGCCTTTTACATCGGTATGCCAGTCTTTGAAGCGTGCTCCGCGATAATCTTTTTCTTCCAGTTTATAGCGCTGTATCATGGTGCCCATAGCGCCATCTATGATGAGGATTTGTTCATCGAGCAGTTTCCGCAGTTGCGTTTCCGTATTCATTATACAAAGGTAGGGGATTGGTTGATAAGTGATAATTTGAGGGTGCAAGTCAAATCTTCGCATAGTAAAAAGCATAATGAACAACATGGAACCAGCCTGAAAGGCTTAAATATCAATAGCCGTGGGTGAAGCCCACGGACAATAAATCATTAGGC
>Ga0302191_10003083_pt1 | contig 10287 bp, 9 predicted proteins | sample II_Bog_E3_1_FD_198775 | JGI IMG/M metagenome (GOLD analysis project Ga0302191, IMG submission 198775) | Peat permafrost microbial communities from Stordalen Mire near Abisko, Sweden - II_Bog_E3_1 | ecosystem: Environmental > Terrestrial > Soil > Wetlands > Peat | place: Sweden: Abisko, Stordalen...
ATTTTGCAGCAATGTATTACCCTTTTAAAAAACTCATTATTAGCAAAAAAGTAACTAAATGAATCCATTTATTGTATTTGAAATTAACGACCCCTCTCAAGTTGAAGCTATTAAAGGCGCGCTTTCGCCTTTAGGATATTATTCTGCTTGGGTATCCAGTGGGGTTAGATATGAATTTCCTTCAAACTGTGTTTGGAAAGTAAATAGTGAATTACAATCTGCTTTAACCGATCTTCAAAACGTAATTGCAGTTTTAAATCAAACACGGACGGACAACCCCATTAGATTACTAAAGTGCGTGATACTTTCTAATACTCCATGGGTTTCTATACCTAATGTTACAACTCCAGCTTAATCAACAAACCAGTTATATACAATCTTTCGTTACCTCTTTGACCGCTATTTAAACTCCTTATATCACTTTATTCATTTTATCCTTTTGTGACAAGGGGGTTAATCCTTTCTCCAAAGAGAAACAATAAAATAGGTGCTGCAATGGTTTTAAACCCTATTTCAAACTGAGACACTACCACTTAAAGTTATAATTAGCGAGACAGAACCGCTTAAAAAGCTCGATAAGTTTGGAATTTTTCCCGTGCAGCTGGATGAATTGGAATGTGCGGAAGATTTCCAGCCCTTTAATATCTATTACGCTTAGTTCGTTGTATTTTAATTCACTGATAACGGATTGGATGGATAAGAAGGTTGCCGTGTCGGAATATAACAGGTATTGTTTGATGGCAATGCTGCTTTCCAATTGAATCTCTACCTGCAGATCTTTCGGGTTAATCCCTGCAGCGTCAAGCGCATTGAATATAACATCAAGGGTACCTGAGCCGGCTTCGCGCAAAACCAATGGAATATTCAGCAGTTGTTTTGGGGTGATCTCGGCCTTTTTAGCCAGTTGGTTATTAGCCCTTGTGACCAGCACAATTTCGTCTTTGGCAAAAGGGGCGTAGGCGATTTGCGGGTGGTGTGCGGCGCCTTCAACTATTGCTATGTCTATCTTTTCAGCTAGTACCAGCTGGGTGATCACGTCGGTATTAGCCTGTATGAATGTAAAATTGACTGCAGGGTAGGTTTTTTTAAACAAGGCCAGAATTTTAGGCAGGATGGTTTGTGCAACGGTTGTACTGCCGCCTATATGCAAAACCCCCGACTCCATGTTATTCAGCTGTGCAAGTTCAGTTTCCAACTCGGCGTACAGCCGGGATATTTTTTCAGCGTATTGAAGCAAAATTTTACCGGCATTTGTAAGGCTAATGCTGCTCCCGTTCCGCTTAAATAATTGTACGCCCAGCTGATGCTCCAGTTCCTTTATGTGTTTGGTAACGGCCGGCTGAGTAATAAAAAGTTCGGTAGCTGCCATGGTAAAGCTAAGCCGCTGTGCAACCGTATGAAAAACTTTTAAGCGAAAATCGAATATCATAAGAGCTAAGGTAGCGGTAAAAAGCTGAAGGCTAAAAGTCCAAAGCTTAATTATGGTAGCTGTGCGAGTTTTTAGGTTTTTACTTAAATTAAAGGTTGTCTGCTTTTAGCTTTACACTTTCTGCTCTTTACGCTTTTTTAGTGGTAGCAAGTATCACGATTCCACCCACAAGCAGAATGCCACCCAGGTAGGGTGGCCAATTCACCGTTTTTTGCCTGTCGGCTGATATTTGTATTGGACCTGCATCTACTATCTTTTCCTTTTTAGTATAGGTAAAACCGGTCCAAACAATCATGACAGCTCCGATTATGATCAATACAATTCCAATATTTCTGTTCATGAGATACAGTTTATTATAAAATGCAAAACGCCGGTAATTGTTTTGATCTCTTAAGTGGCAACTTATCAATCGTTTTGCGGTTAACCCGGAAAAAAAAGCCGTTATAGGAGGTTCCCATAACGGCTTAAAGCCTATCCATATTAATATTTCAATTTTGTTTATCCTGCTGCCACACGCCGGTAAACCTGCTTACCGCCTGGTAATCTGACAGATTAATGTGGTTCTTGCGTATCGCTCCCAATAAAGTACCGGTTACTGAAATCACTTTAAATTTATAAGTTGGTATGTCATAAGTAGACAATACAGGTATGGTGGCCGTTGCCACCAGCTGCACAAAAAAATAATGGAATCTTATTGTGCCTACATTGGTTTCATAGGCTATTTCATAATTAAAGTTGCCGCTGCCATCTGTAAACTCATAAGGTAATGGCGCCCATTGATTGGTGTTATTGCTTGTATTTGGCGTAAAGTAAACCATCACCATACCATCATCCAATACATTTTGTGTAATGGAAGCCACTGCGGTATCGCAATATCTTGTAAAGTATTCCGTATAGCTTGATGGACTTGTCTGAAACACATACTGCGAATTCCATAACCACTGGGTGTTGCTAATGGTAAATACGTTAGTATTTACAGCTGTATTAGTGCCTGGCCCTTGTACGGCTATCGGTGTGCCCCAGCCGGTGGCTGTTTTAGGGCCGTAAAGCAAATAGGCGGTTGTGTCCAGGTAAAAATCGCCCACTGTACCCAAAGTGGAACTTGGCGGGCCGCTGCCGTTATATAACTGTCCGTTGGTTGCACCATTTGCGGCCCCGGTAAATGAACCCACCTGGCTTAGCGAGACGCTCGTGCCCCAACCACTTACCGTTTTAGGTCCGAATAGCATGTCGGTAGCAAGGTTTATATAGAAATCACCTATCGTTCCCACTGTGTCTGAAGGATCGGAAGTGCCGCTATAAACTTTCGCGCTTTTAAGCCCGCCTTGATTCACGGTCACTGCTGGGCGCGCACTGTTGTCCTTTTTACACGATGTGATGATAGCTGCTATGGCTATTATTAATAAAATGATAAATTTTGTTTTCATAATGGTTGGTTATCAGTTGAAATAATTTATGAGCTAAAGGAGTTAGTTGATGTATGTAGTATGTAATTAATATTATTAAAATATAATGCAATTTGCGGTGCAAAAGGCCAACGATTAAGCGCTAAGGAATGATTTTAGTATTACTTATCTATATCACTATCGGGCTCTTCCGCTTGAATAAAGTTAAGACTTTAAACCCCTTGCAATTTTGGGATATTACATCGCATAAACATGTGATCTTTAACCCCGCGCCCTTTCAAAAAAAGCCGCCGCAGAAAATCCGCAGCGGCCACCCTGATTAATTAAACCAAACAGATTGCACTATTTAGCGTCTTGTTGCCATAGGTAGTAAATGGCTCCTTTATAATCATTTCTGCCTTCAAATTAACGGCAGCTAAACTATTTGATGATCAAGAACTTGAAGCGCAAAGTTAACTGGTCGCCCGGTTCATTCAAATCACATAAACATGTGATTTTTGATCGGCATCCGTTGCTTAAAAAAGCCGGTGCGGTAACTCCCGCACCGGCAACCAAACCAATTAACTAACTAACTACTATTTTAATCCTTATTATTTAAGTGATGCTTCTACTACCGGGCTGCCAATTACCTGGCACTTTGTACCGGCGTTTAAACATTACAAATCACGCCAATTAAAGCGGACGCGCTCTGCGTATGTCTACGCAATATGAATACGGGAAATACTTGAAATTAGCGGCGGCTAATGTAGAAACATGTATCAGCCGACCATATGAGGTATTCTTACTACCGAGATTACGACCCTAAAACCATCCGGGTCCTCAAATGTAATACCGTTTTTTTCCCAGTAGGGGTTTGGGGGTTTAACTTGTTTTACATGGTTTTTAACAAACCTTGTCTTCATTGCCGCAAATTCTTCCAGCGAGGAAGCATAAAAAACCAGCAGATCATCGTCATCGGGCTGATGGATTGGGGCGGTATCAGATACCGTAAACTCCAGGTGCCAGGTTTCGCCCGGCACACTCATAAAGACGCCGCTGTAACCATGGTGATCCTTAAATTCGCCTAAAACTTTCAGGCCCAGAATTCTGCCATAGAAATCGATAATGCGGTTTAAATCGGTGGTATGCCTGGCAATTCTGAACTTCATAGTAACGAGCTTTGTGAATAGCTGCTGTTTGAGGCCTAATTTAATAAATTCCATTTGTTTGCCAATACCGTCCTGGTGTTTAGTCGCAAAATGGTGCTTAAAATTAGTCGTGCCTATTCCCAAAACAAATGGCTTTCAAACCTGTATCAAAGTGTTCACGTTTTGCACACATACACCCCCAAAACGCCAACGAAATGCCCTGTTTTTTAGGCTGTTAAAATTTGACTTTCACAAAACGCCGCCATTTTTGAGGAATTTCGTGAACACCCGGATCGCTAAATTTTTCGCGCATCGGCACCGTATTTAACCGGCAGGATTTCAAAAATCGATTCGTCGCATAAACATGCGATACCCTTTGTGTTAAACGCGCCCATGAGGTTGTTTGTAAAAAATAAGATAGATTCGGCCCATGTCGAAAAATAATTGTCATTTATACATTTTAAATTCTACCTTTAACTCACCAATTAAAACAGTTATGTTAAAAAAACCATCAATCTTGTTTCGCCGTCAGCTTAAAAATAGCATTCTGGTTATCCTGCTCCTGCTGCTCACCTGTGCTGTTGCTAATGCTCAGCGGGGAAGAAAGCCAAAGCCGCCCGGTGTACCCTCGGAGATTCAAATTACGCCATACAAAACGACGATGATCGCCAACGGCAAGGACCAGGCCCTTATCAGTATAAAAATAATCGACAGCCGCGGCGACAGTGTGGCGAACGCCGATGTTAAAGCCACCCTGCATTTATTGGGCGACGCTACCATTGTAAATGTTATGGATGCCGGGAATTTTAGCGATATCGTGCATACCGACAGCACCTGGCAGGTAAATATCCATGGCAGCTGCCGCGTGATATTGCAGACCGGCCGTACCCTTGGCAAGATCAAATTAAGCGCAACCGCGGATAGTTTGTACACCGGCTCAACAGAGATACATACCGTGCAGCCAGGTATTGCCCATGCGGTTACCGCTGATAAATACACCCCGTTAAAGGTTACTGATAAAATAGTTGGCGCCGATATTTCCTTTTTGCCGCAAACGGAAGCCCGTGGCATGAAATTTACCGACAACGGCGTACAGGGCGACCCGATCGGGCTGATGAAAGCGCATGGGTTTAACTATATACGCCTGCGCATATTCGTCAACCCCGAAAATCCGAAAGGGTATTCGCCCAAACAAGGCTTTTGCGATTTGGCCCACACCGAAGCGATGGCCAAACGCATCAAAGCCGCCGGCATGAAGTTTCTGCTCGATTTTCATTACAGCGATTACTGGGCCGATCCGCAGCAGCAAAATAAACCGGCTGCATGGGTAGGAGAGGATTTTACAGCGCTTAAAAAGTCACTTCACGACTATACAGTGAGCGTGATGCAAGCATTAAAAGACCAGGGCACTACACCCGATATGGTGCAGGTAGGTAATGAGATCAACCACGGCATGGTTTGGCCGGAGGGTGCGATCAACAACCTTGACAGCCTGGCCCAACTCATTTATGCGGGCGTTCAAGGCGTAAAAGCGGTTAGCCCGGGTACAGCTGTCATGCTACATATTGCTTTGGGCGGCCAAAATGCTGAAGCGCGGTTTTTCCTTGATAATATGAAAGCGCGCAATGTTCCTTTCGATGTGATCGGATTGTCTTATTATCCAAAATGGCATGGCACTTTAACCGACCTGAAAAACAATATGGCCGATTTGGCCAAAAGGTACCCCCAGCAGGTGATGGTGGCTGAATACTCGCCACTGAAGCGCGAGGTGAATGATATTGCTTTTAACGTACCAAAGGGAAAAGCAGTAGGGGCATTTATTTGGGAGCCGATAGGCAGCGGCTGGGAAGGGATTTTCGATGCCGATTACAACAACAAAGAATTTAAGGCCAATGACTTTTTGAATTTGGTTTACCCGGAAATAGCGAAGAAGTATATAAAATGAGCTAATGAACTATAGCATTAAATAAGTAGAATTAAGGTCAAGATGCTTTAAACTTGTTTTCAAGGTACTTCATCGTGTTTTTGATCATGGATTCCAGTACGTCCAGGTTAATATCACTCACTTTTTTAATATAGAGACAGCCTTTGCCGGCCTTGTGTTTGCCGAGTTCGGCAAGCAACGCGCTTTGACCCTCTGCGCCGGCTAAAACGTAAAGCGACAGGTTCCCTTTGCGTGGCGAAAAGCCGACTTTGCAAATATCGCCCTCGTGCCCGCTGGCATACTTATAATGGTATTGCCCGAAGCCAACAATTGCCGGCCCCCACATTTTGGCCTTTTCGCCGGTCACTTTTTCCATCAGGCTAACCAGCGTGTAACAATCCTTCCGGGTATCGTCGTCCGTTTTGGCTAAAAACTCGTCTACGGATGCTTCATTGGGTTTGGTTTTTGCTTCGGCCATGGTTTTTCTGACAGCGTTTAAAATCGCATGAACAAATTTAATATTAACGTAGGATAAATATGCCGCCTGCAGTATTTTTAGATAGAGCGGGTGTTAAAAATGATGCGACAATCATGCGCTGGTGTATATTTGTTTTTCAACGTTAACAAGCCAACTAAATGTATAAGAAAACCCTGGCAAAAAAAGGGATCCTGCTTTTCCTTTTCCTCGGTGCATTCAATATTGTCTATGCCCAAAAAAATATTCCGCTTGATTCCGCCGGTAAGCAGCTGCAGGGGTTTTACCTCGCCGAAAACGTTGAAAATTTATGGTTGGCTGGGCAGCATGTTAACTGGGAGACCGGTGTGCCCGACAAGCCATTCGCGACCAAGTCTATCAAAACGCATTGCAGCTCATTTGTGGCGTCGGTATGCAAGCAAAAAGGCATTTATATTTTACGGCCGCCGGCGCACAAAACCGAACTATTGGCAAGCGCCCAATACAATTGGCTGTTCAGCACCGATGCCTACCAGCAGGGCTGGCGGCAAATAAAGGATAGTATTTATAAAAAAGCCCAGGAGTTGGCAAACAGGGGGTATATTGTAACGGCGGTTTATGGTAACCCGAACCCCAAAAGGCCCGGGCACATCGCATTCATCATGCCTTATGAAAAAGAAATTGACAGTTTAGACGAGGAAGGGCCTACCCTGATACAGGCTGGTGCGACAAACAAAAACTTTGTTTCGCTTAAAAATGGTTTTAAACACCACATTTCCGACTGGAATTCAGCAACACAGGACATCGCCTTCTTTTACAACGTGAATAGTAAATAGTTGGCGCCCGGCGTTTTAAGCGCGTTGCAATTTTTGCTATCTTCATCAAAAAGAAATAAAAACCCTTTTTTACTTTTATTGGTTTTACTGGTTATAATGTAAAAGTTATGAGATCGATCTGGAAAGGTTCCCTCGGCTTTGGGCTGGTAAGTATCCCCGTAAAGCTGTATTCGGCGGTTCAAAGCAGCTCGCTTGATTTTGATATGCTCGACAGTCGCGACCATGCGCGTATACGTTACGAGCGCGTTAATGAGCAAACCCATAAAGAAGTACCCTACGACAAAATTGTAAAAGGCTATAAGCTGGATGATGATTATGTGGTAATGGACGACAAAGATTTTGAAGACGCGGCGCCCGAAAAAAGTAAAGTGATAGAGATTGAAAGCTTTGTGGATATTGGCGATGTTAACCCGATGTTTTACGAAACTTCCTACTATGCGGAACCGGATACCAAAAACAATAAGGCCTATGCACTTCTGGTTGACGCATTGGTAGCATCAAAGAAAGCCGGTCTTGCGCGCTTTGTTTTGCGGAGTACTGAATCGCTTTGCATTGTTCACCCGGTTGATCATGTTTTGGTGATCACGCGCATTCGATTTGGGCAGGAAATAAGAAGTATGGACGACTTAAATATTGCAAAGGATGTCAGCATCAGTAAAAAAGAACTGGATGTAGCCCTTGCTTTGATCAAACAGTACGCAGAGCATTTTGATGTTTCAAAGTTTAAAGATGAATACAGCGACGAATTATTGAAGATCATTAAAGCGAAATCGCAGGGCAAACGGGCTACCGTGAAAAAGCTGAAGCCACGTAAAGCCACGGGCGACGATTTATATGAGCAACTGATGCAAAGTTTAAATACCAAAAAGGGAGCTTAAAATGAGCCTGCTGGATTATATAAAAAAACGGGACTTCAAGAAAACCAGCGAACCCAAAAGCGGGCGAAGTAATGCCAAAACCCTGGCGTTCGTGGTGCAGCGGCACCATGCCTCGCATTTGCATTACGATTTCAGGCTGGAGTTGGACGGCGTGCTCAAAAGCTGGGCCGTGCCAAAGGGGCCTTCCATGAACCCCGACGATAAACGCCTGGCGATGATGGTAGAAGACCACCCTTACGACTACCGGAATTTTGAAGGCATCATACCCAACGGTAATTACGGCGCGGGTGTGGTGCTAATTTGGGATCACGGAACTTACACCTCATTGGCGGAAAACCGGAAGGACGATGTGAAAACGCTGCGGGAGGGCCTGAAATCGGGCAATTTGAAATTTAAGCTCAACGGCGACATTTTAAAGGGAGAGTTTGCATTGGTAAGGCTGCATAACGCCGAAGAGAATTCGTGGCTGCTAATTAAACACCGGGATGAATATGCCATGGATGATTTTAACAGTGAGGATTTGGTGCCCGACAAAATAAAGGCCATGAAGAACAACAAGGATGGTGAGGCGACAGCGCTGCCGGGCGTAAAGGAAATTAAGGCTAAAAAAAAAAGCCAAAATCAAAATGACGATATAGAGGACGACAGCGGCGAAGAAAGCGATGAGCCGTACCGGCCGATGATGGCAAAGCTGGAAGCCAAAGTTTTTGACGATAACGGCTGGATTTACGAGCGCAAGCTGGATGGTTACCGGGCAATTGGCTACACCGGTGCAAAAGCCAGGCTGATCTCGAGGAATGACATCGATTTCAGTCGTGACTATCAAAAGATCGTCGATCAACTAAAAAAAATATCCAAAAAAGCCATACTGGACGGTGAACTGGTTGTAGAGGATGGGGATGGTAAAAGTAGTTTCCAGAATATTCAGAATTATAAAGGCGAAACCAGGGGGCTTAATTTAAAATATTATGTGTTCGACCTGCTGAACCTGGAAGGCCACGATCTCCGCGGAATGGAATTGCTTAAACGCAAGCAGCTTTTGAAGGCTTTTCTGGAGACGGCTGATCTGCCCGATGTTATCTATAATGAACAGGTTGCTGGCAAAGGAACGAGCCTGTTGGAAAGAGCAAAAAAAGAAGGATGGGAAGGGATCATCGGCAAGGATGGGAATAGTTTTTATAATAGTAACAAACGCAGCGACCGTTGGTTGAAATTTAAACTGCAAAACTCGCAGGAAGCGATCATTTGCGGCTATACCGCGCCAACGGGCTCACGAAAGCATTTCGGCTCGCTAATACTCGGCATTAAGCCCGGCGAAAAGATACAATATATCGGCAATTGCGGTACCGGCTTTAATGATGCCGGCATTGAAGATCTTTATAAAAAGATGCACCCGCTCGAAACGGAGCGAAAGCCTTTCGACGAAAAGATCAGCCGGGCTACAAAGATCACCTGGATAGAGCCAAAATTGGTTTGCGAGGTGTGGTATTCGGAATGGACGGCAGACAAACATTTGCGGCACCCGGTATTTAAGGGACTGCGTATGGACAAAGACTCAAAACAAGTGGTTATGGAAACACCTGACAAACAATTGGCCGACGATGAAACGATTAGTGCCGGCGGTCATCAACTAAAAATGACCCACCTGAATAAGGTATTCTGGAAAGAAGAAGGCATAACAAAGGGCCAGCTGATCAATTACTACCGCGACATGGCGGAATGGATAGTTCCTTACCTTGAAGACAGGCCAATATCAATGCGCCGCCAGCCTAATGGCACGGGCGATCCGGGTTTTTTTCAAAAAGACGTGGATACCAGCCACCTACCTGATTTCATCAAAACTGCACCCCTCCATTCGGATAGCAATGATAAGGATATCCACTATATTATTGGCAAGGATGAAGCTACGTTGTTGTATATGGTAAACCTGGGCTGCATCGAGATCAATCCATGGTTAAGCTGCTACAAAACGCCGGATAATCCCGATTATGTAGTGATCGACCTTGATCCGCACGAGGTGCCATTTAGCCAGGCCGTAGATGCTGCCTTGAAAACGAAAGAGATTTTTGATAGAATGAAACTGGAATGTTTTATAAAAACATCGGGCTCAAAGGGTTTGCATATTTATTGCTACCTCGGGGCAAAATATGATTACGATTTTGTGAAAATGTTTGCGGAATATACCGCCAATCTCATCCACGATGAACTGCCGGATACCACCAGTGTTGAACGA
>Ga0302191_10003084_pt1 | contig 10285 bp, 10 predicted proteins | sample II_Bog_E3_1_FD_198775 | JGI IMG/M metagenome (GOLD analysis project Ga0302191, IMG submission 198775) | Peat permafrost microbial communities from Stordalen Mire near Abisko, Sweden - II_Bog_E3_1 | ecosystem: Environmental > Terrestrial > Soil > Wetlands > Peat | place: Sweden: Abisko...
TATCTAATATTTTAAAAGTAATTAGGAACTACAACCTTTCAAAAAATATAAAATCAATAGAACAACTTAGCTCGTAAATTGGACAACTTCGCAGATTGCTTAGAATAGATAGATTTTTCCTGATTATAAAGGATTATCATGGATATCTTAAGAAAAATAGATTCAACTTTGGAGATTATTTTATGCTATTTTTCAAAGCCTTATTAGTATTTGAGGACATGAACGATTTATCAGCTTTTTTAATTCAACTTAAAGTCATTAAAAATACAACGATTCTACCAACTTTGAGAAAGAGAGTTACAGACATCTATTTTTTCTAATGTTTAGGCTTTACAATATATCATATCTATGAATTTTGTATTTCTTAAACCGTCTAGGCTAGAAAGCGAAATAGTAAAATAATTATAAGATATATATTAGATACACTGTCTTCCTACAATGATTACAGCCTTAGAAAATTCACTATAAATTCTAAGATAACTTGCCTAATTGGAGTAATTTCATCCTTATTAAACGTATCTTTAATCTGGAAATGATTTTTATTTATTGAGTGAGCAAGGTCTTCTTTACCAAATAAATAAAGAAAAATGTGCTGCTTAATTAAGTGCATAAATGTGTGCCATCATTATATTTATAAACTAAATTTGTAATTTAAATAAAGCCCATTATATTTAATTGATATTTGTGATGTAAAAACCTGTGATGTAGAAACCTGTGAGCATTACTCCCACCCTTAACCCAGCAGCTGCCATGGTGAATTACATCAAGCCTAAATGCAGCCTGCCGCAAGACCAGATTTAACGAAAGCTGCTAAGTGGATAGATCTTTGAAATGATAAAAGGATAGGGCTCTGACATTGACACGAAACTGATGTAATAAATTCTTAACTAAAATGATTTTTACTAGAAGCAATCCCAAAAAATTCTTAAGGACTAAGCGATGAAATTTATCTGTGATATAGTGGAGCAATGGAGTATTTAAATCGCTAAAAATTAAATGCGAATAAACCAAGATGAAATATATCTTTATACAGCAAAGCTGTTGCCATTTGGTAGTTATGTACTTGATCTTCGCTCCAACAGCAGTGATATCGATTTTATTTGTGTATGTCCTAATTTTATACAAAGATAAACTCATTTTTTCGAGGGACTAGCTAAAAAATTACTTGAAAAATACTAAGTTGTTAGAAATCTTGCCACTCGTATCAACGCCAAAGTCCCCATCATCACCTTCGAATACAAGGACATAGATATTGATATCAGCTTTTGTCAACTTCAAACTGAAACTGTGCCTAGAGACATTTAAAAGGTCATATCCATGGATTTACTCAATACTATCAAGGATTAGCAGAGTCGAACCTCACTTTTGGGAAGGAAAAACAATTTAATGATTCTTTAATTGACTGGAAAGCAAATTTAAAATTTTAAGCAAACCTTAAGAGTCGTAAAAGTTTGGGCAAAAAATAGAGGAATCAGCTCCAATGTTATGGGATATTTAGGTGGTATATCTTGGGCTATCTTGGTTGCTAAAATTTGCCAAATTTTTCCAAATCATAAACCTCTAAAACTACTCCATTAATTTTTTAATGTTTATTCCATTTGGAACTGGAAAGTTCCAGTCAGATTAACTCCTCTCCCAGCCAATACCGCCTAAGATAAGAATCCAAATGCTCTCATGTCTGTAGTCACGCCAGCTTCATAGTATAATTCCACCTAAAGAGTTAATACAATAACTTACAACGTAATTTCCTTTGAAATAAAAAGAGCAAATGAAATTTTGAGCTACAAAAGAGATTACAACTAAATTTGTCGTAAAATTGACTTTTTTAACAATTTTCCTCTTTTTATTGAAATGGACATTTGGGGAACCAGTGCCTCCAAAGAGGATGAAAAGGAATACAAAGATTACCAAGGATTAGTGGAATCGAGAATCCTCAAGTTAATTCAAACAATTTTGAAATATCATAAGAAATAAATCGAGTAAGAAGCTTTAAAAGTTGTACCTTTCCCAAAAATGTTTAAAAAGAAGTAATTTTTATCATATGAAGCGATACAAAGCATCCGTTATGCAATACTCTTTTTATTGGTTTGGATTTACAACCATAATTGCAAGTGAATATGTCTAGGGCTGTGAAAGAGTGGAGCATAATGATGGTTGCAGCTAAACCATCAAAGAATCTCGGAGTTCGTATATTCTAGGGAACCAAAGAAGATTTTATAGATGTGGAAATTGTTTAGTCGAAAAAACCAAAAGAAACGAAATAAGATCCTAGACTGGCAATGATGAAACGCAGAAAACAAGAAAGTGCATGATGATAATCGAGATATTGAATAAAATGTAATTCAATCAAAATTTAGGGTAATCAATTAAAGATATTAATTACTTTTTATTCATTAAATTTATCAATATTGTTTAATGTTTAACAATATTATGTTTACTTTGACTCTTGTTTATCACAGCCAATTAGATGTAAATATAAATAAATTCTTTGATAAGGTATGAGATGAACAATCATAACTATCGTTTTTTCTCTTAGAATTGAGCCTTACTTGCTATTAAACTATCTAAAAGTTTTTTTATCTCATTGCTACTACTATCAATTTTTTAAGATTTTTTACTACGAGCAGTATCATCAATTTTTTAGGTCTTTGGTTCTCTTGATTATTTAGGTTATTTTGATTCCTTTAGTTACCTTGTTTCTTTCGGCGAATATTTTTGGAAATAACTAATTTTTGACCCTTTCATCGAACTATCATCTGGAGATTTCCTTTAATCTTACTCTTATCTCTCATCCTCATTAGGCCCTTCATCAATCAACATCTATTTGTGTTTCCTTTCAGACTATTGCCGAGTCAACATTTTTAAAAACTCTTTTGGATTAGAAAAATCTTTTTCAGATTCAGGTTTAATAGTGCTGACTTTTTCATTGTAGACACCTACATCCCCTTTTCTAATTCCATTTAAAAGACTGGTGAGTGGATTTGAAAAATTATGACTTTCTGACCATATTTCCTCAAAATTGTTTTGTAAATTTTTTAATTTTTTAGCTTTAAGTTTATTTAATATCTCTTGCTTCTTTTCTTTCTAATACTCGTCCAGACAAATTTCTTTTTAAAAGGAATCTTTGGAGTCTTTTACCAATATATTTTCTATATTATTTGACATTTACCATAAAGTTTAATATTTTGACGGAGCATATCTAAAAGGATTGAGGTCAATGTTTCAGTTTCGAGCTTAGAATTAGTTGATTGTGCTTGATATTTAATATCTCCAAAAGCTATTGAGCTTAGACTATTGATATGCTCAATTGTTTCTTGAGCCATCTGAGTTAAGTTCTGCTTTATTTGTACTCCAGTTGTGGATTGAGTAACTTTGGGTACTTATTCTTTAACAATTGAATCTATATTACAAATATGGTACTTTTATTTTGTGGATCTAATAGTTTCTTCATATGACAATTAATTTCTCCAAATAACTTATAAATGCTTTCGATGAGCTGAGAGAGTTCATTTTATCTTTGTAAATCTCTTGTAACTCTGCTACCACCTTGCTATATATTTTTAATAATTTCAGCATACTCCCTCTCCTTCTGCAAACTTTTTTATAAAGCTACTTTTAGATCCTTTTATTGATCAATTTCTTCAAAAGTTTCGATATTGATTGACGGTTGATTGGGAAATCGTATCTATTTGCATCTGTCAGCAAAAAGAAGAGTCGAATAAGTTTAGTAAATATTTTAGTCCGAAATTTAAAGAGTGCATATAACTGATATTTTGCTTCGACCTGTAAGCGAATCTTTGAGAATTCGAGTGAGTTTGGATGTTCGATATGGAACGAATTTATCGTTGTTATTTTAAGCAAGAGCCGAGATTACATTTCCCAAAGCAGAAAGAGATGTATTGATAAACTTTGCTTCATCAAGACGTGTATCTGTTGAATTAGTTTTTTTAACTCTCTCAGAACCTGCCAAATCAATGAGAGAAAGAGTTGAAGAAACATATTCGGTACTTGATAACTTTTGAGTAACATAAATAGTAAAAATAGTATGACTTCGACTAGAAAGTTGATTCATTTTCTGCATTATTAATAAATTACCTGATTTCCTACTTTTCTGTATTTAAGTCCTGCATTAATCAGTTCTATGGACTGTTTATAATTTTAGATAGGTACAATAACCAAATCTTCCACAAAAGTTTAGCTCTGCTCTAAAGATTCTCTGATTTGCAATTTTCCATTCGTTGGGTTAAAAAGATCATAGATATCCTCCATATATATTTGCATAAAAGAAATGCTAATACTCCATTCTTCCTTATTTTTATTTTGAGTGAAATGATTAAGCATATAATTCAAAGAAAGAGGGATTAATCCTTGGTCTTATCTTTTTATTGCCTCGAGAGTTCCCATTGTAAATGTTTTTCCTGTACCTGTTTGACCATAAACAAAAAGAGAGGCGTTATTACCCTACAAAACATCTTTAACAATTGGCAGGCAGCCTCCTTCAAAGACCTTTTGCTGAGTAAAGGTTTCGTCGAAAACTCCATCAAAATAAAGTTGATGAATTTTTTCTTTATAATTGAAGGCCACTCCTTTCTAAATAACCTTGAGAGATCGTTTAGAAAACTCATTTCTCATTGGTCTTATACGTATAAAAACATTTATCTGCTCGAGTGGCCCACTTTCATTTTCAGTTGAAGCTTTTCTCATTTGTAAACTTGATATTAATTTTTACAATAAAATAATAAATATCATTTCGGATAGAAGCTGTACCAATTGCTTAAATTGCCTCTAAGTTGGTCGAAATAAGGCGATTCGACTGAAATCAAAGGCTTTGGAGAAGCATTTCTATCATAGTCCGGACATTCAAGAGATTTTAAGGTTGAATTTGGAGAGAGTAAATCGAAAAAGCGAGGGGAGTTTAAATTAAAAGAGTGGTTTGACTTAAAACTTTATTTTCTAGTCTTGCAAGGAAGGTAAGGAAGTTGAGTAGTAGTTTTTTATTCTATCTTTTCTTAAGGTTGTTGCTCATCTTGACCTTCTAATCTAAAAGTTAAAAATGAATTTTTTCTCTATTTTACCAACTCCTTAGGTGGAGGGACTTCTGGATAGTTATCTCTATATTATTCAGACTCAATAGGTTAAGATTATTTTGAAGGATCTTCTTTTTCTAAGTTTTGACGTCCGTTCTTCAAAAAAGTTTTAATTCTTTCAGTGAGCTGTTTAATTTTTAAGATTTCCTCTTCATCATTTGAGTTACCCTAATGCATTGCGTAGAAAACAATTTCCTTTTTGATATTCATATATTAGTTCATTTGTTTGGTCCAAGTTTTTCTTTTAAAATTGGATTAGCAGGCCTCTATAATTTTATATATAACTTATATTTCAAGCTATTTATACCTTTTGAGTTTATTCCTGATGGCAGAGTTGACGTACCTCAGCCCTCTTCTCATTATAGAATATAACTGGTTTTTAACACAATTCTCAGATCTGAATAATAATTGATGTACCTTCCTGGAATTGCTCTGGCGATTTCTGCCCAGCGATTTCCTAAAGAATTATGCAAGTTAATGAGGATAGTTTCCTCTTAACTCGTCCATTTTTCATGTTTTATAGATTGGTCCAAGTGATTGTTGTATCTTTACCGGCATTGCTTACCGCTTCTGCCACTGATGCTAAACTACTTTTCCATTAAACGAGAGATTTAGGCCCATTTAGATATTTTGCGAGACTCATGAAGTTATTTCAGTGCTGTGTCTTCCTTAATCAAATAGTAAGTACTTCTAGTGTCCAAGCTTTTCTTTAGAGCATAATAGTTAAATTTTTAAAAATATTGTAATATTTGATGTTTTAATACGAATTTATGTAACATTTTACCAACTGTTTAATTCTGAGCTTCAGAGAGCATAGAATAGAAATTGCTCAATGTCGACTCAAATAAAGAAAATACCTAACTTATTGTTTCTGAATTCGATCTTAATCCATAAAATGATGATATGATAATGACTTATCAAAAACTCTATGCTATTTTGAATAAAACAGATAAAGTCAACTCAAATAATTATATTCTGATCAGGGGTTGATTTTTTCAATAAACTCCACCCATTTAGAGTTTTTGTTGTCTAGGGTAATATAAAAATAGTTTTCATCTTATGTCCCCATTTCATATTACTCTGCTATCAGTCGGAGATAAGCTTCGTTTGCTTAATTTGCCTTCAACCATAGCAGCATCTCCAATTTATTGTCAAGAGTTGAATTTCCGGGATTTGACTCTGATGTTAGCTATGAATATTGCTTCGACCCAAACTATTATTTTGTTTGCCTTTCCTTTCGAATTGAATGTACCTTGTGTTTGGATTTTGTCACAATGGTCATTGTATTAAATTCTTCTAAAAGCATCTGGAGGAATTTGTCGATCTATGATATAAACTATTCACAATCAGTCTGAATAGGATCATCTGTAAATGCGTAATCCGAAACAGACTGAAAGATTAGCTTTAAATCCTCGAAAACTTGACTCACTAATTGATATTTCTGTTCCTTTAGTTTTTTTTCAATTGACTCTAAAGTTGGAGGATCGCAGTTGACATAGTAAAAATCAAAGACACCATATCTGGTGATATCCTCGAAATTCAGAAAAGGTTCCATGTTCCTTTTCTCTTTCAATTGATTTATGAATTGCTTGATTCTTTAGTGTTTTTAGCGACTATCGAGCTTCATCTGATTTGTAATAGGCCAAATATTTGACTGTTAAATATCAACGATAAAAAATCAATGATTTATTGACTGATAATATTTTAATTAATTTCATCAAATAACGATATATTCTTATACTTTGAGGATAATAATAAATTTATTAAATTATTTACTTATCTTGACTAACCAGAGAAGCTTCTTATTATATGAGAGAATAATATATATTACTAAAATTAATACGTTGATGAAAGACAGAGAATAATTCAATTAAAGTGATCATTAATAATAGATCATACAACCAGTTCACCATCCTAAGATAAATATCAGCGTGCTTAAAAATATTACTGCTGCTCTCACAATTATGGAAGGCCAAAGTAAGACCTATTAAATTTACTCTCCAAGGTATCTATTTACAGATGAACTCACAAAAACCAGCAAATATATCATGCCTAAAAATGATGATTCAACGAAGATCATTGGCAATCGTTTGCTGTCAATCGAAGATGCACTTTTTGAGCATGGGAAAATGAAAGAACATATCAATGATATTTATAACAAAAGCGAAAAAGAATGTAAAAATACTCTATGGGAAATCTATAGTGAAAAATAGCTTCACTATAATAGGTTTGAACCAACAATAAAGAGATAAAATTTTGCAAATATTTTTATGAGCATTGCTAATATTAACTTGGATAGCAAAAGCAAAAGCAACTTGCCATCAATAAAAAACAAAACTGGAAGTCAACAAAACAATAATTCACTTATATTTGATTCACACTTTTAAAGTGCTAATTTGCTCTATGTTTATAAGAATAATGAAGATAAAAATATAATCGAAACATATGACCTCATCCTTCAAAATGATATTAACACAAGAGGGCATAATCAATGGTTCTATTTCAAAATAACTAATACAAAAAAAAATCAAAGGGTAAAAATAAATATTGCTAATTTGGTTAAAAAATAATCTCTTTTCAGTTATGGTTTAAAACCACTAACTTTTTCATAAAAAAATACGAAGAGCGGGCTTTCATGGATAAGAAATGGGCAAAAGATTTGTTACTAATAGTCAGCAATCAAGAGATAGTATGATAATCAGTCTTATTATAGTTTATCATTTGAGTATGAGTTTAGATAACCGTATGATTCTGTTTACTTTGCCCCATCTTATCCCTACACGTACAGTCAATTAGTTAATTTTATGGATAGTCTTCTCATATAAAAAAAATATAGTAATTTCATCTCCATTAAAAAATTATGTTAAACAGTTGGGAAAAATGCAATTAATATTATTACTATCTCTAGTGGAAAACAATCTGACAAAGATTGTAAAATAATATGGATTTTAGCAAGACAACATCCATCTTAGACCACTTCCAGCTTTATGGTGGAAAGAATAATAACACAATTACTTGATATTTTAGTTAAAGAAAGTGAGTCCAGTAATGGCTTTTATGACAATTATATCTTCAAAATCATACCTATGGTCAATCCGGATGGAGTTATCCATGGAAATTCAAGAGCAGAGTTAACAGGTATTGATCCTAATCGAGTATGGAAAAGACCATCAAAAGATACTACTCCAAATATATATTATATAAAAAAATAGATTATAAAAAACAAAAAAGAAACCTGCTTGGTCTTAGATTTACACTCACACTCTAAAAAATTAGGATGTTTCTTCTATGGTAATTATTAACCGAGTGATTTAAAGAGTTATCGGATGCTTCCATCAAGAATTTGCCTAAACGATATTAGATTTTGCTACAAAAATTGTCGATTTAGAGGTGGTAATGAAAACTCAGCTCGAAGAGCGCTTTATGAAGAATTATAAATACCAAATATATATACTGTGTAATGTTCTTTATTAGGCTATATGAAAGATAATAGAATAAATTAATATAAAATAGAGGATTATCAGGAGATGGGAGTTAAAATAATTAATACTTTCTTTTAAATCGAGAAATAAAAACAGTCAAAAATCAGATCGGAGACATAGAAGTATCCGGATGAAGGAAATGATTTTTTCTGTGATGCTCAATCAGCTAGAAGTGACAGTTCTATTAGTGAAGAGGAGTATGAGGAAGTTTACCACTTTAATTTAACTAAAAGACATAATAATCCTTCTAAAAAGAAAAAATACTGTTAAAATACTGTTATATAAGCTCATCCATAGAAAATATTTAACAAAAACGCGAAGAAAGATAAATTTATTATAAAAGTAGTCGAAGGTACTAAAAATTAAAAAAGTTAAGCCATTCTTCACAAAGACAAACAAAATGATGAAAAACAAACAACTAATCATAAAATTAATGGAGATAACATCAACCACAATTTTAAAAGGGAATTTTCTATCAAGCACAGTAGTCACAAAACAACTGCCAAAAATTTAAAAAAGATTAAAGATTATAGAAGAGCTTATAGATCAATTAAGGAGTAGATCAGTCTTGACAAAGTAATTAACAAAACCTTTGGCTAAAAATCTAACCAAGTTGAACAGATGAAGCAATCTAATAAAAATATAGAATCCTTAACCAAAATCATAACTGATGCACGATTAATGATTGCTGGTCCAATGGAAGATGAAAGGATATTTGCTAATAAAATCAAAGCTGATAATCAAATAAATAGTCCCTCTAAAGAGAATTTAAATGTCCCTGATGCGGATAAAAAAGACAGATCTATTTCAAATCTACGTAATTTTAAACATCCTTATCCTGTCATATAACTTAACGATACTTTAAAAGGAGAAAAAATAAAAAGATAGAAAAGAGGAGTGTTAATGTTTCGAAACTGATATTGTTTAGGATTACCTTCAACAATTATAATTTTTCACATTTCATAAATTTGTATAATTTTGTTGTTCTGAAGTTATATAATTTTAAAGAATGAATTGGAAAGAAGATCATCCCGGATTTATTTCAGTCCTTTCTAGTCTAGAGTATCTTCTAATTAACTTAGGAATCAATCAATCGATAAAATCTTAGATAAGTGGTAATCAAAAGGTATCCTTCGCAATAACCATAGTTCGCAATGGGCATATCAAACGAATTACAGATACAGATATTGAGCTACCAGTTTTCGAGATATGTGGTAGCAACATCATCAATAATTACATTGCCTTTCCCAGCCAAAAAGGACAGTCGATGAGGATCAAAATGCCTATCCTTGTACTACTTGTCAAAAATGTAGATATTGGTATAATTTAGCTTGATAAATATTTTCGATTCGAAGTGACAATTCTTGATGACAAAAACGTCAAGAGAACCTTTATTTCTTGCAATAATCAATCTATTACAAGAATTAAACCTTTTGAATGTTCAATGCCTCTAGAATTAGATGATGGATGGAATGAAATCATTTTTAATTTGGAAGAATATTGCGAAAAGGCGTTTGGAACAAAATTCATAGAATGTCAAAAAATTCAAATTAACGCAAATTGCCGACTTGCTCGCATTTATTTCAATGAAAAGGTGAAGAGCGAAGATGAAATTCCAGCTGACTACAAGCTGTTCATGAGAGTGCAATCATTTAAATGTTGATTAATTCATAATGTCTATCATAAGTGTTAATCTTTTAAAAAATAATTAAAGAT
>Ga0302191_10003103_pt1 | contig 10249 bp, 8 predicted proteins | sample II_Bog_E3_1_FD_198775 | JGI IMG/M metagenome (GOLD analysis project Ga0302191, IMG submission 198775) | Peat permafrost microbial communities from Stordalen Mire near Abisko, Sweden - II_Bog_E3_1 | ecosystem: Environmental > Terrestrial > Soil > Wetlands > Peat | place: Sweden: Abisko, Stordalen...
CAGGGTATGGAGATGGCCCGAAGGTGCCGTTATTCAGGTAAGTCCAGTCCCGGGTCAGCGGGAAAAGTTCCCTTACTGTGCTCCAGTAGGCTTCGTCATCAGCTGCAATCACTTTTCCGCCCCCGCTTATATGATGTTTTGCAGCCAGCGCCTGCATTTCGTTAATGGTAAAAGCCGCTATCACAGAAGCTGAACGGATAAAATCTCTTCGGGTAAAATGCATACAGTATATTTTGAGCGCATATAAATATACGCAGAATGGAATAGTTAGTATGTGTTTTCAGAAATTTTCTTACTTAACCGCGATATTACAATTTGATATACGGTTACGTAATGCTCCTGAACACGATACCGGGCAGCACCGTAAGGTCTATGGTTTGCCCAAATGAAAAAATTATTTGAAAAATATTTTCTTGCGCTATTTTTATGGCTACAAAATCTAAGTATGCCAACTATAAAAAAGACAAGCAATAAGAAAAAAGCCAACGTAAAAAAGAATGTACCCAAACCACTACAGGTGCCCCACACCCATAAGCCCGAAGGCATGACTTTTAAACAATGGCAGACACAACTCAGAAAACAAGTAGCGGAAAAGGAAAAATTTACAATAGAAAATATTAGTGATGAGCCTGTGTATAGCGATTACCGTGTGAGTAACCCCGACTCAAAAAATACGTATAAGGTAGCGCTTCGCAGCTATGACAATACGCTTAACTTTTGTTCCTGCCCCGACTTTAAAACCAATCTTTTAGGTACCTGCAAACACATCGAAGCAGTACGGCTGATGTTATCAAAAAAACGAGGCATAAAAAAGCTGCTTGGTGAACTGCCGGCACTGCCTTACTCTTCTCTCTATGTTTCTTACACCGATGAGAGAAAAATAAAACTGCGTATAGGCAGTGATAACAAAGCGGAATTTGAGCGATGGGCTGATATTTTTTTTAATAGCGACTATGAACTCAGGGCGGCAGCTTATTTTGATATTGAAAAGTTGTTGCAGCAAGCCCGCAATATTAATCCATCATTCAGGTGCTACGATGATGCTTTGCAGATGATTGTGACACACCGAGAAAAAGCAAACAGGGAACGGTTGGTGGAGAAACAGGGTAAAAAACTGGTAGATCAATTGGTTAATGTACCACTGTTCCCTTACCAGGAAGAAGGCATATTGTTTGCAGCAAAAGCAGGCAGGGCCATTCTTGCCGATGATATGGGATTGGGTAAAACTATCCAGGCGATAGCATGGGCGGAGTTGCTGCAAAGAAATTTTCATGCACGGAAAGTATTGATCGTTTGCCCTACTTCGCTGAAGTACCAATGGAAAAGTGAAATTGAAAAATTTACCGGCTGTGATTCAGTTACGGTCATTGAAGGTAATTATTTGGTACGGAGGGCTCTTTACCAAAGCAACGAAAGCTATTTTAACATAGTGAGCTACCATATGGCCGGGGCAGACTGGTCGAATATTAACCAGATGCAGCCTGACGCTATAATACTTGATGAGGCGCAACGCATAAAGAACTGGAAAGCTAAAATATCGCAGAATATAAAACGGCTGCGTTCATTTTATGCACTCGTGCTTACCGGCACTCCGCTGGAAAATAATATAGAGGAATTGTATTCGCTGGTGCAGTATGTAAATCCTTTCCAGCTTGGCGCCTTGCAGCATTTCTTATCAGCGCATCAGGTGAAAGACCCGAAAACGCATAAGCTGACAGGCTATACAGGGCTCAATGAAGTGGGCAAAAACTTGTCGGGGATATTGCTGCGGCGGACCAAGAAAGAAGTATTGAAGCAATTGCCGGCGCGCATGGATAAAAACCTGTTTGTACCCATGACTCCTGAGCAGGCAGCAATTCATGAGGAATATAAAAGAAGCGTTGCTTCGCTGATGGATAAATGGAAACGTTTTGGCTTTCTCAATGAGGAAGACAGGCAGTCGCTGATGAACTATCTGAACATGATGCGGATGGTTTGTGATACCACTTACATCATTGACCAGGACACTAATTTTCAAACCAAAATTGATGAGTTGTTCAACATACTTGATGAACTGCTGGAAATGGAGGGTGAGAAGGTGGTTATCTTCAGCCAGTGGGAACGCATGACGAGGCTAGTGGCTACTGAGCTGAAAGAACGGGGGATAGGGTATGAATACCTACATGGCGGGATACCGGGCAAGAGCAGGGAAAAACTGTTTACAAACTTTAATAACGATCCCAATTGCAAAGTGTTCCTGTCAACTGATGCAGGTGGTGTGGGACTTAACCTGCAGGCTGCTGCAAACCTTATCAATCTCGACATTCCGTGGAACCCGGCAGTGCTGGAGCAGCGGATAGGGCGTATATACAGGATGGGGCAAAAGAAAAACGTATCTATAACCAATCTTGTATCGCAGGGTACCATAGAACATAAAATGCTCTCGACGCTGAGGTTTAAAAGCGAGGTAGCGTCGGGGGTTTTAGATAATGGGGCAGACAGTATATTTCTTGATGAAGACAGGTTTAAGAACTTTATGGAATCTGTAGCGGAAATAACAGACGATATACCGCGGCCAACAGATGGATTTGACAGGGAAGAAAAAAATGAAATTGCAGCAGTTGAGCAGCCCGAACAGTCGCCCGATGCGATGGATTCATTAAGTCACCTGCACGATGAAACACCGGAGCCGCAGTCAGTCCGGGCTACTGAAACGAAACTGGAAGCAACAAACGCCGGGGTATTAATAGAAAGCGGTATGAGTTTCTTTTCCCAGCTTGTGAACACATTAAGCAATGAAAACTCAGTTAAGGAACTGGCGCAAAGCATTACGGAGACAGATGAAAAAACCGGTAAGACCTACCTGAAACTACCTGTGGACAATGAAGGCACAATAGAAAAAGCATTGAACCTGCTGGGAGGGTTATTGAAAGGCTTCGGGAAGTAAGATGAGCATCTTTTACATACACACTTTGTTGACAGAACAGGAATGCAAAGCTATTTCCTTTACGTTATGCTCCTGAATACCGTATAACGCAGCACCATTTCCAGCGCCAGGCAGATGATCGCTAACAATGCAAAAGGAAAGAACAATTCCGCATAATGTTTGTAAGATGTAATATCCACCTTGGTTTTTTCGAGTTTGTCTATATCCTGGTATATGGCCTCCAGCGATTTATTGCCCGTTGCACGGAAGTATTTTCCATTGGTTTCCGCGGCAATTTGTTTCAGCAAAGGCTCATCTATCTCCACAGGCATCATTTGCTTCTGGATCCCCATAGGCGTTTGCACGGGGATAACAGCTTGCCCCATGGTGCCGATACCTATGGTATATACCCGCACTTTATAAGCCTTGGCTATTTCGAGCGCCGTATTAGGGTCAATGAGGCCGGTATTGTTCACCCCATCCGTCATCAGTATGATCACCTTGCTTTTTCCCGTGGCATACCGCAGGCGGTCAACTGCCGTAGCGAGGCCCATACCTATGGAAGTACCATCCACTATCATGCCATTTTTTATCTGCGATATCTGCTCTTTCAGCACATTATGGTCTATAGTTATGGGGCACATCGTAAAGCTCTCCCCGGCAAAGATCACCAGGCCTATACGGTCGGTAGGCCGCTGGTCCACAAATTTCAATGCTACTGCCTTGGCCGCTTCATAACGGTTGGGTTTAAAATCTTCTGCCAGCATACTGCCCGAAACATCTATCGCCAGTACAATATCTATCCCTTCACTGTCAATGTTCTCGGTCGTATTGCTTGTTTGGGGCCTCGCTAATGCTATGGATAATGCCACCAGGGCAATAATACGCAGCACAAAAAGTGATGGCCGGAACCGCGCTTTCCCACCAGTTTTAGTTATGTCTATGCCGGAAAGCGTGGTGAGGCGCAAAGCAGGGCTATCTTCCTTTTTGCTGCGTAAGTACCACCATATCATCACCGGTATCAGCAACAGCAGCGCAAAAAATAGCGGCTGTGCAAAAGTGATATGTTTCCAATCCAGGAGTTCTTTCATCATTTCAATTCAGTTGGGTTAGTTTTTTCTGTTTTAGTTTCTGTTCCCCCACCCTGCGCTTCACCGGCAGCCACCGGAACAACAATAATTACAGGCCGTGAAGTAGTTACAAATATTTTCGCCTTTTCCATTGCATCTGTATGCTCCTGCGGCAATGGCTGGAATTTGGCAAACTTCGCAAGGTCTGCGGTTGATAGTATCTGCGCCAGGAGGTCGTGATAAGGTTGCATTTCTTTTATTTCAAGTGTTTTGGCAAGCATTTCATCTGTCGTCAGTTCCATCGCTGCGGTCTGGAACCTCGCTTCGATATAATTACGCACTATATCCGTAAGCTCCACATAATATTCTTTTACCTGTTTTTTTTGCCATAGCTGCCGGGCTTCGAGTGCAGTAAGCAACCGGAGCGTATAATCCTGCAACGTCTCCACCGGCCCCTGGGGCAATGGTTTTGTTTTTCTGTTCCTTACAAAATACAGGACAACAAAAATAATAAGTACAATAAAGACAATGCCCCCGATGATGAGCCAGATATAGTCCCGCCATGAGCTTTTTACATAGATAATGCCCTTAATGCCTTTAAACCCTTTGGTAGTATCCACCGGCACAGTCTGCACCAGTAGGGGAAAAGAATCCGTTTGGATAGTATAAGCGGCGCCGCTATTAGGTATTACAGAAAAAACAAAAGCAGGTATTTTGAAAACCCCTGAATCAAAACCGGTAATCAGCAACCGCTGGCGGTAAGTAACTATATTACCTTGCTTTACCGTATCTATCTTCCCTTTTTCTACTACCTCAAGATTATTGAAAGTATCCGGTATCTCCGTCCATTGCAGGCGGCCGGATGAAGGATTGTTCTGCGCTTCAATAAACAACCTCGCCTGGTCGCCCACGGCTATTTGCCTTGCATCAATACGCGCCCCCACCCTGGCATCGCCCTGCGCGTATGACTTTATTGAAATGAGCGCTAACCCTATTATTAATAAAGCTTTTTTATTTTCCCGTATGCTCCTATATATCCGCATCAGCATCTTCTGATATTTTTTATTATTGCTGTAATTTCTTAACAAGTAAGCGCATTTAATTTCCCTTTTAATAAATCCGGATCCAGGTGAAAACTTTTTTTTCTGTCATTATCCATGCTTCCGCCCCTGATAAAATCATAACTATAATTGAACTTCATACACAGACTCCTGTAATGGCCGGGGTTGAGATCAGCCGGAAAAATTTCCAGCAGTTGCAATGGCTGGCCATTCCTGAAAATAATGTTTGTCAGCCCTGCCCCATGTATGCCTATCAATACACTTACCTCCCTGAACAATAATATTTGCTCTTTAAGGCCCATTCCATCAGTATCTTTAACTTCAAAACCAAACGCGGTAACGATTTGCTCAATTTCCCCGTCATTTATTATAGCCCTGTTCCTGCTTTTACTCCGTTTTAAATATATTTTTCTTCCGGGTTTATCTTCTTTATCTGTAATAGCCCCAAATGAATTGATCACTTCGTAGATAGAATCGGAATAAAAAGTATCCTTACACAGGTATAATTTTTTCACAGAATAATATTCATTCTTCTTTTGCACTATGATCTTTCTGCCGGCCAGGAAATCTGATTCTTTCAGAAACTCATTTACATACTTTATATCCCCGAAATAGTAAGGCACCAATATGGGTACATCCGCAGGTATTTTGTCTTTTGCGAGGTAAACCTGTGAGAGTGTATCAATAAAAAAATGGTAATAATTCTGCCAGTAATACCTGATGGAAATGCAACTATCAATTTCTACTACTTTTTTGGGCAAAAGAAAATGTATAATTGAAGGCATACGTTTTTTGTTATCCCAGATATCAAAAACATAAGGGAAAGACCTTTTAAATACTTTCAGTTTCCCTGGTATCACCCAGCCATATAATGGTTCTACTACCATCTTCATTTCAAACTTATAAATGTATGCTATGAATTGCTCCAGGAGATACTTATCCTCAGGATCATCATCCGGGTAAAATTTCCTGATCAGCGCCTTATCCGATTTTTCATACAATAAACAATTGTCATAGTCACGCTCATCAAATTTCCAGGCTTTTTTATCCATTTTATCGAATAGCTTCACCTTTAAGTAATTATTGATTTTTCTTAAAAAGTGAGCCATACAACTGATATAAACTATTTAAAAAACAATCATTATTTTCACGGCTTTTTTCCTATGAACCGGCCCCATTCATCATCTCCCTTTAAAATACCCTTGTAAAACCTTTACATAATCCTCATCCGTTCTTATGTGCAATAAAGCTGCCCCGCTCTTTCTGAAGGCTTGCATACAGTATTTATTCTTTTCTATATAAGCACTTGAATATTGCAATTGCACTGCTTTATTGTCCGTATCTAACCAGAACATCTGGCCGCTTTCAGAATCCATAACCTGCACTAACCCCGCTGATGGCAACTCCTTATCATACTTATCATAAACATGTATGCCCACAAGGTCGTGTTTCCGGGCGGCAAGCTGCAGGGCGTTGTCGAACGGCTTGCTTACAAAATCGCTGATCAGGAAGGTAATGCTCCGTTTTTTAAGCACATTATTCAGGAACTCAAGCGCTACCCTTACATCAGTATCGCCGGTATTCTTTGGCTCCAGCGCTATCAGTTCACGTATTATGCGCAGGATATGGCTTTTGCCCTTTTTGGGCGGTATATATTTGTCCACTTTATTACTGAAAAATATCACCCCAACCTTATCATTATTTGTGGTGGCTGAGAAGGATAGCACCGCGCCAAGTTCGGTTATCAGGTCCCGTTTCAACTGTTTCTGAGTGCCAAACAGCGAACTGCCGCTGATATCCACAAGCAGCATTACGATAAGCTCTCTTTCCTCCTCAAATACTTTCACAAAAGGATGGGAAAACCGCGCGGTAACATTCCAGTCAATGAACTTCACATCATCGCCGGGCACATATTCCCTTACCTCACTGAATGACATGCCCCGCCCCTTGAAAGTAGAATGGTACTCCCCGGCAAAGATATGGTTGCTCAGCCCCTTCGTTTTTATTTCTATCCGCCTTACTTTTTTAAGTATTTCAGCAGTGGTCATTTTTTTAGTCGTAAGTCGTAAGTAATAAGTCGTAAGCTATCAATCAGCTACTTGATTTTTAAAAAATTAACCTTTTACCAGATTTTTAGCCAGTACGCCTTTCAGCACTTTCGCCATCATATCCGCCCTTTCCTGCGCCTGCGCCTCATCCCATACCAGGCTGATAGCAGAAGATATACACCGGCTCATAATAGCATCGCTTGCCGCGAATGCCTGGTTGGCATAGTGCATTACCATTTTCTTCTGGTCGTCGTGCAGGCGGTGCATCCAGCTTCCGTTCTGCAGGTGTTGCCATTTGCGTATATAATGCCAGTTATTATCGTACCAGTAAAAATTACCACCTATACCCGCCGCCGTAAAACCGGCAACTGCCTCACGGGCCATATCTTCCGTTGGCAGGAAGAAGGAAAGGAACGAGCCTGCATCGCCTGCCGGGTCGGGAATCCGGCGGAAGGTAAGCCCCTCTATATTAGCCAGTGTTTCTTTTATTATGGCGTGATTTCTTTTTTGCAATGCTAGGAATTCACCCAGCCTTTTTACCTGCGCCAGCCCCACGGCGGCATGTAATTCAGATATCCTGAAATTATACCCCAGGTAAGGGTGCAGGTCAGCCCCGCGGTCTTTGCCCATATGGTCGTGGCCGTGATCGCTGTATTGGTCGCATTTCCTGTATATGTCTTCATTATTGGTGATCACCGCGCCGCCCTCTGCGCAGGTAATGATCTTTACAAAGTCGAAAGAAAAAGTGCCTGCGTCCCCTATTGTGCCCACGCTCCTGCCTTTATAACTGGCGCCTATGGCCTGGCAGGCATCTTCAAGCAGCAACAGCTGGCGCCGGCCGCAAATAGCTTTGATCTCATCCATTTGCGCCATACTGCCGCACATATGCACCGGCATTATGGCCTTCGTGCGGGGTGTAATTGCCGCCTCAATAACAGCGGGGTCAATCGTAAGCGTATCATCAATATCCACCAGCACCGGTATGGCCCCAACCGATAATACCGCCTCAAAACTCGCCACGAAAGTAAATGCCGGCATGATGACCTCATCTCCCGCACCTATACCCAACGCGGCCATTGCTGTTGTCAGGGCCGCTGTGCCGCTGCTGAGCAACTGAGCATAACCTGCGCCGAAAGTGGTGCAGATCTCCTGTTCCAGCTCTTTCGCTTTCCATATACCTTTCCTGGGCCCGTCAAATCCATACCGCATCAGGATGCCGGTTTCCAGTACATCGTTTACTTCCTTGCGCTCCTGTGCGCCAAATAATTCATATCCGGGCATAACAAAAAGTTTATCACACAAAAGTAACCCATCCAAACTGTAGATGCCAACATAGAATACTTAAAATTTTCTGAAAAAAAACCCTTTTAGAATAATACTTAACATTTCAGATATTGCCTGTAAAAGCAAATTGCCTCCCTGAATGTTCCGCCTTTCGGTGAACCAGGAGGCAACAAGAATGAAAACCGGGCATATTTTTTTCAGCCCTGAACAATATACTGCTATTCTATTTTACACCAGGTATCAACTAATCACACCTTTTTAACCTTTATTGCATTAAGCCCTTTAGGCCCCTGCTCCACTTCAAAAGTAACCTTATCCCTTTCCTGTAAAGGCCCCGACAATTGGTTGATATGTACGAACACGCTCTCCTGGCTTTTCAGGTCATTGATAAACCCATAGCCTTTTGCTTCGTTGAAGAAAGTTACCACACCATTCCTTAATACTTCCACATCATTAGCTATCTGTTTGGCAGCGCCCAACTGAATATCTTCCAGGTTTATTTCCTTCTTTTTCTTTGGGTCGGGCGGCACCGGTGACAGATTGCCATTCTCATCCACATAGGCCATCATAGACTCCAGGCCCTTGCCTTTATTGTTATTGGCTTTGCGTTCTTCTTTCTTTTGCGCTTTGTCTTGCCTGTTCTTCTGTTTTTTCTTTTCTTTTTCTTTTTTACCCTGAGTTTCCTGAGCCATATTTACTATTATATTTTTTGGTCACTGTAAAGGTCGGTTATTTTTCTCTTATTAAGGTTAAATCTAAAATAAAAATGTGTAGAACTACATAGCTGGTTACAAAACCCTGAAATACCTGCGCCAAATAAAATAGGCGATTTACAAAATAAGACATTATTTTTGAAGCAAATATCATTTTTATGAAATCAGGCACACTTTTATTACTCGCAGCGGGCTGCGGTTTATTCATTACATCCTGTGGCAACAATAATACCCCGGCTAACGGCTCTGCCACAGCCACCGATAGCGTAAAAACGGTTCCCCCCGGCCCGGTAACATTGGCCAGCGTAAGCCCTTCACCTGATTTTCCAGGGGCTACGCTTACTGTCAAATCTGTAAAAGCAGAAAAAGCCGGAAAAGATTCTGCCAAAGTAACCTTCGGTTTCGATGTTAAAAACTACGAACTGAAAATGCAAACTTCTGACAATGGCAGTAAGCTATGCAATAATTCAGACAAAGGCCAGCACATTCACTTCATACTCGACAACGGGCCCTATAAAGCGCTATACGAGCCCACAAACGATGTAACGCTTGCCAACGGCACAGAGCATTACTTAGTTGCATTTCTCTCCCGCTCCTACCACGAGTCCATAAAAAGCAAGGGCGCGGCTATTATTTATCATTTCAAAATTGATGATAAAGGCAACCTGAAAAAACTCGCTGACCCCACCACGCCCATGATCACCTACAGCAGGCCCAAAGGAGAATACACAGGCAAGGATACTGCCAATGTGCTGCTTGATTTTTATATCTGGAATTGCTCTTTAGCCCCGGACGGTTATAAAGTTAAAGCCGAAATAACGAACGAAGACAGGCCCACCCAGCAGCTTACTGCCACTATTGACAAATGGGAACCGCATTTCATCCAGAACCTCGGTACCGGAAAGTGTAAAGTAACACTTACACTCACCGATAAAGACGGCAAGCAGGCTGAGGGCCCTGAAATAACGGCAACCAGGGAATTCACCCTGAAAGCCCAATAGGAAAAAATATCGGCTCTGGTTTATACTTACTATTTTCCGGAAAATTACTTTATGCGAAAATTGAATCGAAAACAACTTACGAAATCAATCCTTTTGATCATACTGGCGTTGCTATGCCTGGCAGTAGCCATATACGTTTTGTTCACTATGTAGCACATGTTTAATGG
>Ga0302191_10003105_pt1 | contig 10247 bp, 10 predicted proteins | sample II_Bog_E3_1_FD_198775 | JGI IMG/M metagenome (GOLD analysis project Ga0302191, IMG submission 198775) | Peat permafrost microbial communities from Stordalen Mire near Abisko, Sweden - II_Bog_E3_1 | ecosystem: Environmental > Terrestrial > Soil > Wetlands > Peat | place: Sweden: Abisko...
TTGAAATAAGATTTTGTCTTTCGAGTTCTAGTTCTTGAATATGTTCATTAGTATCCTTTTATTTCTTCCTTAAAAATTGGGAAGTATAAAGATGCTCATCTTCATCAAATTTTTTACTGTCCCTCTACAGTTTCAGCTCGTGGATTATCTTTTTAAATTGCATTTCGTTATGCAGCAGTTATTCTATCTTCTTCATACTGTTTTCAAGCATCGCTTCAATCTGCTTTTTCTAGAGCATTATGATTTTAACTTCTCTTCCAGTTGGTAATTTTTTATTGTTTTGTTTGGGAGTTGTGGGACTTAGTAGAAAGGGGGACTTGCCAGAGTTTGAGGCAGAACTGGATGTGACTGATGAAGCTCCACTAGCATTTGGAATTACATAATCGGTTGCTATTTTTTTAATCTCATCATATTCGCTTCTCAGATCTCTGAGCTTTTAGATTTGTTCGTTCTTAAGCTTCAGAAACCCGACCTACAAATTATCCAACTCAGAAGCTACTGGTTTGATAGGTTGATGCTATTGAAATTAATTAGAATCCTATAAATCTTGAGCATATGTTGGCAAATGATCTGTCTGCGAAAACTCCTGCTGATTCTGATGCTTGGTCCCCCAGCTATAAAGTTTGATTGATTCGTCAATGATTTTTATCTTTTGGCCTTTCTTCATGAGATTTGATTAAATAAAAATTTATTGAAATAATAATTTGGCATCAAATGAAAATATAGAATTTATGCCAAGAGGAAAACCGTCTGATTTATGGATTGCCTTGATTTGTAATAATTAGCTGAAATAATACTTTTATTTGTTGATTGACAGTTTCAAAATCAGACCCAAGCAGTTGTCTTTCAGAATTTATACTGATGAGTTTTCTGTTGACTAGAATTACTTTAAATATGCTATTATTTTTGTTAATAAGTATCCACGAATTTAACGATTTTTTCAATACATATTATTAGTCATGAGCAACAGCTAGCCGCTTTTCGAAGAAATATAGGGCACTCTTTAAGAGTATAATATCGAAGGAGTTCGGTCAGTGAGCCCTTCTGCTAAGTAAAACAACCAAAAATTATTTTCCTCCCCCATTCATGTCGCTGAGTTTATGTAATTGAACAAACAAAATAATTCAAGCCCCGACCTCTTTATTGAATTTACCAGTAGTTTCAAAAGAATTATGGAAAAGGAAAATGAAGGGTCGGAGGAAAACGAAGAGGTGCTTGACATCATGGGCAATCGCATTTGCGAATTTGATGTGAGGATCTTGCCGGAAGAAGTGGGAGAAAATATCTTTATGCCGGTGGAGGAGGATAAATAAAATGAACTGCCTTCATCATATCTGAATACTCCTCTGAAAATTAAGAGAAAATAAATTAGATCTCCCTTGCAGGATATTACACCTTCAATGACTCATAAAAAGAAGAAAACCAATAGCAAACTCAGCGTGTCTGAAAAAAATAGGTTTTTAACACCCAGAACCATGGAGAAAAGCGGACTGGCCTCTTCCGGGTTTAGGAGAATCGAAAGATTTTGATATATGCATCTTATTTCATAAAACAGCAGTTATAAGCAAAGTAGCAATCAGGATATAATTAGGCAAAATAAACTGAATCAATGAAGCAATAATCAGCTTATACAGCTCGGAATCAACTCATCCGCCACAAGATCGGCTAATCAAGTTGTCCTTATAAATTTGGATAGTTATTTACTATTTTGCGCTAGGGAATGCTTTATTTTTCATAATTGGATATTATTATATTTTTAACGAATATGTAAGATTGCATAAGTGGCAAAAAGCGCGTCCATGATCGTTTCATCCCCCAAAGATCCAACAAAACTCTCTTTCAGCAAAGGACCACTCTGGAAACAATGGCATCTGAGGATCGTTCTGAAGCTTACGAACGATTTTTGTCCAAAGAGATCCTGTAAGAACCTATGGTTGACGAAAATGATGACTTTGATCAGCATTTTTGTATGTCTTCAGTGAAACAACTACTAACTAAACGGAGCTCAGTCATCGAAAAGAAAACAGTTAGGCGCAACGTCCATCTCTCTCCTTAGAAAGTTCTTGATGCCCCATAAATTAAGGATGACTACTATCTCAATCTACTTGATTGGAGCAGTAAGGGAGTCCTCTCAATAGGACTTGGTGAACGCGTCTATCTTTATTCACCAACCAATATACGTGAGTTGTGCCAAAAAGAGGATGATTACATCTGTTCTCTAGCATCTCATCCTCAAGGAGATCAACTTGCTGTCGGTCTCTCCAGTGGAAAAGTCGAGCTATATGATATGGAAACATAAACTTTAATAAGAACCCTTCGAGGTCATACTAATAGAGCATCATCATCTGCCTTTACTTATGGAATGCTCTTTACAGGATCGAAAGATACAAAAATTATTGGTCATGATTATCGTGCTCAACAAAACATCTCTATGAAATTTATAGGGCATAGAGGATAGGTGTGTGGATTAAAGCATGATGCGTGTGGACTAGCTTCGGGAAGTAATGATAATCAGGCCCTAATATGGGATTTAAATACTGGGAAAATTCGATATCAACTCCTAGGTCACAAGGCAGCAGTTAAAGCATTAGCTTGGTGCCCATGGCAGAGAAATCTTTTGGCAACCGGAGGAGGAACTTCTGACCAAACAATGCGCTTTTGGAACATCGAAACAGGCAAACTCATCAATACCATTAATACTGATAGTCAAGTTTGCTCCCTTATTTGGAGTCGAAAAGATAAGGAAATTTTAAGTTCGCATGGATTCAGTGAAAACCAACTGAGCTTATGGAAATATCCAGGCTGTTCTAAAGTTGTTGATTTGCATGGTCACTCTCAAAGGGTATTGCATATGGTAATGGCGCCTGACAATACAACCGTGTGCACTGCTTCAGCAGACTAAACCCTACGTTTTTGGAAAGTATTCGAAAGTAGCGCGACTCAAGTCTACTAGGATGAGAAAGGCAGCAGCACTCTGGCTACTAAATTTTGTAGTTTGAGATGATATGATTTAAATGCCTTATTTATATGAGCTATTTATATTAAGAAAGTGATATAAAGCTTTATAATGTAAACAACTTTCAAGTTCGATATAATGTTTGAAATGAATTGATAATATATTTTTTAACAGCCCAAATTGATTAGTTTTTTAATTATGGATGTTAAATTTATTGTGCAGTAATTGATATAAATAGCACATATGCTCTCATTGGAATATAAATAATTTTAATGTCAGAAAAACAGGAAGTTTCAATCTTTGATAACGATGTTGGTACTACACAGATTACCAGGAGTCAAAACCGCCGCAAAGCAGTTATTATTCCCCTTAAAAAGGGGCAGGAAATGATGGCCATGATAGAAAAATAACTGAAATAAGAAGGAAATATTGGATAGACTGAAAAGAAGGAGTTACAGCAAGCTTGATTATTTACCAATTAGTATTCTCATATCTACCATTAAATCAATAGCCTCCATATTTTTAATTCAGAATTCTCATTCAAAAATATTTACCATAAATTAAAAGAATAAAGATTCAGCATTAGATTGATAAATAAGTTTACGAATTGAAGAAAAAGATTTGCAAAATGCGAGAGTATAGAGGATGATTAGACTTAATCAGTAAAAAATCAATTATAAAAAATTCACAGTCCGATAAAAAATAATCAGAAATTACTTTTAACCTGATGCTGGAAATTATTTTCTAAACGTTTTTTGATTATATTTACAGACCATACTTTTCTTTTTGGTTATTTATTGGTATAGCTTAATGCATTTTAGTAAAGACGACGCCCATTAGTATGGCTTAGTCAGTTCTTCTCATGATATACAGCCGACCCTATACAGTCTCATTGATACTATTGAATTCACTGTTACCATTTGCTTATTCAGAAGAAACCTCGCGTCAAATCATCAAAGAGCATGAGCTAAACAGACTCCATCTCCAGCAATCAGTCGATTGATATTAAAGAAAAGTCAAAAGTATGGAGTTAGGAAGAAGTAGAGCTGTTCAGCATCCTCCTCAGGAAGTATGGAACAGATTTTCATATACTGAGTGCGTTCTTTCCGAAAAAGACAAAAAATCAGCTCAAGGTAAAGTTGACCTCATTTAGAATCGATACAAACTCTATGCTAATATGTAAAGAAAACGTGAGAGAGCTGAATCCAATAACCTTCGTGCCATAAGTTAGCTTTTTCGGCAAGTTGAATAAAGAGAGTAAAAGTAAGAGAGGGATGAAGAAATGCATTCGTAAACCGATATGAAGGATTGCCTCTAATGATTTGTAAATATTAACGAGTCATTTTTCAAAATATTAAGCCCAAAAACAAAATTTTTTTAATTAATTTGATGGTACCCGGCTTGGATGAAAATTGATGCTAAAGGCTGTTTAATTATATTCAAAGTTAGATAATTATTTAGCAATTCAATTGTTTGAAGTATTACCTCCTTCAATTTTTTAAAGAATTTACTTTATAAATACAGGATCGATAATCTAATATAAAATAAATGAAAAGCAATACTCTTTTAGTATATGCCTTCTCTTCGAAGTACAAATTATATATTGGGAATAAATAAATAAAATCATGAATTAAGCTCGCAGCACAAAATCTTAAAAATTATAAAAGCATTAGAAAGAACAGCCAGAAGATGTTGAAGATTTCTTGCACGAGCCTTTTAAGAACATGGTGGCTGTTACCAATAGCCGCATCATAAAATCTCCCTCCCCTTAAAAACAAGTCAAGCCACTTTTGCATATTCCATCAATTTATGACAATGAGTCTAAATCTTTGATGAGCGAATAAATCAGAATAAAGGGCCAAGCAAAACTTCTTTATTTGAAACAATGTCATCAGAAGAAATGGTCAAAGTAGCAAATATTTATGAATTATCCTTTTTCGAGGATGGAAGCCTTTGTATTTCACGATGATTTGCTGAGGGATTAAACCGGAAATATTCACGCAAACATAATATAGAATGAGAAGGGCATTCATCTTGTTTAAGAGTATTAATAAAATAAACGAAAATCTAGGTATCAAAAATAAAACTAGGATGAAGAGGAAGAATATCTATTTAATGGACTGTCTCTCTCTATTTTGAAGGACGGATCCATTTTTGAAGGAAACTATCATGATGGAAAATTCTGTGGATTGGGTTATTAAATGCACTCTAATGGCAATAGTTATGTTGGTATGTTCAAAGAAGGAATTAAGCGTGGTTATGGCACTTATTATTGGTTTGATAACAATTAAATATACGCTGGAGAATGGCTTGGAGGGTTACCTCATGGAGAAGGTATGTATCTTGGGAAAGATAAATATCAAGGATCTTTTTCAAATGGCTTAAAATTTGGTTTTGGAGAAGAGTGCTTCTCGAATGGGGATAAGTATATTGGTAACTAATAAATTATGTAGGAACTTATGCTAATAGTGCACCTGAGGGTTATGGAGAGTATTACTGGCTTGATGGGAGTGTTTATCGAGGAGATTTCAAGCAAGGAGTGCGTCACGGCTATGGAATATGGTAGGATAAAAAAGAGATTTATAAAGGTTGCTACCGAATGGATAAAAAATAAGGCTTTGGTATTTATAAATGGAAAAATAAGCAAATCTACAAAGGTGAATTCCGATAGGACTATCGTGATGGATACGGGTAGTTCTTCAATTTGGGCAAAGAGGATAAATAGATCTTAATTTATAAGGGATGCTGGTCAAAAGGTAAGAAGAATGAGTTAGGCAAAATTGATGAGAATACAGTGAAGCAATTGTATTCGTTTCTAGATTAAAAAAACAGCTTGGATAAATATATTTAGGAGCAAACTAAAAGATAATAAGGGAATAAAAAGAGAGTTGGGCATAAAAATTGCATTCCCGAATAATATCACCACCATAGTCGCTCAACCCGTAAATGTAAGCATAAATGATTCTTTCCAGCGTTAATGGATGCCTCTATCTTTCCAGACCCATTATTAAGATCATTAGAAGTCTATATTTTAAACAGTCTATTGATATTTTTCTTAGAATATCACAATTTCTATATAAATTTTATACAGATGTTGCAATCACAAAATCAGTTTATAGTTTTTTCTCCTTCCTATGAAAACATTTCCAATAGGATAAACCGCCTTAGCAAGGATAAAACTTCCAATACTGTTCAACTTCGCCAAAACTCTGTCAATCATAAAATAGATCTCAATATACTTTCAAGCAGTATTAATGATATTGCTTCCTTTAGACCCAAAAGAAGGCTGAGCCCAAGTCCTGTTGCTCCAAATGAGCACAATTATCCTTCTTAAAAATGGTCAGGCAAAGTTATCAGGAACACTGGTTTGAAAAGATATAATCAAAAACAATTGAAAGAGGTCATGAACCATAAGTAATTGCCTCATTTCAATACCAATTTTGACGAAGATAACAATTTTGCCACAGCTTCGTCCGACTTGTATAATCTATATAATTGTGTAAAAAAAAGAGATGAGGTCAAAGTAGAGTAAACCTACCCCATTAGAACAAAAAATGTAAATGTTTCATGGTAAAGCAAGTTAATACCTGGCCGAATTTATAACAAAAAAACCCTTAAAACCATAGCTTGATTTTAATTTTCTTGATAAACTATAAGAATAATTTTTAGTATTTAAATTTCAAAACAATGTTGTTTGTTTAAGTATTGGTTCTCCATAATCAGGAAGAAAATAAATAAATAATAAATCACTGTATTTCACTTCAAGTGTCAATACAATCTGAAAGTAAGTACTAATCTTAGTTGTACTCTTCATTTTAATCGCCGCTTATCTCTAGCAGATCCTCATTTAACTATTCCTTGAGTTGTATTACTCTATGCCGCTTTTTTATTTATTGGTCTAGTTTACTTTTACGGTCTTTTAGTGTTTAAAGACACTTTTATTTTATCTTTAATTATTTTGATCTCTGCTTTTAGCTATTGACTGATTTTTGCTTCTACATTATAAATTTTCTATTTGCCACCTCCACAGTCAAAGCTGTAATTCTGTTTTAGGTTTAGTTTATCAAATTTTTTAAATGCAGAAAGCTACTCTTTTAGATGGTCTCTTGCAAGTTATCTTTATTTAAAGTATTTATTTATTCTTGATGGAGCATCGACTAGTATTATTTATTCTTATAAACTGCATTATCCTCTTTAAAAATCTGTTATCTTTATCTAATTTTTGCGATTAATTAGCGTCCCTATTCAAACGAGTCAGCAAGGATTACGATTTTATATGTTTGGTAGTTCTGTTTTAGAATGGGAATGACATCCTACATATCGCTGCAATGATGATGTTTAGCATGGTAGTACTGAGAAAAAGATAAAAAGAGAGTATCGCATGACATTGAGTACGGTAGAATTTTGTAGGCACAAGATAATTACATTTATTAATTTATATACTTCTGCAATATCGAAAATTTTTAACGGTCATAGTATATAAAAATACAATAATTGGAGATAAATTCCTTTACAGTAATGTTGGAAGCAGTGGAAGTTGTTTTCTTAAAAAAAAAATATAATCTTATTTATCTTAGAGATGAAGGATAGGGCTTAATTAGCTATTATTTTCTTGAAGAAGGAACTCGAATCCAAATATCCAATTCCAAAATACCCTTGATCATGAACATATATTTGGCTCTGATTGAAAGTATCAAACTACATAAGATCTAAAGATTTCTAAAGAAAGACATTAAATATTGTTCTTTTCCTAAATAAGCAGTAAAATATTCTCGAGTAATAATTATTTTAACCAAAGGACATTTTCAAACATTTAACTACAACTATATAAAAATAAAATTTTACATTTTTAAGAAAAGATGCCCTTTAATGAGAAGATCAAATACTGTGGCTTTATTTATCACTGAATTGGTAAAAAAATTCACATAAAGTAATGGTCAATAGATTGAATAAAAAATTAATAATTTCTATCAATCAATCAAGCTTCGTAACTATCATTTCTAAATAATGCCATGTAGTTTAAGTTTCATCTGAAAAAGTTAAAAAATCTCCTTCTGTAGTGTGTTATGCTTTTATTGATTTCTAATCGTCCTAACCTTTTTGTTTGCCTTAAACAATAATACGGCCCTTATACAAAGCCATGTTTTTCACATCTTCCACACTTTGTTAGCAAATTGGGCATTTAGAATATAACATTTCTTTAAGAATATTAAAACATCCAAATCCTTTTATAATCCAAACTTTTTGTTAATTTGCTTTGCATGAAGAATTTTTACACACTCCCTATAAATTTAATCCAAACCCAATAATTCTCCATTTAGGAGCTTCACTGCTAAATTTTTTAGTAATTTTCTTGCCATTTAATACACACTTAATTCCTGCCATTGAATTTGTATTTTTGTGATTGTAAAAATCTAGTTTATTATAAATGAACCGAAAACTATTTATAACTTTTTTAAAAGATAAAATATTCAAGACTTATTTTATTTACCATATAACTTCGTGGCATAAAAATATTAACAAACGATTATTCAATAAATATATAACTGAAGTATTAGAATACCTTACAAGTATCATCATATCAATAAAGGGATTATGCACTGTTTTGATTTAAAAAATAATAAATAAAGTACTACTTCGTTCACGATCATATGAACAAATCTTGTTAATGCTGATGAATAAACTCAAGTCATTTTTATTTTTATTTGATAAAATCACATAAATTCCATTGAATGCACAAATATACCAATATTTTACAATTAATCAATATTAAAATTTGATTAGTTATTAATTACGTGCTGATAATTAACAAAGATGCTGAAATCTTTTGACTTCTTCCGCAAGATACAGACTGATCAGGAACTTAGCTCTACAACTGGAGGCCTATTTACAGTAGTATCTCTAATTGTACATTTGGCTTTATTCAGGCTGCCGCTCTTTTGATCTTATACTCAGTGCAAGATTTCTACTAAGTACAGTACTATACCTTCCTCGGAGTTCGTAATGATAATGCTGAATATTTGCCAATGCGGCTTGATATTCTCTTCAATCATATGCCTTGTGGTGGTAATTCTGTAGATATTTAGCGATTGCCATTTAATTCTATGATGAAATGGAATATATTGAGAGCGATTTATAGACAAAACTTACTCTTTATAGCATTCCTAAAGATTCTGATGAATTAATCCTTTATGTTCGGGGTATTGATAGTGAACGAGAACGAGAAAAATTGGTAAGAGGCATAAAAGAGGAAACAAAATGTAGAGTTATGGGTACTCTTCCTCTTCCGAAGGTATATTTTCTTTTAAAAAGACACCAGGAACATTAGTGTTTAAGCCGACAGCCCAAAATAATCTCATTCTTAATCTATAAAACGATTTGATTGATAAAGCAAGAATGAGTTATCGCATAGATACGCTATAATTTGGTACTGGCAACAACACATTCGATTTCCCTATCTCTCACAAATCAAAAAATATCTAGAACTATATCAAACAGCTCTAAGGAGACGTAAACTCTAGAAAATACATCCAAAATTTTCACGAATAAACGCGTAAATTGGACTACTTTAATCATCTGAAGATAATTCCTGTAGTTATTGAAACATAAGGGAATAATACAGTTGGAGCTGAAAAATATAGATATTCTTTGAGATCTGGTATCGTAGAGATTGAGGATGATCCCTTCGAAGGAGTTATGTTTATGACTGAAATTGAGCCCATTAACATCATTTACCGAAAGCATGACCCTAGAGTCTATGATTTGGTCATCGAAATCCTTGCTATTGTAGGAGGAACTGTGGCTACTTTAGGCATCGTTAACTCTCTCAGTCATTTCTTTTTTGGGATTAAATGATGTCTATAGAATAGATCCAAGACTTGTATTTATTTTAAATTGATTATTAATTTATATCATTAGCATAAAGTTTTGATGTCTGGTTAATGCATATTAATGCCATAATGCGATAAGAATTATAAACGAACTCTTTAAAATAACGGATTGCCCCTGTTTAAACTATCATTAATAATATCAGTGTGCAAGAATAAGATTATAATTAATATCAAAGATTAAAAATAAAAGCAAATGCAAAAATTCGATTGGGAAGCTGGTGAAAAAGCAGTATAGAATTCTCTCGACTAGATTGAAAAATTAAAATCCAAGGATAGTGATATTCCTATTGGCTTTTGGGATAAAAAAGTTGGTTGTTTGAATAAAAATGTAATCTAATCAAGCATATTAATCGTTAGAAAATATTATGCAAAACTGTAAGAAAGTATATTACATTTAATTG
>Ga0302191_10003108_pt1 | contig 10243 bp, 11 predicted proteins | sample II_Bog_E3_1_FD_198775 | JGI IMG/M metagenome (GOLD analysis project Ga0302191, IMG submission 198775) | Peat permafrost microbial communities from Stordalen Mire near Abisko, Sweden - II_Bog_E3_1 | ecosystem: Environmental > Terrestrial > Soil > Wetlands > Peat | place: Sweden: Abisko...
TCTTAGCCTTGAAGCGCTGCAGGAACATTTTATCCGGATTGGGGAAAAAAGCTTCAGGGCAAAACAGGTATACGAGTGGCTTTGGAAAAAATCATCCTTTTCTTTTGACGAGATGAGCAATATTTCCAAGGAACTCCGCACTAAACTTAATGAAAATTTTATTATCAATAATGTAAAAATTCATAGCTCGCAGTTTAGTTCGGATAAAACTATAAAAAATTCTTTTATTTTACATGACGCCCATCTGATTGAGGGTGTTTTAATACCCACCCCAGGGCGTATGACCGCTTGTGTTTCGTCGCAGGTTGGCTGTAGTTTAACCTGTAAATTTTGTGCAACGGGTTATATGGAGCGCAAACGCAATTTAAACCCTGATGAGATTTACGACCAGGTAGTGCTTATTGACAGGCAAGCCATGGAAAATTACGGCATACCACTATCAAATATTGTATACATGGGTATGGGCGAGCCCCTGCTGAACTATAAAAATGTATTGGAATCGGTTGAAAAAATCACATCGGAAGAGGGGCTCAATATGGCTGCCAAAAGGATCACCGTATCTACGGCAGGGATAGCCAAAATGATTAAAAAACTGGGCGACGACCAGGTAAAATTTAATCTTGCCCTATCGTTACATGCCGCCAATGACGAAAAGCGCAATACGATAATGCCGATAAACGAGCAAAACTCCCTGAAATCGCTTGCCGAAGCTTTGAAATATTATTATGCTAAAACAAAAAACCCGGTAACTTACGAATATATTGTTTTTGACGGCTTTAACGATACCATTCAGGATGCCATGGAGTTGGCAAAATTTTGCAAACACCTGCCATGCAAAGTAAATATTATTGAATACAACCCTATCGCATTTGCCAGCTTCATAAATGCCGGCGAAGATAAAATTGAAGCATTCGCTGAGTACCTGCGCAAGCAGGATATTACCACCAACTTACGCCGCAGCCGCGGTAAAGATATCGACGCCGCTTGCGGGCAGCTGGCGATAAAAGAACAGGTGTCTTAAAGTCTGCTGATACTATTTTCAATGAATACGACTTGTTGCTTTTTCGCAGCTCACAAACAAATCATTACGCTAAACAGGTTATTGCTTTGGCTCCGGGATCAGTTTAGGTTGATGGATGCCTTTCTTTTCGTAAACTGCCTTATTCATTTCAAAATGGGCTTGTGACATCCAGTTAAGATAGGATTCAATTGGTTCTAACCCGATTGCTGCTCTCCGTTTGTCAACATTCAGACTATCCTCCAGGGGTTTAGGAATGGCCTGGCAGCTATCAGTGTTGTAAGTCAGTTGTGTACCGTAAACTTGCTTCCGGCTTGTATTTAACAATATCCTATCCGTAAGATAAGCGAAGTTTTTGGGATCGGCATTGTGTTTCGGTAATTCTGCTTTCATCGCTTTCAATACCTTTTTCTGGAAGCTAACGTCTTTATCGCAATGCTGCACCATCAGCCAAAAGTTATTACTCCCATTTTGACCGACAAGGTCATATCCGGGAAAGCCATACCTGTCGAAAATAGCACTTACCCTCTGCTCATTGGCAGCAAATACACTGTCGCTGTAATGGGTGCGCTGTTGGGTAGTCATCACTTTGAACCGGCCTGTTTTCGGACCGGCGGCTGTTTGATCCAGAATAGCCCATTTTGAAAGGCTGTCCGCAAGTGAGTGGTCGAAATTTTTTTGCTGTGCATGAACGAACAAGGAGCAAGACATCAGGAAAAATTGAAAGCAGGTTTTTTTCATGGTACGTAAAGTATAGATGCCCCAGGGCAGTAAACGCTGGTTTTGATGACTGATAGATTGTACACCAGTTGCATTGTTGGTTTAATAAATGTACGAGCGGATGCGAAAAAAGTGTAAGCTTAATTAAGGAAAATAAGACGTCAAAACGTATTTTTTGTTTATTTTATTATATTCCGAAGGAAATTAATAAAACTATCGTCCAATAAATAAAAATCAGGAAATCAGGTTGAATGACCACGAATTGATAAACGCTATAGCTGAAGGCGACCAAAACGCTTTTCGGCTTTTAGTAGACACTTATAAAATAAGTGTGTTTAATACGGTATTGGGATTTTTGCAGCACGTAGAAAACGCCGAGGAAGTGACTCAGGATGTGTTTATCAAAGTGTTTGAGCGCATTGGGAACTTTAAAAACGAATCAAAATTAAGCACCTGGATATACCGGATCAGTGTAAACCAATCGCTTGATTTTATACGAAAAACTAAAAGAAAAAAAAGATTTGGTATAATAACCTCACTATTTAGTGACGAAAATGAGGCGCTTTATCAACCCGTAAATTTTGATCATCCGGGTGTTGTTATGGAAAATAAAGAAAAAGCAGCTATTTTATTTAAGGCTATCGGCAAATTGCCCGATAAACAAAAAACAGCTTTTCTGTTACAAAAAATTGAGCATTGCAGTCAGCAAAAAATTGCGGAAATAATGGCTTTAAATGAGGGCGCAGTTGAATCGCTTTTAACGAGAGCAAAAACAAATTTGAAAAAACTATTAATTAACTATTACTCATCATGAAAAATATAAAAGACGTTGAAAAACTTGCTGCGGAAACTTTAAAATGCATTGATAATATTGAAGCTATTGAGCCAAATAATTTCCTGTTTACCAGGATACAAAACAGGCTTGAAAATAAAACACTGACTAAAGAAAGCGGTAAAATAAAACTAATGTACAGCCTAACGTTTGCGCTATTAATCATCTTCATGCTCAATATCCTTTCTTTCAAACTCTTAGCAAATAAAAACGCAAATAACAGTCAACCAGGCAATGGCATTAGCGCTGTTGCCAGCGACTATAACCTCAACGAAAATTCTAATAATTATTAAAGTCTTTAAGATATGAAATCGACGAATTTATGGACCGTCATTGTTGTTGCGCTTGTCTGTATCAACAGCATCACATTGATAGTTATGTGGAAACAAACTAGGCCCTTTCCGCCAACAGACAGTAAAACGAACGTCAGGGATTTTTTAGTAACCCAGCTTTCCCTTTCAAAAAGCCAGATTGAAAAATTTGAAGTCATGAGGCAGGCCCATCACAATAAGGTTGAAAATTTAAACCAAAAGATACACCAGCTTAAGGACAGTCTTTTTGGAACCTTAAATAATTCGTCAACAGGCTCTAAAATTGTCGATACCTTAACTGATAAGATAGGTTACAACTACGCCTTGATAGATAAAACAACATTTTATCATTTCAAGGAATTAAGAGATATTCTCGAACCTGCACAGCAAAAAAAACTTGACGAAGTTATTCAGCAGGTGTTACAAATGATGTCCCACCCAATACCGCCGCATAGGCCTGGCCCGGGCCCGTTGCGCCCGGAAGGGCCAAATCCAGGCGGACAGGGTCCTGACGGTTTACCTGAAGGCCCACCACCCGGAAACGGACCTCCGCCAAACAATCTGCAATAACATAAAAAATAAAGAAGGATTTTATACGATTTGACGTCCTAACCTGTAAAAGCTAAACAATTATGAAAAAAATAAGATCAACTTTTTATTCCATTTCTATAATGGTATTGCTGTATCCATACGCAGCTTGTAAAAAAGAAAGCAATTCACCTTCAGGTTCGTCATCAACAGGCAGTGCAACTGTACCTGCAATTTACCAAAAAATATACGGGGCATCGAGCATAACGTCCGACGGTACCTATATTACCATAAAAACCACGGGTGTACCAGACCATAAAAGCGTTTACTGGGCAACATCTAATTCACTATATCAGGCATTCAGCGGAACAACTTTCGGTGGATACACCTTTCAGCAAAACCCAAACAGTATTGTATCACAAACCCTTACTTTCAAAATACCGATAAACCCAGATGAAGCATCGAGCCATTCAGCAACGCCTATGGGGGCCATTGGCGTTGCTTTAAATGGTGTTCCTTTTTTCAATCAGTACGCGGCAGGCGGAAGCAGTTTAAGCGGTGCCGAAATCCCGTCATTTGATCAGTATTGGGGGCATCCGCAAATGCAGGGAATGTACCATTATCACGTTGAGCCAATATATCTTACCCAAACAAAGTTCACTGAATCTTCGCTGGTGGGTTTTTTGCTGGATGGATTTCCTGTTTATGGTCCTGAAGAAAACGGAAAAATACTAACCAGCAGCGATCTCGATAGTTACCATGGCCACTTTGGACCTACTGCCGATTATCCCAACGGGATATATCATTATCACTTTACACAGGATGCGCCTTATTTAAATGGGTCTGGATTTTACGGTACAGAAGGCTCAGTATCACAATAAAATAAAGGCAAGAAAAATAAAGCAATGTGCAGCAATAAATTTCCTTTCTCTTTGTATTTTTTCCTGCTTATTCTTTTTTCCTGTGAGCAGGTAAAAACCGGTGTAATCGCAATAAAAATTCCCCGACAGGTTCCAAGGAAATATTATCCGGTACGTGATCAGGCTTTTTCCAAAGTGCAGGATACTTTATTTTATAAAGGCCTCCGTTTCTCTGGTTATGTTTTTGCAATAAACGAAAATCAAGATACGTCCATAGTTATGGGTTTTTTAAATGGTCTGCAGGAGGGCACTACGCGAAAGTGGTACCCAAATAAAAAATTACTGGAAGAACGGTTTTACATACAGGGCGGCAAAGAAGGTACACATCGGGGTTGGTGGGAAAATGGAAGACCTAAATTCACTTACCATTTTGTAAATGACGAATTTGAGGGCCCGCTTACCGAGTGGTTTAGTAACGGGAAATTATACCGTCAGTTTCACTACAAAAACGGGCACGAGTGTGGCAGCGAAAAAATGTGGTGGGATAACGGTACCATCCGGGCCAATTATGTAATCATTAATGGTGAAAAATTCGGCCTGTTTGGCCAAAAACTTTGTACAAACAAGAATTTTAAGTAGCACCTAAATGAAAAAATTGCTTTTTGCGCTCTCCCAAATCGTTTTGTTTTTTAGCTGCAGCAATAAGCAGCAAATTACGCTACCTTATTTTAACACTTCAGATTTTACACCGGTTTGGCTAAACAAAAATGGTCCGGACTATAAAAATTTGCATAAAGTTGGCCCATTCTCCCTAATTGACCAGCATGGCAAAGTAATTACTGAAAGGACAACATCCGGTAAAATTTACGTGGCCAATTTCTTTTTTACACGCTGCGAAAACATTTGCCCTAAGATGATGGACAACCTTAAAAGGGCTGCTACCGCTTTTGCTGCTGACAGTAACGTTTTAATTATTTCACATAGTGTAACTCCTGTATATGATAATGTAGCTGTATTAAAAAGGTATGCTGAAGAAAAAGATATCAACCAACCAAACTGGCACCTGGTAACGGGCGACAAAGACCGGATATACAATTTAGCAAGGAAGAGTTATTTTGCCGATACTGTTACCAGTTCTGCTATCACCTCAACATTTTTGCACACAGAAAATTTGATCCTGGTTGATAAAAACCGGCACATCCGCGGGGTTTATAATGGTACAATCCCTTTTGAAGTAGAAAATCTGATCAGGCATATAAGCATACTTGAAAAAGAAGATTAAAATGGGATTTTTGGGGAGCATATACTAACTTCACAAAATGAGATTAAAATACAGTTATTTAGCTGATTTTGTTTCCTTATTTTTCCCTGAACTATGTGCTGCCTGCGGCGATAGTCTTATGGCAAATGAACGGCTCATCTGCACGGATTGCCTTTATAATTTGCCTTTTACCAATTTTCATTTACACCCTGACAACATTGTTGCTCAGCAATTTTGGGGTAAAATAAAACTGGAGGGAGCCTATGCCCTGTATTATTTTGTTAAAGGCGGAAAAATTCAAAATTTAATGCATCTTTTTAAGTATAAAGGGATGCACGGGATTGGTAATATCTTAGGCAATATAGCCGGCGACCAGTTGGCTAAAACCAAGATTTTTACTACTGTGGACGTAATTGTACCTGTTCCACTTCATAAAAAAAGGCTCTTGCAACGGGGCTATAATCAAAGCACCTGTTTTGCAGAAGGTTTGGCTCCCAAATTAAATGCTGCAGTTGATGATAAAAATCTTGTGCGCGAAATAGCTACCGAAACACAAACCCACAAATCAAGATATGCGAGATTTGAAAACATGCACGACGTATTCCGGGTTAAAAACCCCGAAAACCTAATTAATAAACATGTTTTACTTGTTGACGATATTGTTACAACCGGATCCACCCTGGAAGCCTGCGGAGCAGCACTATTAAAAATAGAAGGATTAAAACTGAGTATTGCAACAATTGCCTACGCGGAGTAAGGATCACAGATATTATGTAGATTAGGGGATTTTCGCTGATTTTACCTTCCACACCCGGCTACTTAACATAATACTGCTCACTGCTCAAGCTCACTGCTCAAGCTCACTGCTCAAGCTCACTGCTCAAGCTCACTGCTCAAGCTCAAGCTCAAACCTTCTGATAACGGCTTAGTTTTTCGAACAGTACTTTAGGGTCAAATGGCTTTAGCAAATAATCATTCATTCCCGAAGTATCAACTTCCCCAATCTCGCTGCTCAATATGGATGCCGTTAGGGCTATTATTGGCAATTGTTGAAAATATTGATCTGGATTATTGCGTATTACCTGTGTAGCTTCGAACCCCCCCATTTCGGGCATATGAATGTCCATTAGCACCACATCGTAATTTCGGTTATTACTTATTTTATCAACAGCCTGTACCCCGTTTTCGGCAAAATCAGAAGTAGCCCCCCATTTTGCTAATACTTTACTTAACAATATCCTGTTTATAAGATTATCGTCAACCACTAGTACGTTTATATTTAACTCTGTTTCTATCATATATAGTTTAAAACGACCTGGCCATTTATACGGGAGAACAATCAATAAAGTTGTCCCCTAAACGCTATGAATTGACTCGTAAGATACGTTTTTTGTTCGAAATATCCGGCTCGTCGACGATATTATTATATCAATAATTTAAAGTTAAATTAAAGTTATTGTTTTATTTAACTGTTTCCTTTTCGCTGTATAATGGGTATTCGTCAGTTAGTTTGTGCACCATCTTTTTTACCTTTTTCAGGGCATGTTCATCGTTCGGTTCATTTATTACCATATCTATCAGTTCAACAACATGTTCCATCTGTTTTTCCTTCATCCCTCTTGTCGTTATAGCTGCAGTACCCACCCGTATGCCAGATGTAACAAAAGGTGATTTGTCGTCATACGGCACCATATTTTTATTTACAGTAATATCTGCAGACACCAGCGCGTTTTCCGCAGCCTTACCGGTAATATTTTTGCCGCGCAGGTCGATCAGGATCAGGTGGTTATCTGTACCTCCTGATACTATTTCATATCCGCGGTCTGTTAATGCTTTTGCCATTACTGCGGCATTCTTTTTTACCTGTAATATATATTTCATATATTCTTCAGTTAAGGCTTCGCCAAATGCGATTGCCTTTGCGGCAATAATGTGTTCTAACGGCCCACCCTGCGTACCTGGAAAAACGGCCATGTCCAATACTGACGACATCATTCGCAATTCTCCTTTCGGTGTTTTTAAACCGAATGGGTTCTCAAAATCCTTCCCTAACAATATCATTCCTCCGCGTGGGCCACGCAGTGTCTTATGTGTAGTTGTTGTAACGATATGGCAGTGGGGCATGGGGTCATTTAACAAACCCCGCGCTATAAGGCCTGCAGGGTGCGAAATATCTGCCAATACGAGTGCTCCCACTTCATCAGCCACGTTGCGGATAAATTCATAATCCCAATCGCGCGAGTAAGCCGAAGCGCCGCATATGATCATTTTTGGTTTCTCCTTTAAAGCTACATTCCGAAGCTGATCATAATCTACACGCCCGGTATCCTTTTTTACCCCGTAAAAATGGGGTTCGTATAATTTTCCTGAAAAGTTAACAGGGGAACCATGTGTTAAATGCCCCCCATGTGACAAGTCAAAGCCTAATATTTTGTCGCCCGGATGCAAACAGCCCAGCATAACTGCCGCATTAGCCTGCGCGCCGGAGTGCGGTTGCACGTTGGCCCATTCGGCATCAAATAATTGTTTAGCCCTTTCAATCGCGATTGTTTCTATTTCATCAACAACCTGGCAACCGCCATAATACCGTTTTCCGGGAAGGCCTTCGGCATATTTGTTCGTGGCAACCGAACCAGCCGCTTCCATAACCTGCCTGCTGACAAAATTTTCTGATGCAATCAGTTCAATTCCTTCTTCCTGGCGTTGTTGCTCTTCGTCTAAAAGCTTAAAAATTAATTTGTCTCTTTTCATATTGTACTTTCGCGCACAAAGGTAGTAAAAAGCAGAAAGCTTAAAGCAGAAAGTCCAAAGCTTTTCGCTTTAGGCTTTCTGCTTTAAGCTCACCCAAAAATTATTATAACCCAACCCCACCTGTATGTCAATTAATTCCTGCTGGAGCATTTCAAGCACGGCCAAAAAGTTATATACAAAATGCACTTTGTTTTCGGATTGGCCGGCAATCGCTTTAAAATCCATCATTTTATTGATTTTTAACAGATCTTCAATGGTTTTCTTTTGTTGTTCAATTGTGTAGGGATATTGCGTTACCGTATGCGTTACTTCTTCGCTGCGGTTAAGGTAGTTTTTCATCAGCCGCCCGTATACCACCATCAGTTTATATAAATTAATATCCGACAACTCTTCTCCCGGCAAAGCAACAATTTCCGCCTGTTCAAAATCAAACCGGATATTCCCGCGTTTTTCCTGTTTAAAGCGCTCGTTTTCGAACGGTTGCAGTTCGGCACACAACTCTTTAAATTTTTTGTATTCTATAAGTTTCCTTATAAGTTCTTCTTTCGTATCCGCTTCACTCATTTCATCCTCAACCTCATACCTGGGCAAAAGCATTTTAGCCTTGATACGCATCAGGGTAGCAGCTACAAAAATAAATTCGCTGGCAAGCTCCATGTTCAGGACTGTCATCTGATGTATATAATTCAGGAAATCATCAGTAATCCGGGCAATGGGGATATCGTGTATTTCCAGTTCATCCCTTTCAATAAAGAAAAGAAGCAGGTCAAACGGCCCTTCAAACTGGGGCAAATGTATTTCAAAACTTTCCTCGGTAAGCATTCAGGTCAAAAATAGCGTTAAAAGGGTTTAAAAGATTGCAAGTGTTGAAAGGGGGTTGTAAATGTTGAAAAATAAATGGATGAATTGAAACTGTTGAAGCGGAGCTTTGTTGTTCATATTTCACTTAGCTTTTGCTTTACTTCATCCAAGTTTTGCTTATACTCAACCGCTTGCGGCGCAGAGCTTACCAACTGTTCCAATAAATCCTCTGTTTGGTAATAATATTGTTTGGCAGTCTCTATCTCCTTGTTTTGTTCACAAATTTCCCCTAATTTGTAGTATGAAACCGCCAATGCATTTTTTAAACCCACATCATCAGTATGCGCCTCATATAGTTGTTTTGCCAATTCATTACTTTTTTCAAAACAATCAAGGGCCTTTTTCAAATCGCCTAAAGTTGTGTAGGCTTCACCAAGTTTTAAATGTGCACCCGCTAAACCGTTTTTAAAATCTGTAATACTAGGGTGGTCCTCATGAAGTTGCCTTTCTAATTCATTGAATTCTTTATAAAACTCCAAAGCCATTTCCAAATCGCCTAAAGACGTATTTGTAATGCCGAGTTTCATATAAGATATAGCCAGCCCGTGTTTAAATTTCACATTACCTGGATGAGCATCATTGAGTTCTTTTTGCACTTCACTATATTCTTTATAAAAGTCATGTGCCTTTTCCAAGTCTCCTAAATTAATATACGTGTCTCCTAAATGGTCACATGAAATTGCTAACCCGTCCTTGAAATTTACATCATTAGCATGATCTTTATAGAGTTGCTTTTCTAATTCATTAAATTCTTCATAAAAATGTAAGGCGTTTTCCAAATCACCCAAATCAGAGTACGTACTCCCTAAAAATTGGAATGAAATCGCCAAATTACTTTTAAATTTTATATCGCCGGGATGATCTTCGTAGAATTGCTTTGATAATCCATTAAATTCTTCGAAAAAATGCAATGCCTTGCTTAAATCACCTAATTCAGTATATGACCTTCCTAAGTGTTGATAGGAAAGCGCCAGACCCTCTTTATTTTCTAAAGCCGCACTTATCATCCTGTAATTCTCAGCAGCCAGTTGAGCTTCCAGCAAGTCACCGGTAGCTAAATAATAAATATGGGTATTACAATTTAATAGCCCCAATGCATTG
>Ga0302191_10003109_pt1 | contig 10239 bp, 10 predicted proteins | sample II_Bog_E3_1_FD_198775 | JGI IMG/M metagenome (GOLD analysis project Ga0302191, IMG submission 198775) | Peat permafrost microbial communities from Stordalen Mire near Abisko, Sweden - II_Bog_E3_1 | ecosystem: Environmental > Terrestrial > Soil > Wetlands > Peat | place: Sweden: Abisko...
GAGCGAAAAATAAAAATAATTGACTGGCTGGCGAAGCAATTTGAGAAAAGCAAGCCGGACACGCTAATCGAGGGCGATCGCTATTCAAAATTTATTTTTGAAATAATAGTAGAACATGACCAGTTCCCAAAGTATAGCAGCTTGTTTAAACCGGTAACTTTTGATAATGAATATAACCAAAAACTGATCAGGCTACTGATTGACAACTTTAATTTAGACCTGGCAAAAAAATATTGCGGCGAACAAATCAGGAGCAATTACAGGGAAGAATACAATATTCCCTATTTGAATTTTTTGAAGGAGATACTTTTAATTCAAAAAGATGAAGACGGCCTTGCTAAAGTGTTGACAGCGCTTTTTCCCTATACGTTTAATTTTGATGATTATCTTTTCATTTCGAAAGGGCTGCCGGAAGAAGAAAGAAAAAAGTGGCGCACCAAAATGTTGACCAGATCCCGTAGTGTTTCATCCCCTTACAAAAAAGCGGGGATAGCGTTTTTCTTCAAACTGGCGGATACTGAAAAAAGCTATCGTAAGATGATTGACTATATCGATTCGGATACACCATACAGCATTATAATTCAATATTTTGACAGTATGGCGCTGACGGACAAGGTAAGCCTTTTAAATACCATGCTCCGCCGGACGGACGATTATGGCTGGAGCCTGAGCAGTGAAAAGAAAGAAAAAGATGCAGTATATTTCCCCGAATTGTTTAAGCTTTTTGATAAGCACTACGGGGCTGATTATTTAAAAATGGTGATCGGCAATGCCGAACAAAAAGACCGGTATTTCAGGCCTAATAATTTTATCGTTTACATGAAGCAGCAATTGTCAATTTAAAACGGCTAATTAGCGAAAGCGCGATCTTTGTAAATGCTGTCGCCCTCAAGCGACTATCCGCATTGGGCAAAAAACTGGGCTGTGTTTTCGATTAGCAGCTTTCACTAACTTTCCGCAGACCAATAAAAAATCAGAAAAGAATTAACAGCAAACAATACCGCAAACGTTAGCAGTGAAGGAATGGCCTGCTGTTTTAGATTAATTAAGCAAAAAATTTATCTTTGTTCTTAAATAAACCTAAGTACGCCGCCGGTGAATACTTGATCCTGAAATATTGTTAACCCTAAAATCCAATTATGAAAACCAGACCGCTTTTCTTTTTTGCATTAATTTTTCTTTTTGCGTTAAATTCTTATGCGCAGCAAGTTCCATCCGATAGAGCATGGTGGAAGGAGGCTACAGTTTACCAGATTTATCCCCGCAGTTTTAAGGATAGCAACAATGATGGTATCGGCGATCTAAAAGGAATAATTTCAAAATTAGATTATATAAAAAGTCTTGGTATCGACGTGATTTGGCTTAATCCCATTTTTGCGTCACCGAATGCAGATAATGGTTACGACATCAGCGACTATCGCGCCATTATGAAGGAGTTCGGAACCATGCAGGATTTTGAAGCGCTTTTAAAGGGAATGCATGAACGCCACCTAAAGTTATTGCTTGATCTCGTTGTGAACCATAGCAGCGACCAGCACGAGTGGTTTAAACAGTCCAGGAGCTCGAGAACAAATCCCTATCGCGACTACTATCATTGGTGGCCGGCAGAGAAGGGCAAACCACCATTTCGTCCCGGAGCATTTGAGGTTGATGGCAGCGGCTGGCGTTATGATAGTTTGACGAATTCCTATTACCTGCATTATTTCAGCTACAAGCAACCCGATCTGAACTGGGAAAACCCAAAATTGCGTCATGAGATTTTTGATATGATGAATTTTTGGTTTAAAAAAGGCGTCGACGGTTTTCGTATGGACGTAATTCCCTTTATCGCCAAAGACACAACTTTCCCGGTAGTTACCAAACAGGAGCTGGATGAAAAATACAATGGCGATTGGTCACAGTATATGGCCAGTGGTTCCGGACTTCATAAATATCTGAAGGAGATGAATAAGGATGTATTGAGCAAATACGACTGTATGACGGTAGCTGAAGGCGCCGGTGTTACAGCGGCAACCGCCCACAACTTTGTGGATAAAGACCGCCATGAACTGAATATGCTTTACCACTTTGAAGGCGTTAACTACGGCTACGTGCCCGGAAAATTTAAAACACCCGAACCAGGTGGTTATAAGTTGGACGGCTTTAAAGCCATTTACAGTAAGTGGGACAGTATTTTTGAAAATAAGGGTTGGGGCACTATTTACCTGGGAAATCATGACCAGCCGCGTATGGTTACCCGCTGGGGAAATGACAGCCCTGAATTTAAAGAACTCTCATCAAAAATGCTCACAACATTCCTGTTGACTATGCGGGCAACTCCGTATTACTATTTTGGCGATGAGTTGGGCATGAACAACATAAAGTTTAACTCGATAGATGACTACAAAGATATTGAGTCGATCAGTATGTATTACCAGATCAAAAACAACGGCGGCGATCTAAACGCTTTTCTGGAAGCTCAAAAAATATCGGCCCGCGACAACAGCCGTACACCTTTTCAGTGGGATGATTCATCAAATGCCGGTTTCACAAAAGGAACACCCTGGATAAAGGTTAACCCTGGTTATACCACGGTAAACGTAGCGGCGGAAGAAAACGACCCCAATTCATGCCTTAATTATTTCCGCAAGGCCGTTCAACTTCGCAAAAACAACCTGGTTTTGGTTTATGGCAGATATAAAATGGTTGACAAAGCCAACACAAAAGTATACGCTTATACCCGCGAGCAGAACGGAAAAAAGGTATTGATCGCTTTAAATTTTTCAAAAAACGCAGCTCAGTTTAATCCGGGACGTTCATTAGGTAACGCAAAGGTCCTATTGGGTAACTATCCCTTAAGTTCAACTGACGGGACTTTGAAACCTTATGAAGCTGTGGTTTATCAATTGAATGAATAATGGCCTGCAGTATGAACAATTTCCTGCTGTAAGGGGCCGGGAAAACGAAACGACTGTTTAGCAATTAAATCGCTGCCAATACCTGATACAAGCGGTTAGGGCAATATAAAGCTGCTGCTTTTCATCTATAATACTGTTAAGTCTATGAATTAAAAAATAAATCGTCTACAGTAATCAGCATTCCGATAGCCAATTTAGCAATTTCCGAAATATTCTATCGGAAATTGGGATTTGAAATCGTGATAGCTTCAGCGTTTTTTTATAATGATGGAAATGGAAAAGCAGCGATGATGAAAAACGGAGAAAGGATCATCGAAAATAAATCATTTCATATAGTTGAAGAAAGCCCCATTTTTTTGCCCTTTCGACAAAACGGGTGTAAATACTTCAATATTTTAGGCCCGGATGGTGAGCGTTTGGGGTTTAACCAAATTCTATAATGAACTAGCCACAATTAAATTGGCATCAATAATTAACCCCCTTGCATTTGTTTTTCTTTCAAATATTTCCCTGCGGCAGATAAATATTCTTTAAAAACGATTTGTAGGAGCGCCAATTAAATCATAGTAGTAAGTGACCGAAGTCACGATTCTCCATGATATAGCGCATTTATAATTGGTTGAAGCAGGCTAATTTTATGAAGTAGTACTTCATGGAAAGAGAAATAATGACTTTAGACAGCAGTGGTAAAACACTGGATGACTTTTTGCAGGAAATCCGCTCAAAATCGGCGATGACGATGGGTTACCCCGTGGCCAGGGATTTTGATTACAGCGAATTGTGGCCATTTCTGAAATATCCCCTGAATAATGTGGGCGATCCTTTTATTCCCTCAACGTATACCGTTGGTACCCGGGAACTCGAGAAAGAAGTGATCGCTTTCTTTTCCCGATTATTCAGGGCGCAGGAAGATAATTGGTGGGGATACGTAACCAATGGCGGATCGGAAGGGAATCTGTATGGTCTGTACCTGGCAAGGGAGTTGTATCCCAAAGCTATCGTGTATTATTCGGAAGCTACACATTACAGTGTTCAGAAGAACCTCCATTTATTGAACATGCCAAATATTGTTATCAGGTCAATGGCCAACAGTGAGATTGATTACGAGGACCTGGAAAAAACGATCAGCATGAACCGGCAAAGGCCTGTAATTATTCTGGCCAACGTTGGCACAACAATGACCGAAGCCAGGGACGATGTCGGAAAAATGAAAGCTATATTTAAAAACCTGGCTATTCAGCATCATTACATTCACGTAGATGGAGCTTTGTCAGGGAGTTACGCTGCCTTTATTGAACCAAGGCCAGCCTTTGATTTTGCGGACGGCGCCGACAGTATCGCCATTAGCGGACATAAGTTCTTTGGATCGCCAATCCCCTGTGGCATGGTGATCGCTAAAAAGACCCACCGTGACCGCATTGCGCGGTCTATAGATTATATTGGCACATTGGATACGACTATCTCCGGCTCGCGGAACGGCCATACGCCCTTGTTTCTTTGGTATATCATAAATAAATTAGGTGTAGATGGGCTAAAACAGCGAACGAAAGATGCCCTGGATGTTGCTGCCTACGCCGAAGCAACTTTAAAAACGATTGAACCATCTGTATGGAGAAACCCATCGACACTAACAGTTAGCATGCCGAAACCCGGCGATGACATTATTAAAAAATGGCAACTGGCCTCAGCAGACAATTGGGCGCATATTATTTGCATGCCGGGTATTTGTAAGGAACAAATAGATGCCTTTGCAAAAGATTTACAGTTGAACAAGGTTAAAGCGTACGAGGAAGCAAACTGATTTATTCACTCTACCCGCTGCCATACTGTTGTTTTACCGAGCAATTGGATGCCTATATAACCCCGCAGATCAAGCATGTTGCCTTTTATGGTTACTATAACATTATAGCTTTTGCCTGTAAGTCCGTTATATATTTTACCGTTTTGCCATTTTCCGTCTTCGTATTCCAGGCCGTAAAGCATCACCATTCCCTGCAATGTCCGGGTCCGAAGCTTTAGGTCGGGATTTAGGACGTCATGTTTAGGCTTCCCGTTTTCATCAAGTACCGAGTTGCCCCAAATCAATTTCCCCGAAAAAGTATTACCTGTACGCGATATTTCAACTTTCCCGTCTTTATTTTCAGTTAGCCAGATTCCTTTTATCCGGTCAGCCGGGTTAATTTGCGAGTTCAGGCTTAGCCAGCCAAAAACTAAGATCACAATGGCCAACAGTATCTTCTTTTCACGGATCATTTATTGTTATTTTTAGCAGGGCGCAATAACAGCTAATTTAAAGAATTTTAAAACATCGAAATATTTAACATGAAAGATTACTTTGTTTTTACATGTTGCTGGATAGCAGTGGGTATTGCAGCCGGCCTATACCTTCTGCGGAAGGAAGCGCCGTACGGACGCTTCACCACCCGCAATTGGGGGCCTATGATCAGCAACAGGCTGGGTTGGTTTTTTATGGAGCTTACCGTTATGATTGTTTTTGCCTTAAGGATACCATTCGCACAATTTAACTGGCAAACGCCCGCCACCGTAATGATCATCTTTTTTTTTATCCACTACCTTCACCGCAGCTTGATTTATCCCTTTATGATCCGTACCAGGGGCAAAAAAATGCCGGTTGTTATTATGCTTTCCGCAGTACTATTCAATACAGTGAACGGATCATTACTGGGTACATGGTTTGCAAAATTTGGCCGTTACCCGGATACCTGGTATTTGAGCTCTCAGTTTATTGCTGGCGTAATTCTCTTTATAATCGGTATGCTGATTAACTGGAATGCCGATTATTACCTTATACATCTGCGCCAGAAAGGGGAAACCGGTTATAAAATACCGCAGGCAGGTTTGTTTAAACTAATAGCCTCACCCAACCTTCTGGGTGAAATGGTAGAATGGGGAGGGTACGCTTTATTAACATGGAGCCTGCCGGGTCTGGCTTTCTTTGTCTGGACTTGCGCCAACCTTGTACCCCGCGCAATTGCAAACTATCGCTGGTACCGCAAGACCTTTCCGGAATATCCGTCAGAGAGAAAAAGGCTAATACCAAATGTGTGGTAAGGGGTTAATATTGAAAAATATTAAGGGTCTAATATCGAACACCGAATGTCGAATAATGAATTTCGAAGGGAATATTTTTTGTAGGAAACACCAAATATTTCGGCGTTCGATATTCGAAATTCATTATTCGATATTGTTTTTAGGCGTAATAAAAATAGTTTTTTAAAGTCCTCCTTTCCCGCTATATAGTTTAATAGGCCCGTCTAAATTTACTTTTAAAACCGTCACATATTTATCCTGCACGCCCGGTGGAACATTGATGTAAACCAGCCCCGGTACTTTGCTCCAGGATATTTTTCCGACTATTTTATGAGTTAATGCAGTTCCGTTACCCAATACCGTAATATCTTTAATGTTGTTCATTAAGCCTTTTAAAGTTACGCTTCCGCTGATGTTTCCCTGGAGAAATAAATAAAGCGAGGTGGAGTCTTTTGAAAGGGTTGTTGGCCCGTAAAAATGTCCTTGCGGGATGCCGGCAATGGTGTTGAAAACGGCTTCGCCGTTCTTTTTGTTCCAGTCGCCAAGCTCCTTCAATACGTTAACTTCCTGTTCCGGGATTGTTCCGTCTTCTTTTGGGCCAACGTCCAGTAAAAGGTTTCCTCCGTTTGAAACCACATCAGTAAAAATGGTAATAATTTCATAGGGTGTTTTCCAATGCTGATCTTTTGGCTGGTAGCCCCAGTTGTCATTAATGGTCATGCATAATTCCCACCAGTTATAAGCCGGGCGCGAAACCGGGAAATTCTGTTCAGGGGTTTCATAATCGCCGTAACCTTGCACCCTGCCGTTGATGATAGCGTTTTTATTGTTGGCTAAAATAATATCCCGCACTTTGGCCGACTCCCATTCTTCAGAACTATGCTCCCAATCGCCGTCGAACCACCATAAATCGGGTTTAAACATTTGTCCAATTTCTTTGATCTGCGACTGGAAAAACGACCTGAATTTATTCCACCGCTCATAGTCATCCTGAACCTTATACCTGGAGCTGTCTGTGAGGAACCCGGTGTAGTTTGGGTTCGACCAATCCAGTAAAGAAAAATAGGCGCCGCATTTTATATTTCGTTTCCGCAAAGCTTCAAAAAATGGCTTAATCATGTCGCGCTTTGCCGGTGATTCTTTTACGATATTTAAGGCATCAACTTTTGAATCGTACATGGTAACCCCATCGTGGTGTTTGGTGGTGATAACGGCATACCTTGCCCCGCTTTGTTTGATCAGATCGGCCCAGTATTCGGGGTCATAATTTTTAAGGGTGAAACCATGTAGTTGCTTCATATAGTCAGCATAACTGATTTTTTTGTTGTGGAAACTCCAGGACTCATCGATGCCGTTAACCGAGTAAATTCCGGCATGAATGAAAATGCCCAACTTCGCATCGGCAAACCATTGCATTTTTTCTTTGATATCGGACGGGTTAATTACCGGTTGGGCTTTGGCCATTAATAACAGGAGAAAGCAAAAACAAAACACAAGAAATGGCTTCTTCATAAACGGGACCTTTTAGAATGATAATAATATTTCACGATGCCTGGCAAGCAGGCGAAAAAATTTAATTGATGTGCCAGAACGAACGTAAAAATATTGATTTATGCGGGAAAATAGTTTTATAATGGAATATTCATCGTCTAAAAAGGCGTTTCTGTCTATACATTTAAACAACGTATCTAAAAAATTTCGAATTGAGTTTAAAAAACACTTATTTAGTGATCGATTAAATAAGCTTCAAACTACTAAAACATGAAACTAAACAGAAAATTAACTGTCGCGGTTGCGCTGTCCGGCGTTATGGCCTTAAGCATTGCTGCTTCCCTGCCGCAGGACCGTCAACCGCCCAAGCTGGTAAACCTTAAAGTTTTCCCGAAAAATGTTCCTTACCAGGTTCTTGACCATACCATGGATGTTTGGTCGGCTTCCTTAGGTGTGCGTTGTAATTTTTGCCACGTTCGCGACGGGCAAACCAATAAAATGGATTTCCCTAACGATGCAAAGCCCGAGAAAGAAATGGCGCGTAAAATGTATAAGATGATGGGAAAAATAAACACCAAATATTTTGAGGCTAAAAAGGATTCCCTGGGAATGGTGATAACAACCGGGATAAACTGTTATTCCTGCCACAGAGGGGTTTCACACCCCGAGGTTAAGTTGCCCGAAGAACACAGGGGACCAGGCGGCCCTCCTCCAGGTGGACCAGGTGGCCCTCCTCCAGGCGGACCGGGTGCACCGCCGAAAGGTTAGGCGTTTCTCATAAAAAGCCGTTGAAACAGCGGGTCTAATATTAGGCCCGCTGTTTTATTTAATAAGCTCAACCTGTCAACACTGGTCGAACTCTTGATTTTATAACGCTGGGACTTATTCTCTCTGTAATCATTCTTATTGTTTTTGTGAAAGGTTAAGAGTTGTTCTTTTAGTACGTTACTCTTAATGTTCTATAAATGATTTTTTACCTGTGAAAAAATATGTAGCCCGGCATATTGATCTGATCGAAGATGAAGAAGTCCGTTTTGTTTCTTTTTTTGCGGATTTGAACCCTTCAAAACGTCTAGGTACCCTTGAAGAAATGGCCGAAGGTTTTCTTTACCTTGCATCCGGAGTTTCTAAATGTATGGTTGGCAGCGAATTGGTGCTTGACGACGGTGTTAAAGCACTTTAATATAATTAGACGCAGTCAGAATTAAACCGGCTTTAAAAAAAACAAAAATGAAAAATCAGGCAATTACCCAGGTTATTAAATCCTGGGAAGGACAAAACAAGGCAATCGCAGACATCTTCAGCAAATTTGAGGAGGATCGTTATTTAAATGAAGTTGCGCCCGGACGCAATAGGGGCATCTACCTGCTGGGTCATTTGGTTGCGATTAGCGATTTGATGTTGCCCCTGCTGGGCCTGGGCAGTCAGCTTTACCCCGGGCTTGAAGCACAATTTGTTACAAACCCCGATGCGGCAGATCAGCCCACTCCTTCAATAGCCGTTTTAAAAGACTGTTGGGAAACGATAAACCAAACGCTTGCGGGTCATTTTGCATCGATGGAAGAAGCAGACTGGCTAAGCAGGCACACTAAAGTTTCGGAAGAAGACTTTCTAAAAGATCCTTCAAGAAATAAATTGAACGTATTGATCAGCAGGACCGGCCATATTAATTATCACAGGGGTCAACTGGCATTTTTAACACCAAAAGTTTAAATTTAATGACATTAAATAAGCGGGTTTAATTACCGGGGCGCTTGTTGGGATTGGAAGGGCCCCGTCTTTAGGTTTGATTTCCTTTAGCCTTTGTAACCTAGCGAATGTATCCAAGCTGCGGCCAAATCCGGACTTATTTAACGTATCCCATCACCGCCTTAAACACCTGCGCCCGTATCTGATTTGGATTGTAATATTCTTTATTATTATTGATCATCCCCATTTGCTGCCGGTTGATAAGTAAGATGACAGAAAGGTTTTGAGAAGGGACTACCGTGATACTTGTGCCGGTAAAACCGGTGTGGCCAAAAGTACCTTCGGGGCCGTCTTTCATAAACGAATTTGTTGGGTCCATCATCCAGCCTAAGCCGTTATTGAATTTGTCTTTTGTTAAAAAGGTGTTTATGGTGCTTTCCGAGATGAACTGTGTGTTTCCCAGGTTCCCTTTATTCAGGAGCATATCCACTAACTTTTGTAGATCATCAACCGTCGAAAAGATGCCAGCAGCCCCCGCAACGCCCTGTTCGGCGTACCAGGCATTGCCGTCATTTACTTCGCCTTTTAAAACATAATGCCGCCAGCCGTTCCATTGGTCGGGGTTAACTTCTTTAAATTGAAAGCCGAGCGAAGGATCGTGCACCATCCTGTATTCGTAAGGGTTGCCAAAAGAAGTTGCCGCTATTTTATAATGGCCGGACTTTTTTAAGGGATTATACATGGTATGGCCCATGCCTAGTGGTTTAAAAATGTTCTGTTCTTCAAATTCATCAAGCGGCAGGCCGGAAACCGTTTCTACAATTTCGCCGAGAATAGTAAAACCCAGGTCGCTGTAAACACGTTTTTCACCGATGCCGGTAGCAAGCGGCAATTCGCCTATTAATTTAAATGATTCCTGCTTATTGGATGCCCGGTAATACAGCGGGTACCAGCCATATAGGCCTGCGGTATGTGTTAATAAGTGGCGTATAGTGATGCCCGCTTTATCAGGAGTTCCAAATGCTTTGATGTATTTGCTTACAGGATCTTCAATATTAACCATGCCTTTGTCAACCAATAACATGATGCTCGTTGTTGTGCCGACTACCTT
>Ga0302191_10003117_pt1 | contig 10230 bp, 11 predicted proteins | sample II_Bog_E3_1_FD_198775 | JGI IMG/M metagenome (GOLD analysis project Ga0302191, IMG submission 198775) | Peat permafrost microbial communities from Stordalen Mire near Abisko, Sweden - II_Bog_E3_1 | ecosystem: Environmental > Terrestrial > Soil > Wetlands > Peat | place: Sweden: Abisko...
ATTGCCGGGGGAGTAGTTGTATTGAAATTCTGCGACATTATTGTCTGGGCATTGCTACTTACCATAAACCCAAAGCAGGCAAGCGTTAAACTGAGTAAAATCTTTTTCATTTTTTTGTTTTTAGTTTAAATATAAATGCTGATAAATATTTTTTTAAAGGAACGAAATTAGGAAAAAATAATGTTAACCGCCAAAAAATTTATTTCCCCGTTAAATTTTATTCAAAAATAACTGCAAATAATGTGCCAGTTTTCGCGTCCATTTTATGAGGTTGTAGGTTCAGCTATAAAAAAGGGGCCATAATGGCCCCTCGATTATTTTTTAAAGCGCATTCAATTATCTATCGTACTATACTCAATTTCCGGGTTACTGTTGTCTCATTCGTTCGCAGCAACACAGAATAAAGGCCCGAAGGCAGGTTGCCTGTCGCAATAGCTATATTTTGTGCGCCGGCATTCATATTTTGCACCGGAACGCTTTTTACGGTGCGGCCAAGCTGGTCTATCACTTTTATCTCTATAGTTGAAGGTTGCACAAGGTCAAAAGAGAGCGTTGTTGTTTCATTGGCAGGGTTAGGGTAAAGGTTCAGGTCAATAGTATTAGTAGTTTCCTGCACACCCAGGGCATTGGCATGGGTAGTATATACCGATTGTGCAGCCTGCAACACCCGGAAACGGGCATCGGGATAAGGGGCTGTCGTTATAGGACTTTCAGCGGCACTATCATTCTGTACCCAAACAAAGAAATTGGAATCTACAGTAGTTACCCCGGTAAGTGCATCTAAGTTAGCGCACTTGCCGCTATAAGTATATACATGAGTGGTGCCAATGGCCCATGAAGAAGCAATAGCCTGCCCGCTTTCAGAAGGGTACATGGCGCGGGCTACATTCTTAAAGTCCATTTCACCGTTATCGCCCGGAGGTGATGTGAAGTTCATTGACCGCACAAATACGGCCCTCAGCATAAGCGAGTTGCCGCCAACCGGTGCCACAGCTTTGATGCCCACAGTGCCGAATACACTGTCTTTCGCAGCGTTAAAATAATGCACGGCATTAATAATAAAAGGAGATGTTATGGCGGATTCAGCAGTTATGTCTGCCTGGGTAAAGGCCGCTACATTACCACAGTTGCCGCAAGGCGCGCCGGAAGTTGAATCGGGTAAATGCCCGTCCAGGAAATTGGAAGGCGTAAAACATTCACCCAGAGCGCCCCAGATAGGATTATAATAACCAGCAGTAGAACAGCCATAACGGGCATCATTCAGGGTTTGCACCGATGTATAAAAAAATCCGGAAGTAGGCACAGGCTCCATATAGGAAATTTTCAGGATCTTCCCTGCATTTGTGACCATCAATGCATCATTGGTCGGGTTAGCTGCTGCGCAGGGGCCGCAATTTTCACCGGTAAATTCTTCATACAAAATAGTACGTGGCTGCTGGGCGGTAGCCGTCATCATACAGAGCGCGGCAGCCATAAAAGTGAGTAATGTTTTTTTCATACAATATCTGTGTTTTTTAGTTTAGAAACAACTTATATGGCAGCAATTTAGCAAATAAAATATTACAAAGTGTTTTTTTCGAAAAAAATGTTTTTATACTCATAAAAAAAGGCTATGCCGGAAATTGTTTTTTGGTCGCTTAGGATGGGGCATTTTCAAAAAATGGTTTGTTTTGCCATTAACCGGCAAAAATTACAGCCATTCCTGAATTTTCAAATCCCAATAACCCATTACTTAATTACTTTTGCACCATGACTGATTTCAGGACAGGGGGTTTTCAGCAATTACCATTAGTTGTTAAAAATCTCCTTATCATCAATATTCTGGTTTTTGCCCTCCGGTATGTACTCAGCCTGCAGGGCATAGATCTTGATAATTCGCTTGGCCTCCATTACTGGCAATCCCCTTTGTTCCGCTGGTGGCAGCCATTCACGCACATGTTCATGCACGGCAGTATAGAGCATATATTTTTCAACATGTTCGCGCTATGGATGTTCGGCCGCATACTCGAAAACGTTTGGGGCCCCCGGCGTTTCCTCGTTTTCTATTTAATATGCGGGTTAGGCGCAGCATTATGCCATATGGGCGTACTGACGTTTGAATATACCCGCTTCCACAACGATTTTATGGCCTACCAGGAGCATCCCGGGTTACAGTCTTTTATTGATTTTATTAAACACCATCATGTATCTGTCGATCCGTCGTCCTTGTCCGGATGGCAATCCTTCCCCGATTCGCCCGGTGAGATCAGGGAGTCAGTAGATTTCCTGAACAAATACTATACGGACATGATCAATGAGGCTACAATAGGCGCTTCCGGCGCCATATTCGGGCTGCTGTTTGCTTTCGGCTATCTGTTTCCAAATACCGAGCTCTATATCTTTTTTATCCCCATACCGGTCAAAGCAAAATGGGTGGTTACCGGTTACGGCTTACTGGAATTATCTGAGGGTTTATATAATTCCGCGGGCGATAATATCGCCCATTTCGCGCATCTTGGCGGTATGCTTTTTGGTTTCATATTGTTAAGACTATGGAGCAAAAAGATCCGCAACAACTTTTATTAATAATTTTGACAAATGGCAACAGGGCGAAAAAGATCCGTATTATCCTACATTCCGGGTTTAACCAATAATGCAGTTTTACGGCTGATCATTTTTCTATCGGTAGCCTATGTTTTAATGGGGCTCACCTGGGGCGTAATGATACTTGTTTACCAGGATGGCGCCAACTTTAACCAGTATTTTATCCCCAATATTGCAATGCCCTCATTACCACTATTTAAATCCCATTGGTGGACCATACTCACCTGCGGCCTGTTCAATTTTCCAAACGGTTTCTGGGAGCTGCTCAGCAATATGCTGTGGTTATATTGTTTTGGCTCTGTCGTGCAAATGCTGGTTGGCCATAGGCAGGTAATACCATTATATCTCTACTGCATACTGGCAGGGGGTATATTTTATCTGCTGGCGCAGTTACTCCCTGGCGAGCTGGGCAAAGCCCCGGCCTATATTATGGGCCCACGCGCCGGCCTTATGGGCCTTGCGGCAGCGGCTGTTACCCTCACTCCAAAATACAGGTTTTATCTTACGGAAACTTTTAGTATCCCCATATTGGTAGTAGCAGGTATATTCACTTTTTTGATGATCCTCGCATCAGGCTATTATCTGCCGGTAATATTTATGCTGCTCGGCGGCGGGCTTATGGGCTTTGGCTACATAAAACTGCTCCAGGCCGGCTACCGTCCCGGCGACTGGATGTATCACTTCACCGGAAAGGTGGAAAGCCTCGTAACACCGGATGAAAATACTACCCGTATGCAACGCAGCCGGAACACAAACCAGGCGCTCAATAAAATGTATGAACCCAAAAACGGTATCTCCCAGCAGCGCATTGACGACATCCTCGATAAAATAAACCAGAAAGGCTACAATGCTCTTTCCAAAGATGAGAAAGATGTATTAATGCGGGCTGGGAAGGAGTAGTTCGATTTTATAAGTTTACATTTTGTAAACATTTTTGTATCTTTGTATGAAGATTCATCTGGTAAAAGAAAAGACGGTACGGAAATATGCTTTGGCAAATGCAAGAAGCAGAAGTTCTTTAAGACTTTGGCTGGCAAAACTCCAAAAAGCAGATTGGGTTGAGCCTGATGACATACTGCAAATTTTTGCTACTGCTGATTTGTTAGGTAATGGCAGTAATAGGGTAGTTTTCGATATTGGTGGTAATAATTATAGAATGATATGTAAATATTGGTTTGCTGTTACCAGGGTTCATCTTTATGTAAAGTGGTTAGGCACTCATGCTGAATATACCCACCTATGCGCTGAAAACCTGCAATACACAGTTGAAGATTATTGAAAATAAATAAAATGGAAAGGCTGAAATACACTGTTATTAAATCAGAAGAACAGTATGATAAATACTGTAAACAAATTGAAAAACTGCTTGATAGTGGCATAGAAAATAAAGCTGCTAACGAAGCGATTGAATTGCTTACAATGTTAATAGAGAAATGGGACGATGCGCATAATATTTTCAAAGAAGTTGACCCGATAGAATTGCTCCATTCCCTATTGGACGACCACAAATTGAAAGCAAAAGACCTCGCTGAGTTGCTCGGTATCAGCAAAGGCCTTGTTTCAAATATACTCAACTACAAAAAAGGGCTGTCGAAAGAAAGTATCCGTATCCTTGCCAACCATTTTAAGGTAACCCAGGAAGCATTTAACAGGCCATATATCCTGAAAGGGCTATTGCAGCCTGCGGATAAAAAAACAAAATCATTGGTTACAAGGAAATTAAAAATGGCTGGTTAATCTTTGACAATGCTGTAAAACCAGTTAAATGTCTTTGAACGTTTGTTAATATTATTCCTTGATTATTTGCGAAATAATCAAATCAAACAATCATTACCTATTTTTGCCCATATGTCCGAACTGCACTTTTATAATTCATACACCCGCCAGAAAGAAAAGTTTGAATCCATAACGCCGGGATACGCCGGTTTATATGTATGCGGCCCTACCGTATCCGGTGAATCTCACCTTGGCCATGCCCGCCCCTACATTACCTTCGATGTAGTGCAGCGCTACCTGAAACATTTGGGCTATAAAGTGCGCTATGTACGCAATATCACCGATGCAGGCCACTTTGAAGAAGAAGGCAGGGAAGCTATAGACAAAGTAGGTGAAAAAGCAAAACTGGAAAAGCTGGAGCCAATGGAAATGGTACAGAAATATACCAACATGTTCCATCATGGCATGCATCTCTTTAATTGCCAGGACCCAACAATAGAACCCACTGCCACCGGCCATATCATAGAGCAGATCAGCATGATAGAGACCATCATCAAAAAAGGATATGCCTATGAAGTGAATGGCTCTGTGTATTTCGATGTGAAAAAATACGCCGAACATTACCCATATGGCAAATTATCAGGCCGCATACTCGAAGACCAGCTCGAAACCACCCGCGAACTCGACGGCCAGGATGAAAAACGCAATAAAGTGGATTTCGCACTTTGGAAAAATGCCCCTCCTGAGCATATTCAGCGCTGGGTAAGCCCGTGGGGCGAAGGTTTCCCCGGATGGCACATCGAATGTTCTGCCATGAGCAGCAAGTACCTCGGCGAAACATTTGATATTCACGGCGGCGGTATGGACCTCCTCTTCCCGCACCACGAAAGCGAAATAGCACAATCAACAATAGCTCATGGCCACCCGCCCGTACGCTACTGGATGCACAACAATATGATCACCATCAACGGCAAGAAGATGGGCAAGAGCTATAACAATGTCATCAAGCTCTCTGAACTATTCAGTGGAAACCATCCTATATTAGAACAGGCATACCACCCCATGGTCGTCAGGTTTTATATCCTGCAGACCCATTACCGCAGCACACTCGACTTCTCAAATGAAGCCCTGCAGGCCTCAGAGCGCGCATTAAGGCGCTTATGGGAAGCCTATGAAATACTGCAAAAGCTCGCACAAACAGGCAATCAGGAAGCAGGCGACAAAGAACTGGACCAGAAAGTTACAGCCTGGTGCAATGAATGCGCTGATTTCATGAATGATGATTTTAACACCGCAAAAGTGATTGCGAATCTTTTTGAGCTGGCGCCTGTTATCAACGGTATTAAGGGCGGACAGGTATCAGCAGGCGCATTAAATTCTGATACATATACGCTGCTCAGGAATACATTCAAAACATACCTGGAAGATATTCTTGGTTTGCAGCCATTGCAGGCACAGCAAAGCGGCAAGCTCAACAATGTGCTATCACTACTCATAGAAATAAGAAACGACTCAAAAAGAAGAAAAGATTTCGCCACATCAGACCAGATACGGAATAAACTTGCCGAAGCCGGCGTATTGTTAAAAGACGAAAAAGATGGTACGGTAACTTATACCATTGAATAAAACCACAATGAAAAAAATATCAAGGCTCTTAACCTACCTCGCAGAATACAAAGGAAAGATAGGCCTCTACTTTATCTTCAACCTCTTGAGTATTTTGTTCGGGCTTGTTTCTTTCGCACTGGTTATACCAGTACTCAAAGTTCTGTTCTACAATACACCTGAAGCACCAGGACCCTCCAGGACGCTTTCAATTGGAAGCATAGATCAAGCCTATGAATACTTCAAAGACCTGCTGCTACAGCAAAACAAACTTACGGCGCTCGCATATATATGTTTTGCAGTGGTGATTTTTACTATACTCAAAAACCTTTTCCTGTATTTTGCACTTTATATTCTTAATCCGCTTCGCAATGCAGTACTCCGCAGGCTGAGGGATGATCTTTTTACAAAAACATTATCCTTGCCCATCGGGTTTTTTACGGAAGAAAGAAAAGGTGATCTGATATCACGTATGACCAATGACATTAATGAGGTAGAGTTGTCTATCATGGCCGTGTTGGAAGTTTTTATACGTGAGCCGTTGACGATTATAATCTTCCTTGGCGCTATGATCTACAAGAATTATCAGCTTACACTTATACTTTTCGTCTTACTTCCTCTCGTAGGTCTTATAATCGGGCGTATCAGTAAGTCGCTTCGTAAATCTTCAAACTTGGCGCAGGAGCAGCTCGGCAGCATGCTGGGCGTTATAGACGAAACACTTGTCGGTATGCGTGTATTAAAAGCGTTCAATGCCGAAAATCACCAGCATCTTCGGTTTATGAAACTGAACAACTTACTATTTCGGACGCGGAATCGTATTGCAGCCCGTAAAGAACTGGCATCTCCTTTGTCCGAAACAATGGGTATAATAGTAGTCAGTATTATTCTGTGGATTGGTGGCAGGATGGTACTTGCCGGCCATGGTTTTGACGGCGCTTCATTTATTTTATACATCATCCTTTTTAGCCAGATCATTACACCCTTCAAAAACCTGTCTTCCGCATTCTACAACGTCCAGAAAGGCACCTCAGCCCTCGATCGTATAGAGCATCTGCTGACGGTGGAGAACACAATAAAAGAAATCGCGAATCCTAAACCTATCGCCTCTTTCTCCAATAACATCACCTTCAAAAATGTAAGTTTCGCTTATGGCGATAAACAAATACTTCAGGGGATAGACCTTGTTATCGAAAAAGGAAAAACAGTAGCGCTCGTCGGTGCATCAGGAGCTGGCAAATCTACATTTGTTGACCTGATCCCGCGGTTTCATGATGTAAGCGGTGGTGAGATACTCATAGACGGCATCAACATAAAAGAATGTAAACTCGACGACCTCCGCCGCCTCATGGGAGTAGTAAGCCAGGACCCGATACTTTTTAACGACACCATCTATAACAACATTACACTCGGCACGGGTGGCGCAACACGGGAGCGCGTAGAAGAAGCCGCCCGCATTGCCAACGCCCATAACTTTATCATGCAGAAAGCCGATGGCTACGAAACAGTAGCCGGCGACAGGGGCGCACGGCTCAGTGGCGGCGAACGCCAACGTATCACCATAGCCCGCGCCGTTTTAAAAAATCCGCCAATACTCATACTCGACGAGGCCACCTCATCGCTCGATACCGAAAGTGAGCGTATAGTGCAGGATGCCATCAACAAACTTATGCAAAACCGTACCTGCATTGTCATAGCCCACCGCCTCTCTACAGTGCAGCATGCCGATGAAATTATAGTGATGGAAAAAGGCAGAATAGTAGAGCGCGGCACCCACTCCGGGCTCCTAAACAAAGATGGCATTTACAAACGCCTCGTAGAAATGCAGCAGGTGAAATAAGAAAGCGGGAAAATAGAAACTTTAAGTTTTTTCCATCCCCGGAGAAAAGCCCGTCTTTGAATTTTTACTTTTTACTTTAAAACTAATACCGATAAATCCCGAATAAAAAAAATTTATCTGAATATTCTCGCCCCATATATTTGCAATACAAACTGTGCATATGAACAAGATCCTTGTTACCGGCGGATGCGGCTATATAGGCGGCCATACAATAGTGGACCTCATACAAAACGGGTTCGATGTTATTTCGGTTGACGACCTTTCCAGGGGATCACTCAAAATGTTGCAGGGTATTGAAAAAATCGTAGGGCGCCCCGTAAAAAATTACAAAGTTGATCTATGTAACCTTGATGATACGGAAGCTATCTTCCTTGAAAATCCAGACCTGGTTGGCGTTATTCATTTTGCAGCTTTCAAATCCGTTCCGGAATCAGTGAGCGAACCTTTGATGTATTTTAAAAACAACCTCAATTCCCTCATCAATATCCTGCAATGCGCAGAAGATTTCGATGTGGATAATTTTGTCTTTTCTTCCTCCTGTTCGGTATATGGTAACCCTAAGGAATTACCGGTATCCGAAAGCGCGGCATTTACAGAACCAGAATCGCCCTATGCGCGCACCAAACAAATGGGCGAAGGCATATGCAGGGACTTTACTTTTTTTCATAAAGACTTTAATACTATTTTACTCCGTTACTTCAATCCTGTCGGCGCCCATCCGTCAGCAATGATCGGTGAGTTCCAGGACCTCTCTGAAAGCGTCGTGCCTGTGATTACGAAAACCGCCATCGGCAAGCGCAGGGAAATGAGTGTATTTGGCAATGACTATGACACCCGGGATGGTTCATGCGTGCGCGATTACGTGCATGTATGCGACATTGCCAATGCGCATACCAGGGCATTGCAGTATATCATAGACGACCGCAACAAATCGAATTGCGAAGAATTCAACTTGGGTACCGGCAATGGCGTTACCGTTCTCGAACTCATAGCTGCCTTTGAAAGAGTGTCTGGCCGGAAGCTGAATTACAAACTGGATAAACGCCGGCCAGGCGATGTCGTGGAAGTATATGCCAATAATAATAAAGCACGCACTATTCTTGGCTGGGACCCTCAATACGGCCTTGATGCTATGATGGATACCGCATGGCGCTGGGAACAGGCTTTACCTGTAGGCAAAACGGCAGCGGCGGGATAATCATCATCAGAAACCGTTAAAAAACGCCGCAAACAAAATATCCACATTATTTTTTAATGTGCAAACCCTTTACCGGAAAGCCTTTCAGCCACTTTCTGCATACGATTTTGTGGGTATCTTGTTAAAAATCCTGTTGTTTTGCATTTTACCTTTGTTCCAAAATCTATCATTTATGCGCGGACAAAGGGTATTTAAAGAAATCATCAAAACTAACCGGCTCAGCAGCACCCCCCGTAAAGGCAGGAACGATAAGCTGGTTACCAGGCGGAATGAATGCCTTTTAGCAAGGTATTTTTATTACGGCTTTTACAGAAACATGTGTTACGAAGAGATCCTGCGTGAACTCGTTGCAGAGTTTTTTATATCGCCCAATACAATCGCCCATTTAATTCAAACCAATACGGAGCTCCTGCAGTCCATAAAACAAAATGCAGTAGTGCTTCATTATTTCCAGAATAAATGGCCGAATCTGAAGTGGTAATATAATGCAACGCTTACCATGGCCAGCGCTAATGCTTCATGTCGGAATTGTTATCCCTGCTTATTTCTTCAGGAAAATCATTTGCCCGAAATGATAGGATAAATGATTGTTCCTGCTGATCAGCACATTTAACCTGTTCCTGTGCGGTTCTTTCGCAAAATCTTCATCAGAAACGGAGTTGTGTTTTTTAAACCAGTCGTCTGGTTGCAGGTTCGTGAAATGACCAGATAGCGTTTCATTTACCTTTTTCCAGTAGCTCCTGAGATCCGCCGCTGATGGCATTTCTTTACCCGCTTTATCCGGACTGGTCAGAAACACTTCATCTAATTGCGGATACAATTGCGGTTCAAAATTGAACATCGCCAGCAATCGGTCATTCACCGCGGTAAGGTGGCCTAATAAATAAATACCGGTATTCCGCCCCGGCGATACTTCTTTTTGCAGTTGCTCGTCGGTAAGCGTATGCACAAGGTCCGTTACCCTTGATAGGTTACTGTTCCAGCTGTCCAGTATTAATTTCACAAATAATTCCTGTTTCATTTTTTGCTTTTTTGGTGTGATAATCCGATTTTTTACGAAAATAAACTATCGTGCCTGAACCAATTGAATATGGTTATAAACATTTACTATCACTGTCCCGGAGCTTATTTTTTTACATCACAAACTCAACTTGTGAAGGATAAGGAATGATGACGAAATAAAGTCCACCATATTGCGAAGTTATTTTTCTTTTTTACGAGGCGTAAAATCTGCGAATAGTGTACTATTTAAAGACTTTTACAACGAAGTAAAAATGGAAAAGAACAA
>Ga0302191_10003126_pt1 | contig 10215 bp, 13 predicted proteins | sample II_Bog_E3_1_FD_198775 | JGI IMG/M metagenome (GOLD analysis project Ga0302191, IMG submission 198775) | Peat permafrost microbial communities from Stordalen Mire near Abisko, Sweden - II_Bog_E3_1 | ecosystem: Environmental > Terrestrial > Soil > Wetlands > Peat | place: Sweden: Abisko...
CAGCCATAGTCGATGCAGGCTTTCCATCACCTGCTGACGACCATCTGGAACGCTCTATTGATCTCAATGAGGAACTCATCAGGAACAAGGCTGCTACCTTCTGCGTCAGGGTTCAGGGAGAGTCCATGCGGGATGCTGGCATTCATTCCGGTGATGTCCTAGTCGTGGATCGTGCTGTTACTCCCTCCAACAAACAAATCGTGATCGCCATGATCGACGGAGAGTTCACGGTAAAGCGCTTCAGGAAGTACGGAGAGAAACTCTTCCTTGAGGCGGCAAATCCCGAGTTTGCCTCCATACAGATCGGAGAGAATCAGGAGCTAGTCATCTGGGGAGTTGTCACCTACATCATCCACAAGGCGGTCTAGTGATGAATTCATCAACCTCACTCAAAGACCGTGCAGCTGGAGCCGTCATGGGCGCTCTTATCGGGGATGCCTTGGCTCTGGGACCACACTGGTATTACGACCTCGACGAAATGAGGAGGGACTATGGTGATTGGATCACCGATTACACCGATCCCAAGCCTGATCGTTACCATGGAGGACTCAAAGCTGGTCAACCTTCCCAGGCAGGGATCATCACGACCATGCTTCTGCATTCCATTGTCGAAAATCAGGGCTACAAGGAGGAAGACTTTTGCAGGCGCTTGGACGAGGATCTTTTTCCACTTCTGGATGGGACCCCGATGAACGGTCCAGGTGGGTATACAAGCCAATCAATTCGCGGAGCCTGGAACCGACGTGTGAAGCAGAAGCTCTCCTGGAAAGAAACCGGTGGACAGGCAGACACGACCGAGGCAGCGGAAAGGGCACTCATCCTTGCTGCGCGGTATGCTACATCCCTCGCAAAGGTGGCTGAGTCAGTCTCCTCCAACTGTCTCTTGACCCAGACTGATGAAGCGATAGTGGCGATGACCACCGCTTACTGTTGCGTCCTTGCTCTGCTGGTTCAGGGACATCCGTTAGACGCAACGATTTCAGACAAACTCATGGGATCAGTGAAGAGCGGTGATCTTCCCTTTCTTGCTGTGACCAGCGGCAATCTTCAGCCTCCAAAATCAGGCAATCTCGAACCTGCTCGTGCAGGCAGCTTTTCCTCACCGGACGCTCTTTTGACCCCAGGATACATCGCGGAGGCAGTACGCGACCCTGGCATTCAGATAGAACCGGCTTGGAAGGTTTCCATCGTCTATGGAATGCCGTGCGCCATTTACCACCAGCTTCCGGCGGCTTATTACCTTGCCTCTCGATTTGCCGGTGACTTTGAACAGGGAGTCCTTCACGCACTCAACGGCGGTGGTCAGAATCAAGCCCGATCGATCCTCACCGGTGCGCTGATCGGGGCACAGGTAGGATTGTCAGGTATTTCGAAGCGATTCCTTGATGGGTTGGAGAATTCAAAGGAGCTAGTTGCACTTAGCGAAGCACTTGGAGAACAGGCCGAAAAAAGCCCATAAATAGACTTCCAAAGTATGAGTGCCCGGATTGCCCTTGTGGACTGCAACAACTTCTTCTGCAGTTGTGAGAGGGTCTTTGATCCTTCTCTCATAGGTAAACCAGTGGTGGTGCTCTCTAACAACGACGGCTGTATCATCTCCCGTTCCCAGGAAGCCAAGGATTTAGGGATACCCATGGGTGCTCCTCTCCATCAGCAGCAGGAAGTAATACGAAAACATGGAGTCAGGGTATTTTCCTCCAACTACACCCTCTATGGCGATATGTCCGCGCGGGTAATGTCGATTTTGAGGGATGCCGTACCAGCCATAGAGGTCTATTCCATCGATGAGGCATTCTTGGAATTGCCTGATCTCATGGACGAGGAGAATGCCCGAGAACTGAGAGCCAAGATCCTGCAATGGACGGGAATTCCTGTTTGCATTGGAATTGCAGGGACAAAGCTCCTGGCAAAGTTTGCCAACCGTCATGCCAAAAAGAACAAGGAGATTACCGGTGGGGTCTTTGATCTGACGACTTATTGGGATCCTGAGGCTCTGATGGCTGATGCTCCCTGCGATGCTCTCTGGGGAGTTGCAAAGAACACGGCCAGGACACTCGCAAAAATAGGAATCCGCACTGTTCTGGAGTTTCAACAGGCCGATCCAACAGCCGTTCGTAAATCTCTGGGGGTGGTAGGGGAACGCTTGCTTCGGGAACTCAATGGCATCTCCTGCCTGGAACTGGAGGAAATGCCGCCCTCTCGAAAAGGGGTGATGGCTTCCCGTTCGTTTGGGAACCCTGTCGAGGAACTGGAGGATCTGGAAGAGGCCCTTGCAAACCATGTTGCCCGTGCCAGTGAAAAGATCCGGCGCTTTGGACTCCTCGCTACCCACCTGGAGGTATTTCTCCAAACCAATCGATTCAGGAAGGATCTGCCGCAGTATTATCCAACACGAGGTATGACCTTACCGGCACCGACAGCCTCAACCTCGGAGTTGATGGCTACTGCCAGGGATTTGCTTCACTCCATTTACAGGTCTGGTTATCGGTACAAAAAGACCGGTGTGATGCTGGCCCATCTCGTGTCAGAGGATGAATATCAGCCCAGTCTCTTCGGTGGTCCTGCTTCCAAGGGAAGATGTCTCAACATCGACAAGATCGTGGATGAAATCAACCGGCGGATGGGCGATAACCGTACCCCGGTGATTACACGCGCCTCCATGGGAATGCAGAGTTCAGGAAAAGGATGGAAGATGAGGGCAGAGAGTCATTCACCCAACTACACGACGAACTGGAATGATTTGCCAGTTGCTAAGCTCTGACGTTCCTATCTTCCAATGGAGGCAGCAATTGTCCCCAGAGCATTCCCTTCCAGTCGGTTGTTCACAAAAATAAAACTGGGGCGCTGCGTCTTGATTGAAGCTAGTTCCTTGATGGCTTGTCTTCCCTCTGGATAGGGGGCCTGGACTGATTCATAGGGTGAGAAACTCTGCACTGCCTCTTCGTATTTTCTACCAGGTCTGAGCAGGAAACGGGATGCAAAGAAATCTGCCGTAAAGCTTCCATCCATGGCCAGTTGCTCCTCAACCGGTGGCATGGCTGCCCAGGAGTTAAAGACATGCGTTACACCGTGACGGTGCAGTACCTCAAAATACTCTGGGCGTAAGAACTCCCTGTTTCTGATCTCCACTCCGTATTGCCAATCGGACGGTAGTTGAGCAAAGAAGGCATCCAGGGCAGCAACAAGGTCCCGGCCTTGTTCAAAATCCCGTTTGTACAGGTGGCCGAACTCGAACATCAGGACGCCGATTTTCTCACGGTGAGGAGTGAGAGGGGATAGGAATGCCTTGGTGAACAAATCAGCATTCAGGAAATTGGTGTTGGGCTTTCCGGCTCTTTCTCCATGACGTGCATGATTGGGGAAATGCTTAATAGTGATCTCATCGGTCACCTTGAAGGACAACTTGAAACCATCCGGCACTTGGTTGGATAGCTTTTCAACATACCGTTCCTCTGGAAACCGATAGAACCCAGCATCCACACAGACGGTTCTGAACACCTCGGAGTATTCCTTCAGGCATCCTGCTTCAAATCGACTCTTGGCGACTTTACCTCGGTAGGAATACCGCTCTGGTGAATAGAGCTGTCCCATCCACCCCTCGTATTTCCAGGAGGAGGTGCCGATGTAGATGTTCTGTGAGGCGAGATCTGAGACCCGTTGGGCAATTTGGTCACGGTCAAAGGTCACAAGGGGAAATTATCTCACTCCTACATCCTTCGTCAGGCCCCGATTTTGTTGGTAGTGCCTGGTACCCACCCCCTCTGGCGGTGAAATGAGGGCATTCGGAGGGGATCAGACCAGTTTTGAAGGGGCCTATTTGAAAGACTTTCAACCCTACCAACGGCAACTCTCCCCGTGTACCACGATGTCCCCAACTTTCGCCTTTGCATCCTCCCAAGTCCCTTCCATAGTGCCGCCAGAAGTAGCTCTGGGTTCAGGTACTTGATCCCTCGCTAGGGGCGGCAGCGTGAAGGGGGCTTTCGCCTCTTTTTTCTTTCTCTCGATCAAACTGATCTTTTATGGATATCTCCAGATTACTGTTCAATGAGTCACTCAGTTCGAACCCCTAGCCAAATTCCATGAGCGACCCGTCATTGGATATAGTGGAGGAGCAGCTTAATGAGTCGCTTCAAAGCCTAGAGCCAACACAGCGTCAGCGGGTTTACCGGAAGGTGATCATGGCTGCCCTTGGGAGCGTCCCGTGGGTTGGGGGCTTCTTAAATGCAGCTCAGACCTACCGAGAGGAGGCCAGTCAGTTGAAAACTGATCAATTGCAGCGTCAGTGGCTTGAGGAGCACCGCAGAAAGATGCAGGATTTGGCGCAAGACTTGGAACAGGTCGTGGCACGCCTTCAAAGCCTCGGTTCAGAAATCGAAGAGCGACTCGAAAGCGAAGAATACTTGGCGTTGGTTCGAAAAGCTTTTCGTGCATGGGATGAGTCTGACACTCACCAGAAGCGCGAATACATCAAAAAGCTGATCTCAAATGCGGGAGGAGTGTCGATGTGTCCTGACGACCTCGTAAGGTTATTTTTGGACTGGCTCGTTCGATACGACGAGGCGCATTTTCTCGTAATTCGCCAGATTTACCAGAATCCAGGGACAACGCGTTATCGTATCTGGGAGGCGATTCATGGAGAGTTTCCACGTGAAGATTCCGCTGAGGCTGATCTGTTCCGCATGTTGATTGGGGATCTCAGTCTGGGTCGTGTAATTCGCCAACATCGTGAAGTGAATTATCACGGTCAGTTCTTGAAGAAGGTCAAAGCACCAAGAACTGTATCTTCGGGCACGTTTAAATCTGCATTTGATGATGACGAGGAGTATGAGCTTACCGAGCTCGGTAGTCAGTTCGTGCACTACGTGTTCTCTGACTTGGTTACCAGAATCGAGAACGCACCTGACTAACCATTCTCTACACCTAGTGTCTCTCGGCTTAAGTTCTCTCGCAAAAGCTGACATTCAACTTCTCTATTATTATAAGACTATATATAAGATATAAGATAATACGGTCGTGGTCATCTCCCACAAATCATGTGGGTAATAGCCACATTCAATGATGACAACTCCCACATTCCTCACACTCTTTTACCAGAGCACCTACCCAATGATGCTACGCTATGTGTTATTGCAATATAATAGCACATGCTATCCTAAAATACGTTAGGAGTTTTTGACACACCATGACATCGAACATACAAATTCCAGCTACTTTGCGCCCAAGCCGAAAGAAGGCAGCTATTCTATTTATTTTTAGCATGGTATTTGTTCTTGGTGGCATTTCGATGGTTCGCAACGGTCAGCCAATGGGATATTTTTGTGGCGGTTTCTTTGCGCTAGGTTTACCAATTTTTGCGCTTCGGTTACATCCGAAGGCAGCATTTCTCCGCCTTGAGCCTGACAGCTTCACGGTTTGCAGTTTGTTTCGCTCTCACACTGTTCGATGGGCTTTTGTTCGCGAGTTTGCGGTTGTTTATATAGGTCCGAATCGAATGGTTGCATGGAATTTCACGCCAGAATATCCTACAACCGGAAGTTTGAGAGCTATCTCGAAGTCGCTTTCTGGTTGCGAGGCAGCATTACCCGACACTTACGGCATGAAGCCGAAGGAACTTGTCGAATTGATGGAAGGTTTGCGTCAGAGTTATGCCAATGACCGCAACTCCTAACCAATCACTGGAGCGAACACCATTAGGTTGGCCGGTTTGCATGGGTAGATCGAGCATGGTGTCGCTCAGTTCGGGACGTTAGGGCATTTATGCGAAAACTCGCTTTCCTTATTTATATAGCCATCGGATCTCTGGCTCTTGCTGACTCAATTCCTAAGGGATATAAATTAGAGGAAGAATTTAAATCTCAGACAGAGGACACCATCGTTCGGGCTTACAGGGGAAAGCCCTACGACTGGACAGGATCACTTGAATATCGAGTCTTCCGCAAAGAAAGTCCTTCAGTTAACGGTTATTTACTCTGGAAAGGGCAAAATAGGGCATCAGTTTTGATTTCTTCTGATGGGGAGAATATTGCACTCAACAATCACGTGATGAGTGATTTGGGTCTGCTATATGTTTTTACACGGCAGAAAGATGGCACCTATAAAAATAGTGATATCGATTTCATGGATAAAGTATCACAAATGTTTGAGGAGAGCCTCTCTAAAAAATTAGATCAGGCAGTTGATTTGGATCATTCCTATTGCTATGCGAATACATGGCTATCAGATCATCAGTTGCTTGGAGTTTTCACTGGCCATGAGTCTGGCAGACTCACTCTAAGTGGTTATTGGTTTATCTATGACTGCAATACAAAAGATTTCTCATTCGATTTAACAAATGTAAATCAGAGTGCGATTCATTTCTCCCATAATGAGAAAACTAAATGACTTTCTATGAATGAATGCCCTAACCAATCACTGGAGCGAACACCATTAGGTCTGCCGGTTTGCATGGGTTTATCGTGCATGGTGTCGCTCAGTTCGGGACGTTAGACAACTGAAATATCACACAGAAATGGAGCACAAATTTGAATGTCAGAATTGCGGTCAAAGAATGTCTGCAAACGAAGATCTTTTTGGTACGGATACGGTTTGCCCAACTTGCAGTAAGCCTTTAGTTATTCCATTTCCGCGAGCCATTACACCGCCAACAGCTACGCCTCCACCGGTGACATCAGCAGAAACCAACTCATTTGCCGAATGTTTGCCGGGAATTATATTAGTAGGGTTGATGATTTTCTTTATCGTAAGCACTATAAACCGATGCTCGACCACTACCACCACACCTACTACATCCAGTTCAACAACACGATATACAACAGTAAGTGGTTACATAGCATCGGAATCTGAAGAAATGCTCGACACAGCGATTTCCTATTTGGCTGCAAATGACAAAGAAGCATTCAATAAGCTCGTAGATTCAGGGAGCGTCATCGGGCTCAAGGGCGGATTAGAAGTGCAAATTATGGAAACAAAAACATCTAAAGGGAAAGTCAAAATTCGCCCAATAGGAGAGACTATAGAAGTTTGGACGGTAAGCGAAGCCGTCAAGTAATGAGAAGAGAAATGTCTAACCAAGCGATGCAGCGAACGCCCTTCGGTCGTCACTGATCTTATACGTTAGGCAATCAGAGCCATGATCCCGCAAAGAAAGAGCCTTCTCCTGTCACTCGCAGTTTCCTGGTTTGGCGCAGTAAGCCTCGGCAACATATATGGGGCGATAGGCGGACACACTGTTAACATAGCAGACCTTTGGATTATGGTTCCACTAGCGACCATAGTATCAAGTATTATAGCGATATTTATGACGCCAATAACTTTATGGGCGATGCGTGGATATGCTTCAATAAAGTGGCTTTTTGGACTTTGGATACTATTGATTATTTGTATGTTCCTGGGATTTGCGGCTAGACTTTATGGGCTTATCATTCCCGGCCTGTTAATCTTGAGTATTGGAGGTCTAGTAGGTATCAGATACATAGGAAGCAAATGAAACGATACAAGATGCCTAACCAAGCGATGCAGCGAACGCCCTTCGGTCGTCGCTGATCTTATACGTTAGGTTATATGAAACATACATTCAAATTCCTAGGTTTTATTTTATTAAGCATGGTTTTTGTATACTTTGCACTCTACTTTTTAATACTTCGTACTGAGAGAGTTTCCGGAGTTCCTAGTCCGTCGAGAATACCGATTTATAAGAATCCGATAACTGGAAACCTCATTCCACATAGTGAAACAATAAAAAAACTTTTTGAACCAGCATACAGAATTGATGTGCAAGTAAGACCAAGATATTGGGAAATTTTAAATTAATATAACCTAACCAATCACTGGAGCGAACACCATTAGGTTGGCCGATTTGCATGGGTGTACCGTGCATGGTGTCGCTCAGTTCCATACGTTAGACATGAAAAGATTAACCTACATAATATTTACGATCTCAACTATAGCTCTGATCGTACTAAACATGGGCATACAATACTTGCATCATCATTATCGAATCATCTCTCTAGCGAATTATAACTACCTCATAGATGTATACTATTTCACAATTTTAGCCGCTTTGGTTTCAGCTATTATGGGAATTATAGTATTGCTTACAAAGCAGAAGTCGAAACTCGATTGGATATTGTTACCGCTTTCAGCAGGACCGCTGATAGTAATATTAATTATGAATGCAACATAATATTATGTCTAACCAATCACTGGAGCGAACACCATTAGGTCTGCAGGTTTGCATGGGTAGATCGCGCATGGTGTCGCTCAGTTCCAGACGTTAGACATGAAAAAACTTACCTATTTATCACTTCTGCTCTGGGTGCTTATCCTGATCAGTCAAATTGTGGCACTCCATTTTGCACCAAAAATCATAATGGGAGTGCCAATGCCAATATCATCTTTGATATTTTATAGATGCTTTTTTACTGCAAGTTATTTTTTATATGGAGTGACTTACACATCATGTTTTTTCGGACTCTTGACTATAGCTACAAAGCAGAAATCCAAAATAGATTGGCTTTTACTCCTATGCTCACCAATACCGCTAATAATATCTCTGGCCAATCACTGGAGCGCACGCCTATAGGGCAGCCAACTTGCTTGGGAATGCATCTGGATAAATGGTCATATGAAGAAACTGTCTAACCAATCACTGGAGCGAACACCATTAGGTCTGCCGGTTTGCATTGGTGCATCGAGCATGGTGTCGCTCAGTTCGGGACGTTCGGCTAAAAATTATGAACACACGCTGGCATTCCATTGATCCTGAGCTTCCTACAACTGATATTCAGAGTTCACTCAAGTATTTTGAGAGGCATCTTGGATTCACAACGGTGTTTCATCTTGAGGAATCGGGTTATGCGAAAACCGCCCGAGATGGGAACGCTATATTTCTTGCCAGAGTTTCGACTCCATTTGAGCCACGAACCTGCATGATCTATACGGAGGATATTCATCAGGTCTATCGCGAGTTAGTAGATAGCGGAGCCACTATCACATCTGAGCCAAAGCAACTTTCAGTTGGGACTACTGAGTTTTCAATCGTGATTCCAGATGGCCATGTTTTTACATTTTTCTCATAGCGATCCCAATATGCCGAACCAATCACTGGAGCGAACACCATTAGGTTGGCCGCTTTGCATGGGATTACCGAGCATGGTGTCGCTCAGTTCAAACCGTTAGGGGAAACAGATGAACGCACACTCTAATTTACTGATTGCGCAGACAAGCAATATAAAATGGGAAATAGGTATCCTGTCTTTTTTAATATTATTCATTATAATAATGACGCTTCTTTCACTAAAGAATGGTGTGGCCTATGCCAACATTAGCATAAAAAAAGAAAATAGCCCTATAGCATACTGGATTACAATCGTATTGAACATTGGAATCATAATTATATTCGCAAGAGAATTATATAATATTTTTCCGTAGAGCCATGATGTTTTCCCCTAACCAATCACTGGAGCGAACGCTAAGCGTGGGTCAGCTCTGTAATCGAGCACCATCATACGCGTCGCTCAGTTCAGGCCGTTAGATTCTAAAACCAAAACCCCACCCACCTATATATGCTCGCAAAGAAAATAGCCCTCAGCATCGGTCTTGCAATCATCTTTCCCGTGATGATTCACTACGGAGTCAGCACATTTTTCCCAGCTCCAAACTGGAATGATTATAATGTCCAAATTAATCAAAATGGAACACCAGAGTATATAAATCAGCAAATAGCAGAACATAATCGAAAACAAGAACTCGGAATAGCCGCTCAAAATCGATATGAAAAGCACCTCTTTGTAATCGCAGTACCGCTGGGTTTGGCAGCAATATTTTTTGGAGCTTTTGCGCGCGTTCAAGCAATTGGTACTGGTATGATGCTCGGAGGCATCTTCAGTATCTGCGATGGTTACTACAATTTCTGGTATGAGCTAGCAGATTGGAAGAGGTTTCTATCTTTTTTGGCAGCCTTTATTGTGCTGCTCTTTGTAGGATATAAAAAGATTGAGAAAAAAGAAATCTAACCAATCACTGGAGCGAACACCATTAGGTCGGCCGGTTTGCATAGGAGCATCGTGCATGGTGTCGCTCAGTTCCATACGTTAGACGATCAACCACGCCCCTATGAATAAATACATTTTGATTAACCATGGATCGGGAACCGCCGGACAATGGGACACATATCTCAAGATGCTCCATGAAGAAGGACACATCCTCGGAGGATCG
>Ga0302191_10003145_pt1 | contig 10183 bp, 9 predicted proteins | sample II_Bog_E3_1_FD_198775 | JGI IMG/M metagenome (GOLD analysis project Ga0302191, IMG submission 198775) | Peat permafrost microbial communities from Stordalen Mire near Abisko, Sweden - II_Bog_E3_1 | ecosystem: Environmental > Terrestrial > Soil > Wetlands > Peat | place: Sweden: Abisko, Stordalen...
CGCTCAAGGGCGATCAACACAGTCTGCCGGCCGCCCAGCTTGCTCGCGGACCAGCCAAACCCCAGGACAATCAACCACTGAAGGATTGGTAATATGAAAACGCGATTTAACTGGATGATGAAGTTCGCCGCAATTGCCTTGGTGATTGCCGCGACGACGGTGCTCCGGGCAACCGCCGCGCAAGTCACAGCCACGCTCGACTCCGCCAGCATTGCACTCGGCGACGCCGCGCAATTGACAGTCAGCATCAGCGGCGGCGACAGCACCCAGCCGGAATTGCCGGCGGTCAGCGGTTTGGAATTCACGCCGGTCGGCCAATCGAGTTCGTTCGAGTCCGTCAATGGTGAGGTCACCTCCAGCGTCAGTCTCACCTATCAGGTGACGCCGGATCGCGTGGGCACCTTCACCATTCCGTCCATCCGTCTGCCGGATGGCGGCAGCAGTCAGCCGCTGACTTTGCAAGTGTCGCAAAACGCGGGCGGTGCAGCGGCTACGTCGTCGGCAAATTTGCCGCCACCAAACGTGTCTTCCGGCACAGCGGACGCCACGGACGATGCGAGCGGCCAGCCGGCTTTTTTGCGCGTGGTGATGCCGAAGCATCAGCTTTATGCTGGCGAACTCGTGCCCGTGCAGGTGAAGGCGTATTTCAGCGCCGACATGTCGGCTTCGCTCGACGGGCTGCCCGTTTTGAACAGCGATGCGTTCACGTTGAACAAGCTGGATGCCAAGCCGGAGCAAACGCAGGAAATCATCGGTGGCCAACCCTATAACGTGCTGACTTGGTCGAGCGCGCTGGCCGCCGTGAAGACCGGCGACTACGCGCTGAATCTCGAATTGCCCGTGGTCGAGCGCGTGCAGCAGCGCGGCGGGGGCGGCGGCGATTCGCCGTTCAATGATCCTTTCTTCAACCAGTTTTTCAGCCGCACCGTTGATAAACCGATCACCCTTCATTCCGGTTCCGAGAATGTAAAAGTTCTGCCGCTGCCTGCTGCGGGGCGTCCGGCGGACTTCAGCGGCGCGGTGGGCCGGTTTGAGGTGAGCAGCGAAGCCGCGCCGACCCAGTTGACCGCGGGCGACCCCATCACGCTACGTCTCAAGGTGAGCGGACAGGGCAACTTTGACCGGGTTTACTCCTCCGGGCTGGCAGCGTCCGCTGAATGGAAAACGTATCCGCCCAGCGCGCAATTCACGTCGGCCGACAATGCCGGTTACGGCGGCTCCAAGACCTTTGAAGAGGCTGTCGTGCCGCTCAAAGCCGGGCAGGAAAAAATTCCCGCGATCACGTTCAGCTATTTCGATCCCGACACGCGCCAATATATGACACGGGCGACGACGCCCATCGCCATTGAAGTCGCGCCCGGCAGCGGCGTTTCATCCGTAGCTACGTCACCGGCCAGTCCGGCCACTTTAAGATCGTCGTTGTCGGCGAACACGTTCGCATCGGATCTAGCCCCGAACAAAGTTGAAGCCGGGAATTTCGTTTCAAGTTTGCAGCCGGTGCTGTTCGCGCCGTGGTTTGTCGCGGCGCAGGGAGTGCCGGTGATGGCGCTGATCGCCGCGCTTTTCATTCACCGCCGACGGCAGCAGCTTGCGCAGGACTCTGAACGAATACGCAACCTCGCCGCGCAGGTGGCCATGCGGGAACAGGTCGAAGCGATGGAGCAGGCGCTCGCTGCGAACTGCGCGCCGGCCTTTTTCACCGCCGCCCGGCAGGCGATGCAGACCGCGCTGGCGCATCGCTGGCAGCTTTCCGCCAGCCAGATAACTGCCGCCGAAATCAACCAACGCTTGAACGGCGATACCGGCGAACTGCGGACATTGTTCGCGATGGCCGATGATGTCGTCTATTCCGGCCAGCATGTGCCGCCGGCAGAGCTTCAACAATGGAAAGACAGGGTGATTCACCAACTCAAACAATTGGAGGAGACATGAAAACTCAAGACACTTGCAATCCAACAACCGTCAAGCACCGGCTTTCACTCGAACAAAAAATAAGAAAGTTGGCGCGAAAATACCGCGCCACCGAAAGACGCCAGCGCAAATGCGAGAACAAGTCTGACTGCCGTCCGAAGGTTCGACCCATGCGAGCAGTGGTGCTTACGTTTGCATTTCTGGCGGTGGTCGCGTTTTCATTCACCGCGCGGGCCGCGAACGCGGCTTCTTCTTTCGAGCAAGCGAACGCGGCGTTTGCCTCCGGCAACGACCGCGCCGCGATTACGCAATACGAGGCCATCCTCAAACACGACGGCTGGTCAGTGCCGGTGCTGTTCAATCTGGGCAACGCCTGTTATCGCGCCGGTCAATTTGGCGCGGCGATTCTCAACTACGAACGCGCCCAGATTCTGGCACCGCGCGACGCTTCCATCGCGGCGAATCTGCGGCTGGCGCGTGAAAAGGCCGGTGTGCCCGCGTCGGCACTGAACGAGGTTGACCGGGCGGCGCGGATTCTGACACCCAACACGCTGGCTTGGATCGGCAGCCTTGCGCTGATAACGATTTGTTTGGGCATCGGAGTTGGCCGCTTTGTGCCGCGTTTCTCCCATGTTAAAATCATCGTCAGCGTGGCCGCCGTGACACTGCTGGCGGTGACCGCCAGTTTTGCGATCCGCTGGCCGGAATTCAACCGCGCCATCGTCATCACGGCGAATGCCCCGGCCCGCATCGCGCCCGCCGACACTGCGGCTGAATCGTTTGCGCTCAAGGCCGGGGAGCCAGTCACCATCGCGAAAAGTTACGGCCAGTTCATCCTCGCCCTCACACAGGACGGCCGGTCCGGCTGGGTGAATGAAAAGGAAATTGGCCGCGTCATGCCGCAATCTAGTTACCGCTTTCAATCCACTAAACCAACCTAAACTCAAATCATCATTCTAAAATCCATGAAAATTAAAACTCTCATCTCTCTTCTGACCGTCTCACTCGGCCTTGCAGCCGTTGGCACTTACGCTACTCTGACTTATGCTGGCGCTGACACAGGCGGCCCAATGCCGAAGCCAGCCACTGCTTCAGCCGCGCCCGCAGACACAGAGTCATCCGCTCGCGTCAATGTAAATGCGCTCGCCGCGAATCTCGAATTTCTCGGCGACAAACCTGCGCTAAACGGTCATCCAGTGCTGATCGAGTTCTGGGCGACATGGTGTCCGCCTTGCCGCGCGAGCATCGCGCACCTGAACGAACTGGATAAAAAATACCGCGAGCGCGGACTGGAAATCGTCGGCATCACCGGTGAGGACAAATCCGCGGTCGAGCGTTTTCGGGCGGGCACGCCCATGAATTATACCGTGGCACTGGATAAGGATCAGGCGCTTGCCACTGAGTTCCAGGTGCAGACCATTCCGCAGGCGTGGCTTTTGGACAAAGACGGCCGGGTCGTCTGGTCAGGGCATCCGATGGAGCTTGACGAGCAAACCATCGCCAGTTTGTTGCCAACCCATCCTGCAACTTGAACCAAGTCATTTGATGAAATCAAAGTTGGCAAGTCCAAATGAATTTCGGGAGCGCAGATCACTTCGGCATGGTGCATCGCGGCGCTTTGTAGTGAAGAATCGCGGTGATGGCTGGCCGTGCCAGCCGCCACGATCTGCGCATCCCGAACCAGTCTCTTGTCGTTAGAAATTTAGGGATTAAGTTACTAGCCTGACTGTGGAATGTTAACGATGAACTCCGAACCTTCGCCCGGCTTGCTCTGCACTGATACTTTTCCGTGATGGGCTTCAACGATGGCTTTGACCAGACTCAATCCAAGACCGAGGCCGCGTTGGGAACGGCTCTTGTCGCCGCGATAAAGCCGCTCCCAAATACGCGGTTGTTCGTCGGGCGGAATGCCGATGCCATTGTCGCGCACCCGCACGGTCACGTCAGCGGATTCAACGGCGCAAGTGAGACGCACGTTGCCGCCATCGGGTGTGTATTTGAGCGCGTTGTCGAGCAGGTTGGCGAAGGCCTGGCGCATACGGGTCGCGTCCACGACGGCTTCGCACGGCTCGACGAAGCCCGTTGCGACGGTGATGTGCTTTTCTTCGGCGACGAGTTCGTAGAGTTCAACCACGTTTTTCAGCAGTGAAGCGATGGAGGTTTTTTCCAGATTTAATTTCATGACACCAGCCTCGGCTTCGGTGATGTCCATGAGCGCGGTGAGCATGGTGAGAACGCGGTCGGATTCTTCGACGCAATCCGCCAAGGCTTCGCGCGCGGCAAGATCGGGCGTGGCTTGCACGGCGAGTTCCGCCGTGCCGCGCAATCGGGTCAGCGGCGTGCGGAGGTCGTGGGCGACGTTATCCAGCGCTTCGCGCATTCCTTGAATAAGCGTCTGGTTCTTGTCGAGCACACGGTTGAACTGGCGGGCCAATTCCTCCAGTTCAGTATGGCGGGTGCTGGCGGGGACGCGGGCAGATAAATTGCCGGTGTCAATGATGCTGCGGGCTGTGGCCACAACTTCGCGCACCGGTTTGGTCGCGCGATGGGCAAAGAACGCGCCGCCGAGCAAACCGAGCAACAGGGTGGGTGTCATCACGATCAGGAAGTCGCGTCGGAAAGGCTGGAGCAGGGTTTTGCGGTTGTCGGTGCTGCGGCCAACCTGCAGGACGGAGCCGTCGGGCAACCGCATCGCGGCGACCGTAAAATCACTTTGATCGTCTTTTGGAATGCGCAACCAGACGAGTCGTGACAGGTCGCCGCCAAGAGAGAGTGCCGAGGTGTCGAACTGAACCCAATCTTCTGGTGCTGTCAGGAACAATACACTGCCCTGTTGTCCGGCCAGTCGAATGAAAAAGGATTTGTCAGCGTCGGAATCGCGGCTGTGCTGGACGAGGTTCTGGAGCGCAGCAAGACCGCCGTTATCATACACTGCTGCACACTCACGGAGCCGGGCTTCGATGACTTCCTGATCTTTACTTTGCAGCGTGGAAGCCAGCAACAGATAAAGCAGGCCGAAGAGAATCGCCGCACTGAACATGAACAACGTGGCGTAGCCGACGCTCAAACGAAACGTGAAACTTCGCGTCAGATGTTTAAGCGGGTTTGAGGACATAACCGACTCCACGAATGGTTTGGATAAGCTTCACGGTAAAATCCTTGTCCACCTTCGCGCGCAACCGGTGGACAAGCACGTCCACGACGTTGGTTTGCGGGTCAAAGCTGTAATCCCAGAGATGCTCCAAAATCATGGTCTTGGTGACCGCGCGACCGGGATGGCGGAGCAGTAATTCAAGCAGGGCAAACTCGCGACTTTGCAACTCGATCTTTTGCCCGTTGCGCGTAACGTCGCGCGTGAGCAAATCCATCGTGAGGTCGCCCGCCGAAAGTTTCGTAGGCTCGGCGGTGTGCGTGGCGCGGCGAATGAGGGCCTGCACGCGGGCCAGCAACTCGGAAAACGCAAAAGGCTTGGTAAGGTAATCGTCTCCGCCCGCTTGCAAACCTTTCACGCGGTCGTCCACGCTCGCCTTTGCGCTGAGGATGAGCACGGGCGTATGGAGTTTGTCCTGACGCAACTGGCGCAGCAACGAAAGTCCATCGAGCTTCGGCAGCATGATGTCGAGCACCGCCACGTCGTAGGTGATCGTGCCCGCCAGCGCGAGACCTTTCTCGCCATCGGACGCGTGATCCACGGCGAAGCCATTTTGCTTCAATCCATTGACGACGAACGAGGCGATCTTGCTGTCATCTTCAATTACCAGCACGCGCATAATTTAAGTGAGGCAAGCGTATCCAAAACTTGCGCGCAAAGAAATCCTTAAAAGCATTTCGCCTCACTGGCCAGTGTTACGAAGAGCAAAATCATCATCTAAAATCAATGTGCTGCCACGACCACCGCCGGGGACTGTTGAAGCATTTCCACATAATCGGCCATAATGTGTTCCGACTCACGGAGAACCGGATCACTTGGCGGAATACTGGTTTCTGCCTCATTCGTTTTGTCGGCGACGGACGCTGGCAATTTGGTCGCCGGCGCGCTTAATGCAGTGACTGGTGCAGGCAGTCCCGGCGTGTCCGCATTTTCGACCGTGATATTATAGGTGATTGGCTGACTTTCCTTGAGGGCAGCGAGTTCCTGTTTTCGTGAGGCTTCGCGCGCACCGGCGGCTTCGTTTTCCCGGCGGCGATCCGCTTCGTTCAAGGAAACCGCTTGTGTCGCGAGGTTTTTCTTGAATTGCGCGATGTCCTCGCGGAGATAAGTGAAGTCCTTGTCTTCGGCTATACGTGTGGCGGATTGTGAACGGAGTTCTTTCATGAAGGGGCTGACGTGATCCTCCCGAACGTAGTCAGTGAGAGAAATGCGATCCCACGGCAACGGGTCTTGCAGTTCAGCTTCGCCCACTTTGGCAACGCCGCTCAATGACGGCAACACGATGTCCGCCGTCACTCCCTTGAGCTGCGTGGACGCGCCGCTCGGACGGTAAAATTTCTGAATCGTCACTTTGAGCGCACCGGGATCAAAAGAGTGCGCAATCCGGTTCCCATCCATGAACCCCGTCAGCGGAACGACGGTTTGCACCGTGCCTTTTCCAAAAGTGGATTCGTCGCCCACGATCAAAGCCCGGCCATAGTCTTGCAACGCGCCAGCCAAGATTTCCGACGCCGACGCACTGAATCGGCTCGTGAGCACGATCAACGGTCCATCGTAAAGCTCCGAATCATCCGTGTCCGCTCCGATGTTTATGCGTCCGTCCGGTTCGCGAGTCTGCACGACCGGCCCTTCACGGATGAACAAACCAGTGAGAGTGATTGCTTCTTCCAGGGAACCGCCACCGTTTTGCCGCAAATCCAAAACGAGGCCATGAATGTGTTCGGCCTCCAGTTTGTGAATCAGCTTTGCCACATCAGCCGTCGCGCTGCTTGGAGTGGTGCCCGTCCGCTGGTCGTAGCCGCCATAAAACGAGGGGAGATCAATGATGCCTAAACGCAAAGCCACACCATTCGTCTGTGGCCAGTCCACGATGCGTGCCTTGGCCTGCTGATCCTCAAGCTTAACTTCGTTGCGCACGGGTGTAATGGTCTTGCGTGCGGACACATCGGTGGCACCGGCAGGAATGAGCGTCAGGCGAACAAGTGTGCCCTTCGGGCCGCGAATCAACTTCACCGCATCGGACAATGGCATATCTACTATGTCCACCGGCTTTTGATCCCCTTGTCCGACCGCGACGATGCGGTCGCCCGGTTTGAGCAATCCGCTTCTCGCCGCCGGGCCGCCAGGCACGAGGTCGGATATTATGCAATTGCCATCGTCCGAGCGGAGCGTTGCACCGATGCCGAACAGCGACAGGTTCATGGCGATGGAAAAATCGTCCATCTGCTCGTGTCCAAAATAATCCGAGTGCGGGTCATAAACGTGAGCCAAGGCATTGAGATAAATGTCGAGCACATCCTCCGAGGTGAGTTTTTGTATGGTCTGCAACAAACGGGTATAGCGAAGCGTGAGTGCCGCGACGATTTCGGCGGGTTTCTTGCCCGCGAGTTTTTCCTGCAAATATTCAGCCCGGACGTTTTGCCGCCACAGTTCACGGACCGCATCGAGGTTCGCCGGGCGTGGAGCTTTCGTGCGGTCGAGGGAGAAAACATCGTGCCCGGTAAAATCGAACTTTTCGCTTTGAAGCAAATTCGTGACATAGGCGACGCGCTGATTCAGCCGTTGCAAATAACGCTGGAAGATAATCCGCTCTGGAGTGAGGTCGCCTTCGCGGCGGGTCATGTCGGGCAGGGGCGAACGAAAGCCGTCAAACTCCTGTGTATCGGACTGAAGAAACAGCAGATGGTCCGGGTCGAGCGAGTCGAGATAGCGGTCGAGGAATGTCGCGGCCATATTGTCATCGAGCCGGTGCCGCGAGAATTGGGAATGTTCAAGCAAGCCGGCGGTGACCCGCGTGATGTTGCCGTCGGTCGGGTCGTTTCCGCCCTTCGCGAGCGAGGGTGTTCGACTTTCCAAGGTGGCCGCTGTGACGAGGACGACAAGGACCAGCGAAGACACCACAGCAATGATCCAAGGCACGAACCGTTTTGATTTCATAAATATTTGAATCTTGATTTGCGTTTATTGTTGGGCAGCGGTGCTTTAACCGTCGTTCCACGCTTTCGCTGCTGCAATACTAGAACACCGTCATGTTGCCGGGCACTTTCTCGAAGATTACAAGTTTGCAAGGAAACCAGTATGCGTTATGCCCGAAGAAGCAAAGTCACAGCACCGTTAAAGGCCAATCAAACATTGGTAAGTGTGCAGAAATATATTGTTCGTGGCGCTGTTGAAATTCCTTGAAAAATGAAGAAAGAATTCTGACGGTTGCGATGAACACGTAGTTCTCATAATCCCCGTTAGCATTCATGCCATGTCATATAGGGAGAACACCCCATAGCACCCGCACGGCTCTCCGGATTATCTTCAAATTATAAACGCACGGCAGCGGTTGCCTGCTTTGACACAAAATAAACCATGACATTCAGGATTAGCTTTCAGATGGTTTTGACAGGGCTGTGCCTGCTAGGGGCCACTGGGTGCGTCTCCTATCCAATCTCGAAACAGGTAAGAAAGCAGGCGCAGACGACCAAAGACGTAAGTTTTCTCACGATTTGGGAGAAGCCGGACGCTTACAAAGGACGCATGGTCATCTGGGGCGGCAGAATCCTCAAAACGGTCAATGAGACCAATGGCGGATTCGTCTATGTGCTACAGGCACCACTCGACTACCAAGAATGGCCCACATCTACAAAACTCTCGCAAGGACGGTTTATGGCCCGGAGTTCGAGTTTTCTGGACCCAGAGATTTACCGGAAGGGAGCTAAAATCACCATCGCTGGTGAGTTGTCCGGCACGGAAACGGAGAACGTGGATAAAACAAGCTATGACTATCCTGTGGTCACGCTGCGGGAGGTGTATTTCTGGAGGCAGGAGCATCCCAATTATACGGGGTCTCCCCCTTTGGGTTGGGGATGGTATGGGCCATATCAGCAATACTATGACAACTATCACGGCGACTATTATTCTCCTGGCAATTATGATCCGAATTTCGATCTCGATTGGGGCCAGCGCTTCGACTACTCGTCACAAGAACCTGAAAAGGGAGAACATCAAAGCCGATGATCAAGTTTACAACGTCATTTGGCTAACGAAGTGCCTGTGCGCGGTTACTACACCCGCAGTCACTGCAACAAAACCAAAAACAAAAAAACGAAAGAATTATTCTGTTAAGCAAAGTAAAAACACTGGAAGGTTACAAATTGGACAGCCTTGACGGGGAAATCGGGAAGGTCAAAGAATTCTACTTCGATGACCGGCACTGGACGATTCGCTATCTGGTAGCGGAAACCGGAAACTGGCTCACGGATCGGCAGGTGCTGATTTCCCCGTATGCGCTGGTCGCCGTGAATAAAGAAGCACGAAACATCGGCATTGATTTAACCAAAGAGCAGATCGAGAAAAGTCCTTCCTTGGACAGTGACAAGCCCGTTTCCCGCCAATTTGAACAGGCCTACTACGGGCATTATCAATACCCGACGTATGGGGGTGGCCCTTACAGTTGGGGAGCTTATCCTTATTTTATTCGTGAACGTGAAGTGCGTGAACGCGAACAATGGAGAGGACCTGCAAAGCATGAGAAAGCGTGGGACCACCACTTGCACAGCACTTACGGCGTGAGTGGCCATCACATCCAAACCTTGGACGGCGAACTTGGCCACGTTGAGGATTTTATCATTGATGATGAGACCTGGGCGATACGTTATCTCATAATCAACACACATAATTGGTGGCCGGGAAATAAAATCCTGGTTTCGCCGCAATGGATTGAGCGCATTAGTTGGGGCGAACGGAAAGTTTTCGTCAATCTTTCGCGCGAGACCATCAAACAATCACCGGAATACACGGAGGAATCTCTGCTGACCCGGGATTGCGAGATTCGACTACATGGTCACTACAATCGCAAGGGATATTGGGTGGATGAAGTGGTGGCCAAAGTGTGCTGAAAACTACATCAAAAAACAAAACACTGAGAATATGAAACATCACAAAAATCAACACAGACAGGGCCTTAACGGCGAACATAATCCTGATCCGAAAAAGATCGAGCATCGCGCTTACGAGCTTTATCTGGATCGGGGCAGCGATGCGAAACAATTCGACCAGCAGCAGCACGGCATCGTCGGCGGGTAGTTTGTGCTGTTCGCGGAATTTATCCACTGCCTGTGTGAATTCCTCGTC
>Ga0302191_10003146_pt1 | contig 10181 bp, 9 predicted proteins | sample II_Bog_E3_1_FD_198775 | JGI IMG/M metagenome (GOLD analysis project Ga0302191, IMG submission 198775) | Peat permafrost microbial communities from Stordalen Mire near Abisko, Sweden - II_Bog_E3_1 | ecosystem: Environmental > Terrestrial > Soil > Wetlands > Peat | place: Sweden: Abisko, Stordalen...
AATGCCGATAGTTTTTACCAACCAAAAAAATAAAGCATCATGTTTAAACAAACCAAAGCATACAGCGGTTTTGCGGTAAATGACCTGCAAAAGGCAAAAGAGTTTTATGGCGGTACCCTCGGACTTGAAGTTACCGACAGCGCCATGGGAATACTGACGCTGCACATCAACAGTGGCGGTAAAATTATCATTTACCCTAAACCAAACCATATACCGGCAATATTTACTATTCTCAACTTCCCGGTAGCAGATATAGAAAAAGCTGTTGACGAACTTACTGCGCTTGGCGTTGGGTTTGAACAATATGGTGGTGAAATTAAGACGGATGAAAAGGGCATTTTTCGCGGGGGAGGCCCAAAAATTGCCTGGTTTAAAGATCCTGCCGGCAATATTTTATCGGTTATTGAGGAAATGCGAGTTTGACTTGGTAGTTACGTATTTGCAAAGGAAATATTTTTTAAAAGTTTATGGTTCATTGCAACCGAAACTATGTTCGGGCATTGTAGTAAAAACTTTTAAAACAATTTACGATGGCTACCCTTATTTTCCTGCTCAGTTTTTTAACTTTGTTTGTACTGATTATCAGGCTGCTGATTAAATTCATTCGGCGCAGACCGCTGTTTCCTGCATTTAAAATTATAATTTATCTGGTTTTAGCTTACACGGTGGTTTGGTTGATTTTTGACGTTGCCAGTTCCTTTGTGCCCGTTCCTTTGGGCACTGATGTTTGCTTTGATGATTGGTGCGCCACAATCACCGGGATTGAACAGGGCCCTGTAGTGCAGCAGCAATTTTCTCCATTGCATGCTGACAGTATATGGCTTGTCCTTAACGTCCGGATGTCTAACCACGCGCGAGGAATTGCTCAGAAACCATCCGAACCCCGCATTCATGTCATCGACGGCAAGGGTAATTCGTGGGCGAATTCACTGGAAGGCCAGCGATGGCTCGAAAAACAAATCGGTATTCAAAAACCTTTAGATCAAAAGCTTGAACTTCACGACTCAATTGAAACGAAAATGGTTTTCGCATGCCCGGCAAAAGCAAAAGGGCTGAAAATATTTATTGACGAGGGCCCTTTTATTACTAATTTATTGTTTCCTGAAGACAGAATGATTTTTGCGGTTAAATAGATTAGCCCAAAATATGACTGTTAACTTCGTTTTGAACATCGGTTATTGTAATGGTATGAGATTTTGATAAAAAAATTCCAAAAGTTTCTTTAATAAATCCCTAAACCTATATTTTTATCAAATATTGTTTAATAAACTATTTTTCATTTAAACAAAATTTGCAAACCACTTTAATTAAAGATACTTCAACGCTGCTGACCATTCTCAGGGGTGTACCCGGAAACTGCCTGATTCTTTTGCCCGATAGCCCGAAGTTTACCATTGTAGAGGTGAGTGAAGAATATAACGACGCTACTTTTACCAAGAGAGAGGAAATAATTGGACGTGGTATTTTTGAAGTCTTTCCCGATGACCCGCATGATCCGCAAGCCGATGGCGTTAAGAACCTGGGCGCATCGCTGAGGACAGTTATTGAAACAAAAAAAATCCATGAGATGGCCGTTCAAAGGTACCCGGTACCCATACCAGGCACTGATGATTTTGAAGAAAAATACTGGTTGCCTGTAAATAAACCGTTAATTATAGGCAACAATGTGGCTTACGTTATTCATTGCGTGGAAGATATTACTGAAAAACTGTCATTGAGGATCAGCGAGCAACATTTCAGGGCACTTGCAGACGAAACCTCCATAATGATTTGGCGCTGCGTAAATGGCTATTGTACCTATGTTAATAAAGTCTGGATCAATTTTACGGGCCTGTCGTATGAAGATAGCCTTGGCCAGGGTATCACCAAAGCCATACATCCCGATGATTTAGCCAGGGAATTGGACTCCTATGCAAGCGCAAGGGCGAACAATGCTGTATATGAATCAAAATACCGGGTTTTACGTAAGGATGGCGAGGTGAGGTGGGTGCTGACCAAAGCTTCCCCTCATTTTTTTGAAGGGCATAAAATTGAATATATTGGCAGCGTAATAGATATCACCGATCAGGAACTAGCACAACAGATTATTTCCCAACGGGAAGCCCATTTTCGCAATATGCTGCAAACACTTCCACAAATTACCTGGACGAACACCGTTGATGGAGAGGCAAGTTTTTATAACCAGCAATGGCATGATTATACCGGGCTTAACTTTGAACAAACCAAAGCATTTGAACTGCATAACGTTGTGCACCCGGACGACTTGCAGATTACACAGGACCAATTGCTGACGATTATGTTGAGCGGCAGCGGCGGCGAATTTGAAAACCGCTATAAGCGGCACGACGGTGTTTACCGGTGGCACCTTAACCGCATGTTACCCCTTAAAAATGAAGAGGGTGAAGTTGAAATGTGGATAGGAACTGCCACTGACATACAGGACCTTAAACAATTACAACAGCAAAAAGATGACTTTATAAGTATTGCCAGCCATGAACTGAAAACACCTGTAACAAGTCTAAAAGCGACATTGCAGATGTTGAAACGAATGAAAGATAAACCATTGACTTCGATAACTTTTGGGCTGATAGACCAGGCGAATAAAAGTATGGAAAAAATAAGTTCCCTGATCGAAGACCTGCTCAATATGAGCAGGATGAACGAAGGACAGGTGCACTTAATTAAAAGATGGTTTACTTTGGTAAAAATGATTGAGGATTGTTGTATCGACTACCGTGCGGCGGGCCGGTATGCCATTAACATTTCGGGAGACATTGAACTAAGCGTATTCGCTGATGCTGAAAGACTTGGGCAGGTTGTGGTTAATTTTTTAAACAATGCTCTAAAGTATGCCGCCGGATCGGACGAAATCTTTATCGTAGTTGAAAAAAAGGGTGACTCGGCGTTGGTTTCTGTTAGCGATTCAGGACCCGGGATAGCCGCTGACAAGTTACCTCATTTATTTGACCGTTATTACCGGGCGGATACCAGCGGCATGCAATATTCAGGCTTGGGCCTTGGGCTGTACATTTCATCGGAAATAGTTAAAAAACACAAGGGAAAAATAGGGGTTAACAGTGAATTGGGAAAAGGAAGTACTTTTTGGTTTTCGATACCAATTGATCCTGATTTTTAAACCTTCTGCATATGGTTTAATATTTTCTGAAACGGGACGGATACAAATTTATATTTGGGCATATTTGAACCCTATGACAGTTCAGGATTTGGGGGCATGCATTTTTTTACTTACCGGTATGGTTTTCAGCGTAGTTGGCGGCAAGTTAACTTTTGCAGGCGCGGTTTGTGGCGGAATAGTTGGTTTGCTTGTGTACAAAGGAGCTGGAATAACAGGCATCTTTATGCTGGCGATGTTCTTTCTTTCAGGATCGTCAGCGACAGCCTGGCAATTAAAGAAAAAACAACACCTCGGCCTGGCTGAAAAGGAGGGTGGCCTGAGAACTGCCTGGCAGGTGATTGCCAACGGCGGCCCTGCCGCTATTTTTGGCGCCTTAACCTGGTTGCTGCCTGCACAAACCACGCTGTTGCAACTCATTATGGCCGGCAGTCTCGCATCCGCAACTGCTGATACCCTGTCGTCTGAACTAGGTTCCATTTATGGTAGCAGGTTTTATGATATACTTTCCTTTAAACAAGCAGATGCCGGGCCCAATGGCGTTGTAAGTTTGGAGGGTACATTAATTGGTGTGGCAGGAGCCGCAATAATAGCTTTTGTTTACGTTACGGGCTTCGGTTTTAACGTTTTTGCATTACTGATTGTAGCAGCCGGGGCCATTGGTAATCTTTGCGATTCTCTGCTTGGCGCGACTCTTGAACGAAGAAATCTGATGGGGAACAATGCTGTGAATTTTACAACTAACTGCGCCGGGGCAGTATCCTGCCTTTTGCTTTATTTTTTGGTTAAGTGATCATTATCATTCCGCTGTTTCTCCCAACAAAATAAATTTGGTAAATTGTTTATTCCCAAAAAGGTAATGACTGAAAAAGAAAAAATGATAAGCGGAATGCCGTATCGCGCCAACGATTGTGAGCTGGTTAAACTACGCGCCGCAGTCCGAAAATTATTGGGAATTTATAATCAAACGGGATTGCATGAGCCGCTTTACTTAACAGAACTATTAAAAACAATACTGGGCAAAATGGGGGAGAGCTGCTGGATTGAACCACCATTTTATTGCGATTATGGATTTAATATAACTACAGGAAAAGATTTTTACATGAACTTTGACTGCGTTATTTTAGACGTGGCTCCTGTAATGATCGGCGACTATGTAATGTGCGGCCCTAAAGTACAAATATTGACGGCTACACATAGTACCGGGGCAGAAGAACGGAATTTCAGCGGAACCGAATTGGCCATGCCAGTAACAATAGGTGACCAGGTATGGCTCGGCGCCGGCGTTATTGTTTGTCCGGGTGTAACTATTGGGGATAGAGCGGTAATTGGTGCTGGAAGCGTCGTTACGCGCGATATTCAACCCGGAATGTTTGCCGCGGGCAATCCCTGCCGCATAAGAAAAGCGGTTTGAATTAAAAGCGATATCGACTGGTCCCGACTTGTCCCAGTAGAAATCGGGAGAGTATAAGGTGAGAAAAACGCAACACTTACTTAAGACTAAAGACTGTTGACTTGGCACTAAATGCCAACTATAGCCTTTACAGGGGAGTGTTTTATTAAATAAACAATAAAATACGTGGTCGCAAAAACTATTAAAAAAAAGGCCAGTTGCAGCAAAAGCGAAATTCCGATATGATTGATGTCGATTTGATTAGGGACTAAATGGTTTATAATTATTCTTAACTGACTGAAAACAATACAATGGGTAAGATAAATTCCAAAAACGTATGTACGCGGATTTAAGAAATTAAGCCAATTTAGTCTATCGGTTTTTAACAGCGCGAAGAATAAAAGTATTGAAACTATAATATTTGAAAACCTGATGGTAGAGAATGGATCTCCTGAATCCCTTTTCATTAACCCCATTGCTTCATAACAGGCGATGCAGAGCAAAACGAAAAGTAGCGGGATAATCATATTCCATGAAATCCTGGCGAGATAATCTCTGATTTTTATTTCATTATTCTTGACCGCGACACCCAGCCAAATAAAGAAGGTATATCCCATTACAGATTTTGTATGATTTGCAGGCACCCATTTATAGTATAAATTAACACAATAAAATAACGTCATTACAATTAATAAGGCTATAAACCATAATTTTTTGACGTAGTTTCTGCATATTATTAATACAACGATTGATAATAAAGACATCGGCAGGAACCAATACGCAGAATAAAAGATAAATGACCTGGCTAAAACCATTGAAAGATGGATGGTGTAGCCAATATTCCACGAAAAAATTAGTTTAATCGGGTAAACTTCAAATAATTCAATAAAAACATAAAGGAAAAGGAAAATGATCCAGGGAAGGATCAATGTAAAAAAACGATGTTTAAGATAACCCGGGACATTATATTTATACAGCCGGTCACTCAGAAAATATCCGGAAATAACAAAAAAACTTATTGTTCCAAGCTTTCCTGTTTCGAGAATGAGGGCCTGTAGAAATTGGAAGCCTGGCTGCACAAACCGTACATTTTCCCAACCTAAAAGACAATGCGCCCAAACAATAAATAGCATCGAAATCAGGCGGATAACGCTCATTTTTTCACCATAATAATAACTTACGTTATCTGATGAGGCTGCTGCGGAATCCAAAGCCGGGCTCCCGGAAATGTTTAGAGGCAATTCCCCCGTGCTTTGACGCAGGTTGCCGTCGGTAGCTTTTGGCTCAGCGCGTAAATTAGCTCTATTCGTGATATTTTCGTTATCCGAAATAATCTTTTGTTTGGGTACAGTTCCCATGCAAAGTTTAAATTTTTAACATTCGATGTCGCATATTAATTGCTCATTTAAAAAATAGTTCAAACGGTATATGGAATAGCTCCTATCGATCAAGTAATAAGTGAATTTTTAGAATTTGACTCTTGAACAAATAATTTCTGGTTTTTGTTATGCTATAGCCATTATTGATTTGTTTGCATAAACATAGTAAGACTTACAAACTTTAACAAATAAGTGACTCGTAAAATTTGTAACAGTCATGCTACACAATAATTTATGTATTAATAAAAATCCGAACTGATAGTTTGCCCCTGTTTTTTTCGAAATCTTAAAAAAATAAAAATTAAATCCGGAAATAAGTATTGTTGTTTCTAAGCGAGTAAAACTGATGAAGGTAAAGCAGGCTCTTATTCTATTAACTATCTATTTAGTTTTCTTTGTTATTTTAAATCTAACTGGGCTTTTCATTAACATTATTCCCTATCTTTTTACTTTATCTCCTTTTTTGATAATGATTACCGGTTATATTGTTTTAAAAGAACGCCGCTTTGCTTATCCCTGCCTGCGCAAGGATGAGGAATTGGGCTATCGCGATAAGCACAAAGTCGAACTAGACATATTTTAAGAAACGTATCCCGACTTTTTTTTCTTTATATGTAAAAATACATGTTAAAAAAGGTGAAAAAAAAAGGTAAAGGCACCTAAACCAAAATTGAGGATTGCCCTGCTCATGAACTGTCAGCATTTTTTGAGAATGAAAATACCTGCCAATTGGTTTATTGCAGCAAACGGATAAAATACTTTCGAAAAATACGGTAATTTTCATTGATGTTCAAATAGGTACTAATTCTCAAATTTGAACTTTAATTTAGTTTAAACAGTAAAGAAATCCCGAACGTTTCCCTTAAAAGTATCTTGATTTTTTGCTGGTAAACAGGCTATTAAGAGTTCTTTAATTGCAAAACCTCATTCATATCAATGATGACCGAATCAACGTTTTTTATTGATTCTGACAGGCAGTTAAGCGCATAAATTTTGTCTTCGTCACTCAAATCTGCATCATTTAATAGTTGGACTAGTCCGCTGATATTTGCAACCGGTGCTCTCAGTTTATGCGATACCATATAATTGAATTGTTCCTGGTCTTTATTGCGCCTTATTAAATCGTTGGTGATCTGTTCACGCTCAAGTTCCATGAGTTTTTTTTCGGTGATGTCTTTTACAGTAAGCAACAAACCGATTTGTTCGCTTTTCTCATTCATTACACCCACCCATTTTATGAGGTACCATTTCGCTTGTTTGTCTATTGTGTGATAGTTAACTTCATAGTCAAGTATTTTCTTCAGAATTTCTTGCCGAAAAAGGTTTATTAAGACTTCTCTTCTGTTCTCCGGCAGAAATTGCAATCCGTTTATGGCAGTTTGCAGGGGCCTGCCAAAGTGTAGTTTGCAGTACTCGTTGGCCCGGGAATTAAAGGAAATGATATTAAAATCGAGATTGCACAGTACAAATGCAATATCAGTATTTTCAAATACCGTACGCAGGTTCGCCTCAGATTCTTTAAGTGATTGTTCGTGCTCAAGTTGCTCAGTGATATCGGTAATCATAGCCAGGGCGCCATTGTATGAGCCATTTTCATCGAAAATCGGGTTTGTGTTTATATTTGTCCAAACATACTTTCCATTTTTAGTTACATAGCGTATGTTCAAAGATTCTTTGGCACCCTTCTTTCTACGCTCAATACACGCAATTATATTGGCCCGGTCGGTTTCATCAACAAAATGCAATAAATCTTTGCCAAGCATTTCATCCGGCTCGTATCCGAGCATGTCGCACATCTTTTTGTTCACAAAATTTGTAAGGTTATTTTGGTCAATGGTCCAAATCCCCTCCTGGGCGCTTTCAACTAATCTTCTGAAGCGGTTTTCTGTTCGTTGCAGTTCAAGTTCATTATTCTTTCGTTCCGTAATATCACGGCTAACACCGTCAAGCCTAACAAGCTTTCCCGATGAATTTAACTTGGGGATAATTTTACTTTCTACCCACCTGATTTTTTTGTTTTTTTGAATAATCCGGTAATGAAAAACCATGGTTTCCCCGCCTGTCAGTTTAATATTCGCCTGATCGATTGTTTCGTTATCATCGGGATGAAAAGCATTATACCATAAACTAAAATCGGCCTGAAGCTCCGTTGCAGTATATCCAAATAGTTTTTTACAACCCTGTGAAACTTGGATCAATTTGTTGCAAATAGTATCAATAGAGAAAAACGTATCATCAATGACGTTGAAAAACGTATTTAATTCTTTGTTAGTCTGTTCAATTTTTTTTTCTGCAAGTTTTTGTGCTGTAATATCCTGGCTAAAACCTGTTAAACTGATAGCCCTGCCGTAAATATCCCGTTTTGCAACAATCCCGGTCCTTAAATATTTTATCGTGCCGTCTTTACTATTAATTACTCTGAAATCATAGGTTTCATTGCTGTGATGTGCCAAAAGCACCTCCAGATTTTTTTTAATGTAGAGAATATCGTCTTTATGAACCTTTTTTATGAAGTTTCCAAATGTTGATTTTGTCTTCAAATGATCATAGCCCAAAAGGTTGTACATTTCTGATGACCATTTTACTTCCCCGGATAACAAATTTACTTCCCAACCTCCAAAATGGGCAAGTTGTTCAGCTTCCTTCATCAATTCCTGGTAAAAATTATTATCAGGATCGTTTAAAATAGTGCCTTCTTCCATTTAAAAAATAGGTTAACATTTGGCTCAGGTACTTCCTTTATACTCTATTATTTAAAAATTTGTTTCGCTTAATATAAAAAGCGCCACATTTTTCATGATCTTAAAATATCTTTTAATTAATATACTAATTAATAATTGCTTAATTTTTCGCAGCGTATAAATTAATTTTTTTGAACGAAAATCATATTTTATTGCTGTTCAGATGTTTATAATTAAAGGATATATTTGAAAAAAACCGGCATTTACAATTGCCGGCTTTAAAATTTATGGCAGCACAAACATTTAAATTGAATGGGAGGATTTGGGTTGAAAATTCCAATGGAAAAATATTTGGGCGCGGTCGTGTAGAATTGTTAGAGCGCATAAAAGCTTCAGGTTCTATCAGGCAGGCGGCATTGCAAATGAAGATGTCGTATAAACAAGCCTGGGACATGATTAACCATATGAACCAAAACCTAAGTTCGCCAGTTGTAATAACCCAGAGAGGAGGCAAAGGCGGTGGCAAAGCGTTGGTGACTGAAGTCGGCCTAAAAGCTGTGGAACAGTTCCATCTGTTACAATCTAAGTTTCAGCAATTCTTAAGGTCTAATAGTGATGATATTCAATTTTAAGAAAATAGGGTATTATTTGTCGCTATTATCACAAACAATTGTTGATTTTTGCATTGTATATTAAAAAATATAACGCACTCCTTTGAAAGGCCTTTAAGTATGACTTGCCCCCGACGCGGCTTTGTTTTAGGTTTAATACACCGTGTTAATTACAACTGGTGTAAAATGTTCATTGTCTTTTTGGTGTTAGCGGTTGTTACAATTTTATCGGGCTGGAGTAATTTTGATGATGGGATTGAAACCGGGCCTTATAAATTCAAATATCCGGTAAGCTTTGGCAATCGTATTTCTATACCCGAAGACAACCCGACAACAAAGCAAGGGGTTTATTTAGGCAGGATGTTGTTTTATGAAAAAAAACTATCCAGGGATAATACATTGTCCTGCGCTGGCTGCCACCATCAAAACAAAGCATTTACAGATGGCAGACCCTTTGGCGAAGGGATTGAACCTATACCCGCCAGCAGGAATTCCATGTCGTTGGCTAATTTAATTTGGACCCGGAAGTATTTTTGGGATAGCCGCGCGGGCAGCCTGGAAGAACAAGCAGTAGTTCCTTTAACAAATCCCACAGAGATGGGGCAATCATTGGAAATATCAGTTAGAAAACTGCGCGAAACAACAACCTATCCTCCGATTTTTAAACTGGTATTTGGGGAAGAAACTATAACGGGAGATCGTATTGTGAAAGCGATAGCTCAATTCGAAAGTACGCTTATTTCATGCAACTCCCATTATGACCAATACCTTGCGGGAGCTTACAAACCTACTGAGCAGGAATTGAAGGGGATGGAACTTTTTATGACCGGGCCAAATGCTGCCCAGGGTATTCGCGGCGGTAATTGCGTACATTGCCATGGCGGCGTGAAAAATTATTTGGAATTATTTCATAATAATGGTCTGGATAGTGTTCCAAAAGATAATGGTATTGAGACAATGACTGGGTTGGCTGCAGACAGGGGG
>Ga0302191_10003150_pt1 | contig 10178 bp, 4 predicted proteins | sample II_Bog_E3_1_FD_198775 | JGI IMG/M metagenome (GOLD analysis project Ga0302191, IMG submission 198775) | Peat permafrost microbial communities from Stordalen Mire near Abisko, Sweden - II_Bog_E3_1 | ecosystem: Environmental > Terrestrial > Soil > Wetlands > Peat | place: Sweden: Abisko, Stordalen...
TGGCTGTTTTGTTCTTTGTTGGACTCTAATATCTTGAAAAACACTTGTGGAGCAATACCTGTGTTTCTAGGTGTTTAATACTCGACTCCCTTGGCTTTCAAATATTAATCAATCATGATTTTTTTCCGAATATTTTCTTCTTATTCTTTTGGTCTTCTTTGCCCTCGGCTTTCTAGCAAGCTATTACTTTTTTCCTCGCGATTATTTACTTTTTTGGCACTCATTTCCTTCAATTTTTTGGAAGCTTCTAAACTTTTTCGAATCTGAGTCACCGATATCTTTGAATTCAAAGTTGATATTTTGTCTTTCCTAGAGTGTTTCTATTCGTAATCACCTTCTATAGTCAAGTAAATGTGTGGATTAATATTTTATCTTCTATTTCTTGGAGCGTATAAAAGGGGAAAATCATCATTCTGAATCTTAGATTCATGTAGAATGTCGCTACCGCAATTAAAGAGAAGTTGCGAACAGGCGCAGCTACTACTGTTTGGAATTTTGAGCATCACTATAATATTCTTTCCGAAAAATTATTAAAATGGATAAACTGAATTCTATAAATTCTATTAATTGATTAACCAAATATTTTTTATATGTTGACGGTTATGACAAATATGAGTGATTGTTATCGTTATTAGTAGTGAGAATATAATATCTAAATGAATAATCCTTTGAAGTCACTTGACATTTAATAAAACAAAAATATTATTTTTGATCGGCTTCTTTGTTTATAAGACTAATCTCAGTATAAAAACTTCAATACATAATTTAAATATTATTGAATACAAAATCATCTTCGATTGTTTGCATTAGATAATATTAACAACAGTTTATTTTTAAGTTATTTTTAAAAAGAAGACAATATCAAATGATTAAAACAACACTATACTTTGCTACTATTAAGATTAATGTTTCCCCATTTATATTTTTAATCTTTGATTTAAAATAACTTCTAAATTTAAAATTAACTTCCATTATTAAAAAACGTAGAGTTCAGCAGGATCATAGCTAAATTGTCAATATTAGTAAAATTGGGTTAGACAAAGGTTTATGCCAATTTTGTTGATATTTTGTAATATTTCCTTAACGTCCTATATTTGATCGAGTTCGTTTTATTGATATAATTAATAGTTGTTTAAATTTTAGAAGATGGGAAAACAATTAACTCAAACCCCAGAAAAGATTATCAAAAAGACCAAAGAAGACATTCATGACCTCAAGTAAGACGATTCAATTTACTGTGAAGAGAATTCGACTCATCTCGGAAATTAAGGCTTAAAAAAGGAAGATCAAATAGAGGCTAGTTTGGTACAAAAGTAGACATCCAAAACTAAAACTATTTATAAATAGAGAGTCAACCGATCTTTTAGGCCAGAAGATAGATTTCTACCTCAACACATCAAAAGATACTATCTTTTTCCCTTTCATTATTCAACTGAGTTTTCTTTCTTTAAAATCTCTTGGAAAAATTGGAAACCTAATGGCATATACAAAAAGATGGCTACCTTCTTGAGCAATATTGATGACCATATTCCCAACAAAACATCCAGTCAATGCAAATCTTATGATTAGCGCATGAAATACTTGCACTACGAATCCCCGTCTGAATCTACTGAGGTTGATCTTCTTGAAGCTTCCCTTAACAATCTTTAAAAATGTGCCCAAGATGGCACTACAAAGTAGGTTCTTCTCAAATATTTAAAGAAAATGGGGGAAAAAAGCGAATACGTAAACTTTTTGAATGAGGAGCGAGCAAGCTATGATGAATTAGAAATGCTGGATGTGCAAAAATCAGAGAATGAGGTCGATAAGAAAGTGACCTATGAGATGGTCTAAGTCGGCACTCAAAGAGATTTAATTTTTAACGAATTTTTCGATGACGGAGATTAAAATTTGGCTGCTAAGGTATTTTGATTAAATTAGCCTTTATATATATTCATTCTTATAATAAAGTACAACACAAAAATAGGTTCATGATATATCACGCCATTTCTAGCTGTCAGCTGTCCAATTTTTAGTGTGTTTGCTCTTAAGATTCATCTTTGGGACTGAATCCTATTATCTATAATAATCATTATAAAGTGCTTTTTTTGCTGATAAAGATTATTGGTTTTGCTTAGGCTCATATTGTTCAACATTTGATCTTTCAAGAATTTAGAATGGTTTCTTTAGATTTGAATAGTTTACTTTGCTTAGTTATTTTATGTAACTCTAGTTTTATTGATGAGCCTCAGGTCTTACTCTACTTTCAGTGAAAACTTGTCTAGGAATACTGCTCAGCCTACTACCGCTATGAGAGCGATTGATGTTAGGCTGATTATAGCCATAAATAAAGCTACTTTGCTCATTTTGAATAAAAGAGGGGCTAAAGTAAGTTGGAGCGTTAGAAAATGCTCTAGATTGTCCCTGATCGACATATCCGATTGGTTGATACTTGCTTTCAGGTCTAGCGGAATAATTGTAGATTAAATTTGAATTAATAGGTCTGAATTAAGCGTCAGGTTTCACATAAACTCCTTGACTTTACAAAACAACTCTGCTCTGTTTTTGAGGATTTTGAAAATCGAAATTTTCTGGATAATGTATTATTTGTCTATTTAAGCCAATGCTTACTTTTCAACGGGCACATACTCATATTTTTTAATGGTTCGTGAAACTGGTACCATTTCTATCCTTTTTTCAGGAATTATCTCTTTGTAGTACTAAACTCTCTTTTAAACAGTGTAGTAGTCATGCTCAATCACTTCCCTAGGAATTGTTTCCATCACTTTTCTTTACTCGTATTGAATAACTTTGCGTTTAATTGGCACCTTTTCCACGTAAGATCGGTTCTCGTACTCGATAATTTTCTTCTCATAAGGCACGTATTTGATACGACTTTCCCCTTTGTTAATCACATATTACCTTTAACGATTTATTGATTGGTAACTTGAGAAGAAACTAATCGATTTACTGAATTTGATCTCTAATGAGTTTCCTCAAAAGAGGGGCCATAAGTGTAATATTGACTATTTTCGTTGCCTTCCTGTGTAAATATTTGTTGAGAATTTTTCGCTAATCTGTCTCGAGTGACTTGGGACTGAGAGAATGGATTGGTAATACCGTTGGATTACGGAATATAATATTGTGGTTTTTGTTCCTCAAACTATGATTAATTTTTCGCTCCTGAAGATATGTAACTCATCTATTATTATATCTTTAAATTTTTATCCTAAACTGAATAATATTTTTTTTTTATTAAAGAAGGAGAAATAAAAGATAGTAATGATGAAGTTCAGATCAAGAAAATATCTCTTTTAATTTTTCTATTAATTTAATTTAATATATTAATATCTTTCATGTAGGCCTAGAACACTCTAGACGCTAAGAAACTAACTGAGGAACTGTAAAAGATGACCGAAGTATTTGTTGCTTTATCTAGTGGGCGAAGGCCATCATTTTTACAGAAAAAACAATCATCGCAACCAAGGGATGCAAGCCCAAATTTGAATAACTTACGCCCTATTTTAAAGCTTATTAAAGCAGAGATGAAACTATTGGACGAGGTATTTTTAAAACAATTTAGGCTTCATTTTGCTGGGTGAGCACTATGACGTTCACCGTTTCCATCCCCCACTGGTATACGGACGTCGAGGAAATGCAGAGACTGGCGAAGGAATTAGTTTGGCTGTGGGTAAATCTCGAAAGGGAGAAAAAGTATACATACTTATCACATACATTCTGCCAATTATCTCGGCCAGAGCAGTACCCCAACAAATAAACTTTTACAATGACTTCAGTAAGCCTAAATTCATTTAGTTGGAGAGCTCTAACAATTCAACTGATAACATGATTCATATGACATAGACTCATAAAATCAAAAATTGTTGCGCATGGGAGGGGTAATAAAGTTACGGTTTTGATTTTGAGGCGGAATTGGGTTTATGGGAGTTGATTGGATTACAATGTGAGGATGAACGTTTTTATAATTCAAAGCATTGGGTTGAGGATTCATTGGACTGAAGTTTGGTTGATTGAAAGGAAACTGATGAGACCCATTTCCCTTCTGTTCTTGCTGTTGAATAAGGTCCTTAATAATTTCATCTTTTTTGTTATTTTCGTTAATCATTGAATTAAAAGCAGCCTCTAGAGCTAATTTTTCATACCAGAGCCTACAATAATCTGCTTTTAATCGTTATTGTTATGAATTGTCTTTTTCTAAAAAAAAATCAATGAGTGATTTGTCGTCTAGATGAAAGTTGGTATTTTCTCTTGGAGTTTATTTTGAAATTTGCAAGTTTTATATGCCTTTATTTTTGCTAGTTAAGGTGTGTCTAAGATTGAAATCTGTTTCAAAGACAGGAAGTTGCTTATCTTTATTATTGAAATTAGGATTGAATTGTGTTTTTATTTTTCCTTCGAAAGCAGAAAGTGCATTATCATTATCCTCCTTCACTAGTACTCCATTTTTTATAACATAGTTTTCTTCAATATTTTTTCTGTTTTCGATTGGCTTATTAAATTTAGCAAGGATCTCCTCCGCTTCTTGCTCCTCGAGTTGAGAAATACTCTTAAAACTGAGAGGATGATTGCGATTAAATGTAATCTTCAGCATGATCTGAGAATCAGGTTAATTTTTTGAATTTATATTAAACAATTTTAAACTAAAATTCAAACCATTACTGAAAATACCAGTACCTGTATATTTACAGTATTTCATCAATTGCATGCAAGTCATTTTTATAAAATTACAAAGGATCTTATTGATAAAAGAATGGTGAAAATTGGATATCTTCAAAATAAAAAGGATATCATTAATTGTTTTGGAAATTTAAAGATTAATTCATCAAGATAGTCAAGATAATTTATAGAACAGTCAAACAATATGAATAATGATACAATAAATAATTTATAATTACATAGTCATGGAGATTAATATATAACAGTCATAGTGCTAATTTATTATTTCCACGATCTATATTCTTACGTAAAAAATCGTGATTTATCAGCTGTTTTATTGTCAAACGATCGGCTGGATTTTTTTGCAGGCACTTATTTAAAAAATCTCGAGCTTCCTTTGAGACATATACATAGGATGGAATTGATATTTCTTCTTTAACAATTTTGATAAGTTCTTCTTCTTTATTTATTTTAAAAGGATTCTACCCAATCAACATCTAATACATCATAATTCCTAAAGACCAGATATCAATTTTTTCATCATATTCATTACCCTTCAGAATTTATGGACAAACATAAAGAGGAGTTCCGCAAAAAGTGGTTCTCAATTTATTGTCCAGATGAACTGACCATCCGAAATCACAAAGTTTCACTACTCCCTGCATTATTAATTCATTACTTCATGCAAGACAATATTCTCAGGCTTTATATCTCTATGTATAATCCTAAAAGCATGTAATTATTCCACAGCTTTGCAAATTTGATTCATATATTCAGCAACTTTGGCTTCTGGCATTTGCTAATTTTTTCTTAATTGTTGAAAAAGTTGCCCTCCGATGGCAACTTCTAAGACAATATATATATTTTTTTCGTCGTCAAAGAGGCCATACATTTTAATGACATTTGCGTGATTTAAATACATTTGAATTTTGATCTATCGGATAAACTGATCAATGATAGCATCCTCAATCAGAACAGACTTTTCAATTACTTTTAATGCACATAAATAATTGCTTTTTTTATCTCTAACTATTGATATAATTACCTTACGAGGAATACATTTCCATATTTTCCCTTCCCTAAATTTTTTATCTTATCAAAATCAGCTAGCTTTAATCCAATCTTTTCGTTTTTTTTACCACGACTTATCTGCTTCAGCCATTCTCTGGTTCTCTCTTATTTTTATTTTTATTTTTCTTATTTATTAGTTTCAGGAGTATTCTTTAATGGTTTTTTGTAAAAATGATGCTAAGGTGCATCTACTTGCTTGGATTCAACACGATTTTTATTGAATGGAAAAAAAGTGGGTTTTGATTATTGAGTCAGTTAAGACGAGGATTAAAATTGAGCAGGTTAACTATAACGTGGCTGCCTTCGGGGTGGAGAAGATAAAACTGTGGGTTTGTCTGCGATTGCTGTTTTATTATACGTATAATTGCTTTCTTTAGTTTTTGCTAAATCGGATATTACGCTCTTTATCATTTAAGTATTATTTTTTGCTGCGCCATGACTAAAGTTGTTGAAGTTTGATTGGAAAATTGATGATTATGCATTAGGTTTTATATAAGTGGAGGTGCTGCTATTTACTTTAGGCTGCTAATAACTGACTTTATTGCTGTAGCTCTTGAATGGCGTCTGAACAGGTGGGGGGATATAGTGAGCCGAGTTGGGAGATTTTGAATAGCCATTAGTCGACGTATAAGAAGGTATTGGATCTTTTTGATGATTATAGTAAGGTATGGATAAAACATTAGGATTAGTTATGTGTCTCGGGCTAGAAAAATGAGGGTTCATATATCAATAATTAATAATTATTTGTTAAAATTTTAATAGACTGAGAGAGAATTGTTTTATTTAAGTTTTTATTGTTGTAATGAGTACCAATTCCACATATTAATATTATTATTTCAATTAACGGTATCAATGATCCTCCATCATTTAGAAGGATTCATCAACCATTTATGTCGAATTCAGATTGGATTTTTAAAATACAGCATGATTGACATTTCATTTAAATTAATAGTCACTTTTCAAGGGAAGAGTCAACTCATTTTTATATAAATTAAATTACTAAACCTTATAATTATAGAAGAAAATGAATACAACATACGGAATATTGACATCAACCCATTTAGAGGCGCCTCACTTTAGCTCCCCATCAGTAACATATACCCGCCTCATGAAGTCATCCACACGACTTTATCCTGAAAGATAATCTTATGTGACAACTAGAATGGTAAATTAAATTTAGGGAAGGAATATGAGGCGCTAATGGAGATAAATGGATCGTTCAATGGATTAGTACATGACAATGACAACAAAAGTAGGAGTCCAGACTTGCTTAGCAACTCGGCATCAAACTTTAGACTTGGTTTGTGGCAGCCAATATTTATGATAGCTTCGATACTTTGATCAAAATATTCAGAATTCCTTCTTATTTAATTAATTGGATTGAAATCAAATTTTCCAATATATGCTTTTTCATACGCATCAAAGAGATGGAAGAAATTTAAGAAAAATAATGGACAAAAGTTAGAGGATAAAAATTAATGAAAATCTTAAAAAATTCAAAATTAAACAATAAATAAAAATAAAACTCTTGAAAAAAGAATTAAATTGACGTTTTTAGAATTATAATTAGAGAGAACAAAAGCAGAAGCAAAACTAGCTTTAAGACATTCAAATATTTTTCAATAATAACGGTCTTTTAATAAGAAAGAAGAATTGGTAATAAAAAGAAAGCTAAAATGAAAAATGGATGTCTTTTTGTCATCTAAATATCGCCTCTTTTCTCCCAATTCTCATTCAAAAATTCTTCTGTTTATAACTCGCTGATTTTGCAGATTATTTTTTGCCAAATGTATGAATTTAGAGCAAACTTTATTTGTAATGATTATTATCCTGAATGTATTTAACCAAGATGTTTTTATTTGTATTTGTATTTTTAATTTACTAGAGTTTACTATTAGAATCATGTTCAAATTAATCTTACTTATTGGATGAACATGACAGTAAATTTATAAAAAATTGTTTATTGTGTCTTACATATATTGATCAATGAAGACTGAAACTTATAGATGCTAATAAAATTATTAATTTGAGATGTTACAAATCTAAGTTTAGTGTTGCGTTGACTGCCATCTTCACAACTGGTGTTCACGGCATAATTAGGCTAAATATCACGAATTCTATGACCGGCTTGAAGCTAAAGCCCGAGCAGTTCTTAAAAATTTTACTATCATTAAGAATCAAGTGCCCGAAAATTATGAGCAAAGATAAAATATTTCAGGTCTTGGAGTGGACTCACATAGATATATTGATGAGAAAAACTAAATTGTAATCTTTCCTAGACATGGAGCTTTCGAAGTCAAGGTTAATGGCATGCTGATCTTCTCGAAACTACAGTCAAATCTTTGGCCCAACACTGAAAAAATTGGATATCTTTTAACTCAAATTAGCAATTAGTTGGAAACTGGCAACGACATTCAAAAATATTCACTCCAATACAGATTGTAAAACGAAAATGAGGATTAATACTTTGTTGATACGTACAAAAAAGTCATTAAATTTAAGATATTTAAGAGACCTTTTAGTAGCCAATTCAATGCTTCAGCTTATGCGGGAAAGGCATCTGTGGAAAACTCAAGCGATAAAAAAATTCCTGCTTTTAAAAGAAGAAACGTGGTCAGTTTGAAAAAAGCTAGTAAATAAAAACTAGATATTTCAAGAAAGACTGACTATTAAAAACGACCTATCCCTCGGCTGAAAGGAAAAATTGAAAAAATTCATCATTAATATCATAATAATGAATTTAAAGACTTTCAAGAAGGTGATAACTTTATTGAAGAGCATTACCAAATGCCAGATATGGGCAAGATCAATAAAAGTTAAAAGTATTCTCCAAGAACTCGAAAAAGATTTCATATGAAGAATGAGCTTGGACCATTATTAAAACCGTTACCTCTCGATGTACCAACAACAACTGCAACAAATTAAATTAAGAGGCTTGAGAAAAAGCCATCAAGAAAGTTAGTAATAAAAGCTAATGATAAGAAAAGCAGCGATAGTTTTAAGAAAATTAATCAATATCAATAAAAAGTGACTGATGTGATTGGCCAATCTTAGAGTATTCTTGTGAATGCATCAGAGACACCTGTCATCAAATAATAAGTCAAGATTCAGCAGAATTTTATTGAATAAGAGCATATTCAACACAATTCGATTCAATAATAACAGAAGATCAAGAAGAAAAGTGTTAAAAATATATAAGCTGAGCATGAAATTCTTGTACAAAAATATGAAGAAAAAACTGTGGAAAACAATTTGCCCAAAAAATAAATAACCATATAGAAAAAGGACTTATAAAGTATAGTTTCCTCGAGAAAAGCGAGTGAGCCAAAGATGAAAAGTTAAAAGCATCAATAATAATCATCAAATGGAGGATATTAAAATTTGATGGAAGAGCTTGACAAATAATAAAAGGAAGAGCAAGTCCAATCTCATCATGAGAATAAAACTAAAACTTAACGTTCTCAGCTTTCAACTAAAAAAGTAGAAGAAGAGATAAATAAGAAAGGAGAATAGCTCAAATCTCATAAAGAATAAATAAAATAAACAAATACAATATAAAAAATAGCTCATGAACCAGTGAAATAAGTTTCATCAATTCCTTTGGCAGAAAATATTTCAAAAAAGAAGTCATAAAAATCTAAAAGCGATCACTAATTGTATGATGAGTAATATTATGATGAATATTAAGAATAATAAAAAAATGGTCGGCCCGAAACAAGCAATTATTCTAGAAGGGGTGAAAAAGAGGCTCCTGAATAATAATAAATTTTACAGCATCAAGAGTAAAAAAATTAAGATTTTAAGAAAAAGATAGGAAATATTTAAAAAGTAGAAACAAAATAAGAGGTCCTATATGAGGAAGAATATGAACAATTTCCACAAGAATAAAACAATTAAGATAATTAAATCCCCATCATAATTAACCGACAAAAGGACAAGAATAATATAGACAGTAGCAAGGAAGTCAAAGCAATGATTACTCCAGACAATTCTAAAAAGAAAATTAGTTAATATTAATAAAATTATGAAGAGGTGGAAGAAAATTAAAAAGTATAAGAAGTCAACTTGGTAAAATAGGAAAAAATTAAAAGCCATCCACAAAATCATTAGGAAAAAAGATAGGATTAACTAATTTAATCAAAAAAGGAAAGCAATAAAGGAGTAAATTAGCCAAAACCATAATAAGTCAAAAAAATATCAATAAAAGGCGTAAAATCCACAAAGAGTATCGGCAAAATTGGAAAAATTGAAAAATAGGAAATTAATTTAGATCATAGCAATAAAAAAGATGGTGAGAAAAGAAAAAAAACAATTGAGATTCATTAATAGTCATTATAGTCAAATAAGAAAAAATAAGAAAGTCATGTACCTATTCATGTTTAAACAAAAGGAGATTCTAATTTTGAAATAAAAAAGGAAAATATTGGAAAAATATCGGATAAATAAATTTC
>Ga0302191_10003163_pt1 | contig 10145 bp, 4 predicted proteins | sample II_Bog_E3_1_FD_198775 | JGI IMG/M metagenome (GOLD analysis project Ga0302191, IMG submission 198775) | Peat permafrost microbial communities from Stordalen Mire near Abisko, Sweden - II_Bog_E3_1 | ecosystem: Environmental > Terrestrial > Soil > Wetlands > Peat | place: Sweden: Abisko, Stordalen...
CAGGCAATTCAACAGAATAAAAATCCATTCTCGTATAACATAAACAATAATAAATTCAATACAAAACCAGACACTTTGTTAAACAATTCTTATAAAAATTATATCGTACAAGAAGAAAGATTCAAAGTTCAATAGATATATAATCATCAAACAACTTTAAAAACAAGAAGATACAGAATGAAAAAAATTATAGCAGGGATTTTTTGCTTGTTTTCGTTAATCGCTTCAGCACAGGATTATAAACTGGTTTGGGAAGATAATTTTGACAAACCGGCCTTGAACGAAGCCAACTGGACTGCCGTAATATCCGGAAGTGGTGGTGGAAACAGAGAATTACAGTATTATCGACGGGAAAATATTTCAATAGGGAAAGAACCGGTATCGGGTGAAAACTGTCTTATTATTACGGCAAAAAGGGAGCACCATATGTTCAAATCATTTACTTCCGGTCGTCTGTCGACTAAAAACAAAATGACTTTCAAATATGGTAAAATTGAAGCCAGAATAAAATTTCCAAAAACAGCAAATGGTTTGTGGCCGGCATTTTGGATGTTGGGAAAGGATTATCCGAAACAAGTATGGCCAAAATGCGGTGAGATCGACATCCTGGAAATGGGAAATAATAATGGTATTCTGGCAGGAACACAGGATCGCTTATTTAATGGTGCCTGTCATTGGGGTGAAAAATTTAATCATGGTAAATATCCTAATTATGCCAAATCTACAGTAAACCCTTATTGTTTACAGGATGGGTTCCATTTATACACATTGATATGGGAACCGAATTCCTTGAAAATGTATGTGGATTTAGATAAATATCCTAATAATACACCCTATTTTGAAATGCCGATTAATGGAAAGAATGAAATCAATAATCCGGCACATTATTTTCATAAACAATTCTTTCTGGTTTTTAATCTCGCTGTTGGTGGTGATTTCACCGGTATCAGAAATGTAAATAAAATCACTGCATTGAAAAGTGGTGATGCAAAAATGTATATCGATTATGTCCGGGTATATCAAAAGGGCCAGCCAACTGAAGAGTTTCATTATTCTTCTAAGTAATTGGAACAATTTATTGTTTCATTTTAACTTGAAAGAATAGAACGCTGATAAACGCAGATATAGCGGATAAAATCCCGATAGCTATCGGGAGGATTTAAATTCCGATACATCGGAATGATTTCTAAGATCTATGTCTTTATCATTCATACTTGTATGAATAAAATCCTCCCGATAGCTATCGGGATTAAAATCCGTATAAATATATTAATCAGATCTAATCCGCTTAATTCGTGAAATTTCCGACAAGTCGGAATGTTCCATCCGCGTTCTATTCTTTAATAATAAATAGTTAAATCTATTCTTTCTATTACTTATACTTGTCAAACCATAAAAATTACACTTTAAAATCCAGCATTTTACTTATACTTTTCATCATGAAAACCCGTTTTCCAAGGCTACTTATAGTCGTTTTTCTTAGTTTAATCCTGTCATCAAATACGAACGCTCAGTTTATAACTGTTGGGAGTGGAAGTTATACAACCTCATTTCCGGGAACAGATATAGCCGGGAGAAATGCCTTTCCATCAGGAACTCCTTTTGTAAGTGGAAATGCTTCAGGCAAACCGGTTCCTACAAACGACTGGTGGTCGGCACTGGTCAAAAATGGTACAGCCTCGAATCTTTTTAATTATCCGTATACGATGAAAACCATTCCTTCGGGATTAGTAGTCAGTTATATCCCTTCCGGTGTCATCGATGATCTTAATCCGGTTACTATGGGTGTGACAGGTCTGGCAACTTCAATTACAACTGTCTCCGATTATTCCGATTGGACAGTAACCATGGACTGGACTGATGGAACGCATGATTTTCAAGCCACTTCAGGGGTTGGAATGCCTTTCCTCTATTTTATAAAAAAGGCAGGTGATGTTGCACAAGTCACTGTGACGTCCGGAACGGTTACTATTGCGAATGAAATGTTGATTATTGCCAATGCTAAAAATGGCGCCAGTTTTGCCGTTTATGCTCCTACAGGAAGTACCTGGACAAAAAATGCAGGAGTTTATACGTCAACATTGAATGGGGCAAATTATTGGTCAATGGCCTTTATTCCGCTAACTGCAACCGATATACCGACTGTAGCCAATGAATATAAAAAATACGCCTACGTATTTCCGGTTAAAACTACTGCTACCTATAGTTATAATGAAAGTACATCGGTTATGCGTACTGATTTTACTGTCCAAACCGATGTAAAAGAAGGAACCGAAACAAATATGCTGCTCGGTTTGCTTCCACACCAGTGGGCTCATTTAGCTTCTAATTCTGCTGTGCCGGATAAATACAGTTATGCTATTGTCAGGGGAGAAATGAAGACAATGGCAGGTAACAGTTTTAGTGTTGAAAATACTTTCCACGGGATTCTACCAACATTGCCTTATGTCGATAATTACAGCAAAGGATTCACTCCATCTGTTTTAACTGATAAAATAGCCGCTTTAGAAAATAGTACGATGGATACCTGGACTGATGATTATAACGAAGGACAGGTGTTTAACCAGCTGATGCAAACTGCCCGTATTGCCAATGAAATGGGCGATACCATAGCACGAAACAAATTACTTACTACCATAAAAAAACGACTTGAAAACTGGCTGAAAGCAGATAATGGTGAAGTAGCTTTTTTATTCTACTACAATTCTACCTGGTCTACCATTATTGGTTATCCTTCAGGATATGGAGCTGATACGGGTCTGAACGACCATCATTTTCATTGGGGATATTTCATTCAGGCAGCGAATTTTGTTGCACAATTTGACCCGGGTTGGGCTGATCAATGGGGCGGAATGATTGATATGCTGGTCCGTGATGCTGCAGGTTATGACCGAAACGACACAATGTTCCCTTATTTACGTAATTTTAGTCCATATGAAGGTCATAGTTGGGCAGATGGTTTTGCAGCCAATCCTCAGGGAAATAACCAGGAATCGAGTTCCGAGAGTATGAATTTCAATGCTTCACTCATTCAGTGGGGACAAATTACCGGCGACAAAACCATTCGTGATTTGGGAATTTATTTGTACACCACAGAGCAAACAGGTATTGAAGAGTACTGGATGGACATTCATCACCGTAATTTCCCTGCGACACAGCCATACAGTTTGGTGTCGCGTGTTTGGTCAAACAGCATTGATAACGGGACTTTCTGGACAAGTGATATAGCAGCATCCTATGGTATTGAAATGTATCCGATACAGGGCGGTTCACTTTATCTGGGTCAGGATACGGTTTATGTAAAACGACTCTGGAATGAAATAGTTGCCAATACCGGCATTGCCAGCAATCAGGTTAATCCTAATTTGTGGCATGACGTAATGTGGGAATATCTCGCTTTTATTGACCCTGCCAAGGCTATAGAAATGTATAATTCCAATCCGGACCGTGATTTGAAATTTGGAATTTCCGATGCACAGACTTATCACTGGATCCATGCCATGAATGCCCTGGGAAGGGTGGATGCAAATATCACTGCCAATAATCCTATGGCATGTGCATTTATACAAAATGGCCAGGTTAATTATGTAGCACAAAACTATTCGGCTACGCCCATCACAGTACTCTTTTCTACCGGCTACCGGTTAACGGTGCCTGCCGGAAAAATGTCTACAAGTCTTGATGGAAAATATTCAGGAACAATTGCTTCGTCTTTTCCACAGGCATTCGTCGGAGGTAGTGTGACTCTGAATGCTACTGTTACGGGCGGAACTCCATCAAAAGTGGAATTTATGGATGGTACAACTTCGTTGGGAATCGTAAGTTCCTCACCATTCGTCACTACCGCTACCAATTTACAGTTGGGAATTCATAATTTATACGCTAAAATCTTTGATGGTGATAAATTTACTGTGACCAACACAGCTCAGGTACTTGTAGGAAATCAGTTGCCTTACGGTGGAACAGCCTGGGCTATTCCAGGTACTATCGAAGCTGCCAACTATGATATTTTTGAAGGAGGAATAGGTCAGAATATAACCTATTTTGATGTCACAACAGCCAATTCGGGTAATTTCAGAATGGATGAATATGTAGATGCTTCACTTGATCCTGTTGAAGGTGCTGTTGTTGGAACTATTGCTTCGGGCGAATGGCTTGATTACACTGTGAATGTGGCACAGGCAGGATTCTATTCGTTTGACTTCCGGTATGCTTCAGGGAATCCTGCAGGTGGCGGACCGTTTCATTTGGAAATCGATGGACAGGTTGTTTCTTCAGATATTCCCGTCCCTTCAACATCTGCCACTGTCTGGACTATCTGGGCTACCAAAACCGTTGCCGGAATTCCGCTTACACCGGGTCAGCATGTTTTGCGTGTTGCTTTTTCGGCAGGCGAATTTAATTTAGGGAAAATGACTTTTACCCGTACGGGAGATTTATCCTATAGTATTCCTATAGCCAATGCCGGAAATGATTTGAAAGTGTTGCTCCCGTTAACTTCAACAACTCTTGATGGATCTGCCAGTACCGAATCCGGCGGGGAAACGTTAACCTATAAATGGATACAACTCTATGGCCCGACAGTCGCTCAATTCTCTGATTCCACTGCTGTAAAACCTACTGTCAGCGGACTGGCAGAAGGAATGTATTGTTTTAAATTGATAGTTACAAATCCGGATTTGCGTTTTGCTTCAGTTGAAATCAAAGTAATGGTAACAACCACACAAAATGTTCCTCCAACTGTTTCTTTGACCACACCGACTGACAATTCGACATTTACTGAAGGTACACCGGTCACCATCACAGCTATAGCAAGCGATTTTGATGGGACAGTTCAACAGGTTGATTTCTATCAGAACAATATCCTGATATTATCGAAAACAACCGCTCCTTATAGCATACAGTGGACTCCGGCTGCAGGAACTTACGCCATTACTGCAAAGGCCACCGATAACGGAGGTGCAGTCAGTACTACTCAAACTGCGAATGTTATCGTTGCACCGTTAATGTCGTGTACTTCAACATCTACTGATGCTACGCAGGGTTCGTTTACAGTAGGGTACAAATGTACGTACGAAACTGTGGGAACCGACGTAAATGTTACATTTGAATTACTTGATAACCAGCCCGGACTTATTGCCTATTTATGGAAAGAAACACCGTTTGCGGAATCGGCTATGACAAATGTGAGCGGGAATATCTTTACTGCTACCCTAAGTGGGCAGACTCCGGGATCAACCATCAGTTATGCCTGTAAGTTTGCCTATACAGGTGGCATGTCGGTAACAAAATATATGACTTATGTGGTAGGAACAAATTGCGGCAGTACGACCAACGATACTCAGCCACCTGTAAACTTTACGGCTACTCTTGGAGCTGTCTCCGCTACATCGGTTGAGTTATTGCTAAACGCGACCGACAATTCGGGAACAGTAGTCTATAATGTCAGTTATGGCACCAATTCAACGGGTATTCCAACGGCTTCAGCAGTTCAAAAATCACTTCTGATTACTGCTCTGACCCCAAATACCCCTTATACATTTAGTATTACTGCCGGTGATCTGGCAGGGAATATGGCAGCTAATAACCCGATCATCCTTTCGGCAACAACAGCGGCAAACACCAATACCGATTGTGCAGGAACAGCTTCAGACGCTGCTCAGGGTGCTTTTTCAGTGGGGTATACTTATATGTTCCAAACTGTTGGTACAGATGTGAATATCAATTTTGAACTGTTAGATGATAAGACAGGACTTGTAGCTTACCTCTGGGATTATACTTCAGGTTTTGTTGAAAAAGCCACGACCAATGTCAGCGGGAAGAAATTTACAGTCCTGCTGACCGGAAAAGCTGCCGGATCGACTATTCAGATTGCCTGTAAGTTTGCCTATGCGGGCGGAATGTCGGTAACAAAAACTTTTTCCTATGTGGTTGGGAATGCATGTACGCAGACCGGGGTTGAAAATCCATCCGCGAGTGCTGTATTCTTCTACCCGAATCCGGTTCAGAAAGTTTTGCATCTCCAATTGAATGCCGGAAGCAATCGTGTAGTATTAATGGATATGATGGGTAGAAAAGTCTTTGATAAAACTGTTTCTGATTCGTATATCATTGATATGAATAGGTATGAAACAGGCATCTATTTTATCAGGGTGGAAAATCAACAAGGCGTACTGAACGGAAAAGTGATAAAGAAATAGAAGTAATTAATAATTAACAATTAACAATTAAGAATTGTCAGGATGTTGAAATTTAAGCATTTGTAGATTAACAAATAGATGATTAATTATCTGTGATTATTTAAATGTCTCATCCGCGTTCTATTCTTTAATATAGATTAATCTATTCTTTCAAGTACTTAAATAATAAAAAAATATGAAAATCAGATCTTTTGTTCTTATTATTTTGTGTCAGTTGGTAATCATTTGTAGTTTTGCTCAGTCAAAGAACAAACCTGAACTAAAAAATAACTGGTACTACCTGAACGGCGAAAAATTTTTCATCAAAGCTATTGGTTATGAAATTGGTGCCCGTCCGGGACAAAATCCTTATAAAGGTGTGAGGGCAGATTATCCTGACCTGATGAAATTTGATTTGAAAGTGATTAAAGAAGGTGGGTATAACTGTATTCGAACCTGGAGTCAACTAACAGAAAATCAATTAAAACTTGTTCAGAATTCGGGTTTAAAGTTGATAATGGGTATCGATATCAGCCCTGATAAGGATTACGCTGATCCGGCATTTGTCAATGAATGTGAAGCTAAACTTTTGCAGGTTATGAGTTATGCAAAGAAATATGATTGCATCATTACGTATCTGATTCTGAATGAACCTCAGACTGATCATGTTCATGCAGTTACAGGAAAGGCATTTGTCAGTTTGATGAAACGATTGACTGATATTATTCACAAAGAACATTCCGGAATCCCGGTCACCATTTCAGCAAATGCCATGATCAGTGATTATATTGACGAGAATATATTTGATGTCTATGCGTATAATTGTTATGATCATTCTGAGGCACAGACCGCCACGATGGGTTTTAAAGATTATATCAAAGGACTTGTTGAACTAAACGGATTGAAAAAACCTTTTATTACTACCGAGTTTGGCTATTCTGTTTCACACAAAGGTTCCGGTCGTTACGGTGGTAATACGCTCACTCAGCAAAGTGAAGGGCTCATCAGCAATTACCGCGACTTGTTGGATGCCGGAGCTGTGGGCATGTGTCCGTTTTATTATGCCGATGGGTGGTGGAAAGGCGGTGATGAAAATTACCACAATGCCGGTCAACCGGAAGAATGGTTTGGATTCTGGGGATACAGCGATTTGAATGATAAATTCGGTTCGCCGCGGCCTGTTTGGTTTGCCATGCGTGATTATATGAAAGCATTGATTATCAGTCCTAAAAACAAGGATATTTATATGTCGGATAATATTCCTGTTGAACTTTATACCGATAAAGATGTAAAGAAAGTAACCGTTAAGCTGAACGATAAAATATTGTTTTCCAAAAACATTACGAAAGAAGGCTATTTTGCGGACCAACTGAAAGTATCACCGAAAGGAATTGAAGATATGGAACTTTCTTTTGAATTTTATAGCAAAGCAGACAAATTACTGAAAACGGAATCGATCATGATACTGGCTTCCGAAAAGCCTTTTGAATTGCCGACACTGAGCATTGAAGTGACTCCTGATAAAGATTTAAATGTCGGAAAGATAGCAAGTGTGAAAACCAGAATAGAAACCAAAGAGAATTTTAAACTGGCAGATGAGGTAAAAGTCAGCTTTAACACGCATTTAGGTTGGGAAGTCGGACCACAGGCAACAGTTTCCATTAAAGATCAACTTGGGAATAAAACAATCTCCACTGAAAGTTTTTTTACTATTCCCGATACTTGTTGGGTCGTGAATGCATCGGCAGGAGTAACAGTTCAATATGGAAAATTTAGTTTTAAGATTCACGATCAGAAGTTGATTTACAGGGGCAATTGGGCAAGTGAAGTAAGCAGGAAATAATTCATAATTCATAATTCATAATTGCCTGGTCTGAAATTTAAGTTTTTGTGGATTAATAAACAGATCATTAAATAACTTCAATTACGTAATAAATAAGTAATTGAACTATTTAGATTTCCGAACCCCAAATCCCCAAAGGGCTTAAGAGTGGACTTTTACAAACGATTTGCAATTAAGAAATTTTCAAATACTGCGTCTTAAAGCCCCCTTTGCAGGCTCAGTAAAAATGAATCAATTATCAATATAACTTACAAATTGAAAGGTAGTCATTAATTTAAAAATAAGTGAATAAAGTTTTAATCCCGGGTGATTTGGTTTTCAACTAAGGATATTAATATCTAATAATAAAGTAATTAAATAAAAACCTTATTTTTGGTTTTTCACCCTTAGTAGAAATGTTAAGTAAAAAATATCTTACCCTTATTACCCTTATTTGTTCTCTGGTTTTATATCGTAAGTATATTCAATTTTCAAAAATCTTTTTATACAGCCTGTTTGGGGGTTTTGGGGGTCAAAAGTAAAATTAATGCAAAAAACGTGTGTTATATATTTAACAAACAAATCAATAATTAATCCTTATTACTTAATAGTTTATGGAAAAAATCACATTAAAATTATCCTTCAAAGAAAAAGTAGGATACAGTTTAGGCGATACAGCTTCGCATTTTGTCTGGGATATGGTAGGGTTTTGGCTCTTGTTTTTTTATACTGATGTATATGGAATTTCAGCTGCCGCAGCAGGTACTATCATGCTTGTAGCCCGGTTTTGGGATATGGCTGTCGATCCCATTATTGGTGTCGTATCCGACAGAACCAATACACGTTGGGGCAAATTCCGTCCCTATATTTTATTTGGTGCCGTGCCCTATGCCATTCTTGCCATTCTGACGTTTACCACACCGAATTTTGGTGAACTTGGAAAGATACTTTATGCCGGCGCTACCTACGTGCTTTTAATGACAGCCTATGCCGCCATAAACCTTCCGTATTCTGCTCTGGGGGCAGTAATGACAGATGATACCTACGAACGGGCAGGATTGAATACATACCGTTTTATTGCTGGTTTCACCGGGCAGTTTATTGTTACCGGACTTGCCCTTACCCTGGCTGAATTCTTCGGCCATGGCAATAAAGCACAGGGATTTCAATACACTGTATTAATGTTTGCCATATTAAGCCTGATTTTCTTTTTTATTACTTTTAAAAGTACGAAAGAAAGAGTTCAGCCACCTAAAGAACAGAAAAATTCACTGAAAGAAGACTTAAAGAATTTATTTGCCAATAAGGCATGGAGAATACTGGCTATTGTCGGAATTATCTCATTTATCATGTTTGCCATGCAAAATGCAGCCATTGCCTATTATTTTAAATACTATCTGGGTCGTGAAAATAATGTACAGCTTTTTAATGTTCTTGGAACAGTTGCATTGATAGTTGCCTTACCTTTGTCGAAACCATTGGCCAAAAGGTTTGGGAATAAGAATGTATTTATTGGCAGTTCGTTGATTTCCGGACTGTTTTTCATGCTGATTTACCTTCCGGGAGTCAAAGATATTACAACTATTTATGTGTTTAATATCATCGCAAAAATGGCGTATGCACCTGCAGTTCCATTGCTTTGGACCATGATAGCCGACTCGGCCGACTATGGTGAATGGACGACAGGACGAAGGGCAACGGGGCTGTATTTCTCTGCAGCTGTTTTCGCACAGAAAGCAGGATGGGGAATCGGTGCAGCTATTGCAGGCTGGATACTTACCATTTCGCAGTTTGTGCCAAATGTAACTCAAAACTCTTCGGCTATAACCGGAATTAAATTGTTGGTCTCAGTCATTCCGGGCATTCTGTACATGTCGTGCGCCCTGTTCATGATTTTCTATAAGATAGATTCGAAAACAACCGATTTAATGAAGAAGGACCTGGATGCAAAGCGCGCAATTGATAATCAGGGGTAAGAGAGTTTAAACCACATAGAACACAAAAAACAATACATATAACCACAATAGACACAGTAGGACACAATAGAAGAACACAATAGAAAAAAAGATAACCACAATAGACACATAGAACACAATAGAAAAAACACAATAGAAACACAAATCAGATAACCACAATGGGCACAT
>Ga0302191_10003169_pt1 | contig 10133 bp, 7 predicted proteins | sample II_Bog_E3_1_FD_198775 | JGI IMG/M metagenome (GOLD analysis project Ga0302191, IMG submission 198775) | Peat permafrost microbial communities from Stordalen Mire near Abisko, Sweden - II_Bog_E3_1 | ecosystem: Environmental > Terrestrial > Soil > Wetlands > Peat | place: Sweden: Abisko, Stordalen...
AGGAAAAGTGGAGAAGCAGAGGTCTACATCACTAAGGGCAATGGCAAAGTCATCGTTAATGGTGAACCACTCGCTGATTACTTTGGAGACGTCTATCACCGAGGAGAATCACTCAAACCACTGATTTTCACAGAAACGGCCGGACAATTCGATTTGGAGTTTACTGTGGTGGGAGGAGGTATTCACAGCCAGTCATAGTGCATGGCAATGGCTCTGACCAATGCTCTTATAATGTTCAACCCCAAATATGAGAAGATACTGTCTCAGTTTGGACTGACTGGAATTGATGACCGTAAGAACGAGGCCAAAAAGATGGGTCTTTACACTGCTAGAGTGAGACCACCCTACGTCCGTCGTTGATATCCTCCCAAATACTTATATAATTGTTTAATACCTATAATACTCCAAATGACTAATCCCAAAGCAATAGTTTCTGCTCTGGAGTAATCCCACACTGCTGCTCTATACAATCGTCTCTTCAAAGCTCAGCATGCAATTTTGCTATCCGAATTATCCAAACTCTAATCTCTCAACGCAATCATTGTTCAAACGAGATAAAAGCGATTGACAGATCACAGCACTAAGATGAGTTACTACCAACAAACGCAAGAACTCCTACGCCTGTAATCTGCACGCAAGGACGAAATGATCAAAAAGCTTGGTATCGTAACTGCAAACGAATAGGGGTGATTAATGGCATGATTATTATATGTATCGATATGGGAGTACTGCCCTATGAATAGTGATAATCACATGCATCTTCGCATATTAGTCAGCATCAAACTGACAGAAGGCGTGGGCCGCGTCAGTGAGCATGCAGCAGGTTTCCATGTCTCTTGATCTGTCTTCTCCTTCTTACTTTTTACTTCTGACACCTCTGTTTTGGCTCTTGGAGGAGGCACATAGGGAGGATACCGAGCAATAGGATCGCCGAATCCTCTTCTTGCAAGTTTAAACTTTGTTTAGTGTTGGTATCTATGATAATTTCCGGCACTGTATTTAGTCCGGCGTTCGGCAATTGATTTGGCTTTGTCATCTAAGCCGTATTGTGCTTTATCCTTTGTAAATACACTTCCTCCATGACTCATAGTCTTGAACATGTTTTCATGGATAATTTTACTTCTCCATATTTACTTTTCCTGCTTCTATATATCATGCGGCCTTTCAAAAGGATCCGCTTTATGTTCAACTTGTTTGAATAGTTTATTTTCCACCTTAGACGTCGGGTTGGTCAGAATGTTAGCGGGCTAGGTCTTAACCCTGCCACTCTAATCGCGAATGGCCTTTTTCTGATGGTACTCTTTCTCTTCCACATGAGGAAAGGGGGAGTTGGTGATAGGTTTGATGCCGCAAACGGGGCGGAAGTCCGTCTCGTGCATTTCTGACTTGCTGTGCATTCGTTTTTGGTACTCCAGTTATTTTTTGAAACTCTAGACATAAGGGTCGTTATGGTATATACTCTCAGGAACATTAATGTATGACTTGCGGCCCACTCCACTGCGATTTTGGCCAGAGAGCATATTTCGTGGTTGGGTTATTGGCTTGCCGTCTTAACCTTTTTTTGCTAAATAAATGGCAGAGTACCAATTTTACTGGGGAATGATGAATCATCTCCTAACGCAATGGGAGGAGGCTGGCTAAAGAGGCCGAATCTCCTTTTGCTAGCAATGAGTTCTTCGTCAGCAATGATACTCTGTCTAAGTTAGTTCATAAATTTTATTTGGACAAGAATATAAAGGCGATAAATATATCACCTTGACTGTAATTTGAAGTGGGCAGCATTTGATATGAGATGGAGATAAATGTACGAGCATTAAACCAGAATCAAGCCTACTCAAAGAGTACTCAACCTTCATCTCGGCGTTCTAACAAACGTGCCCTCATCTTAGCCTTGCCTTTGCCGTATCTTTTTCTTTGTTTCATCAGTAAATAGCTTTTAATTTCCTCTGTTCATAATTTAAATATGTAGCAGCCAAAAATTCTGGTAGCAATTCGTAAGCGTCCCCTGTCCAAGAAGTAAGCCTCCAAAGGTGAAGCGGACATCGTAGCGGTTAAGAGTAACGATACAGTGATAGTGAGCGAATACAAGTACAATTACACTTAATCAGACAAAAGGTAGATCTAACTAAATTCCTTGAAGAAACCATCTTTAATTTTGACTTCGCCTTCAATTAAGAAACTTAAAATTAGGAGGTATGCTGCCGCTTATCAAGATTTATGATATGGCTGTTAGGCCATTAGTCGATTCTGCCTTTCAAGGAGCCAAAGTTACTTGCTTTGCTTATGGACAGACAGGATCAGGTAAAACATACACCATGAATGGAAATATGGGACAGGGTGTTCGCGGGTTGTATACCCTAGGCGCCAACGATATTTTTGCCTATCTCCAAAATGTAGACTTGCTTCGATTAAGCCTCAATTCCGACACCTTAAAGCCAAACTCTCTTTCTTTTAGATCTACTGCGGTAAGTTGTTTGATTTGCTCAACAAACGGCAGTAACTCAAACTCCGTGAAGACAACAAGAACAACATAAACATTATTGGACTTGAGGAAGCACCCATAACCTCCTAAGAAGAGTTCATTGATTATCTGGCTTTGGGCAGTCAGCAGCGTGTCACCTCGCAGAACTCGGCTAATGCTGACTCTTCCCGTTCGCATGCCATTCTCCAGGTATCCCTCAAGGATGGTAAGAAGTTATTTGGGAAAATATCATTTATTGATTTGGCGGGTAACGAAAGAGGGGCTGATCACATGGATATGGACAAGCAGACCCGAATTGATGGCGCTTAAATCAATAAATCACTGCTTTCGTTGAAGGAGTGCATTCGAGCTTTGGATCAGGGTAAGGGACACACTCCCTTTCGTGGTAGTAAATTGACAATGGTGCTAAAGGACTCTTTTGTTGGTTTCTGCAGAACAGTAATGATAGGTAACGTTTCTCCCTCCTCTGCTTCTTCTGAAAATACTCTGAATACGTTGAGATATGCAGATAGAGTCAAATAACTACGTAAACCTCAGTAAGGGGGAGGCAGTAAGGAAGAGATGAAGGCCAAAGAGATGATGCTGCCTCGACAAAACAAAAATGCTATAAGGATCATGATCAATAACGATGATGATGCTGATGATATTGCTAGAAAGAGAGATGAGGCGCAGAAGGAGTACGGTGTTGTTAATGAAGAGCCCAAGAAACCAATAAGAGAAGAGACCAGTCTCAGAAAGACATCATTTGGAGCTAATAAGCTCGCAGCAACTGAGAATATGGGTAAGGATAGTAAGTCTAGTTCCATTGCCAAAAATGTAATCGGTAATGGTCTGACCGCTAAACCTTTGCATAACAATTTGACAGGCAATCAGATGAACATTCACAAACCAGCCGTCACTAAGACCGATAATACTAATATCAACAAGTACAGTCATTCAACTGGAGTATTGTTGGGTAAAAGATAGTAGCCGATGGAAATTGAATCACCTTCCCCCTCTCCTTACTATCTACCCAGCAGCAGTAAAAATATAGGAGGCAATCAGTCCAGAAACAATAACTGCAGCAATCTGAACAACATGAGCAACTTGTCTCAAAATAACCTCAATAATAGCGTGAATAGCCAACCTAATGTGCAATCATTTCAGAATAGGGGAATGGTTAATAACCAGCGGATGAGCAGCAAGAACATACCATTACAAGGAGGAAATATGGTGAATTCATACGGTAATTATGGACAAAATAACGGATATCAAAACAACCCTCATCTCCAGAATCAGAGCGTCAACTACCACAGCAATCAGAATATCAGCCATCACAACAACTATAACAACTACAACCATCAAAACTACATCATGCCTGAAAACTGGAATGATTTGGTAGCAACTGTTAGTAATAGTCCTGATCCTGTCTTTCACAACCAACTCATTGAAGAGATGAACGCTCGACTGTTCAACGAAGAGGATGGGCTAATGCGTGGTCACTCTGAAACGTTACGGCGGGAGATAGACATCATAAAATAAGAGATGCATCTGTTGGGCGAGATGGAGATAGACAGGGGCAAAATAACTAGTCGGGGATACGTCCGTTTCATGCAAGACAGTATCGAGGAGAAGATTAGTCATCTATAAATGCTGCGGTAGAGGTAACGATTACAGTATTCAGACTGATCAGCTTCACCTATAAGTTGGACGAAATGGAAGAGATTGAGGGGGCAGGCCGATCGGGCAATATCGACGACGAACAACTGCTGGATGATATTAATTGATTAAGTTACTAAAAACATATTAAACATTGGCGGGTAATGGCAAATGGGTGAATTATTTTTATCAAGTTGAGAGCAGCGATAAACCGGTAAATAAGAATGAGCTAAGTCAATATGGATGCTAATGCGTTGATATGGTCGGCATCACAAGCATATGAATTGAAGTGGATGAGCTGTTGAGTATTAAATTCAGTGTTGATGAATTCTCAAATAAGCATAATAATAATGATCGATTTGATCCGGGCAGCTACTCTCTCCAACAACCAATAACTTCAGAAAAACGCTGAGAATTCTATTCTCAAACTCAGGATCGAACAACCCGAACAGTTCTTCCTACAGACCGCTACTATCTTGCAGTCGGTCGACCTCGCTACCAACATTCGTCAGGCCGCAGGCACTCTCTTAACTGTGTCTCTCAAATTCAAGGTACGAATTCTTCCACACAGGCCAACGACAAGTACTTGTGGCAGGCGCTAAGCCACAGTTCAAAGGCTTCCTTTAAGGACATGGTCCTCGGCACCATGATCGACAAAGAGAAGTCAATCCGAAGAGCAGCTGCCAACGTATTTTTCTCCTTATTTAGATAGTCGCCGCGATCTGCTGCATTGAGATTCCACGCAAGTAGTGGCCTGGCATCGCAGAAAAGATTACGGCTAACATGAGCAATGATGACCTTGTGGTCAAGGAAGTGTCAATACTTACTATCGGTTTCATCTGCGAACAACTGCGAGAGTTCAACTTCACCTTCGACGACCAGATGCAGTAGACCATTCTTACCGGTATTCTCCTTGGAGTGAAAGATACCCATCCAGAAATTGCAGAGACCGCCTTTAAAGCTTTAAGGGATGGTATTGCAGGAGTTGCTGGTATCCTCAAGAACGCACAATACCGCGATTACCTCATCGCTCAAATCGCTGAAGCAATTAATTCAAAGTCAATGGTTTAACTCGGACTCCAGAGTCTCATTTAATTTGTTCGCTCAAGTTTTGGCCTTATGGGGTAGAACTACGTTGAGGGCTTTGCCAAACTTATCGATCCTATTTTGCGTAACACAGCTGAAGAAGTTACCTGTACACTAGCCATGTAATTTTGGGCCACTTTTGCCAAGGAGGAGAAGAGCATCGAGTCTAATCCCAATATGAACAAGTATATCAAGGGACCTCTTGCTGAAAGGCTGGTCTAAGGGTTGCTAAACAATCTTTGTTTTATTGAATAAGGTGAGGAGTAGGGTAATGGCATTTGCGAATCGGCCGCTAGCGCACTCTAAGCTATCTTTGAAGGGGATTCCGTCGATTTTGAGAAGAAGGTCCTCGCTTTTACCGAAAATACTATTAAACACGAGAATTGGCGCTATCGTCAAGGCAGCATTCGTGCCTTTGCTTTGCTTCTAATGGGTCTACCTTAGAGTCGTTCCCAGTAGCTTGTAAATGTATCTTTGATTCCTCTAGTGTCTCTCCTTAATGATCCCAAACAGTACGTGCAACTATCTGCAATGAACTCGCTTTGCCTTATCACATAGTAAACAGGCCAGGTGATTCTCCATCATGCTAATTTCCTTGAGATACTCAAACTAATCGTCGATAAGATGCCGGTCAACGAAAATTTTTTACGATCTGTTTGCAAAATCATTGATAACCTCTGTCTCGCCTCAGAACAGTCTGAAAACAAGACTCTCAGCACAGTTGCAGATGATCTCATCAAGTTGCTGCTTGAAGGATGCCTATAACCCAGCAGGTCCAGTAACGCAGTCAACAACTGTATAACAACCATCCTTAGCCTCATAAAGAACTCTTAAAGTCCATTAATCGCACATAAATACATATAATATGTGCTGAACTACTTTCCTCATATAAAGGGACTTGAGCGATAAAAACGTTAAATCTTTTACTCTGGATTCTTCACAATGGCTCAAGTATGTTTGATGACTCTCCGAAAGGCAGGCGGTGCTATCACTATGGAACAGATGTCTACTCTGTACAATCTAGTAGTGGATTACTATAAGGGTTTGAATGATGTCTAAGGTGATGGATACTATGTCGTATCAGCCTTAGCTTTCTTCTTACCTGGTGACCTCCGCATAGTCTCTGATTTCTGGAAGTACATCGAATACGGTCTGAAAAAGATCAATCAATAAGACATTTTCCGTGCCACCATCTCCTGCATCTGTGACTTTGCTTCCATCTACCGTGGCGAAATCTCCAATCGCGTGGATTTCATCTTCAACGAACTGCTTGATATCTTCGAGGTACTTTTCTCTAACTTAGAAAAATCAGATAACACGCGAATTGAAACTTGAAGTATTGATGTGCTTTGGAGAGTTGTTTTTGCAGTGTGGACATTCAAGTATTAAACATCTGAAAAGAGTGGCTGATCTGCTGCTCATCTCCTGCGAAGGTGTTATCCACCTTAATGATCAGAACTATGCGTAAGTGCTACAAGAAACCGTTATATAGACCTTTATGTGCCTTTATCATGGGCTGAACAGCGATCGTCGATGCAACGAATTGATTTAATACATCAAGTACGTATTTGAGTTCGTAAGCATCACAACTGAAAAGGTTCGAAGGCCTAAATTGGACTACGTAAAAGATTGCATGGTGCTATTAGGTGACATCGTGTCGTTCTACCCAATTTAGTCTAAAGCCTTCATGTCTGCTCCCTTCATTTCTGAACGTATAGCTACTCTACAAAAATATAACAAAAACGGTATGATAACCCAGTCGATAAGTTACATCCGCGGACTATTCCATCTTTGATTGTTGTCTCACTGTTATCGTTATGTTCTATTCAATATACCTCTATAATCGATAATCATTCACCATAATATTTAGAAAGATGATATATCAGAGCGGGTATGAACGGGGTTAATCACGCGAACGATCAAGAGATGCCGAGAGGAAACATAACAATCGCTCGCCATCAGAAGATAGTAACTATCGCAAATACCATACCAAGGAAGTAAAACCTCGAGGGAAAAGAGTCAAGTAACACTTATCCACGGCAACCGTCAGTTGCCTTTCTTTATAGCTTTAGACCTTTACTCAGATTTGAAGAGGACCCAGATGTCAAGGTATTTCGGAAAGAGGACGAGCCCTCAGCCCGTGGACTGCTATAGTAGTAGATCCTAAACATAAAGAACTAAATTGAAAAGTAGATAGCCAAGTCTTACGACTTCAACTGGTAGCATTTCAAGCATCGAGACGCGCTTTCCGAGAGTAACTCGATGAAGTAGGTATTTAATGCGGTATTTGCAGCAAAAGTAGAAGGAGAAAGCGCTGGTGGAGAAGCTGATGTCAGCGAAGTAGTCAATGTCGTATTTTTATCCTCCGTCCCTGCGCTACTAGAAGAATATGGTATAGATTGGTAGCGGTTCTTCTTAGCGCGAGGGCCACACTCTGCGTATCCATGACATTTTGGGCTGTTACTACACCCATGTAAGCTAAATTCCCAATTAACCCCAATTTTAAATACTTAACACTAATACTTCTTCAGAATCTAAATTAATTAAGTTTGATAATGACATGATTAACGATGGCCCCACTTTTGGCAACATCGGCAAAAGTATATCAATTTACACATAGAAAATATAGATAATGCTAAGAACATCAAAGGCATACTCAAAGTCCCAGGGGGGAACAAGGAAAGGAGCAGAAGCGAGTCCAGTAGGACTGTCGATCCACAACTTATTTTTATATTGAAGGATGCAAAACTTAATCCTAATAACTATAGCAAGGAAAGAGTCGAGGCCATGCTTAAACCCTATAAGGACTCTGGTGAACTCGAATACCTCATGAAGAATAAAGAAGTCCTCTAATCCATGCTGAGGAATACTCCTGTACCCGTAACCAGCAACATCTCCAAACCAGTATATCCTACTACTCCTGCGCCCATAACAAGGGATAGCACATAACGTGCGGTAAGTCAGAATAGTCAAATAGCTGGAGGCAATATGGGAGGGTATGGCCACGCTTTCGTGCCTAAGGCTGATAAATATCGAACTGTTCCCTGCAAATACTATCATAGGTAAGGTGGATTTTATTTAGTCCTCAAGGATGTAGTAAAATTGACAACTGCACTTTCATTCATGATGAAAAGTTCGCAGGGCAAAGTGTGCCCATGAATTCTTCCAATCCAGGTATGGGTGGTCGTCCTTACGCTCCTGGACCTTCACCTTACTCTTCCTATCCTCCAATGAATCCCATAAATCCAATAAATCCAATGAACCCAATGATATCGCCAAACATTCCTCCAAGTAATGTGCTTTCTTATTCAGATTATTACAACCAACCTGGGAGCTACCCAAGCAACAGTGGATATTATCCTCCAAATAGAGGTAATCCAAATTATCAAGGTAATGGATATGGGATGGGACAGCAGCAGTATGGGCAGACACAGCAGGGAGGTCAATACGTCCCTGGCCAGCCAGGACAGTTTGCACAAGGCCAATCTCAACAGCCAAAACCCTATGGACAAGGTCAGCCAGGAAGCCAGTATGGTCAAAATCAATCAGGCCAATATAACGTGCAAAGCCAGCAATACAGCCAAGCTCCTCAGGCAAGTCAGCAATACAGTCAAGTTCCTCAGACAAGCCAGCAATACAGTCAAGCTCCTCAGGCAAGTCAGCCTGTACAGCCCAACCAGGCCTACAATCCTAACTACCAGTATTACATTGGGAATAACCCAAACAAATGATTGCTGCATGGTATCATAATAGTTAATATCTGCTTTATCATCTTTTTATAATTAATTAAGATTATCATATTAGATATTGATGACAGACACCTACACAAAAGAAGAAAAAAATACCACTAATAAATACAAATGGGTCAATCGCTAAGAGTATTCGAGGGATGGCATACACTAGCTCGGGGATAAACTCACCACAAATACGTCTCCAGAACAAATATCATCTCATGTTCTCGACCTCTTCAGAAAAATCCTTACAAAGAGTAGAGCATCATTACTGTATCTCAATGACTAAACTCATTAGATGTCTCTTTACACCATCCCCCTCAAATCTACTAGTTTAATCATTTACCCCGATCAGTTGAATTATCAAGGTAGCATCTCTGACAGTAAATAATACTTGACATACGGGTGGGGATTGTAAAAACAAAACGGAGGACGTGGTTATGGTCTGACACTATCTGCATCTAAATCCATAGGGTAAAATGTTGCTGAGGCTGGCTATGTCAAAAATATTGGGTAGCGGCTCGACAATAATTTCAAATCCAATACAGATAAAACCTATCTTAGTTGGACTGCAACCAGCAGTAAATACTTCGACAACCTCTCCTTCTATCTCAACCGATAGAGCAGAACAAATTATATAAACCCTATCGATGCAAATACTTTTAAAGAAAGGGTATTTGGACTGACCCCATCAGATAGAAATGTGCTAAAACATTCTAATCTGTGGTCCATGGCTGCCTTTTTGCAGAAGGGAGGGGCGTGGACTGGTGGTAAAATTGGGTGGGATTATGGAAACAAATCTTATTTTATATCTCTTGCCTTCAGTTTTTGGAAAAAGATAGAACTCAGCCAATCTATTGAGGCTGTCCTATCTCTCTAAGGCGCTGAAATATGGGGCCAGAACATATTAAAGAACGATTTGTTATTTAGAAACAAGTACTGTTGGACGGGTAATCGAGATAAAAACTATCTCACTCCCAGGGTGGAAGTATATCTCACTAAATACCCTTATCTGACGGTTCTGGGCTTGAACCCTTACTTTTATGGACAAGCGTGGACTTCATTCAGTCGTAACGAAAACGGTTTGGTAAACACACGCATCGAGACGGATTATGGAGTAGGCTTGCTTACCGCTAACTATAACATTAAACTTGACATAAGTCTGTTAAAGATGTCTGCTGAAAAAAATGGTTGGG
>Ga0302191_10003179_pt1 | contig 10123 bp, 2 predicted proteins | sample II_Bog_E3_1_FD_198775 | JGI IMG/M metagenome (GOLD analysis project Ga0302191, IMG submission 198775) | Peat permafrost microbial communities from Stordalen Mire near Abisko, Sweden - II_Bog_E3_1 | ecosystem: Environmental > Terrestrial > Soil > Wetlands > Peat | place: Sweden: Abisko, Stordalen...
CGGGAAAGTAGATACTATTATTTTAAAGGGAGAATAAGTATTTGGAAGATAGTATTAAATTCATAGCGCAGCCATCGGAATGAAAGGAAACAGAGGATTTGGATTAACTTTTACTTCTCTATAATAGTTTTAAGCCTATAATGAAAACTAATAAATATCTCATTCTAATCTTTAAGAATTGATGAGAAAGAAAAAATAGAAGGATTAATTTTATAAAATTGGAATTCACTTCATCAATGCTTTGTCTTCTTGCCATACTCTTGAATTTTTTAGAAAATCAGTTGAAGGTTCTGTATTTGAAAAGAAAATATTTTAATTTTCTCAAAGTTCCAACTCGAAGTAAGATACATTTTAAACCCCGAAATATAAAATATTAGTAGAAAAAATAATCAGATTTAAAACAAAATAAATGAAAATGGGAGTTCTAGTCGCTTTACAATAAAAGAAATAAAAATTTTAGAGTTCAAAACAACTACAGAGAGCAAAAAAGATAAAATCGAAACATTTGGAAGACATTGATTAAATGGATTCAATGGATTAATAAGGTAGTTCTATTAGAGAATCAGCAAAGGGCAGCGAGACTTAGATATAATAATTAGGTAAATCAGCGAAGAATATATGGAAAAAGGACAATTTAAAAAGAACGATATATATTAAAGGCTCAGCTGAAAAAGTTCTGTATAATTGCGATAAAAATACTTATCCATAGAATGCGTTTGACTACATTGTGGATATGGCTGAAAAAGGATTCATTCTTCATTGTTATGCGATGAAATAATTTAATATAGAACCTCAATAAAATTTTAATTTTCAGGAATTTATCAATAGAGGAGAATTTGTATTTTTAGGATTTATTATCATTCAACAAATTAGATCAGAATAAAATAAGCAAGCAATTAAGGCATTAAATGAGTCAGAAGTAAAGGTTATATTTATCAGTTAATAAAGAGAATTGGAAACAACTTCTCGAGCCATTTTCAATGGAATTTGCCATAAAAATCAGTTAATACTCTGTAATATCTCTAAAAATAGAGATAAAGTCTATTGTAAAGGGCATATTTAGTGGTAATCGTAATCTGCTTAATTTATTGATGAGTTCATCAGTGAATTTGAGTAATTTGGTCAAAAGTCCAAAATAAGTATGAGTTCTTCTCTTTATGAGGAAATATTTATTAAAAGATAAATTGGGGCAGCTGATATCATCTTCAACAAGTCTATAATTTACAATAAAATGGAACTCAAATTTGAAAAGAACTTATATAACCAACTCGAAAAAAGAAAAAAAGTCAGCTGCGCAGTGGGAGGCAGCGGAACCCTTTCCCAGTGCGCAAATTTGTCACTTTAATTATAACGATCGGATAGCGCTTTATTATCAAATTTTTACACAAATTCAGCCAGTCTTAAATCAATAGTAACCTGCTTGAAGATATGCAGAGCTGGGCTCAGTACCAATTATCATGGTTTCAATATGATAATTTTATTTTCTCTCATTCAGTTTACAACTGTGGCTATCTTAAACTGTAACTACCAAACACTTGCAACTGACCAAATGCTTTATGAGGATTTATTTATTACTTTTCCTATCTTTGTCACAATCAACTTAACTTAGCCAGCCAGCAAACTTAGCAGAGAAGTACCTCCAAACTCTTTCTTCTCCTGTCGACAAATGGTTTCGATGATTGGTCAGTTAACTATTCAATTTTTGGCACAGCTCGGATTTATAGTATATGTACTTTCGCTTGAATATTTTCATTCTCTAAAACTTAAATCACAAGATTACTATTTTACCAATTAATCTTTCGAATCAGGATCGGAATTGTCCTTGGCTTTATTTGTACTAAGTAATAATTTATATCTAGGAATTGTCTTAAGCACCAGTGTTTCCAAACCCTTTAGAAAACCTTTTTATACAAATCCATACTATACTTTAAATCTTATTCTCCTATGGTTATACAACACTTTTATTGTCGTATTTCCCAGTCTTAGTCCGACCGACTTACGCTCAAAATCTCTAAATAAGCAATCAGAATTCATTCTAGTTCTCGCCTTGGTTGTAGGCAATTTAGTGATGGTGATAATGTACCTGTTCTAGAATCTAATAGTCTTTTTGTGGAGCATATAAAATCCTTGCCTAAAATTCAAATCATTCGAGAACTAATTGTCTTAATGACAAAATGGAAAGATTATAAAAATATGATTAAACTAATTATGATTGAAGATATCATCTTTTATCTATTATCCTTTTGCTCACTATGGTTTTTTCGGTAAGCTATTTTTCACTCTATCGCTTCTACTTTAGATCAATTTCCCTGCTGATATCCAGAATCACCACAGTTCTACCGATTTGAATGCCTTGCTGAGATTTGTTACCCACCTCCACGTTCATATTATCCTATTTTACCAGTGTACCGAACTTAGATTTGTTATCAAATACATAAAAACCGTTTCCATTAAATTTAATCAAAGCGTGATTTCGGGACACAGAAATATCCGTAATCCTGATTTAACAGTCGTGGCCTCTTCCTAGCTTGATTCCACCTTCAGGAACATTTTTTATCATCATCACACTTTTTGTTTTTTCACAAGCTCCCTCCAAAATCAGATAATTTCCCTTAGGCTTTTATATCGGAAGCATTTCAATAACTCTTCCATTTTCTGTCTCTACGATGATAGGTAGTTCAGTTTTGCACACCTCACATTCGAATTTTTCAAAATTATAGTGGAGTGTTCCACCAACCACCTATTTTTTAACTTTAATGCTAATCCACTGGAGCATACACTCCAAATGAACAGTTCCGCATGATCCAGAGCATTTGCAAGGATTAAATAAGAAATTGTCTTTATCTTCAGTATCTTCCAAGCAAATCTTGCAGGCTTTTTTCTATCCTTCAGGTGTTTTTTCCTGATGGACGTACTTCATAACAACCTTGTTGGGATGTAGTTTTTCTTTGCTGCCTTTGGCCGTGGTGACGGTTTCACCTACGCAAACTTCACTTACAAAAAACTCCACTCTTCCAAGTTTAATTGACTGTCCAGGCTCTAAATGAAATATGAAGTACATAGTTTGTATCCCTTTGGTTCACCGTTGAGATCCTTTTGTTTTCTGACGATCAAGTACGTTTCCTCTTCTCTCGGATTATTGCTGTTTGACTCATCAGTATTTACTCTTTCTGAGTTAATTTTCTTGGGCTTTTTTTCGCTGTAGTTAAGAAAATTGAGTTTGAAACGACTATTTGCAGCGGGTTTGATTTAAAATTTAGTTAGGAACTGATACTCTTCAGTGTCAAACTTCATTTCTTGGACGGAGTCAAGGGCAACGACGTTGCATGCTGAATGAATAAATATGTACACTACCTTTTCCGATAGAGAGAAACAGTCTTCGTGTTGAGAGGAAAGGAATAGTTGTTTGCATTTATTTTGTTTGATTAATAGTCAAATAGAGAATGCGAGTCTTTGTACCAGGTGATTGACTTCAAGCTGAGCAGCATGTTCTGTTTCCCTTTTAGCATTTCCATCTTCTAAATATTATAAAACAAAAACAAAACAATCAATTTAACCTCCAAAGACAGGTGAGGAAGCTACCTTCTCTAAACAACATATCACATTAAGGGTTTATTTACATTTTTAATTTAAATTCAAACAACAAAGGCCTCAGTTAATTTTCAGTCGACGTTAATAATTTTATTTTCGGTTTGAATGATCATAATCAAATTTATTGTCACTACTTATGTAAATAAATCAATATTTTGCATTAGAATTAAATTTGGAAGTAATATGGCATCGAAACCTTTTCAGCTCTCATATATGAATGCTATTAGAGAATAAAGATTAACAACGATTCTTCTTTTTATATCTTCCAAACTTAAATAAAACACGTTTCTTAAAATTAGTCTGAAAATTCAACTGATTTAATTTGTAAAGTTTAAAAATAAAAAGAATATATGTTGATAGCAATGTTGATTGAAATAGCATGTAAGATATCAATAATATATCCATTGTGATTAATTTGAGTAATTTTAGTATCAATATTATATCATTAATATATTTTCATCGATTTTTGTAATAGATAAAAAAATTTAGAGTTTTATTTGACAAAGTAAGATTTTAAAGGAATACGAATTAAAATCGAAAACTATTCTTCTCGCTTTTGATATATTTGTGATATTCTTTTGTTTTGAAATATTCTATTCAATAAATTATAATCTTAATAATCAAACAAACAAATCACAATGGCGCTCTAACCATGATGGAGATTAACTGTGGTGAAATGATGAATATCCTGAAGGAGAACCTTCTACTTGCTTGCAGAAATGCCTAAAAGATATTGAAATAATCCAAGGGTTATTGGTATGGATATAAAAAATAAAATTTGTAAACTCCATATGATTCCCTAATTGTGAAAGAAAATCGAAAGAAAAATTGGCATTTTAAATGAAAATTTTAATGTTCATGTGTTCATATCATAATTAAGATATTCCTAATAAATAGTAACAATAAGAGGGGAGTTATTGAACTAATCATAATTTTATAAGTTTACAATGAACTAAATAATCATCGTAATCAACATTGGAAATATAATATCCATCAAATCATTTATCACTCATATTTAAAGGGTGCATTCTTTTTAATTTCCATATTATTCATCAGACTTTTTTATTTTAGAGGTTTTTGACCATCATCAGCAGAATAAAAAAATTAAATCAATGATTAATAGACCAAGAAGACTGTATGGGAGAATGACCTATTAGAGGGCATATTATTAATTGGATTGATCATATTTGATAAATGAGATAAATGTGAATCCTATAAACAAGAGCCTTATGAAGAAGTATTTTCTTCTCTCTTTTATTGATTTGATAAAAGAGTCAGTTTCTGTTCGTTATTTAAGTTTTTTAAAGTTTTGATTGGCAGTTTAGAATTTTTTTTATATAGATTGATGTAATTGTAAGAAAAATACTTTCGTGCTTAAATCTTTTAAGTATGGTCAATGCATGATAATAAAAAATGAAAATCTAATGGCTTTTATGGATATAGATCTATCTAATTCTTCTTATTTTTCAATCCATTGATAATTGAAAGCATCTAATTTGATTACAATTTATCAAACACATTTACATAAACAGTTCCATTTTGATATTTCTTATAAAGATTGAAGAAGTAAAGAGAGCTATTTTAGCTTTTTCTTAGATTTTACACTTAGTTTTTAACTAATTCCTCTTTGTCTTCCATCTGCATCTCTTATATATTATAACTATTGATATTATTATATTAAACTTACGCAACCGAGCTTAAAAGCTGCAAATCTATTTAACTGGTTTTTTTGCTTATTTTTATATGACTTGCCGACTCTTATCAGAAAATATTCACAGTCCTGCTGTGTTTTAATTCATAGAAATGAGCTGTATTCCAATTTGAAAAACTACTAAAATAGTTAACTCATAAAAAACATTGTTTTTTAATTTGGCGTTGAATGAGCACCAATCTTTAAACCGTTCGAATTTACCATTATAAAAATGAAAGAAGCCTTAAGCAGTAACTATCCTTCCAAGATTTTGCTTAATTAATATAAAAATCAGGCATGCCAATAATTTATTCTTTACAATATTCAATATTTTTTATTTGATTTATCAATATTTTTTACCATTTGAGGATAAGTACTTTATTTTTGATATTCCATGAGAATAGATAATAAATAAAGTTTTTATCCATTGAAAAGTGTGGAGATTGGTATATAATTTTAGAATTTGATATTAAATTTATAATTAATATAAGCAAATTTCTATTTCATGATTCAAGAGTTGACAGATATTAAAATGCATGATTAAATGAACAGTCCTCATCCTGAAAGTTTCAGATAAGATTTTCAAAGAAGTCTATATTAAATGAGTCCTAAAAAAGCATAAATGCTTAAAAATGTTAAGCCTTGGCAAGATTAGATAAAATTCGAAGAAAATTATTTAAATTCTGCAGCAAATCAATAATTATTATTAAGAACCTTCTCAAGAATAAAAGTAATATATATGGGCGCTTCGGTGGTTTAAACAACGATTCACATTAGCCTTATCTTTATATAATGTTTTTCTAACAAAATCGAAATCAAAACTTTAATATTTCTGACGGTTGCATCTTGTTTATTGCTTGGCATTCTCCTAGTTTTCTTGTATAATGTTTAAATAGACAAAATTAATTGTGAATTGAGGAATTTAGAGTAAATACAAAAGAATAATGAACTACCTTCTTTAAATCAATCAGCCATATCTAAAATTGGATAAAAGGGCTACAATAGAGATGCAGAAAAAACTAAAAAAATTAAATTTTAACCAATGAATGCATCTGAAATTGAAAGGAATTTATAGACAGTTAAAAAATTAAAAAATAGAGAGAAATCATCTCCATAAATCGTCAATGACAACTTTATCTCAAAGATCATTAAAAAAAATTGCTACATTAATTTAAGCTTGATCTCAAAGATAATTCAATCCATTTTTATCTTCATATTAGATACTATATTTCTAACTGTGGTTTAAAATCCAAAGAGCGATGGAGTTAATACGGCTGTTATTCTGATTATAATTTGCTATATTTTTATGGTTCTCATGCTTTGCGGCATGCTTAAGCTAAAGCAAATGAATTAACAACACATAGATCAAAAAGTGAACAATTGTTTGAAAGAAAAAATATAAGAAAAAATAGAGGAAATAATCCCTAAACCTAAACATTAAATAAATAAAAGAATATCAATTGATCAAGCAATTTAAAGTAATTTTTGTAAGAAATAATTTTCTATAGTATAGAAGAAAAATACAACAAGTATTCATGATTGTATAAACTCTGTTAATGAACCTCCAATGAATAAACCTGAAACAACTATAAAAAATATTGAAATGGTGCCAAAAATGATGGTAAAAAAGTCTGCTTTAAAACCCCAGAGAAGTAATTTGTAAAAAATATAACATTGTAAGAAGCTTAGAGTCGAGCTGGAAGTCCCAGAAAGAAGAAAAGTTGAAATTAACTCTAAAAAAATATAATACTTTTAGTATTCTTATATTTAGCCTTCAAGCTCAGAAATAGACAATGAAATTAACGCAAAATAAGATCAAAAGATATAAAAATTAACATTGAAGAATTAAAAATATTTTCACAAATATAATCAATAAATGTAGTTTTTGCAAAAGAAAAAAGATGCCAACAGGGCGATAACAAGTCGATAGCTCAAAGGCACGATGAAAAAATAGTAAATTATTAAATCTGAGAAAATAATAAATCAATGGACAATGTTCGCTTGACCGTAAATTATTTTTAGTCTTTATTGAATTTTTTTATTTCTATTCATAATTTTTAAATCAATTTATTTATCAATTTTTGAATATTAGTGGAAATGCAGAGCTTTGGAAGAACAAGTCAATATGAAGCTGCTAGAAGTCAATTAGAAAGAGAAACCGCTGCCCTATTAGCGGAGAGGAAGCAACTTGAACAACATCAGGAAAATCGATTTGAAAAAAAACCGTCAGTAAATCAGATTGAGGTTTTATTGGCAAATCTTAGCCCTGCTGTCAATAAAATGGAATAATCAGCCAAAAGAGAAGAGTTAGTATATCGACTGCAGTAAATCATACAACTCTGTAAGGATGAAGGAACATTAACCAGTGAGGAAATGAAGTAAATTTTAAAAGTATAAAATCAAGTCCAAACATATATCCAGAAAACAAATCCTGAGGAAGTACCTAGATTTGCCAATCCCGATGAGGCGCCAGCAGCCCCAGCATCTATTCGTCAATCAAATGTTAAAACTAATCAAAGTCAAGTCCAGTAAATTCCAAGAATTTAATAAATTTAGAAGTAATAATTAATTCAGAGGCATTAATAAATTCAGAAACGTTCTAAAATAAGTTTATCTCAAGATACTCTGGAAATTATTGCTTAAATTGAGAGAAAAGCTTTGGGAGAAATCATTCGCCTGCAGAGTGAGAGAGATTAAATTAAGTTATAAAGAGATAGGTTATCAATTGAATTAAAAAACTATCAGGCTAAACCAATATCAAGCAGTCGGGGCTAAATTTAGCGTCTTAAAGAAGAAAATAAGCTTGTTATTCAATAGAACTATGAATTGAAGACACAACTGAAAGATAAAACAGCTTAAAAATCAAACAGAGATAGTCGCCTTGATGCTTCAAGTAAAATTGCTAGTGCCCAGTAAAAGTTAATGTATGAAAAGCTAAAAGAAATTAACAAGATGATAATTCAATAAAATGAAGAACTAAAAACTCAATTAAATGTTGTGATTTCTTAAAAACAAAAAACAAGCAATTATCAAGTGAGTGTATCAAGCCCAAATGCCTATGCACAGTAAAGTTTAATCAATGAAAAACTAAAAGAAGAGAACAGATTGATAATCCAATAAAACTATGAGCTAAAAAGTCAATTAAAGATAATATCACAAGAAAAACAAAGAAACTAAAGCTATCAGGTTAACGCCTCAACTCAGCAATACCAATATAATCAAGATCAATATAATTAAGCGAAGGAAAATTTGTTGCAAGGTCAATTTGATTCACAAATTGCTGTTTATTAAAACTAATTAATTCGGGCAGCTGCAGTAATTAAAGAGCTTAGTAAACGACTGCAAAATGTTCCTGGACTAGAGGAACTTAGAGCTTAAGGTGAATTAATTCGCAGAGAAACTGCTGAACTTCTCAAAAGGAATAAAGGTGGAGTTAGTAGTGATTCAAGATTAGTAAGAGAGCTTCAATAAAGGTTGGACGAAGAAGAAAAGGGGAAAGCCTTGTTTTTATAAGAACTGAGGGCTTTTAAGCAAAGATTTACTGAACTTGAAGAAGAAAATGAAACTTTGAAGAGAACAGGAAGAATTAGCTTTGATCCCAATCCAAAACCTCTTGGAACAACTCCCCAACGTGACAGTCGAGCAACCAAAGGAATTATGAAAAAAAAGGCACCCGGAATCGGAGACTATTAGCAAACTCTTAATGAAATGCGCCGAGCAATAAACTGAACTTTTGATGATTGATTATTTCCCGAATAGCAATTACATTCTTAATAGTTAAATTTAAATTCAGCAACATACAGTTTATTTTTAAAAATAGCTTTTGCATTATCCTCCATATATTTTTGTTGCTTATACTATCATTAATGAAAATTTGTATGTTTTATTTTTATTCAGAAACAATTGATATTAGATTGAAGAAATCAATTAAGGAGACAGATAGTTAAATAATTTTTGGAGAAGAAATACATAAAATTTAATTAATTTAAACCATGATTAATTGACTTAACCTTTAAAATTAGACTATTTAATTTAAACATTTTTTATACTTTAGTTCTTGAACATTAAATTTTCTTTACAGTAGGCCCTCACTCTATTCTCAATTCTTCGCCAATAATACCCAGCAAAAACAAATGTTAATTACTATTTTATTGTTATGGATTCAATGTTTGATTTTATTTATAGAAAGTAATGACAATGAGCAATAATATCTCAGTATTATCTATCTATCTGACTAATTTAATAATCCAAATAATATTGAAATATGATTCAGTTTCTCGGTCTTGATGATAACAAGAGTACGAAATCATTAATTTAGAAGTTGGAACAGTCTTTTTACTTGTAGCAGGCTTTCTATACATTTTCGGAATTGCTTTCTTTTTCGTGAAAACATTTTTCATGCTGTCAAATGTCGCACCTCGATTATTCAGATATTTTTCCTTGTAGGTTTGTATTTCTTCATCGGAATTACAGGAGTAGTAAAATTTTTCACTAAAAGAGGTTATTATTTTGTTAAATAGGCAAGATTAAAGGATCTATTGTGTATATCGGAGGATTAATACTAATCATAATAAACTGGATATTTTTAGGGGCTATTGCTCAGTTAATAGGCTTTCTTTTAATATTCCGAACATTTTTGCCTGATCTCTACGAATATATTTGCAGCGCCCCTCTCATTGGAGGGTATATGAGTATATTCTGTTTAATATAGAAAGTTATCGGCTTCAAAATGCTCTTGATAGATTGGCAGGCAATACGCATAATCGGATATGATATTGAGTTACAATTATACTTTCATGCTATATCTTAATAAAAAATAACGGGGTTGGGGTTGGGGTTGGG
>Ga0302191_10003182_pt1 | contig 10117 bp, 9 predicted proteins | sample II_Bog_E3_1_FD_198775 | JGI IMG/M metagenome (GOLD analysis project Ga0302191, IMG submission 198775) | Peat permafrost microbial communities from Stordalen Mire near Abisko, Sweden - II_Bog_E3_1 | ecosystem: Environmental > Terrestrial > Soil > Wetlands > Peat | place: Sweden: Abisko, Stordalen...
ATCTATCTGCCGCCATCGCAGTTCGAAGCGGCGTTCCTGGGCGCAGGGCACACCGAACAAGACATACAGCAAACGATCGCGGCAGCGAAACAGGCGTTCGCGATGGCGGCAGCGTAGAAAGAGCGGTTGCCGGCAAACACTCAGCAGACGATGAAGGAGTGCCTGCTAGAATCTCCCCTTAGTGCAGAACGTGCGTTTCGATGATCATGAAGGCAGCTATGGAATCGAGACCAGAAACGTCAAAGCCTCTCCCATATCGCTGGGGCTATTTTCAGGGTGTCGCAATCATTCCTTTTTCGTTGCTCATGGTTCTCGGGACTGTATTCGACCTGCTCAAAATACACCACGACCCCTGGTACCTGACGTCAATCGGGCTGCTAATGGGGCTGGTCGGTCTGCCGTTGGGAGTCGGCCTTCTGCAGAAAAAGAAATATGCTCTCAGCCTCATTTACCTAATGTTCGCCTTAGCTCTCTTACAAGCCGCAATCCAGCTTCCCATTGCTATGATTCACTTCGCGGACCAAAGTGACAAGGGAAGCGCTTTCTTTGAGGCGTGGATGCTGCTCCTCTGGCTGCTGTCAATGGTCTATTACCGGAAAAGGCGGGAGCAACTTACTTAAGGAGGATGGATGGCTAACAGCCCGGGGTGCAAGTAGTGGATTTCCTGCAAGTCGGGCGACGTAGTCGGCTACGCGATCTCACAGCACTTGGCAACGGACGTGGAGATTCGGCTTCTGCAAAAGCGCTTCTGATTTATCCGACACGTGAAGAGTAAGTAAAGGGTCAAAACAAGTCTGCCGAAGCGGTTCTTCCACTCCCGCGGCGTGCCCGCGCCCAGCAGCTGGCGCAGGATCAGGCTTAGATTGAACGCGCCCACGTGGATCAGTTGCCGCTTCCAAATGTTTTCCTGTCCGCGCAGATGGCAACGCCGCATTCCGCCCGTCTCGTAGCAGTGCGCGAAGCTGCGCTCGACCAACTCGCCGCGCCGCCGCAGTAAACTCTTGCCATACTCACCCCGCACCCGCCGCCGGTTCGCATACACCGCTTGCTGCTCGGCCTGTTTGCCCGCCCAGTTCCGCCGTCCCTTCTGTTTCTTCTCCGGGATGTAACTGCGCACGCCATACGCCTTCATCCGCTTCACCACCGCGCCGCTGTGATAGCCCTTGTCGGTCACCGCCTCTTCGATGCCGGCCACGTTCACCTTCGGCGCTTCGTTGGGCCGCAACTCCGCCTCGCGCCCGACCTGCTCCGCCACTGCCATCCCGGCTTCGCACAGCGTCTCATCCAGCGTGGCCGTGTCGCCCCGGTCGGCGCCTTGCAGCGTGACCGCCAACACCGCGCCCGTGTCCAGATCCACCGCGTGCTCGGCTTTATGCGCCAGATGCGTGCGCCCATCCTTCATCTTCGCGATCCGCGCATCGCCATCCGCGGGGCTCTTCCACTCCTTATTCGACGTCCGCTTCTTGCGCTTGCGATCTAACCGCGCCAAGTCTTCCCGCGTCGGTGTCGCGATGCCCGAGGCCTTCGCCAGCCCCCGCAGAAACTCCTCGTAACTCTCGCCCGTGTCCCGCCGCACAATCGAGCGCATCGCCGCGTTTGCCTCCAGCGTCGTCGCATCAATCGCGATCCGCTGGCCTTTCAGCAGTCCGCGATCGGCCAGCACGCCCAGCACCCAGGCGAATACTTCGCGATGCGTATCCAGATCGATCAGCCGTCGCGTGCGCGAGATCGTCGAGTGATCCGGCGTGTACTCGTCCAGCGAAATGCCCACAAAGCGCCGCAGCGCCAGCGAGTCCGCCAGCCGCCAGGCAATCCCGCGCTCCGCCCCGATGCCCTCGAAATACCCGATCAGCAACGAACGAAAGTAAATCCCCGGCGACAGCGACGGACGCCCGTACTTGGCCGCATAGAACTTCGCGCACCGCTTCTCGACAAACTCGTCGAAGCCCTCGGCTTCCAGCAACTCATTCAAACGCTGATAAAAAGGATGCCCCGGCGCCGATGCCAACTCCGTGTGCGCGATCCACAACCCCTCTTGCTTCTCCCGCTGCCTGCGCGTGCCCATCGCCATGCGCCGATTCTACGAACAAACCCTGTGTATTCTTTAAAAGTTTTTGCTCGCGAATCCAGACTTGCACCACGGGCTGTTAGCAGGCTGCGGAAAAACTCCGACTCGCGCCGATTTTGGGAAGGGCACGAGTTCCACTCGTGCCGTAACTGCCGCGAAATCAACAGCGGCTTCCAGCCGCTGGGGGAATGTTGCGTTGGAAAAACCCGACGGTGTACTTGCTTTTGGGTGGCGCAGCGGTTTACCGCTGCGATAACTGGCTTGTTCTCAGTGCGGCTTCAGCGGCTGAGGTCACACAGTCCGCCCAAGAACGAGTTTTTCCACAGCTTGCTAGTGCGCGGCCTCCACCACTACCACCACGAAGGAATCCGGCTCAATTTTTCTCTCCTGCCGAGTTCCTGTCACATTTGCCGTGACGGTGAACAGTCGATGCGTCTTCGGATCGAGCGCCATGGTGCGTGCCGCTTTCTGGGTGGTCACCGTCTGGGCGACGCTGAACTTGTCAGCGCCACTTTCCTGAATCACCGTAATCGTGCCGTCTCCGGCCGACGCAAAGGCGAGGCCGCGATCGGCGTCAAATGCGGTCGCATCGCATCCTTCTCCGATGGCGGGAGTCGCCAGCACTTTCCCGCTATCCGCGTCGACGATAGCCATCTTCTTGTTTCCGCCACAGCCGACAAATAGACGGCGGTTCTTCCGGTCGATCGCCAAGCCGGTCGGTTCTTCGCAGTTGGCCAGTTTCCAGCGCGACTTCACCGTCAATTTTTGCGGATCGAATGCCACCAATTCCGACGTGTCTTCGATATTCACGAACACGGTGCCCTTTTCGTCGGTCGCGGCAAATTCCGGCTTCCCGCCCAGGTCGATTTTGCCCACGACTTCGCCTTTCGACGCATCCACGGCGGTCGTGTCGTGACTTTTGGCGTTAAAGGTGAACACGCGCTTCGAAAACGGATCGTAAAGAATCGCGTCGGGCCCGCTACCTACCTTGATCTTCTTCTCGACCGCCAGCGACTTCAGATCGAACACGCTGACCGAATCTTCACGGCCGTTGCTGGTGAATCCGCGCCCGATCTCAGAGTCCAGCGCGATTCCATGGACGCCCGTCGTCTCCGGAATCTCGCCCACCTGCTTGCCTGACTCGGTATCGATCACCATCACCCGCGTGGCTCGCGCAATGAACAGGCGATGCCCATCGCTATCCGCAGTTAAATAATCCCACCCGCCATCGCCGCCCAGTTTCCAGGTCGCAACGACTTTGTAGTCCGCGCCCGCCGCAATCGATGCCAGCGCAGTTAGGGTTGCCAGCAGGATGAAAGAGACTCGTATCGCGGTCCGCATTTTCATGTTTTCCCCCTTGTTGAAAGTACTGCCAGAAATGGCGTAAAACCGCCCTTTGGACCGCGCCTCCAGTCAAATTCCGGGTCCGCACGGGCAATCCAAGCACTCTCCACAAATATGCAAACAATTGCCGCTAGTCCCGGAAAATGCTGGCAAGCGGCTATTTTACACCGTCAAAGTTTGGTACAGGGCTTGCTTCTACCATGCATGGAGGAACGCACATCCGCCACTTGGTTCTCGGATGTTCCCTCGGCTTCTCCAGAACCCGGAGACCCTTGCGATGAAAAACATTCTGTTGGTGCTCTGCCTATTCTGCACCGCCACCGCGTTTGCGCAATATAACAACAACGTTGGCGGGAACTCGATCAACAATCAAGCGCAGGTGTACCAGTTTGAAAGTCATACGGGACACGCCGCTTATGCGCCCATGTCGGAAGAGCGAAACATCCTGCCCGCGACCACTTATTTGTCTGCCCAGGGAAGCAGGCCGGCATCGGATTTTGCCCAACCGGACGCAGTTTCCCTCGGCGTCGCCGCCCGCGAACTCAGAAAACAGCACGCCGCCGTGGCGAAGAAATCCAGCGTCGTTTGGGTCAACAACTAAGGTCTGACGCGGACTCTGTCAACCGGGCGGCTTCGGACTCATTCCGCCTAGCGGTTCAACGTCAGCGGCAGTTCTGCCAGTTTTCAAGACAAGGGAACCCTCGGTTCCCTTGTTGTTTTCCTTCCTATAGAATTCCCCGACTGCGCGGCATCTCACCGTTCCTCCCCGCCGCTCTTCATTACCAATCTCAATCTCCCCATAAATGATTGCACTCCCACGCTTGTAAGAAAGGGAATGTTACCCTAAGAGAAATTCACTGGCCGTCATTCCATGACGATTGAACAATGACGATCATTCAAATGACGATTGAGCAATGACGATCCTGCAATGACCATTCTGGAATTCACCGCCGTTGTCGCCAGCGTCTCCTTCGTCGCGGGGCTTCTCGGAGCCCTCACCGGCCTTGGCGGGGGCGTTGTCCTGGTGCCTTTGCTGACCATCCTGTTTCACGTGGATATCCGTTACGCCATCGGAGCGTCGCTGGTTTCCGTGATCGCGACTTCCTCCGGCGCCGCCGCCGCATATGTGAAGGAAGGATTCTCCAACATTCGTATCGGCATGTTCCTGGAAATCGCAACCACGTTCGGCGCGTTGCTCGGAGCTTTCCTCGCCACCCGGATTCCGACCAGCGCCCTGGCGATCATCTTCGGGGTGGTCCTGCTCTACTCGGCGTATCTTTCGCGCAAGCCGCGCCCGGCGGCCCAACGCAGCCTGCCGCCCGATCCGCTCGCCACCCGTCTGCGGTTGAACGGCAGTTTCCCCGACCTCGAAGGCGAGCGCAGCTACAACGTTCAGAACGTCCCCACCGGCTTTAGCCTGATGTTCGGCGCGGGCGCTCTTTCGGGATTGCTCGGCATCGGCTCGGGCGCGGTCAAAGTGCTGGCCATGGACCAGGCCATGCGCATCCCGTTCAAGGTTTCCACCACGACCAGCAACTTCATGATCGGCGTGACGGCCGCGGCCAGCGCCGGCGTATACCTCAGCCGCGGATACGTCGATCCAGGGCTTGCCATGCCCGTCATGCTGGGAGTGCTCGCCGGCTCTCTACTCGGCAGCCGCATCCTGGTCAGGGCCGAAACCAAATCGCTTCGACTGGTGTTCAGCCTGGTGATTCTGGTGCTCGGCCTGCAAATGCTCTACCAGGGACTCTGGGGGAGAATCTGATGCCCGCCGCGCAAGCGCCCGCCCCGCAACGGCAACCTCGCAAGGCCTCACTCGGGGAGGGTCGCTGGGACGACCACCGCATCGAAGTCATTTTGGGCAACTTGCTTCGCGCCGGGGTTCTCCTCTCGGCGGCGGTGGTTCTCGCGGGAGCTTGCGTCTACCTCTCCCGCCACGCCCACGAGTCCGCCGACTACCGTATCTTTCGTGGAGAGCCCTCCGATTTCCGCACCATCCCCGGAGTCATTCGAAGCGTCATCAACGGCCGCGGCCGTGGCTTGATTCAGCTGGGCCTGCTTTTCCTCATCGCCACGCCCATCGCCCGCGTAGCTTTTTCCATCGTGGGATTCGCCATGGAACGCGATCGCATGTACGTCGCTTTCACGCTGATCGTGCTTGCCATCCTGCTTTATAGTTTGCTGGGGTCGGGTGTCGGAGTGTGATCTAGCGAGAGCGTCGACGGTGATTTAGCCACTCCTCATTGACGCCACAATTTTCGCCGTTGTGATGGCTTGTCCCACGTGCCGTTGCGTGTGGTCGGCCACGTGGACCAGCAAGCCTCCCAGCGTGGTTGGCAAGCGCTTGCTTCCCACCGTTCGCGGCTCTTCCAGATTGCAACTCGCCAGCGCCCGGACCCGCGCCGTTGCATCCGCCAGCGCCGCGCTCAATTCCGCAAACAGCTCATCGCGGGTTGCTCCCGGATCGAGTTCGGTCCGCAGAGCAGCCCTCTGCTCTTCGCTTAAACTGCGACCCTCGCCGTACGTCAGCAGGCGATCCAAACTCCGCGCCAGGTGACGAATGTGGAACGCCACCGGTGCCATTCCCGCCGGCCGCTCGTTCACCTCCGAATCGGAGAGATTTCCGCACCACTTCCGCAGGTCCTCGTCGGCCAGTTGCAGCGCATGCAATACCGCGCGCCCGACTCCTGGAACATCGGGCTCGATGCCGCGCAACCACGGTTCGACGGTGGGCATTCAATCCCCGCTAGGCCGCCGGATGTTCATCGTGGCCAAAGCCAGCCGAAGGTGCCGGCGGTCAGCAAAGCGTAGACGAGCCCGTCGACCACTTCTTTAAAGGTTACCGACCAGGTCTGCCCCTTCCAAATGCCGTTGCTCAGTTGCCCCACACCATAAGCGAGGAACGCAGCGGTCCCGGCAATGCGAAACACCACTCGATAATTCGCGCCGGGCGCAACCGCATGGAAGGTCAGATAGGCGACAAAGAAACCGATCACGAGGCAATAGCCGAACCACGGGATCAAAAACTTCGGCATGGCGGGCGGGCCGCTGGGCATGATCGTCATGAACCCGACCGGTCCCTGTTTTTGCTTCTCGACCAGGGCCGGCGACTTCATGTCCTTGTGGGTGCAGAACGGGAAGACGTACAAACCCCGCGTGAGGCCGGCTCCGCGCAGCGCGGCGAGGACCTTGTCCTCGTCGGGAATCTGCCGGTAGTCGTTGCGATGATAGGGCAGCACCATGTGCATGATGGAGCTGGCGACGAAGACGAAAACCGCCGACAGCAGGATGGGGAGCCAAAGCGCAGCGAGAAAAGCCATGTGCAACCTCCTTACGGTGACCAAGGCTTAGCACGCGAGGCTACGACAGCCGCGAGGATTCAGTCAAGAGGGTGCCCAGACAATGGGGATGCGAGGTTCCACTTCGATTTCGCCGAAACTCTGCAACCCTGCTTCCGGCTAGATGACGGAGGTTAGACTTTTCTCGCCGGCTTTAGCTGTCGGCACCGCGCATGCGGGGCGCGCCGTGACGACGCGGTCTCGACCTGCGCGCTTGGCTTGATAAAGGGCCTCATCGGCGAATTTGAGAAGCAGATCGACCCGGTCGGTGGTTTCAGGGTAGGCGGCGACGCCGATCGATGCGGTCAGAGCATCCGCAGGCTGGCCGTCGTGTTGGGAGCGGTATTCCTTGAGTCGGGTGCGGATTTGTTCCGCCCGCCCGGCCGCCTGGCTGAGAGAGCACTCCGGCAAAATGACAGTGAATTCTTCGCCGCCGTAGCGGCAGGCCACGTCTTCGGCGCGCACCGAGCGCAGAAGACCTTCCCCGACCGCGGCGAGGGCCTTGTCTCCGGCGGCGTGGCCGTAGTTGTCGTTGTAGCGTTTGAAGTGATCGAGATCGATCATCAGGACGGCAAGGGGGCGGCGTTTGCGGCGAGCGGAGTGGAGTTCGCGTTCCAGGAACTCTTGCATGTAGCGGCGGTTGTAAAGGCCGGTGAGGGGGTCGCGAACGGCTTGCAGGCGAAGCGACTCACGGAGGCTGAGGTTCGCCACCGCCAGCGAGAGATGTTCGGCGACTGCGGCGGCGAGGTGGCGTCGGCGAGCCAAGGCGTTCGAGTCGAACTCTGGGTCGGGACCAGGATGCATAAGACCGTTGTCCTGGATGGACAGCGTGCCGATGGCTTCGCCGTTCACGATGAGGGGAATGCACACCGAAGGACCTTCTCCAAGCAGGTGAGCGCACCGCGGTTCCGAGTGTCCTCCGGAGTGCACATGAACCGTTCCCCGTCGCAGCGCCCAACATTGCTCGGGCGCGAAGATCCCGTTTGCCGTACAAATGCCCCATTGAGCGACCGATTCGAGGTGGTTCTTGGAGGCGCTCAAGAGTGCGATGCAGCCCGATGCCCCGGGAAACAGACGCCGCAAACGCTCCGGAATAAGGCGAAACACTTCTTCCTTGGATGTGCAGGCGTGAAGCAGGCTTCCCAATTCGCTGATCTGGGTTATTTCCGCGGTTTGGCGGCGGGAGTCGTCCAGCAGGCGGCCGACTTCCTCGTGCGAAGCCGTTGCCTGCCGCTGCGCCGCCTTACGCTGGGCAATTTCCTGTTGCTGGTGAAATTGCGTAAGGGCCAACCGGAAGGTGAACGAGAGGAGCGAGGCGCCGATCGCCACGTCCGTGAGCGTTGCTCCGGTTGCTTGTTTCCATCGATCCATGAGCAAAGCGACGCAGGAAAGCATGGCAACCAGAACCAGGTTGATGCCGAGAAGACCGAAAAAACTGGCCTGCTGGGGAGCGGGAGCGGAAGCGGGATCGGGCGAAGGCGCCCAGGTGATAGCGATGAGGGCCGCGGCCGCTTGAGGAATGGACCAGAGCAGATCGATCCAGGCCGCGATGCCGGGATCGTTCTTCAAGTAGAGCCAATCGCCGATGAAGGTTGCCACCGCACAGATCATCAGGAAGAGCCCAAGGCGGATCAGCAGGCTGCGGTTGCGACCCGCTCGGACGAACTGCAGGCGTATGAAGGCTGCGATCAGCAGCAATAAGCTTTGCGCGTCGCTGATGCTGACATCGCGCGTCATCGCATCGGCGGGCAACATCACCCGCATGGGGACGAAGAAAAAGGCCGAGTAGATCAGGCCGACGACGATCGCGACCTGAAGCAGATCGAGAAATATTTCGAACTTTACGCGAGTGCGCCAATGGGTGTCTGGAAGGAAGAGCATCATCAGAACCGGAGCGCCATAGAGGGCGTAAAGCAGTCCGCGCGTCGGTTCCGGCAAGAGGGGTTGCCCGAACACCGTGCCGAAGATTTGCAGGACTGTGGGAACAGCCAGGACCACCAGCACGACGCCGAACAGAAACCAAAACAGCGCGGTAACGCCTTGGGCGCGACGGAATGCAATCCATGTGCAAGCGATGGCGATCAGGCCCTGCAGCACGATGATGGATTCGGAAAGGCTACAGCCTGCCTGTCCCGTGCCGAGCACGAGGAAGCCCAGCCCCTGAACCGCGATCACGGCTCCGAACAGAATGCTCACGACCCAGGTTCGGTTTAGGCTCGCGAACGCGCGCAAGCGGGAGGTGCGGTGCAGCCCGAAATTGGCAGCCGTACTCATTTTCGACGCGGAGAGACACTCTCGCTCAAATTTTAGAGATCGGCGGAAACGCCGGAAAACTTCATGAACTCGCCGTTCGGATTTGAAGATCAGCGGCCTGGGTAGTTCCTTGCGGCCGGAACCAATAAGGTGAACAAAGGTGAATGAACAAGCCCATCGAGAAGGGCTGAGACAATTCAAACACAAGCGGAACCTCGTCTAACCCAGGAACGCTGCCGCCCCATGACTTTCGTAACCGCCGATCCGGCGAACCGCGTTGCTGGTGCCGGGGGCGAATCCTAGAATTGAAGCGGGCCTCTCCGTCCCACCTCATGCCGGAAAATCCTAATCGTGCCGAAATCGCCCGCCGCGTGGACAAGGCGGAGAAGCTCTTGCAAAAAGGCAAGACGGCCGACGCGCTGGCGGAATACCTGCAAACTCTGGAAGCCGACCCGCAGAACGACAATGTGCGCCAAATGGCGGCGGACCTGTGTCTCTCGCTGAATCGGCGGGAAGAGGCGGTCCGGTTGATCGGAGAGTTGTTTGAGCGGCAAGTGGCGGCCTCGGACGCGACGCGAGCCAGCCTGACCTATAAGAAACTGGCGCGCTACACCAACCCGATCTGGGAACAGAAGGTCCGCTTTGGCCAACTGCTGGAGCATTCCAATAAGAAGCTGGCAATCGGCACGTATGAAAATGCGCTGGAGGACTTGCAGCGTCAGAACAAGAAAGAAGAGGCGCTCCTGGTCTTGCGGCGGATTGTGAGTCTGGAACCCTCCCAACCCTATTTTGTACGCCTCGCCGAATTGGCGGCGGAACTGGGCGAGCATGGGATGGCGTCGCAGGCTTACTTGCGGGTCGCGGAACTGGCGGAAACTGCGGGGGCAAATCCCGGCCAGTGGTGCGAGAAGGCTTACACCGAGAATCCAACCGATTCGAAAGCCGCCGTGGCCTATGGCAAGAGCCTGCTCTCGCAGGGCGAATCGGGAGCGGCAATCTTTATTTTTGAACCGCTGGTGCAATCCGGAGATGCTTCGCCGGAACTGCGCGATCTCTATGCGCAGGCGTTGCTGGCCGCGGATCGCTGCGTGGAGAGCGAGCCGCTGATCTGGCA
>Ga0302191_10003187_pt1 | contig 10111 bp, 6 predicted proteins | sample II_Bog_E3_1_FD_198775 | JGI IMG/M metagenome (GOLD analysis project Ga0302191, IMG submission 198775) | Peat permafrost microbial communities from Stordalen Mire near Abisko, Sweden - II_Bog_E3_1 | ecosystem: Environmental > Terrestrial > Soil > Wetlands > Peat | place: Sweden: Abisko, Stordalen...
CAACCCCCACTATTTGAATGGCAAATAGGATAAAATATATTGTTAATGGGAATAAATGTCATTCATTCACACATTCATATATAAAGAATAATTATTTAAATTAAAGCACAACATCATCTCCTTCCTCTGGCTCTCTCAAACTTACGACCTTAAGAACGCACTCTAGGAGCAGTGTGTGATCCCTTTTGACCAGGACAGAGACCAAAGTGACGCTTGGCTTCTCTGTCTCTTGTTCCGCGGAGAAGTAACACTCCTTTGCCTGTTGGGGCAAGCTGAGCCAATTGATCGAAAGTAAGACAGCTTCCCTTGGCAGCTGTAATTCTATTTCTGGCTGTTTGAGTGAATCTCAAAGCTGCTACTCTGAGTCCTTCAGGAAGATTGAGTAGTCTTGCATCGTTGGTGACTGTTCCAACAATGGCAACAATGCGACTGAACTTGTTAGCTCCTTCAGCAATTGGTGCTCTGTCCTTGCCGAGAAGTCTAGTAATTCTTGAGACTGAGATGGGGTAGCGATTCAAGCGTGATTGATTAAGTCTTTTATGGACAACCTGATTGAACTTGGAGTCGGTTCTGCGTTCGAGGAATGAGTAGAGCTGCATTACTTCAAAGCTACCTTGATAAGACTCTTGAGATAGTTGTTGGTGGATTTAGTGGTGCGAAATCCGCGATTAGCAATTCTTCCTCCTCTGATCAGATCGATTCCCATGTCAAATGTGGCTAAATAATATTTATTAAAATAATCAAAATAACTATTACATCCTTCATTTTAATTAGAGAATAACTTATACATTATCTTCCATCAAATTGAAGCGCACTTTGCTATGAATTGACCCAGTTGGATTTAGGTCGTCAAACCTTATAGCACACGCTTCTTCAACTCAGTCACATACTTTAGCATTTAGAACAGTCTGTCTTTCTTTATCTCGTCCTACATCGTTAGCAATACCTTATGAATAGTGCCAACAATATCGAACACTGAATATCCTTGCTCGTAAATTCCATGCATTCTCGTTAATGCCTCGTGTACTCTATGACTTTCCGCCAGTCGCAGGATAGCTTTAATCTATTCAATTGAAGGTGCATCACAGATGTGCAAAACCAGTTAATTAGTGATAGGCTGGCCTATATTAAAGGAATATTACCCTCACTAGCAAAATGACAAGCTTGGATATTGTTAATAGCCTGTCGCATATCTCCATCAGCAATAAACAACAGTGAATTAAAGGCATCCTCAGTAATCTTTACGCCCTATCCTTCGATAACTCTTTTTAGATTGAGAGTCACTTCATTGTCCTTTAGTCTGCCAAATCTTAAGATGATGCATCTACTTTGAATTGGCTAAATTATTTTGGAAGAAGTGTTGCAACTCAGTACAAAACGAGTTGTCTCGCTAAAATTGCTTATTATCATGCGAAGAGCATGTTGTGCACCCTCTGTTAAACTATCTGCCTCGTCAAGGACGATTATTTTGGTTTTGCCCGGAGGTAGGGATACTTTCTTTTGAGCAAAAGTTTTAATTTGTTATCTGACCACATCAATTCCTCGCTCATCAGAGGCGTTGAGCTCAAGAGTGGCTTATTTGAATTGAGATTCAAGCAGTTCTCTCACAATACATAGGACACTGGAAGTTTTACCGACACCGGGAGGTCCAGCCAAAATAAGGTTAGGGATAGTGCCTTGTGCGACGCAAGATCTTAGTGTATTAATCTGTTCGACGTTGCCATAGACTTCTGTTAAAGTTTTCGGTCTGTATTTTTCTAGCCAAATCTATTTCATATGGCGCTAATATTATAAATATAAGTGCTTTGAATTAATCAAATTATTAGGTAACTGATTTTATTAATAATTTGAATATTATTATCACTACTTCATTTGTTATGATCTCTGACTGAGAAAACTTTTTCCTGATAAAGCTTATATTTGTTTTCTTATATCATTTCTTTTAATTTTTTTGATGAATATCCCTATTTTTTTATGTTTACAAGGGAATTATTATCAGCTACTCTTTGCCAAGAATGATTTTGCGATTAATTTAATAAAGAGTTCATATTGAAAATACATCTAAAAATGTTCAATGACTTTCAAAGTCTTGTTCTTTATTTATAATCCCTTTGCCTTTGTAAAGCTTCTACTGCTTTGCATAATTCTGAATTTATTATTATGTTCTTATTATCTACTTTTAGAACTTTATCATGTATATTTTGAAGATTCTGCAAGTCATTAGTAGGGATGAGATGACTTGTCTTCGTGATCAACTTAATCCCCTTAGAATAAAATTTATAATTCTTGCGTAATTGGCACCATCATTAAAAAAAATTGAAGTTAAATATTATTGGCTCCAAAACAGAATCAATTTTAGTAGTTATTTGATTTGATTGATGAATGTGCAGAGATGAAGGGTAATCACCAAAATTGCCATGTCTCTGCTGTTTATGATTACCTCTTATATCAACAGTAATGCTCAGATATTATATCAAAGAATACCCTCAAATTCAATATCACCAATCTATTATTTATATTAATATGGAGAAAGAGTCATTTGCGTTATTCGTTGATAACTCAGGCTCCGTCGGCGGATGTCAGTCCTACTGGCAAACTGTCGCAGACATCCTTGTCCAATACGCTAAGGACATCACCCACTACTATTTATGGGGCTCTTATTGCAAGATCTCATCCAAGAAATAGTTTGAGAACGAAATTGTTCAAAAGAGAGGGCACGGAGGAGGAACATCCCCCGAAACAGTTGCCACCACTATCGTTAATAGTAAGTTCATCAACATCATTTTGGTGACCGATGGATAAGTCGGGGACTACAGCGTAAAGTAGTGTGATACCATTCTTGAAAAGGCTTTCAAGAACAACTCTAACTATAAACTTAACAAGACCATCTGCTACGTTATCGGAGGTTATAGCAAACCCAACCTTTCTGTAACTTGTCCCTTCACTCGCTTTTGCGAGAGTGTTGTCTACAGCAAGGAAGGAAACAACCCTCTGCAAGCTGAGATACAGTACACAGCTGAGGACTATAAGATGGTCGACGCCATTGAGGAGATTACTTTGGCTAACTTCTAAGCCAAGTACGACTTGATCGAGAAGCTGATAATTGCGATCAACATGGGAAGAGAAAGCAACATTCCCCTCAAGAACCAGCTGGTCAACATGAAGACCCGTTTGGTGAAGGAGGTCTCGAAAAAAATGGGAAAAGAGCAAGACTACAGCTCTAAGATCAGAGAAAAGCTGCTTGCCCAGGACTTCGATGCTGCCATTGAGATGGTTGACAACATGGCAGTCAAGTACTTCTAGGAAAGCACCACTGGAGAACTCGAGAAGAAAATCAATCATTTGATTAGTCTCTGTGGTGATCTTAGAGGACAGTACAGTGTGGACCAGATCAAGTCCAACAAGATGGCGACTGCTCAGACTGCAGTATAGGGTAAACTGGATCAAACAGTTGCGGTTGAGGACTTGTCCAAAAACCCGATTGAGTGTCCCATCATCATGGATGAGGATGTACCTCAGATATTGGTTGATGAGTGCAAGCCCTTCCTCTTGGGAGTGGAAAAGGGAATAGTCGATGACATTTCCGCTTGCCCTCTGCGCATTCTCAACTATCCTGATCTCAAGGCAAAGTTCAAAGCCAGACTGTCAACCTATACAGGAGTGAAGTACTCTGACAAATTCATGAAGAACCCCTTCACTCAAAACAGGTTACTGGGTGCCATTCCCCTTGGAACGCACAAATCCCACATCACAGTGGGCAACTACACCATCGCCAAATTGGTCTCAGGCGGCAAGGTTATGGGTAACCTCAATATGTACATGGCTGTGATCTGGTACCTCATCAAAGAGGACTAAATCGAATTCCTCAAACCCATCAAGGCCAATGTCATTGAACACCTCACCTATCGTTTGAGGAAGACCAATACCATGGCTAGCATGTGTGGATTATCCCAGTTTGTTACCACTCAAATTAGTAGCGATGTCGCTCTGTGGTACTGTGTAAACAGCGGTTATCTCAACCAGCCCACTGAGAAGGATACTTTCAGGTTCCACATCTACAACCTTGAGCCCATGGCTCAACTGGTTGAGACTCTCGGCTATCCCATCCACAGTGGATTCAAAGCCCACTACCTGCGAACCAAATCGCTGCTTTACTTCCTCGAAAAGTACAAACGCTGCACAATCAAACAGAGAAAATGCTTTAAAAACCTTTTCAGAGGTCTTTACCAGAAAGGCTTCTTTGTTGACACTTCTAAACTATCGAAGAAGTTTAATGAAGTTGAGGTTTGCAGTGCCTTCATTCCCATCGATGGTGAAGCCGATGAGGAGCAGATTAAGGAAGTGAGAAAGAGACTTCCTAAATTCTGTGAGGGACTGACCAAAGAAGATCTATACTTCGTTTCAGAGCTGCTTGACGAAAAGAAGCTCGATTCGGAAATCTTCTTAGACTATAAGACGGTGGTCCCTCCCCTACCCAAGGCAGAGATCAACTGGCCCTATGGTCTGGAGTAGTTCGAGCATGGCGTAAAGATATGCCCCATAACCATGCGACCCTACTGCTAGATCGATGGATAGAAATGGTAGGACAAGGCTAAGCAAACCTTCAAGATCGAAGACCCTAAGTCTTTGTTCAAGGGATGCAAATACATCCAATAGTTCATCATCAAGTACGAGAAGAAGCCGACCCAGCCCGAACTTGCCATTTTCTACTACAATAGATATGTTTAATCAGGCAAGAAGGGAACCCTGCCATTCCTCACGCAGAAGTGGATGCAGGACTTCTTAGAGCAATATGAACCGTTCTTCACTGAAGGCAAGGACGTTAAAGCCATAGCTTCTTTTTTGAAGAAGACCAACAAGATTGCTCTCAGGAAATAGATGGAAGCAACTGCATGAGACCCAAGGGTCCTAGGCAGAGGACGAGAGTCCCTATGCTGTTATTGTATATACTCTTATTCTGCCACATTTCATTATTACACAAAATATGATTATCATTGCTTCTGATGGAGTCGGATGGTTCCATAGAGGCAGAACTAATGCATTTGTCTCATTATTTCTTTTTATCGCGTCAGGTACTACTGCCTTCGGAGAAATTGTTGTATCTTTCCCTCGTTTATTTCGGGATCTTCCACTATCTAGGTGCGAAAACTACTCTAATCATCTCCAGTGACTTCATATATAATACGTCTCTTGAGCTGCTCCTTAAAATTGTCCATTTTTTATTGATGCCTCGCTGTTGCCTTAGACACTAATTTATCCCGTTTTTCCTTCCACTTTTTATCTACTGTGATTGGAACGCATCCCTTATACTCATCTATGATGCGATTAAAGCACATTCGTTGTACCAATCTCCCTTTTTTATCCGTGATACTTGTATCCAATTCATAGTCATTTGTGCTTATATTTCTAGAATACTGTATGCCTCTTAGAGAGGATTAAAATTAACTTCTAAAAGCCTTCTGAAATGGGTGGTAATGTATGGATTTCTTGTTCGTAGTTTCATTGATGATGAAGGTCTGGTGGTCTTCGGTGTCTTCCATTATTTATTATGTTTTGTCGAGGGAGGATTAAACTGATGGAGCGAGATCTACTGCGGTTTCTTTTAGATATATGGAATGTTTGAGGGTTTATTGCATTTTCTTTAATAATTTTATATACAATAAATAAATAAGTTTGATTTTATTGAAATTAATATTGATTGAAGCAATTATTTTTAAATTTTTAAGAAAAATCATTTTATTTTCAAGTAGTATATTTCCTTATTTTGATTTATTCCTCTAAGAATTTCTTTAAATCTTTCTAATAATATCATACAATTTATCTAATCCCTTGAGTATGAATAAGATATTGCAAGTCAAATAGGAACTCATATCGTGGGTCCTTCGATGGATATTTTGGAATTAGAAAATAATTTTTCAATTATCTGAAATTAGAAAATAATTTTAAACTATTTGGATTTACGAATCATTTACGAATCATGCATATATAATAATCATATTTTTGGTGGGGATGATGGTGGTGAGGCTGGGGCTAGTGATTATTATTTATGTGATGGTGGTGATGGTAGTGCTTATTATTATTATTGCGTTGATGGTAGTGCTGGCGATTATTATTTATGTTATTGTGCTGGTGCTGGTAGTACTGGTGATTATTATTTATCAGATAGTGGTGGTGATGGTAGTGCTTATTATTATTATTACGGTGATGGTATGGCTGGTGATTATTATTTATGTTATGGTGATGGTGATGGTGATTATTATTGTAGCGATGATGGTGATGGTGCCGGTGATTACGGTAGTGGTTACCGTACTGGTATTGGTGGTGGTGGTTTTGAATTATTCATTAGATGCGGTTGATTCGGTTAAGCGTTCCATGTGTAATCACCACGATGAACTATACAAGTTCCAAAATCGATAGATTGTATTAGCTTTGTATCCCATACTCTATCAAAAGCCCAAGGACCCATAAATTCTGGAATTGTTTAATTTACTCTACCGCTTACGTTTGCGAGTATATTAATCAAAATTTGCGCATGTTCCTCACGAGAAACAAAGAAGCTATTTGATGATCCAAGTTGAAAAATGAATCCTGTTTTATTTCTTATTATGTCCATAATACAACAGTAATTAATTTCGTTATCGAAGTCGGCATAAATCCCTCCAAACTATTAAATATATGCCACTCTCAAGAAATCTGCCTTTTAAATATTAGGAAGTTCTACGGTAATATTATACATCTTTTCATATCTTCTATATTCTTTTATTCCAATCAACCTGTAAGGATAGTTCATGTCCTCAATTTGTTGTTTATATTTCTCTGGCATTTCACCTCCAATCCAAATATACGTAATTTCAGTTTCACGCTCACAGGGTAGTTTAATACATCCAGGCCTCAAAGGCTTCGGAGGCTACAAAGTCAATAATTTATGACTCAAGATCAAGATGACTCCAACCAGCACAGTAATGAGAATGATAACAATCACTTTTTTTTTGCTTTCTCTAGGTTTCGTAACTGGAATCTAAAACTTCTAAAACTCAGTGGTTTACTAAGATTCTTGCATTGAACGTGTTTAGTCCATATTGTTGAAATTGTACTATTAAAAGATTTATAAAAAATTAATTCTTGGTAATTTTAATTAAAAAATGTCAGTCTTAATTGTTAGAATTATTTTTCGTTTTGTTTATCCCTCGAAAAGATTTCCTTTATATTTATTTTACAATATTGTAGTTGTAATATAATCCCAAAAAGGGTATTGAGTCTTCGGTGGATACTTAGAAACGTATTTGGAGTTTGCCTAGGTTAAAAGTAAAATATAATGTATTATAGAGTGTTGAATATTTAATCTGGTTACTTCCAAATCGTGAAATACAAATCATAGTAATGCTGTTTAATATTTTTATTTAAGCAAAAGCTTGACTATAAATATTGGTTGCGTAAATAATCAGCTTGAGAACATTTAAATAGATCAACCCCTCAAGGAGTACCGCATTAATAAATTATTATTTTCATTTAAAAACTCGCTTAATAGTCTATTAAAAATTTCATTAGATCCCATTACTTTGTAAGTTAATCTTATCTAAGCAAATTTTACATTTTTTACTATCTGCAGAAAGTTTAGGTGAATTTGAAACCAATAAAAAATTGATTTCAAAGTTAGAAAGATGGGAAATAAAATCAAATTATTGATAGTTCAAGATTGATAATACTAACATTGAGTATTTATTTGTAATTGATATCATTGGAATTAAAAAATATACTCTGATTTATATTTATAATAATATTATCAGAGTTTCATTGGCAAGAATCAGGGGATGATATTTATTCACATCTGTTTATCATCAATTATAGGAGAGATCAATTTTAATCAATAAAAGAGTTAATTGTATTATACTCAATCCAGATGATACGAAGCTTTAGCGAAAATCAACGATTTAGTATTGAGGATCGCCTCAACGCAGTTAGAAATCTGTTAAAACTCATTGAGTACGATTAGGCCTACAATGTCATTAACACTCTTTTTGGCTACTTAATCGGCGCTGCCGCTATCCCTTTCAGCGACAAAATTGCCTATGATTTCAAGCGGCAATTCAACAATATTCAATAGCTCTTCTTTGAAAGGGTCCTGTCTTCAGAAAGTATTGTGTTCATTGTGGTGGACCTCCTTTAGAATTATAAGACTAGTCAATAAGCAAATCAATTCTAAAAATATGCAAAGATGATGAATCTGATCCAGTACGATGTCGAAGAAACAATGGTGAACAATCGTTTCATTTCTGAGAAATGGAAGAAGCAGTATGCGATTGAATGCGAAAATTTCAAGAACGAGATAGCATTTAAACAGTTTTTGGAGGAGGAGTCTAATCAAAACAGAATGAAGGCGGAATAGGCAGAAAAGCAAGGATGGTAGTGTCAAGTATGCTTCACTGAAATCGAAAGAAACAATTTGGGATTACTGGAATGTGGCCATATTTTTCACCCAGAGTGTATCAACGCTTATTTGAAAACAAAGATAGAGGCTAACTAAATCGAAATTTCATGTCCCATGGAGGGGTGCAAAAAATATTTATAAGTAAATGACATCTATGGCTTCATCGATGGGGATTTAAAGGAAAAATTTTAGAAGTTTACATTTAATAAATTTGTGGAAAAAAATGAGGGTAGTACAGCCTGGTGTCCCACGGCTGGATGTCAGGCCGTATTTGAGTTCGACAAGCACCTTGATAATTATCGATGCCCTGCTTGCAAAAAACATTACTGTTTAAGATGTCGCTGTAATTTTCATATTGGCATGACCTGTGCTGAGTACAAAGTCAACAACACGTTTAGTAAGAGTGATGAGGACTTCATGAAATTTGTGCAGGGAGCGAAGTTTAAGCAGTGTCCTAAGTGCAACTATTGGGTGTAGAGATCCGCAGGATGTTGTTCAATGAAGTGCAAATGTGGGCAGTAATTTTGCTATGATTGTGGAGGAACAACTTGTCCTCATGGTTCGTGTTCGAATTCTGGTAGAAAAGGCAGATGATGATCAAATATTCTTGTATTTTCATATTGTCTCCAATAATTAGTCATTCGTTAATTACTGAAAATATGCAAGAGGAAGTGAATAATCAAAAGAGTTTAATATAGTGAATTATGTTTTGACAAATGATGATTATATATGGTAGGAATCATTTTACTTCTTCCATTGGATTGTTGCTCGTCTAGGCTTATATCTTTATAATTGGACTGAATTATCGGGTTTAGATTGGATATAGGTTTGCAAAGGATAGATATTAGCAGACAGTAAATGGAATAAAAGTCATGCCAACTTGCATTAAGGAAAAGGAAGGGTTTAGCATCAAGTTTTATTTGATTGAGAATTTCTCTTCATCATTTTATACAATTTTCTCTTTTTTAATTTAGTGAAGTTCCCTTAAATCACCCTTTAACGAGTCACCATCCAAGTTTTCTTTTTCAATCTATTAAACTTTTACTATCATTTACTTCGAGTTGTATTCTATAGGTTAAGCTAATACAGGTTAAAATATTTACGGCTTGAACTATTTTGCTTTCTCAATTGTCTCCAAAGCTTTAAGTAGATCAGCTTTTCTTTAAGATTCTTCTAACTTTTTCTTTCCCGATTTATCGAAATACTTTTGAGCATGTGATCGAATTTGAGAAAGAGATCTATTCGGCATGTAAGAATGGATTTTTTGCCAATTTTTGCCAAGTGCCTCTAATAAACTCTCAAAATAATATTTTTCAGCAGGGGTCCAGCGTCCTTGCCGACTTTTTCCACTTTTTCCGCTTGAAACCGCAAATTGTTTGCTTTATTAACCTTTTTTGTTGTTTTCACCTATCATTATTTGTTGTAATAAATGTATAATTAGTATAGATTATAATTGCTCTTCCTCTTTTTATATATGTTGTAGTTTTGCTGGAGTGGGAATGTGTGTTTAAAATATGAAAGTTGATATCAGCAGGTGAATCCTTTTAATTTAGAGTACTAAAAAAAATCTCTTGAAATAAGTATGAAAAAATATAAAATGTCTTAAAATTATATTACAAAATTATTTTCTCTTTTATTTTATTAAAATCTCTTTTTATATTTTGAATACTGATGCTATTCATG